>Ga0102938_10000141_pt1 | contig 47177 bp, 36 predicted proteins | sample SalPonR2_B_D2_MG_FD_84516 | JGI IMG/M metagenome (GOLD analysis project Ga0102938, IMG submission 84516) | Salt pond soil microbial communities from South San Francisco under conditions of wetland restoration - Salt Pond MetaG R2_B_D2_MG | ecosystem: Environmental > Aquatic > Marine >...
CGATTTGACACCGACTCTGCTGACCAAATATTTTCACCGCCGCGACGATAACTATCAGGTGAGCCGCAGCCTGCGCGAGATGGTGGTTTTTGCGCAGCACAATCTGGTCAAAGACCCACCTTTTCCGCGCATCGATATGGTCAGTTGTCGCAATCTGCTGATTTATCTGCAGAGTAACCTGCAGCGCCGGGCGCTCGAAATGTTTGCATTCTCACTGCGTTCCGGAGGGATCCTGCTGCAGGGAAGCAGTGAGACTGTTGGCGATATGGATGGTTACTTCGAAGCGATTGATCGCAAGGCTTGTATCTTTCAGTCCCTCGGCAAGGCTCCTGAGCGTTCTGCTGTAGATAACTTGCAGTTGCCCGTCCATGAGAAGGCAACAGGGTCGCCTGTCGCTACGAGCTTCGGAGGTGGCCGCCGCTCAACTGCACGTGGGCATGATCGTCTGGTTGAACGTTTGTTCACTTCCTTGTCAGAGCTGTATGTTCCCCTGGCGGTCATTGTCGATGAAAACCTTGAAATGCTTCATACGCTAGGTGATCCCCACGGCATTTTCAGGTTGCCTGCCGGCCGTGTTGTTTACGACATCTCGAAAATGGTCGAGCGCGAACTGGCAATCCCCCTCGCCACCGGGATCCAGAAGGTGCTGCGCTCGGGTGAGGAATTGACCTATTCCAATGTCAGATTACACAATGGCGAAAAGACACGTAACATGCGCCTGCGCATGCGGCCTCTGCCCGGCAAAAAAAATGAAGACGACCTGGTGGTCGTATTTTTCGAGGATATCGAAGAAAAAAAGACCAATAATAACGCTGTCGCTCATGAGTACGATTTAAATGCCGAGACGGTACAGCGCCTCCAGGACTTAGAACAGGATCTCCAGTTCACCCGCGAAAATCTTCAGGCGACCATCGAGGAACTAGAGACCTCGAACGAAGAACTGCAGGCCACCAACGAGGAACTGCTCTCAAGCAATGAAGAGCTCCAGAGCACCAACGAGGAGTTGCAGAGCACCAACGAGGAGCTTTATACCGTTAACTCGGAGTACCAGAACAAAATTATCCAGCTGACCGAAGCACGCAATGATGTTGAGAATCTGCTCGCAAGTTCACGGATCGGCACACTGATTCTCGACGAGGATATGCAGATTCGTCACTACTCTCCGCATACCACCGAAGTATTTAATCTGGTTGAAAGTGATATTGGCCGACCGCTGCAGCACTTGTCACACAGTCTGGAAAATTTCGATGCCGTAGAAATGGCCCGACAATCACTGCGGCAGGACCGGACGATCGAGCATGAGACCTGTGACAAAAGCGGCCACTGGTATATCGTACGTGTCATGCCCTACCGGATCGGAACTCAGGTCGTAGCGGGCGTTGTTGTTACCATGGTCGACATTACCAACCAAAAACGGGTGTTAGAAAAGCTGCAAAAAAAAGAGCATGACTTAAGGGAGTCTCAGCGGATTGCCCAGGTTGGCAGTTGGCGCCTGGATGTGGCAACCAATCAGGTAGTTTGGACGGAAGAGCTCTATCGGATGTATGGACTCGATCCGGCGCTGCCGCCTCCCCCGTATACCGAGCACATGAAGCTGTTTACCCCTGAAAGCTGGGAGCGGCTGTCCACGGCTCTCACCTATACCAGAGAGACAGGAAATCCTTACACCCTTGAGTTGGAAACCGTCAGAAAAGACGGCACTAACGGCTGGATGTGGGTGCAGGGTGAAGCCGTTGTAGATGCGGCAGGAAATATAGTTGAACTGCTGGGCGCGGCTCAGGACATCACTGAACGCAAGCAAACCGAAGGAACCCTCATCAAATTAAGACGCGCGGTTGAGCAGAGCGTCACCACAATTGTTATCACCGATGTGGACGGAAATATAGAGTATGCCAATCCGCAGTTTGAAAAAACTACCGGCTACACAGTTGAAGAGGCTCTCGGGCAGAATCCCCGGATTCTGAAATCAGACAATCTAAAACCGCACGGCTATAAAGAGCTCTGGGAAACAATTATGGCCGGAAAAGAATGGCGGGGAGAATTCCACAACCAGCGCAAAGACGGATCCACTTATTGGGAATACGCCACCATCTCACCCATCCGGGACACAACCGAAAAAATAACCCACTTTCTTGCCGTAAAAGAGGATATCACCGAACGTATTGATCATGAGACAGAACTCAAGCGCATTGAGACCCAGCAACGCCTTCAGCGCGAACTGCTGGACGCGGCTGAAAAGGCTGCGCACATGGGCAGCTGGTCATGTGAACTGGGGACTGACAGCATGGTGTTGTCCGATAACCTTTATCGGCTCCTGTCCCGCGATCCGGAAACGGGTCCCTTGAGCTTTTCGGAATACCTCAGCTTATTTGTCCCCGAGTCGATGGAGCAACTCCAACAAGCGGTGCAGGATGCCAGAGCCAATGGTCAATGTCACGAGCTCAGGCTTAATGCCGTGTGCAGCGATGGTTCGACCCTGGCGTGTAAGGTCAGCATCAAGACCGAGGTCGACAAAGACGGTACGATCACCCAACTTTATGGATCGTTGCAGGAAATCCAGTCATGTGCATAAAAAAGGCAAACGTAACTGAAAATCTGCGGGCGCGGGCGGAGGCTCTGCTGACCCAGGCGTCGGAAAGTTTTGTGCCGGCAGATATCGAAGGCATCAACAAGCTGCACCACGAACTTGCGGTCCATCAGGCAGAACTCGAACTGCAGAATGAGGAATTGCGTAATACCCAATTATCTCTGCAACAGGTGCGCGATCTTCATGTCCAACTTTACGAACATGCCCCGGTGGGATATGTCCTTTTGGACGCTGCCGGAATGATCCGTCGTACCAACGCCACCTGGCGGGCGATGCTGAAGCAGCCGGACGACGATTTTTGCGGGACCCCCTTTGCGAAAAACTTGCTGGAAGAGGATGCACGGATCTTTCTGTCGCGATATCGTTCCCTGTTTCACAATCCTGCCGATAAGCAAATCGAATTGCGGATCAAGCGTCATAATACGAAACCTTTTTATGCGCAGATCACTGCTAAGCGCAATGTTGGAGTCCCTGCCGAAAATAATGCAAATGAATTAATGGTCATTGTCAGCGATATCACCGAGCGTAAGCAGGCTGAGATCTTTCGCGATATAGGGCGTGAGATTCTGCAGATTCTCAACGAATCAGGTGACCTGGAGGCCACCATCCAGCGCGTTCTCACCACATTAAAAACAGGGACAAAGGTTGATTGCGTGGGCCTGCGTCTGCAAGATGGAGACGATTTTCCCTATTTTGCCCAGGATGGTTTTTCTGCCGACTTTCTGCAGACCGAAAATACACTGCTCGAGCGTAGAAGTGATGGTGGCGTCTGTCGGGACAAAGACGGCAATATTTGTCTGGAATGCACCTGTGGCCTGGTTATTTCCGGCAAGACCGATGTGACCAACCCGCTTTTCACCAAAGGGGGGAGCTGTTGGACCAATGACTCTTTATCCTTGATCAATCTGCCATCCGATCAGGATCCGCGGACACATCCGCGAAACATCTGCATCCATCAGGGTTTCGCCTCCATCGCATTAATCCCGGTGAGGGCCAGTGACCGGATCGTGGGATTAATTCAACTCAACGACAAACGTAAAGACCGTTTCACTCTCGCAACTATCGAAATGTTGGAAGATATCGCCGCGCACATTGGTTCGGCCCTGATGCGCAAGAGGGTTGAGGAGGAACTGCGTGAAAGTGAGGAGCGCTTTAAGGCCCTGCATAATGCCTCCTTCGGTGGTATCGCTATTCATGACCAGGGCGTGATTCTTGACTGTAACCAGGGCCTGGCGGAGATGTCCGGATTCGGCCGGGATAAGCTTATTGGTATGGAAGGCTTGCTGCTGATCGCCGAACAATCTCGCGAAACGGTGATGAGCAATCTCCGTTCCGGCTATGAGCAGCCCTATGAAGCCATCGGGGTGCGCAGAAATGGAGAGGAGTACCCATTACGCCTGGCAGCGAAGAGCATTCCCTACAATGGTAGGACGGTTCGCATTGTTGAATTCAGGGACATCACCGAACGCAAGCGGGTCCAATGGGCTCTGGAGGAAAAAAACAAAGAGCTGGAGCAATTTGTTTATATTGTGTCTCACGATTTAAAAAGCCCGCTGGTTACGGTGAAAACCTTTGCCGTCATGTTGCGGCAGGATCTGCAGAGCGCTGACCAGCAACAGATGAATCAAGATCTGAACTATATCGACAAAGCTGCTGATAAAATGCAACAGCTTCTTGATGCCTTGCTCCAATATTCGCGCATCGACAGGAGCGACACCCCAGCTCAAACCCTGACCGTCGCCGACGCGGTGGAAAACTGTTTAACCACTCTGGCAGGTATCTTACAGCAACATCAGGTTCAGGTATCGACCGGAGAATTAACTCAACAGCTAAAGGGAGATGCCCTGCATTTTGAACATATTTGGCAGAACCTGATTGAAAATGCAGTCAAATACCGGAATGTTCAGGTTCCTGCGTTGGTCGAAATCGGGCAAATGCAGCAAGGTCATGATGTCGTTTTTTATGTCCAGGATAACGGCAGAGGGATTGCGCCTGAGCAGAGTGAGCGGATCTTCGAGCTTTTCTGCCAACTCAGCCCGGGTAGCACGGGTAGTGGCCTAGGATTGGCGCTGGTGAAAAAAATCGTCTCCATCTATCAGGGTCGAATCTGGGTTGAATCGACTGGGGATGGTCAGGGTAGCTGTTTTAAGTTTACCCTGCCGGGGGCGCTGCTTCGTAATGATGAGCTCCCTTCCTGATTGAATGTGAGCGGGTGACGGCGATTTTTCCTGATATTATCGGTTGCCGAGGTCGGGTTGTAGCGGTTTGTGGTCTTCTTTGTTATAAGTTTTATTCACTGTGATAAACTACTATATTCATTCTCAGATAAAAGCAAACGCGGAGCAATCCGGGGGCGCAAAGCCACGGATCCTCCTGGGACAGCCGGGTTGCCGGAGACCCTGATTCTGACGTCGCGGAAAACTCACTTCTGATAAGAGGCAAAAAAATGCGGAATGGGTGGATCCTGGGTGTCCTCGTAAGCGTAAAAACTCTTTTCCCTTAGGCCGCAGCGGATAAAGCCATCTATTTCGTCTTTATCGAGAGGCAGGGGAATGTCATCTTCCTGCTCTGCCTTGGGGCGACTTCGGCAAGAGACAAGCAGGTAGCCCTGTGGTGCCAGCAGTGAGACCATTGCATCGCGGGCCTGAATTCTGTAGTTGCCGGGCAAAACCTGAATCGTATTACATTCATAAACCAGGTCAAAACCTTCGGCCCACTGTGCCGGATAAGCAAAAAGGTCTGCAACAAGGTAGTTGACCCTGGTCTTTGGATAGCGGTTTTTACATAGACGTATCGCTTCCGGAGAAATATCAAAAGCGATCACCTCATAGCCTGCATCGCTTAAGGCTTCAGCATCATCACCAACTCCACACCCAACTACAATCGCTCTGCGTATCTCCTGTTTGAATGTGCAGTTTTTCAACCATTCTAAAAGATAAGGGCAGGGCTCAAGATCTGCCCAGAAAACAGCGCGATGATCTCCCTGTGCATCGGTGTAAATACTGTCAAACCAACCGGTAGGGTCATCTCTCTCCTGAAAGGATTTGACCATTTTTTTGTATGCAGCAGGATCAAACTCATTCATGTTTTTTTACCTATGCGTTTGAAGTGGCTCGGTAAAGCTGAGTGGTGTTAAGTATCCTAGATATGTATGAGATTGTCAAAACTCAGCACCCTGTAACCCATAATCTATCGTATCTTGCTTGTTTTTTGGCGTCTCAACGGCTTTATGACCAACGTTGATTAGCTATGGCTAGGCAGTATCGGTCATGCCTTGTTGACGTTTGCTGCCATCGTTGCAAAGAGTTTTATAACCAGATGAGCGACTGGCTCAACGGGGGTAAAATCATCTTTCGCAAAGACACCATTGACGCTTTGAAAAACTCACCGCAAGCCTTCATCGGCTTGCTGGCTGGGGAAAATTTTGGTAGTTTGATTGTTCGCGTCACGTAAGATTGGCTCACTTAGATATACGGAGTTCACATGAAAATTTTGATGATCCTGACCTCACACGACAAACTCGGCAATACCGGCGAAAAAACCGGTTTCTGGCTGGAAGAATTTGCTTCACCCTACTATGTGTTCAAAGATGCTGGGGCTGAAATTACCCTCGCATCACCACTCGGCGGCCAACCGCCACTCGACCCCAAGAGCGATACCCCGGATTTTCAGACTGAAGCGACCCATCGTTTCAAATCTGATTCTGCGGCGCAGGCTGTCCTGGCAAACACGCTAAAGCTGGCAGCTGTCAATGCCGTTGATTATGACGCCGTGTTTTACCCTGGCGGGCATGGCCCCCTGTGGGACTTAGCCGAAGATGCAGCGTCCATCGCTCTGATCGAGGCGCTGCTTGCCACAGGAAAACCGGTTGCCGCTGTCTGTCATGCACCTGGCGTGCTACGGCACGCCAAAGCTCCAGATGGAATCTCCGTGGTGCAGGGCAAAAAAGTGACCGGTTTCACCAACAGCGAGGAAGAGGCCGTCGGACTGACTAAGATCGTTCCTTTTCTGGTCGAGGATATGCTCAAGGAGACTGGCGGAAAGTACTCAAAAGCGGAAGACTGGCACCCCTACGTTGAAACTGATGGCCTGCTGATTACAGGTCAGAATCCCGCATCATCTGAACCAGCAGCCAGGGCATTACTGGAAAAGTTGTCCTGATCCAATAGCCTGGCAAGCCAAGTAAAAGCGAGCATCCATAAGGCACAAAATGCCCCCCCTGGAAACAGGCGGCCATTTCTTGTTTGTACCATCGACAGAACACTAAACGCCCATGGATACGCAGATCGTGGGCGTTTCTTATGATGCCGGTTGCAGCAAACCCAACCGATGCCCACCCAGATAAAAAACATGTTAATCCGGGGTTTTGCGCTTAAAACGTAGCTGTATGGAGTATTGAGATGAGCAAGGAGCAGAATTCCAGCAAAGATGCAGTACAACGTGAACTGCGTGACCGACAAGAATTCAGCGTAGCTGGGGCCATCGGCCGGGCCGGCAGTGGACTGATGAAGGGGGAATCCCCCATCTCGCGACAAGAGCAGTCCATTACTGCGCTAACACAATGGATAGATCACCACACTATAGACCCTTCGGGCGCGTTGAAGTCGGTATTACGCCGCTGGGTACGAGAAAACAAATTGTTGGTGTCTCGCAATCTGAAACAACCAGGCTATGTGCTTCGGGAGATAATTGATGCCATCCTCAGGAGTGACTATTCGTTACAGGAATTCGTACGTCAAGTGGATGTCCGCTGGGGAGAAATGTATAACGAGCGCCCCCTGTTTCAGTTTGAAGGCATGGCGCCTCATCCCGACGATGAGTACACCTATGAATCCGTGCGTCAGAATCTGATATTGTTGCGCGAAAAACTCCAGCAGTCGCATTCACTCAATCCTGCAAAATAGTTGTTCCAATACCCTTGTTGCCCTCCCCAAAAGGGTGATTTTTCACCAGGTGAAAGAGATATGCTGCCGCCATTTCAACGATACCGCTATCAAGGCTACTACCAAGAAGGAGCAGGGTGCCGGGCTCGGGGACTGATGCTGATATCGCCTGAAAAGTAAGATCAAAACCATCATTGATACCGTTGCTGTTCACATGTGAAATCGTAAGTGCGTTTATGTTTTCGAACAGGTCCAAGCCACCTCCGGCAGGAACTTCTAGCAAAAGTTGAGTTGAATTAAGTGTAAAACCTTGATTATCAACTGGTGCTACCCCGAAGTTAATGGAATCTGTTCGGTTGTGATTAGCTGTTTTAAGTTTACCCTGCCGGGGGCGTTGCTTCGTGATGATGAGCTCCCTTCTTGATTGAATGTGAGCGGGTGACGGCGATTTTTCCGGATATTATCGGTCGCCGAGGTCGGGTTGTAGCGGTTTGTGGTCTTCTTTGTTGTAAGTTTTGTTCACTGTGATATATTACTAATATTCATTCTCAGATAAAAGCAAACTCGGAGCAATCCGGGGACGCAAAGCCACGGATCCTCTTGGGACAGCCGGGTTGCCGGAGACCTTATTGCAGCGACTTTTTCAATCGCCTGCTAACGGCTCTTCGTCAAGCACATGACATGGTGAAATATTGCCTCATTGCCTCCGGGAGATGATTTTTTAGTGCGCGCCCTGGTTATTTGAACTCTATCCTTAAGAGTTTAACCTTACTCGGAGCCATCCAGGAGGTAATCATGAAACCCTATCCATTTCCCGCGCAACTCTCTTTTATCACCGACCTTTTTTCCAACACCCGTTTGCGCCAGGACTTTGTCGCATCTATTGTTGATAAATTACAGGTATGGACCGGTTGCCATTGTGTCGGTATTCGGATTGTCAATCCTGATGATTTTATGCCCTATGAGGCTTATGTCGGGTTTTCCCAGGAGTTCTGGGAGCATGAAAATTGGTTGTCACTGCGGGAGCATCAGTGTGGCTGCACCCGTATTGTCAACAATGAAATCCTCCCGGTTGATATGCCGCTGCTGACAGAAAACGGCTCAATCCTGTCCAACGATCTGCAAGGCTTTGGCGCAAGCCTTTCTGCGGAGGACGCAGGGCTATACCGAGGCAAATGTGTCGAATGCGGTTTTGGCTCCCTCGCTCTGGTGCCGATTCGCAAAGAGGGTGAGATCATTGGTCTGATCCACCTGGCGGATATGCGGACAAATTTGCTGCCACCGGAGATGATTCAAACCTTGGAGGCCCTGACAATGCCGATCGCGGAAGTGATAGAACGCTTCAGCACCGAAGACCGTTTAAGCCACAAACAAGCTGAAATGGAGCAGTTTGTTTACGGTGTTTCCCACGACCTGAAAAGCCCCTTGATCACGATCCGTACCTTCCTGGCGATGTTGCAACAGGATTTGTTGAACGAAGACCAGCACCAAGTCAAGGAAGACCTCAATTACATCGATAAGGCTGCCGGTAAAATACAGCAGCTGCTTGATTCCTTGCTGGAATATTCGCATATCGATAGAAAAGATGTCCCTGCTCAAACCCTGTCTGTGGCTCAACAGCTTGAAGACTGCCTGAGCTCATTGGCGGGTATTTTACAGAACCATGGGATTCAGGTCACCGTCAGCAACTGCTCCTTGGAGTTGCGCGGTGATCCTTTGCATTTCAGTCAGATCTGGCAGAACCTGATCGAAAATGCGGTCAAGTATATGGGCAACCAGGCTCAGCCACAGATTGAGATCGGGGTCACCCGGCAAGGACAGGATCAGGTCTTTTATGTTCGCGACAACGGCATGGGCATTAAGCCGGAGCACTGCCAACGCATCTTTCATCTTTTTTCTCAACTCAATTCGGAAAGTGGTGGCAGTGGCCTGGGTCTGGCCCTGGTGAAAAAGATTGTCTCCAACTACCAGGGCCGTGTCTGGGTCGAATCAGCCGGAGAGGGAAAGGGGAGTTGCTTTAAATTCACTCTGCCGGGGGCTTTAGTAAGGTCGGACCAGCCACGTTAACAAGCGAGAAAGTATGACAAAAAAATCGCTGCAGAAACACATGGACAAGCCATTTTCCTGGCAGTTTACGCTGATGCCTATTGTGTTCATCATCTTTACAGCAGGGATTTTTTCTGTTCTGAATATTTTTGAGCTACAGAGGGATAAAGAAAAACAGATAGAACAAGTGACAAAGGACTTTATAGATCAACAAAAAAAAATGGCAAAAAATCGGGTGATAGCGGCTGCGGAATTGATCAGTTTCCAGGCTGACAGAACTGAAGAGCTTGTGCGCAAAAGGGTAAAAGACCGGGTGGATGAGGCCATCCATCTTGCCAATGCTTTTTATGAAAACTTTCATGGAACACTGCAACAAAGAGAATTGAGAGAACAGCTGAAGGTCTTGCTCTCTAATGCTGTTTTTGATCACCCGGATGGATATTTCTTCGCTGTTGATATGGCTACAGAGAAAATTATCATCCACCAGCTTGATGAACTGGTGGGCTACTCAATGAGTCAGCATCAGGATCTGCGTGGTCAACTGGTCCTCACAGAACAGAAAAAACTGCTCTCAGAAGCTGATGGTGCTTTTCAGATAATTTATTTTTCCAAGCCAACCGCACCAGACAAAGAATTCCCCAAGCAGCTTTATGTGCGTTATTTCAAACCTTTTAATTGGCTGATTGGCACCGGTGAATACCTCGACGATATGGAAAAGCGCTTACAGGAGGCTGTTCTTGAGCGCTTTAAAACGTTACAAACAGGTGATAGTGAATATCTTTTTATCCAGGAAATCTATCATTTCAACGATGATGATGGTCAACCCTACGGGGTTCAGATCTTAAGCGGTAACCCCACCTACCAGACAGGGAAACCGCTGCTTGTTACAGATCAAGACAGTCAAGGAAATTATTACAGTAAAGAGGTTCTTAATCTGTTGCGGGACCATGGTGAAGGGTTTGTGACCTATTGGTACCCCTCGCCCGATCACGGTCGCGAAGTAAAAAAGACCTCTTTTTTCTTTTACGACAACACCTGGAAATGGGTTATCGGTAGTGGTTTCTATTATGATTCGCTAGATAAGCAATTGGCATCCATTGAGGGGGATATCAATGAGAAGGTCAGGAAGGAGGTTTGGCTGTCAATTCTGAAAACGCTGCTGATCATAGTGACTATCAGCGCTATTTTTTTTGTGATTTCACGGCGGATTGCCAGAACGATCAATACCTATTCAGCACAACTCCAGCAGTCCTGGCGGAAAACTGAACAGGCTCTGGCTGACTTGAGACGGCGTAATAAAGCTTTGGAGCAATTCAATTATGCCGTTTCCCATGAATTGAAAACCCCACTGGTGACGATCGAATCCTCTTTGGGGTTGATTCAGGGTATGCTCGCAGATAAAACGGATCCCGAACTGACGACCAATTTTGGCTACGCCCGGCATGCTGCCAGGCAAATGAACGGGTTGTTGGAAAGTCTGTTGCTGATGTTTCGTGTAGACACAGTGGACTGTAACGCAGGTGCCATCGAATTCAGAGAACTGGTTGAGGATGCTGTTGACCGGCTGTATAAGAGCGGTAAGCTCCAGGGTATAAAGGTGACGATTGGCTCAGTTGGGCCGACGCTGAGCGGCGAACGTGATAAGTTCATGCAAATCTGGCAGCAATTGATCGAAAATTCCGCTAAATACATGGGTGCACAGAAAAACCCGACGATTGATGTCGGAGTTGAACAAGCCGATCAGGAAGTGTTATTTTACGTTTGTGACAATGGGATTGGGATTGAGGAACAGTACCAGGGCAGGATTTTTGGTCTATTTGATCAGCTTGACAATACATCGGAGGGCAATGGGCTGGGGCTGACTCTGGTGCAACGGATTGTTGATTATTATGGTGGTACAATTCGTGTTGAGTCGGCTGGATCGGGGCAGGGGACCTGCTTTTATTTTACCCTTCCCGATGCCCTGATGAATGAAAAGACGGCAACATGACAAATGAAAAAAAAATCATATTACATGCTGAGGATGAGCCTGCTCATGCGGCGATTGTCCGCATGGCAATTCAGCGTAACATTGGCGATGTGCAACTCACGCAGGTTGTCGATGGCAAGGCTGCTCTTGATTATCTCTATCACCGCGGATCATATGAAGATCAAGCCCTTTGTCCTAGACCTGACCTGATTCTGCTCGATTTACGGATGCCACAGATAGGCGGGCTTGAAGTTCTATCCATTGTTAAGAAAGATTCTGAACTTCATGATATCCCCGTAGTTATACTGACAACCTCTGATGTAGAAGAAGAACGATCCGAAGCCAACACCAGGGGCGTTGATGGCTATTTAACTAAACCGGTTGATTTTGACAAGTTTGTTCATATGTTAGACGAGTTGTGTGCCTCCTGGCTGTAGCATCCCCTGGTCCAGCGTCTGGTGTACCATTGCACACATGAAACGATACCGTCTCTACTGAACGGTGATGAAATCCTCTTGAAACTGTTGCCTGCCGATTAAGTTAAGGGATAATCATTGTTTCTTACCGCTAGAAATATTTCTTTTTCATTTCTGTAGAATTTTTAACCTTCCATTCCAGATGAAATTAATATAATCTTATTCGTGGTAGCTTTTCACCCGTCCCATTCTATTCTGGATGACTGGGGCGTTTGTTTATCGGCGCTGACCTTTCGATTGGTTTCTGGTGATTTGATGCGAACAGAGACATCTCCATCTTTTCCCCGCTGGATTCTGCCGGCATTGACGATTCTGATGCTGATGCTGGTCATTGCCGGTGTCTGGTTTTATCAGAACCAGAAACAGGCCATGCGTCAGGTGATGATCAGGGATCTTTCTGCTGTCGCTCAGCTCAAGGTTGATCAACTGGTGTCCTGGCGCGCAGAGCGCCTTGGCAATGCTGAGCTGATTATCAGCAGTAAACCCTTACTGCGTACAGTTGCCAATTTCTTAGCTGTTCCCCACGATCAAAGCCGCGAATTTATCCGTTCTCGTTTTATGAGCTTTCAGGACAATCATCGTTATCAGGACGTTGTTTTGCTTGATCCAAACGGTGAGATTCGATTGACTATGGCCGGGCGTGACCGGGTGTTGTCCGATTGTTGCGTAGAGATGTTTTATAGCGCCATGGCGCAGCGGCGCCCATTGTTCACCCATATCTATCCCGATCCGCTGACCGCTGAGCCCTATCTGACCGTTGTTGCTCCCCTTTATCCCGATAATCAACCCGAGACCGAGGCCATGGGTGCGGTTTTGTTGATCAGCAATGTGCGGGAACAGCTTTTCTCCATGATCCAGGGCTGGCCACTGCCGAGTGACACCGCAGAAGCCTACATCGTGATGCGCGACGGGGATGAGGTGTTGCTGCTCAGTGATGTCCGCCATCGTGATCATGGCGGCCTGGATCTGCGTATCCCCCTGCAAAAATCCAACGATCCTGCGGTGGCCGCAGTTCTTGGGCATCAGGGTATATTTGAAGGAAAAGACTATCGTGGGGCCCATGTGCTTGCGGCCGTGTTGCCGGTGCCCGATTCCCCCTGGTTTATTGTGGTTAAAAAAGATGCGGTGGAGATATTTGCTGAATGGCGCTTCCGCGCTCTGATGATCAGTGGGTTGCTGGCAGCCCTGGTGCTGAGCATTGGTGCCATGGGGGTTCTGTTGTGGCAACGGGAGCGAAAACAGCATTTCGAAAGATTGTACGCTTCAGAGGCCCTGTTGCGCGCTAATGTGGAACGTCACAGTATCATTTTAAAGGCGATCGGTGATGCCGTTATTGCTACCGATGCTTCCGGGCGCGTGGAATTGCTTAATCAGGTAGCAGAAGAGCTTACCGGCTGGAGTGAAGCTGAAGCTCGTGGGCGTCAGCTTGATGAGGTGTTTCAGATTATCAGCGAAGAGACGCGTTCCACCGTAGAAAGTCCTGTTATAAAGGTTCTCAAGGAAGGAGTGGTGGTGGGGTTGGCGAACCATACCCTGCTGATTGGCCGCGACGGTAGCGAATGCCCCATCGCCGATTCAGGGGCCCCGATATTCGATAATCAAGGCAATATCACCGGTGTTGTGCTGGTGTTCCGGGATCAAAGTGAGGAACGGCGCATTGAAAATGAGATGCGTGAGAGTGAGGAGCGTTTTCGCGGCTTTGTGGAAAATGCCCATGATGTGGTCTATTCCCTCTCGCCTGACGGCGTTATTACCTATATTTCCCCTAACTGGACTGATTTTCTCGGCGAAGGGACACAAAGTCCTTTGGGGCAATCTTTTGACCATCTCATTCACCCTGACGACCTCTTCCTGTGCCGCACCTTTTTTGAAAAAACCCTGACTGCCGGCGAAAAACAGACCAGTCCTGAATATCGGGTCAAGCATAGCGATGACAGCTGGCGCTGGCAGGTTTCCAGTGGTTCGCCGGTCAAGGATGGGGACGGACAGGTCACCGGCTTTGTCGGCATTGCCCGTGATGTGACAGAGCAGGTGAACTTGCGTGATCAGTTGCTGCAGTCGCAGAAGGTCGAGGCGGTGGGGCAGTTGGCTGGTGGTGTCGCTCACGATTTCAATAACATGCTCGGGGTCATCCTTGGTAATGCCGAACTGGCGTTGACCAAATTAACGGCAGATGATCCCTTGTTCAAGCGCCTCAATCAGATTATTGATGCCGCCAAGCGTTCAGCGGAGGTAACCCGGCAATTACTGGCGTTTGCCCGCAGGCAGACAGTCGCACCCAGGGTTCTCGACCTGAATAGCTCTGTGGGCGGCATGTTGGAGATGCTCGAGCGTCTCATTGGTGAGGATATAGACATCGCCTGGCGCCCAAATCCTGATCTGTGGAAGGTTCGTATCGATCCCTCACAACTTGATCAAGTGCTGGCCAATCTGTGTATCAACGCGCGCGACGCCATTGGTGGCGTCGGTAAGATAACCATTGAAACCGGCAATGCCGGTTTTGATGAGGCATATTGTGCCAACCATCATGATGTCTTTCCAGGCGAATATGTGCTGTTGGCGGTCAGTGATGATGGCTGTGGAATTGAGAAGGAGTTGCAGGCCAAGATTTTTGAGCCATTTTTTACCACCAAAGGGGTTGGCAAAGGAACCGGGCTCGGTCTTGCTACAGTTTATGGCATCGTTAAGCAGAATAAGGGTTTTATCAATGTGTATAGTGAGTTGGACAGAGGAACAACGTTCCGCATTTATCTGCCCCGACAGATTGGTGAGGTTGAAGAAATGATTGATTGTGAACGCTCAGCTATCCCATCGGGGGGCGGTGAAACCGTCCTTCTGGTTGAGGATGACCAGGAAATTCTTGATTTGGCCAGAACTATGCTCGAAACCCACCGCTATGAGGTTCTGGCGGTATCCTCTCCTAGTGAAGCAATTCGCCTGGCCCAATTAAAAGAGAATGCCATCCACCTGATGGTGACCGATGTAGTGATGCCGGAGATGAATGGCCGGGATCTGGCAGGCATCATTCAGGCCCTGCAGCCGGATATGAAGGTACTGTTCATGTCCGGCTATACCGCCAACGTTATTGCCCACCACGGTGTCCTGGATGAAGGTGTCTGTTTTATCCAGAAGCCTTTTTCGGTTGCGGAATTTTCAACGAAGGTACTTCAGACTCTCAAGGGATAAGAATCTGTGGTATCAGCTGATCAGGTCGAGGGTGGATTTTTCCATCTCGGCGGTGGTCTGTAGAGCTTTGAGGTTGGCCTGGTAGGCATGTTTGGTCGGGATCATTGCGGTGATTTCGGTACCCAGGTCAACGTTAGAGGCTTCTTTGAGGGATCCGTCGGGTTGATGAAGCATGGTGCCGGGGATATTGACCACCTGGGTTTTGGCAGAGACCGTTCCCTTTTCACCCTCTTCAAACACCACCCGCGACTTTTTAAACCCATCACTCTCACTGTTGGCAATGTTGTTTGCGCTGGTCGCCTGTTTTTTGCCGAGAGCATTCAGGGCGGAAATACTGGTATTGATAGCAAGGGTCATGATGGCCTCCTGTGATTTTTTTATTGTAGAAGAGGAGGAACCATTTGTCAATTCACATTTGAAGAAATCAATAGGGCAACAGAAAGCCCCATCCCCGGTTAAGGTGACGGGGCTTTCTGTGTTAGGCAGAATAATGCTGATTTGTCAGGCTGTTAGAAGTCGAAATTCTCAACCTTATCAGCGTTCAGGTTGAGATCGAAATCAATGGTTGATTTTACAATTTCTTCTTCATCTTCAGTAACCATATAATTCGCTACAACATTATAATTTCCTGCAGGCAGGCTGAGTTGATAATCGATGCCATCAGCGTCAGCGTCAAAGTTCAACTCCCTGACCACCACTGCAGCTGTTGTCTCATCGTTGCAGGTGACTGTCTGATAAAACGTCAGAGTGACACGTCCATTTTCATCAGGTTCTGCTACGGTCACTGTGCCGTCTAGGGTGTGGTTTATCGCTGCCCACTCCAGATTAAAATCGACACCTTCTTTTCGGTCACCACTTACTAGGGTCAGGGAATCACATGCCGGCAGATAGCCGTCTGCCGTTGCCACCAGGGTATAGTCACCGGGCTCCAGGAATAGTTTGTATCTGCCTTCTTTATCGTTTTCTTGGTCGCCTTCTTGGTCGTCTTTTTTATCGGTGATGGTCCCTGCCTGAATGGTTAAAGGATCTCCGGACTGGGCGCTGACGAAGGCTCCGGCAATTTTTGAATCGTTCGTTGATGAAACAGTTCCCTTAACAATGGCTTCAGTGTTGCGGTCAAGTACCTTTATCGTGGGCTTGAGCAGGTATTTGCCACTTTTTCCAGCTTTAACAACAGAGCGCATGGCGTCAAAATCGAGAAGAAGTTCGGTGGTCTGGTTTTGATCGATGGTAAAACCACTGACCAGTTTGATGCCGGTTTGCGGGCCGCTGGGGATTTTCAGTTCATTGATACTATTGTCTGCCATGAGCAAATAGTTGGCATAAGGATGAAAGTTATCGTTAAGGTTGGTTCCGCTGTCAGGTGTTGGGCCGATAATCAGACGCATCTGAGTGTAGTTGCCGGCCGGTAGTTGATCTTCACCCAGAGGTGAGGTGACACCGTTGACCAGTTCGAGCAGGTTGTAGGTTGCTTGTGGATTAGCTACAATTTCCCAATTGCCATCGGCTCGATGGACATCGACCCGATCAATGGTAACGTAAACCGCCCGGTAATCTTCCGTAGTGCTGTCGGTCAGTTCGAGGGAGAGGGTTCCATCGCCGTTGCTGGAACTGCCGCTACTGCTTCCGCTTCCGCCACAGGAAGCGAGGGTGAGGGTCATCAGGGCAGCAAGAAAGAGAGTGAGGAACAGGAAAATTTTTCTTACAGACATGGGTGGTACCTCCTTGGTTTGCTTTTCATTTGGTTGAAAGATGCTGTTTGAGTACAGACCTTCTATTCTAACATAGGTTAAGAAAAAATCTAGATATCGGCGGTTCGCAAAGCAGGCTGTGAGCGAAGCGCAGTCGCAGAATCTATTTCTTATTTCTGTTATGCTGGGAGGCAGGCAAATGAGGCAGATTATCTCACCAATATCCGATAGTCGATTTTGCTAAAAATGTACAGATTCTTTCCATGATGGGTTCTGTTGTGAAAACATCGCAAAATGAAAAATTTATCCCCGCGCTGGGATTTCATCTCTTTACTCCCTTTTATGATCTGATTGTCAAGCTGACAGGTCGTGAAGGGACGGTTAAGAGGGCTCTGATTCAGCAGGCCGATCTTCAGCCGGGGCAGAAAGTCCTGGACCTGGCCTGTGGTACCGGCACCTTAGCGGTGATGGTCAAGGAATTTGAACCGGCCTTGAAATTGATGGGAGTTGATGCTGATCAGCGGATGTTGAAAAAGGCTAAGCGCAAGGCAGCATCAGCAGGGGTGTCTATCGCCTTTGACCAAGCTCTGTCTTTTTCCTTGCCGTATGAGGACGCAGATTTTGATCAGGTGCTGTCGACCATGTTTTTTCATCATTTAACCTGGGATGAAAAGGTCAGATCTGTCAGGGAGGTTTATCGGGTTCTGCAACCGGGGGGGCACTTTTATGTTGCCGACTGGGGGGCTCCGGATAGCCGCTTGATGCGCTATTTGTTTTTGATTGTACAATTACTCGACAGTTTTGCCACCACCAGAGATCATATCGCCGGACGCCTGCCCGAACTGTTTTCCAGCCAGGGTTTTATCGATGTGCAGCAACTGCAGTCGGTCAATACCATCTACGGAACTATCGCTCTTTACCGCGCTGTTAAACCTTTGTGCAGCAGTGACAATTCGAGCATGCCGGCATAGAAGAGGCGCAACGATATCAGTTCGAGACCGGCTTCGCCGATCAGTAGATGAAAATTCTTCCGGTCGGGAAACTGCTTCAGACTGTCGGCAATATAGGCGTGGATCCCCGGATCACCGTGCAGTAACAGCCCCCACAAACCACACCAGCTCTTCAACAGACGATACTGAGATTTTTGTGCCGCAAGGGATGCGGACTTGGAAAAATCGAGAAATGCCGCGTAGCCGCCCGGTTTGAGCAGGCGCTGTATTTCAGCTAACACCTCACCCAGGTCTGCAGCATTACGCAGGGCGTAGCTGCCGGTGATGATGTCAAAGCTGCCGGTAGCCAGTCCTGTTGTTGCCATGTCGGCGCAGATAAAATCAAGATGATCATAGCGGTTACGAGCTTTAGCCAGTTGCAACATTTCCTTTGTCAGGTCAATGCCTATTATTTGACCTTCGGGGTAGGCCTGTGCAAGCAGAAAAGCCAGATCGCCGCTGCCGGTGGCCAGATCCAGGCAGTTTGGGTTTCCCCCTTGAGGCAAGGCGGCGACGAGATGTTTTTTCCAACTGTGATCGCGGCCTAACGACATGGCTCTGGTTGCCACATCATAGCGCTTTGCGGAAACGGCAAAATGCTGCTGATTGAATTGGCGTTTTTTTTTCGGAGTGTCAATGTCACCGGCGATGGTGCGTGCACGTTTGAATCGATCCTTGATCGAGGATAAGCCCTTCAGCATGTGCGCCTCCCGATTGCGGAACGATCCATTAATACCAGGCCGGCCGGCAGGACAACAAGATCACAGATCAATGCCCCCAGCATGGTTGTGCCGGTCAGTAGCGAAAAGTAGACCGTCGGCAGAAAGCTGCTGGCGCCTCCAGCCGCAAAGCCAAAAAAGAGAACCAGCGCGGAAATGCTTAAGGCCTGTCCTGTTGTGGTGGTTGTCCGCCTGATGGCGGTGTTGATACCGTCCCTGTTGTCTCGCTGATATGCTGCCAGGTAATGGATGGTGCTGTCCACCGTCAAGCCGATAGCAACGGCAGCGATCATGGCGGTACCGGTACTTAGATCGATGTTAAGAAAACCCATCAGTCCGAATGTCCAGAGCAACGGGATCAGGTTGGGGATCAGCGCCACACTCAGCAATTTGAGGGAGCGAAACATCACCAGGATGGCGGTCAGAATCATTGCCAGAGACAGGGAAAAACTGCTGGCCAGGTTGCGGACCAGCTGATTGGAGTCAATCGCCAGTTGATAAGCTTCGCCGGTTGGGGTGAGGGCATAAGGGTGACCAAGACCTCGTTTGGCAAGGTTTTCGATGTCGTTGATCAGGGCCGCCAGATCCGCAGTCCCCAAAACCGGAGTGCGGACACTCAGTCGCAGGCGGGTCTGGTCGGCATTGCTGAAGCGGGCAACAATGGTTGATTCTGAATCCCGGATTAATTCCAATCGGCGCGTGATCTGATCGAGATTGGCAGTTGAAAAAGGTGTGCCCGCAGATACTGTCTGCTGTGCGAGAAACGATAACAGGCTGTCGCTTCCGGTGACCTGTGGCAAGGCATCCAACCCATGCTGAAAAATGGTCAGCTGTTGAACATCCCGGCGTTGGGTAAGGGGCAATCCATCAGTGCGTTCAAGCATGAATTCGATCCGGTTGACTCCGCCGAAGGTACGGTCGATATACATGGTATCACGGAACAGCTGCTGATCTGTTTTCAGAAATCTGATCAGGTCGGTATTGTTGCTGATCTGCGGAATGCCGCTGACAGCCAACAGGACCAAAGCTAGAGCACCCAGCAGTACCCTTGCCGGCTGGGTGATGGACAACTCAGCCAGTTTTGCCAGGATACGATGAAAAGTAGAAGAGGTAGCCGGCTGTTGTTGAAGCGGTTGCGGTAAAAAACTCAAGATAATCGGCACCAGCAGAAAACTGACAACGAATGACAAACAGATACCAATGGCCGCAAAGCCACCGAATAAACGGACCGCCGGAATATTGCTGAGCAACAGGGAGGTCAGCCCCATGGCCGTGGTCAGGGTGGTGAACAGACAGGGTCGGAACAGGGTCGAGACCACGCTGATAATGTGTTGATTTCTTTTGTTGTTTAACCCGTTGCCGCGCAACCAGCTGTTGTATAGATGCACGGTGGTCGTTACGGAAAGAACCATGACCACCGGTGGCAGCAGTGCGGTAATGGTATTCAGGGCAAAGCCACTGAGACTGTAAAGAGCGATGGTCCAGCACAGGCTGATGGCCATTACCGCCAGGGGCAGCAGCAACCCGGACAACCGCCGGAAAAAAACCAGCAGCAGTAGGCTCAGGATGGCCACAGCAAGGGGAATTGTCACCAGTTGGTCACGTTGAATCAGTCGCGATACGGTCAGCTTTTGTAATGGTATTCCCGCCAGGCGCAGATCAAGGTCGGCATGGACCTTGTCAATCAGCTCCTCGATGGTCGTCAGCGCCAGCTGTTGTCTGGCAATATCAGCACTCAGATCCACCAGGATTAGTGCCGTCGTCCGGTCCGGCGACAAGAGCATAGGTAATGCTGCGGGACCTGATGTCGGGACGGTGAGGGGCGGTAACGCAGGCGTAAAGGGAGTCATGATGACGGCTGGTTGGTGTGGTAAAAACGGCGTTGTCACATTGATAACACCATTGATTTCGATCAGATCGGCCCTGATGTTCTGTATCCGTTTGATTTTTTCGGGGGACAGCAGATCCGGCGCGGTCAGCGCGATCATCAGGATTTCATCATTGCCGAAATTGTCGCGAAAAATTTTGTAGTTCTGTTGCAGTTGCTGATCATGGGACACCATGGAGCTGTTGTCATTTTCGATGTCAACCTGAAGAGCGGGATAGATTGCTGTTACGGTCAGTATAAGAAGGAGCAGTAGACAAAAGTTACGACCGCTGCCAAGCTGATAGTGAAGAAACTTCTCTCCCGGCGATCTTACGCCTTCCTGCTGGCGACTCATCCTGGAGTCTCCGTTGAAAAATGATTCGCTGCAGGGGCTCGGCCGGGGATCGTCTGCATGGCAAAGTAGGGGGGCAGGTTGTTGTTCAAGGGGGTGTTCAGCAGTAATCTGACACCCAAACCACGCAGAAATGAGGCTGTTCGGCCACGCCTGGTTCCCAGCCACATCCCTCGCGCCGCCCGGTTGGCGGCGACGGTGAATGCTTTGCGTCTGATCTGGTCATAACCCCTCAACAACATTTCCAGATCGTCAGATTGGTGCAAGTGCCTGATCAGGATATGGGAGAGGAGTTCCGCGTCAGCAAGGCCGGTATTCATGCCTTGACCACCAATTGGACTCATGACGTGGGCCGCGTCACCACAGAGGATGATTCTGCCGGAAAAATAGCGTCTGCTGACAAAACGATGAACGCTGAAGCGGTTGATGTCACTACCATCAGCGGGTGACAGGGTCAGGCCGGAGCGCTGCTTTATCCCGTCGATGAGGGTGGTTATGTCGGGATTGTTCTGGTCCTGATCGAGCTGCAGAACCCAGCGCCGCCGCCCTTTGGGCAAAGGAAAGGATTCCAGGGAGCCGTCGCGGTTAAAATAAAGGTGGGCCTGGGTGCCGAAATCGGTTTGATCATGAAAATCGGCCATGACAAAAGATTCAGGGTAGGTTCCGGTGTCGATGCAGGGAATACCCGCCGCCGTTCTGACGACGCTACGATGGCCGTCACAACCGACCAGAACCTTTGTTGTCAGGAGCTGATCCCTGTTTCCATCAGCACACAGCGCCACCTTGAGGCTGTTTTGTCGGGCCGTTGCATCCAGAAAGCGGCACTGGCGGCGAATCGTGACGCTGTCGAGGTGTGCCAGGTTTTTTTCAAGCAAAGAGATGGTTTGTGCCTGTGGCAGGGAGAGGATAAAGGGATAGGGCCCTTCCAGGGTGTTGAAGCGCAGCTCGCCCAGGAGTTTTTTTTCTTCAAAAATACGGGCGTGATCAATCTTGACGGCTGCTTTGATAAAGTTCTCTGCCAGACCGATACGTGACAGAATTTCCAGGCTGGGAGGGGTGATCCCGATGGCCATGGATTGCTGTGGTGGTGCGGGTTTTTGTTCTACCAGCAGGGTGTGGATGCGGTTATGACCAAGGAGGTTCCCTAGCAATAATCCCACCGGTCCGCCACCGACAATGATGACGTCGTAATCGGTTGCGGCCTCCATCAGGGATCCGGTTCCAGTTGCAGCAGGGCCATTTCAGCCGTAAGGCCGGGGCCGAAAGCCATCGCTCCGATCAGTTGCGCATGATCAGGTTTTTGTGCTGCGAGAATATCGTGCAGCACAAACAGGATGGTGGCACTGCTCATGTTGCCATAACGCCGGAGAATATCACGTGAAGCCGCGACCTTGGCGGCTGGAATCTGGAGACCTTCTGCGACTTTATCGATGATTGATTTTCCGCCCGGGTGGACAGCCCAGGTATGAATGTCTTCGTTGCTCAGATGGTGCCGATCCAGCAGGGGCTTGGTCAGATCGGCGATTCCGGCGCCGATGATTTTGGGAACATAACTCGACAGGGAAATGTCAAAACCGTTATCACCAATGCTCCAGGCCATGGCGTCCTCGCCGGAAGGGATCAGGGCTGAGTGAAAATCGACAATGCGGCAGCTTTGACCAGTGGGTGACGGGTGTGAGCTGACCAGTGCCGCAGCGGCACCATCAGCAAACAGGGCGTTAGCGAGCAGGCTGTCTTCACTGCCATTCAGCTGGAGATGTAGACTGCATAACTCCAGACACATGACCAGAACCACGGCATCCGGATCGGCCCGACAGAATTGGGCCGCCATATTCAGAGCCGGAAAAGCCGCATAACAGCCCATAAAGCCGAGATGATAGCGCTGGGTACTGTCGACCAGACCCAACTCACGGCAGAGAATATAGTCAATCCCCGGATTAAAAAAACCGGTACAGGACGCGGTGACAACATGGGTGATGTCTTCTGCGCAGAAGCTGTCGCTATTCTTAAGGACTTTATGGCCGAGCTCTGCTGCCAGGACGCTCGCTTCTTTGGTGTAAATCTTGTTGCGTTGTGCCGTTGTCGGTTGTCTGGAGTTGGTATCTTCGGAGGCAAAAAAACCATCGCCCCAGTCGGGGATGACGCTGTAGCGGGTATCGATACCGGAACTGCGATAAAGCATGCGGACCAGGCGTTTGTCACGTGGGTCCGAGGTCCATTCAAGCATTTGCGCGCCGACATTCTGTTGCTGGTAGTGGTGTGGCGGAACGATTGTTTGTGGTTGGTGCAGCCAGACCTGGGACATGATTTACTCCTGAGACTGTGGCTCTTCTGTTGCTACCGGGCTTCTGTCGAGGGACATTGTCACCTTGACCTGAACAGTATCCTTGACTCTGATTACCCCCAGAAAGGATGGCGGATTCAGCTCGAATGACGATAGCGACAGGTCAAAGATCAAGGTTGCCGAAATAGTAGATGAATCGATTTGAGGCTCCGTTACCGTTGCCGTGATCTGTTGGGTGATATCACGAATTGTTAACGCGAAAGAGACCTCTTCGGGTGTACGAACAATTTTATCTTCAGCTGTCAAGAATTCATCAGCAGCAAAAGTCTCGGCGTCTCCGGTGATCAGAGGAAAGGTGTCATGTTCGAACATCGTGCGCATATCCTTGTCCCGCTTGCTATTGCCTGTGTCCATGCTGGTGACCTGAACGGCAATGTCGGGCACTTTGATCATGTTGTCAGTAACAGAGATTGCAAAAGGTTCGCATTGCGCTGTCCCGGAAAAATCCTTGATGATCGTTTTCTGGACCTGGAAGGTGATCTCACAACTGCCACGATAGCTTGGTGAGGCGGCCGTAGCTGCCAAGGGCGCCATTAATATTGTGATCAACAACAGTAAAAAAAATACCCGCGATTTCATCAGCTGAGCTCCCTTCAAACAAGATTAAACATTATCCTACAACGCTTCCAGCCGGGAATGTAAGGGTGGTAGATGCTCAATAAATTCACGCCAGGTCTGCCAATACTCGTTCTGCCGGTGCGAAAGAGTGTCGTTGTGTCCTGCTCCCTCAATCAGGTGCAGGGTTTTTGGTTGTGTGGCAAGGGCATATAGCTGTTCTGCCATGGCGGGAGGAACAATGGTGTCTCGTGTTCCATGGAACAGCAGCAGGGGGGCGTTAAGTTGATCAATTTTGGTCAGGGTGTCAAAGCGGGATTGCAGCAGCCAACCGAACAAAAAGTAGAGAATGGGATTGTGCCGGCGACCCATGGCCTCAACAGAAGTAAAGGGCGATTCGAGCACCAGGGCGGCCGGTTGCTCTTCCAGAGCTAGTTGGGTGGCAACAGCCGCCCCGATTGAGCGGCCAAAATAGATGATGCGGTCATTATTCCAGCCGTTGTTGTGCAGCCAATCAAGAGCACCGCGAGCATCGGCATACATACCCTCTTCACTGGTCTTCCCGGCGCTGTTACCATAACCCCGGTAATCGATAATGAAAACGGAAACACCAAGCTGGCGCTTGAACAGGCGCAGGTTATCGACGCGGTGGGAGATATTGCCGGCGTTACCGTGAAAAAACAGAACAACCGGCGTCTGGGGGTCGCCGGGAATAAACCAGCCGTGCAGTTTAACCCCATCAGCCGCAGTAAAATAGACTTCTTCATGGGTCAGACCGGCACTCTGGGGGGTCATGACGATGTCCCGGGTGGGAAAGAAAATAAAGGTGTCGTCCATCGAACAGCCACTCAGCAGGAGGAGGAATACCCCGATCACCAGTGCCACAATCTTGCTGTTAAGCTTGCCATTGCGCATCAGGTATCCCGTGAAAAACAGTTGATGTCAGGCTTGTCTTGCTTGTTAAATATGATATCGGTCCAGTAGGGGCACCGCACGCCGTGCCCTTCTTGCAAATTATAGATAAAGAATGTGGGTTACGCAAACCGGCGAAAATAAAGGAGGTACAGATGCTCGGTGCCCTGCTGGGTGACATGGTTGGTAGTCGATTTGAATGGCACAATTACAAGGGCAAGGATTTTGAGCTGGGTCATGATGATTGCCGGGCAACGGATGATTCGGTGCTGACTATCGCGACGGCGCAGGCACTGCTCGATAATCTTCCCTTCGACGACGTCTATCGCACCTGGTATCGGCGTTATCCTCATGCCGGTTATGGAGGTCGTTTTGCCGCCTGGGCTCGAGGTGAATCCGGCGAGGGGTACAACAGTTTCGGTAACGGCTCGGCCATGCGGGTATCTCCGCTGGGCTGGTACGAACAATCTCTGGACAGGGTGCTGCAGCAGGCACAACAGAGCGCTGTTGTCACCCATAGCCATCCGCAAGGGATCAAGGGGGCGCAGGCGGTTGCCGGTGCCATTTTTATGGCCCGCCATGGCAAGACTAAAGATCAGATCAAGGAATATATCGAGCAGAACTTTGGTTATGCTCTGGATATAACGCCGGACGAAATTCGCCCTACTTATCAGTTTGATGTCACCTGTCAGGGGTCGGTACCCCAAGCGATCAGCTGCTTTCTGTACAGTCATAATTATGAAGATGCCATCCGTACGGCTGTTTCCATCGGTGGGGACTCTGATACCATCGCCTGTATCACCGGTAGCATTGCGGAAGCCTGTTATGGTGGGGTTCCACAAGAGCTGGCGAGCTGGTGCCTGGGCAAGCTGGATGCGCCTCAGCGCCAACAGGTGATACGTTTTCGCCGCGAGGTGATGGGGATTGATTAAATTTCCAGAAAGCTACCCACGCTTGCCGAAAAAAAGCGTTCACCAAACCGTGCTGCCAGGGCCAGCGCGCCGTTACGTCCGGTGCAATGGGACGCACCAATGTGAGTGACGTCCTCGCTTTCCAGCCGATCCATGGTGGCTTTGAGCTGATCCTTGCCGCTGTACATCAGGTGGGTGCCACCGACGATCGCATGAATACGTTTTTCGCCGGTGACCGCGACGGCATGGTCGATAATGTTGATCAGCCCGGCGTGAGCACAGCCGAGAACAAGCACCAGCCCCTTATCAGTGTGTAAAAACAGGGAGAGATCGTCCTCTAGGGGATCTCTGGCGTGTTTTCCCGCTGCGACCTCAATGACCAGTTTGGGATCGCCGATCTCGTGCGGATTGACCCGGGGAACGCATCCCGAAAGAAGCATGTTTGCAGTGATTTCGACAGGTTCTTTTGACAGCTGAAAATCGGCACCCAGAGCTTCGAGTTCGTTTCGCTCTCCGGCAATACCGATGCTGCGCAGAGGCCCCCCATGGCTGCTGAAGCGCCGGTCGAACAGATCCGGGTGGGCGTAGACGGCAATAGGACCCGTTTGTTCCAGTACCTGTTTGAGTCCACCGGTATGGTCAAAGTGCCCGTGACTGAGGATGATTCCATCCAGGCGGCTGAGATTGATGCCGAGGCGTTCGGTATTGTTGATGATGGTGAGTCCGCCTCCGGTATCAAACAGGTAGGTACCGCTGGCTGTTTCAACCAGGCAGCTGAATCCGTATTCCCCCAAGAGGCCGTAAGGAGAGGCCTTCTCAACACAGTTTTCACAGAGAATCGTCAGTTTAACGCTCATTTTGTATTCTCCTGCTATGCTCCTCTTCTTGCTTGCTCTGGTTCTTCAACCACTCGATAAAGGGTTGATCGGCAGGCAGAATGTTATAGCCGTCCAACTGGTCAAAGGGTACCCAGGCGTGGTCAGCAACCTCCAGATGTCTGATGGTGCCGCCGGTGTAAGAGCACAGGTAACCATCGATGCGAACAGCACCCCATTCGTAACGGTGTTCAACCTGTTGCAACAGCCGATCAATGTCAACCTCGATATCAAGTTCTTCGCGTAGTTCACGATGGAGCGCGGCATGCGGTGATTCGCCCGGCTCAAGCTTGCCACCGGGAAATTCCCAATAGCCGCCCAGGCGTTTGTCCTCGGGGCGCAAGGTGAGTAGAACTTTCTGCTGATGAATAATAATGGCAGCACAGACGATGGTGACCTGATCTGGTTGGGGTGTGTCCATTCGCATACTTTCCGTCAAAGGGTAGTTTCGTGATGTCGGGTTTTTTGTTGGTGCTGCCAAACACTCTATGATAGAAACATCATCCGTGACAATCCCGTTAATTTGAGGAGTTACTTCATGTATCAGATTTCCGACAAGGGCCGCGGTGTGCGGCAGATGTTCGATGATATTTCCGGTCGTTACGATCTGCTCAATCGGGTTCTGTCTCTGGGTATCGACCGGCGCTGGCGGCGCTTTGCTGTCAGCCAGTTGAGTATCCCCAAAAATGGACTGGTTCTCGACATTGCCACCGGCACCTGCGATGTGGCTCTGGAAATTGCCGCCCAGACCGACCCTTCAGTGATGATTGTCGGCGAAGATTTTACCCAGGGGATGCTGGTTCAGGGCCAGGCGAAGCTGAAACAGTCGCCCTACGGGGAGCGGATCATGCTGGTCAACGCCCCGTGCGAGGCAATTCCCCATCCGGATAACTGCTTTGATGGCATCACCATTGCCTTTGGTATCCGCAACGTGGTTGATCGTGAGACCGGCTTACGGGAGATGCTGCGAGTGCTCAAGCCGGGTGGTCGAGCTGTAATTCTTGAGTTTTCTCATCCAAAAAATGACTTTTTTCGTAAAATATACTATCTTTATTTTCAGAAGGTTCTGCCGGCGATTGGTGGGATGCTGTCAAAGCGCAGTGCTTATCAGTACTTACCTGATTCAGTGCTCGATTTTCCGGTGCAGAATGAGTTTGCCGCAATGATGACGGCAGCGGGTTTTTCGCGGGTTCAGTACGTCGATTTAACCTATGGTATAGCGACTGTGTATGTGGGGAATAAGCCGCAGGAATGATGCAGAGAGTTGTGGTGTTCGCTCATGGGAGAAGTTTGCGCTTGATTTCTTGACCTGATTGAAAAACAATGAACAGCGATAATGTTCAGGGTGAAGGTGTTTATGGAAGTATATAGATCTGTTTGGTAGGGCAATGACGCCGCCAGGATCCGGTTGAGTGATAACCGGCGGGCGGTTTTTTTGTGTTCTTTGTGACAGTGCATTTTTTAACAAGCGATTTTCCATCAACCAACAGGAGGCTTCAAATGAGAAAAACAGTCATTTTGTGTCTGGTACTGGCTCTTTCACTGGTGTTGGTGCTGCCGGTTCTGGCGGACACCATCAAGATCGGCTTCAACATCTCCATGACCGGAGATATTCCTAAGGTCGGCGAATCCTCGAAATTCGCAGCAGAAATGCTCAAGGCCGATATCAATGGTGCCGGTGGTCTGGAGGTTGGTGGTGAAAAGTACATGCTTGATTTTATCTATGAAGATAACGAATCCAAGGCCGAATCAGCGGTTACGGCAATGCTCAAACTGATCGAGCGCGATCAGGTGCTGGCAGTGGTCGGACCCAATTCATCAAAGCAGGCGGTGCCGGCCGGGCAGATCGCAAACGACAACCGCACAGTGATGATTTCCCCCTGGTCGACCAATCCGGATGCGACCCTGGATCGTCCCTGGGTTTTCCGTGCAGCCTTTCTTGATCCCTTCCAGGGACCGGTAGCCGTCAATTTCGCCGTCAAGACTTTTGACGCAAAGACTGCCGCTGTTATTTACGATCTGTCTAACGATTATTCAAAAGGATTGGCCGAAATTTTCAAGCAGGTGTTCGAAGAGAAAATGGGCGCGGGCACCGTTGTTGCTTTTGAGAGTCACGGCACCCGTGACCAGGATTTTTCCGCGCAGCTGACCACGATCATCAATCGCAATCCTGATTTTATTTTTGTTCCCAACAACTACAATCAGGTCGCTCTGATTGTCCGTCAGGCTCGCCAACAGGGCTACACCGGTGAAATCATGGGTTCTGACGCCTGGGGTTCAGCAGAGCTGATGACCCTTTGTGGTGATGTTTGTAAAGGGCTGCACTTCTCCACTCACTACGCAGCTGCTGGTGCCACCGGTGCGACGAAAGAGTTCATCGATCGTTATACTGCGACCTACGGTTACACTCCGGATGATGTTGCTGCCCTGACCTGGGACGCGACCAAGGTGGTGCTGCAGGGGATTCAGAATGCAGGTGAGTTGACTGGCCGTGTGCGTGCCGACCGCCAGGCCGTTCTCGATGGGATGAAGGCAATCACCAGCTTTGACGGGATTACCGGCAGTATGAAGTTTGATGAAGAAGGGGATCCGGTCAAATGTGCCGTGGTGGTTCAGATCAGCCAGACCGGTGAGTTTGCATTCAAGGAGTCGGTCTGCCCCTGATCGTCTGATATCATCATATCCCGTCATGCCGGTTTCCGCCGAAGCCGCATGACGGGGTGTTTCTGTTTTATCAACCGAAAAGCTGTTCACTCACAAGTTTGTTCCCTGTCGCTCTGCTCAGGGCGAAAGTACGATGGTTTGTGTGGTTGCAGGCAAAGGGTTCATGATGCTGGAACTGATTATTCAAAATACCATCAATGCCCTGCAGTGGGGGAGCTTTTACGCCCTGATCGCTCTCGGCTATACCCTGGTGTACGGGGTATTGACCCTGATCAACTTTGCCCATGGTGATGTCTTCATGGTTGGGGCCTATATCGCTTTTTTTGTTGCTACTTTTTTACTGGCCGCGCTGGGTATCCCCGGCTGGTTAGTGCTGGCCCTTTGTGTGCCAGTGACCATGATTCTGACTTCGCTGGTTGGGGTTACCCTGGAACGCGTCGCCTATCGTCCCCTGCGTAAGAAAGGTGCCCACCGGCTCTATGTAGTTATCACCGCCCTGATGTGCGGACTGATTCTACAGCATGCCAACCTGGCGATTTTTGGTGCGAGCCGTAAAGCCTTTCCGCCGTTGATTCAGGAGCATGTTTACAATGTCGGCGGCGTCACCTTCACCAACCTCAAGATTGCTGTCATTGTCACCGCCTTTCTGGTGTTTCTGATATTGCACTGGATCGTCACCCGGACCCGGGTTGGTATGGCAATGCGGGCCATTTCCTACGACAAGTTCGCCGTACCATTGATGGGGATCCCGCTGGATCAGATTATTGTCATTACCTTTGTCCTGGGTTCCGGTTTTGCCGGGCTGGCAGGGCTGTTGTTTGCCATGAGTTATCCGGTACTGGAACCCTACATGGGTGCCCTGATCGGTTGGAAGGCCTTTATTGCTGCGGTAGTGGGCGGAATCGGCGATATCCGTGGCGCATTTTTGGGCGGTTTTTTACTCGGGGGTATCGAGATCCTGGTGGTGGCTTTTTTCCCGTCGACCCTGCGTGATCTGATTGCTTTTAGTGTGTTGTTGGTGATCCTGACCTTCAAACCGACCGGTTTTTTCGGCGTCGCCAAAACCACCAAGATCTAGGAGAACCCCTTGCTGAAACGTTATTCCGTTCACCTGGTTCTGGCACTGCTCGGCGGGGTGGTCGTCTATCTTGCCTACAATGAGTACCTGGGCCTTTATTATCTGTCAGTGTTGATGTTCATGGGGGTGAATATCATTCTGTCGTCGAGTTTGAACCTGGTTAATGGCTATATGGGGGAGTTCTCCTGCGGTCACGCCGGGTTTATGTGCGTCGGAGCCTATGTCGCTTCGGTGCTCGGGGTTTGGCTTTTTGCTCAGGATCGGGTGTTCGGTACGCCGCTGCTGGAACCTGAATATGCCCTCTTCGTCTTTCCCGTCATCATTCTCGCCGGGGGCGTAGCCGCCGCCCTGGCTGGGTTGATGGTGGCCTTTCCCTCCTACAAGACGCGGGGGGATTATCTGGCGATCATCACGATTGCCGCCAATTATATCATTATCAGCGCCATTGAAAATATGAACTCTATCGGCGGCTCTCGCGGTTTCATGGGGATGAAGGGGGTGCTCAACGCCATGGAAGATACCATCTATCTGCCGTGGATGCCGATATGGGTGTTTGTGTTTACCATTTTTTGCGTGTGGGTGATTCGTCGCTATGTCTCATCGACCTTCGGCAGAGGGGTTAACGCCATCAGCCAGGATGAAGTTGCCGCCGAGATCATGAGCGTTAACACCAATAAGATCAAAACCATCACCTTCATGCTGTCGTCGGGGCTGGCGGGAATTGGCGGCGGTTTGTTCGCCTACATCCTCGGCTATGTGAACCCGGGTAGTTTCAATATCCTCAAGTCGACGGAAATCATGGTAATGGTCTATCTGGGTGGCATGGGCTCGCTTTCCGGATCGATTCTTGCGGCAGTTCTTTTTACTGTTCTGTTGGAACTGTTACGTCCATTACAGATCATTAAATGGATCGTTATTCCGTTGGTTCTGATTATTCTGATGCAATTCCGACCGGAAGGAATTATGGGTAACCGTGAACTGGGGCAGATTTTTCCCCGCCTGAAAAAATTCTATCGGTTTAAATAAGATGCTTTTGCAAAAAGCATCAATTTAGATGGATAAGCAAAAAGCGCCAAATGCAAGGCGCGCGATTATTGAGCAATGAGGCGTACTTGTGTACGTCGAAACAGTGAGATAATGGCTGCAACGCCGCAGTTGGTGAGTTTTTGCGACGCCATCAAATAAGATGGGTGGAATGATGCCACAACTACAACCACAACAACCGCAACAACAGGAAGATACCGCTCCGGTGTTGGAAGTTCGCGGACTGACGCAGAATTTTGGTGGGTTGCGTGCCGTATCCGACTTCAATGTCAAACTCGGCAAAAATCAGCTAACCGGACTTATCGGACCCAACGGTGCCGGTAAGACCACAGTGTTTAACCTGGTCAGCGGGTTTTATCAGCCGAGTGAGGGGATGATTCTGGTCGGTGGGGTGCCAACCGGAGGATTGAAACCCCACAAGGTAACGGCATTGGGTGTGGCTCGAACCTTTCAGAATATCCGCCTGTGGAATGATATGTCGGTGATGGATAATATCCGCGTTGCTCAGCACTATCGCCTCGGATATGGTTTTTTTCATAGCGCCGTGCGCAGCAAGCGTTACCGCCAGCGCGAGGAGGAGATTGCGCTAGAAGCGACCGAGTTACTGGACATATTCGAACTCAAGAAATATGCCGATGAATACCCACGAAATCTTGCCTACGGGACCCAGCGTAAACTCGAGATTGCCCGTGCCCTGTCGATTCATCCGAAGCTTTTGCTGCTTGACGAACCTGCTGCCGGCCTCAACTCTTCCGATATTCACGAGCTGATTCGTTTGATTCGCTGGATTCACGGACAATTTGATGTCACCATCTGGATGATCGAGCATCATATGGATGTGATGATGGAGCTGTGTACCCACATCAAGGTCATTGATTTCGGCCAAACGATCGCTGAAGGAACGCCTGATGACATCCGCAACCATCCGGCGGTGATCACCGCCTATCTGGGAGATGATAAAATCTGATGCTACTCTCGGTTGAGAATCTCGAAGTTAAATATGGCAATATTCAGGCACTGCATGGCATCAGTTTTCATGTCAACGAAGGTGAAATCGTTACCCTGATTGGCGCCAATGGCGCCGGCAAGACCACCAGTCTTTATGCGGTTGCCCGTTTGGCTCCCCCGGATGCCCCGCGGGTTATCGCCGGTGACATCAAATTTCAGGGGAAATCGATCCTCACAACCCGTCCGAGCGATGTTGTTAAACACCTGAAAATGGCGCTGTCTCCTGAGGGGCGTCGGATTTTCGGCAATCTCACCGTCATGGAGAACCTCAAGCTGGCGACCTACGCCCGTGACAAGAATGCTGATCTGGAACAGGAATTTGAGCATGTCTTTGATCTTTTTCCGCGTTTGAAGGAGCGCCGTCTCCAGCGTAGTGAATCCTTGAGTGGCGGTGAACAACAGATGCTGGCCGTCGGCCGCGCCCTGATGACCGGTTGTCGGCTTCTCCTGCTTGACGAGCCGAGTATGGGGCTTGCGCCGGTGTTGAAATATGAACTCTTCCGTAAGCTCAAGCGTCTCAATGAAGAAGGAATGACCATCCTGCTGGTTGAACAGAATGCCAGCCTCGCTCTCAACCTTGCCCATCGCGGTTATGTCCTCGACACCGGCAATATCGTCGCGCAAGGCACCAGTGCCGAGTTGAGCAATAATCCCGATGTCAAAAAAGCTTATTTGGGGGGGTAACTCTTTTATTTAGGAAACCAATATGTTCCAACGCAGATCCCCTTTTAAATTAATGAGCGATCTTGGGATCGTTCGGGGGGGAACCGGTAATAACTGATGACCCTTGAAGAGAGGTAGACTATGCGAAAAATAACGAAAATCCTGTACGCGATCTTGATTGTGCTGATGATGGCTGGTCTTGTCCAGGCCAAAACCCTTAAACTGGCGATGGATGCCGACCCGGTATCCCTTGATCCTCATGTGCAGTTGTCCGGCGGAATGTTACAGTATTCCCACATGGTTTTTGATCCCCTCGTGCGTTGGACCAAGGAGACGACGATTGAGGGGCGACTGGCTGAGCGGTGGGAACGTCTGGATGAGTATACCGTTCGTTTTTACCTCAAAGAGGGAGTGAAATTTCATAGCGGTAACGAGCTGACTGCGGATGATGTTATCTGGACGGTTAATCGGTTGAAAAATTCCGTTGATTTTAAAGGAATTTTTGAGCCGTTCGCGGTGCCGGTAAAAGTTGACAAGTACACAGTGGATCTGGTCACCAAGGTGCCTTATCCGCTGCTGCTGAACACGGCTACCTATATTTTTCCGATGGACAGTGAATTTTATTCAGGTACCGATGACAGAGGCATGGACAAGGGAGCTATCGTCAAGACAGATTATTCTTTTGCCAATGAAAACCTCTCCGGCACCGGTAAGTATCGGGTTGTTGAGCGCCAGCAAGGGGTTAAAGTTGTATTTGATGAATTCGCCGGTTATTGGGACAAATCTTCCCCCGGCAATGTCGACAAGATTATCCTGACTCCGATCAAAAACGACGCAACCCGTGTTGCCGCGCTGCTTTCCGGCGGTGTTGATTTCATCATGCCGGTACCACCGCAAGATATGGATCGGATTGAAAAGGCGGACAATGTTAAGCTGGTCACCATGAGTGGTACCCGTATCATCACGCTCCAGTTGAATCAGAGCCGGGTGGACGCATTCAAAGATCCGCAAGTCCGCCAGGCGATTGTTTATGCCGTCAATAATGCCGGTATTGCTGAAAAACTAATGAAGGGACGGGCAACCGTTGGAGCGCAGAACAGTCCGAAGGGCTATCTCGGCCACAACCCGGCACTGACTCCACGTTACGATCTGGATAAAGCCAAGCAACTGATGGCAGAGGCGGGCTACGCAAAAGGTTTTGAGGTCAGTATGATTGCCCCCAACAACCGTTATGTCAATGATGAGAAAATTGCCGAAGCGGCTGCTTCGATGCTGGGCAAAATAGGCATCAAAGTTAATCTGAAAACAATGCCCAAGGCTCAGTATTGGGATCAGTTCGACGCTCAAGTTGCTGATATTCAGATGATCGGTTGGCACTCTGATACCGAGGATACAGGTAACTTTTTCGAATTTTTATTGATGTGTCCCAATAAGGAGACCGGCTACGGTCAGTATAACTCTGGTAATTATTGCAACCCTGAGGTTGATCGACTGACCCTTGCGGTACAGTCGGAAACCGACCAGGCCAAGCGGATTGCGATGATGCAGCAAATGGAGCAGATCGCATATGATGATGCGGCTTTTGTACCGTTGCACTGGCAGGACCTGTCCTGGGCCGGCAAGGAGAATCTGCGTATTGAGCCGATCGTCAATGTCATGAACTTCCCCTATTTTGGTGATCTGGTTGTTGATTGATCCTATAGTTTTTAAGATAGATTGAGGTTCAGGGGGGAGCGTAGCCTACGCTTCCCCCTGAACAATGTTGGAGCAGGCATGATCGCTTTTGTCATTCGCCGGGTCATTCAGGCGCTTATCGTTATTTTCATCATCAGCGTCATTGGCTTTGCCGTCAAGCAGAGTGTTGGCGACCCGGTGCGCGAAATGACAGGCATTTCGGTATCGGCTGATGAGCTGCAGGAGTTTCGAGAAACCCTGGGGCTCAATGATCCTTGGTATGTCCAGTATGTCCGGTTCCTCGGCAGAGCCATACAGGGAGACCTTGGCAATTCTTTTTTCTATAAGCGACCGGCAACCGAGGTCATATTGGAAAAGGCGCCTGCGACCCTTGAGCTGGTTTTTGTCAGTAGTCTGATTATCATCGTCTTTTCGATACCGCTAGGCGTTTTTTCTGCCATTCGCCCTAATCATTTTTTGTCTCGAATTTTAATGAGCGGCAGTATTGTCGGGGTTTCCATCCCGGTTTTTTTGACTGCTATTATGATGATCTATGTTTTTTCGGTTAAGCTCGGGTGGTTGCCTTCCTTCGGGCGCGGCGAACTGGTCATGATCGGTGGCTGGGACAGCGGCTTGCTGACTGTCGATGGCTGGCGGCATATTCTGATGCCGAGTATCGCGTTAAGCTCTATCATGTTACCCCTTTTTATCCGTCTGATCAGGGCAGAAATGATGGAAGTGCTTGAATCGGAGTATATCAAGTTTGCCTGGGCCAAAGGGCTCAGTAATCGCCGGGTCTGGTTTGTTCATGCGTTTAAAAACACCCTGTTGCCGGTGATTACCGTAGGGGGCGTACAATTGGGAGTGACCATCGCATTTACCATTCTTACCGAGACGGTATTTCAGTGGCAAGGACTCGGTTTCATGTTTATGGAAGCGGTAGAGCGATCTGATTCCCCTCTGCTGGTGGCTTATCTGATGTTTGTCGGTATCGTCATGGTTGTCGTTAATACAATTGTCGACCTGATCTATGGTCTGGTTAACCCGACAATCCGTATCAGTGGGGCTTCGTCATGAGTACTCTGGCGACTTTTCGTGAGAGTTATCTGTGGTACAGTTTCAAACGCGATAAAATTGCGATAGCCAGTCTGCTGGTCCTGGTGGTGTTGTTTTCCAGCGCCATTTTTGCTCCGCTGATAGCGCCCTATAATCCGTATGACCCCGAAATGATCGATATCATGAATTCGGAAATTCCTCCGGCCTGGGAAGACCAAGGCACCTGGGAATTTCTGCTGGGAACCGATTCCCAGGGGCGTGACATGCTCTCGACGATGATTTACGGCATGCGGATTTCTATTATTATCGGCCTTGGTGCAGTGTTACTACAGGCGTTTCTGGGTGTTCTTATCGGGCTTTTTGCCGGTTATCATGGTGGCCGTCTCGACGCTATTTTTATGCGCGCAGCTGACGTTCAACTGTCATTTTCCTATCTGATGGTGGCAATTTTTCTTAGTGCCGTGCTGCAGGCGGTGGTGGGTGTCTCCCGTTTCGGAGAAATTGCTGTCCCTTTTTTGATTCTGGTTATCGGTTTTTCTCAATGGCCCCAATACGCTCGTACGGTACGCGCTTCGGTTCTGGCCGAACGCAAGAAAGAGTATGTTGAAGCCGCACGGGTTGCGGGCTTTACTTCGTCCCGGATTATCCTCAGTCAGATCTTCCCGAATACCCTGTCACCGATACTGGTGCTCTCGACCATTCAGGTTGCCAATGCGGTAATGAGCGAAGCGGCTTTATCATTTTTGGGATTGGGGATGCCGATCGATCGTCCGTCGCTGGGGTCGCTGATCAATTCAGGATTTGAGTATATTTTCAGTGGCGCCTGGTGGATTACTATCCTTCCCGGAGCGTTGCTGGTGGTCCTGGTTTTATCGATTAACCTTCTTGGGGACTTCTTACGCGATGTCTTCAATCCGAAACTGTATAAGGGCTGACGCCATGACAACACTGCTGGAAGTGAAAGATCTGGTGGTCAAATTCGCCCTGCGGGGCGGCGATGTTACCGCTACAAACGGCGTCAGTTTTGACCTTGCTAGGGGCGAGCGTCTGGGCCTTGTGGGAGAGTCAGGGGCGGGAAAATCAGTCACCGGCTTTTCCATTATCAACCTGATCAGTCAACCAGGATATATTGCCTCAGGTGCAGTCAATTTTCATGGAGAAAATCTGGCAACCATGAGTGCCGCCCGTCTGCGCACGATCCGGGGAAACCGGATCAGTATGATTTTTCAGGATCCGATGATGACCCTTAATCCGGTACTGACAATTGGGACCCAGATGATTGAGACTCTGATGACCCACAACCCGCAGATGGGCAAGGAACGGGCGAGTGGTATTGCCCTGGAAAAATTACGTAAAGTCCATATCCCTTCGCCGGAAAAGCGTCTTGAACAATATCCCCATGAATTTTCGGGGGGGATGCGCCAGCGGATCATTATTGCGATCGCCCTGTTAACCGATCCGGAACTGATTATTGCCGATGAGCCAACGACGGCTCTGGATGTGACGATCCAGGCGGAGATCATGGATTTGTTGATCGAACTTTGTGAGACCGAAGGGATGGGGATGATTCTGATCACCCACGACCTTGCCGTTGTTGCTCAGGTGACCCAGACGGTGGCCGTCATGTATGCCGGGCGGGTTGTTGAAAAAGGGCCGACGCAAGATGTCATTGCCCGACCACAGCATCCGTATACGCAGGGTTTAATTGCTGCGCTTCCTCAGAGTGGTGGTCATGGCCGGCGTCTCAATCAAATTCCCGGGATGATGCCGACGTTGAAGGATATTCCGCTGGGATGTGCCTTCAACCCACGTTGTCCCCAGGTCATGGGGGTCTGTCGTACAACCACTCCGGTACTGCGAAGGGCGGACAATGGCGTTCTTGCCGCCTGCCATCTCTACCCTTTATCAATCCCTACGGAGCAGGTTCGGCTATGAGTGCAAACATTCTGACCGTCAATAAGCTGTACAAACACTTCGATATTTCAGGGGGTGTTATGGACCAGTTGCGCTGGCGTGATGGTCGTCTGCAGCGACATAAGACCCTGGTCAGGGCGGTTAACAATCTGTCCTTCGGTCTGCTGCCCGGCGAAACCTTCAGTGTTGTCGGGGAGTCAGGGTGCGGCAAGTCAACTCTGGGACGGACGATTATGGGGTTATATCCTCCCAATAGTGGAGAAATTTTCTATCGCGGGGCACGTATCGACAACCTCAACCACAAGCAGTTGCTTCCCTATCGAAAAAAAATGCAGATGGTTTTTCAAGACCCCTATGCATCACTTAATCCACGCAAGACCATTCGTCAAACCCTGGAAGCACCGTTGCGGTATCACTACCCCCAGTTGACTACGGCTGAGGTGAAGGATCGAGTTGAAGAGGTGATGCTGCAGGTGGGCAGTGATCCGCAGTGGGTCACCAGGCTGCCGCATGAATTTTCCGGGGGGCAGCGCCAGCGAATGTCTATCGCTCGGGCACTGATTGTTGATCCGGAATTTATTGTTGCTGATGAACCTATTTCCGCCCTTGATGTGTCAATCCAGGCGCAAATTCTTAATCTGATGATGGATCTGCAACAACAACACCAGTTGACCTATTTGTTTATCGCTCACGATCTGTCGGTAGTGGAACATATCAGTGATCGGGTCGGGGTCATGTATCTGGGGACGATGTGTGAACTTTCTGATACGGCGCCATTGTTTGAGACTCCCAGGCACCCTTACACTCAGGCCCTGCTGAGTGCCATTCCGCGTCTGAGCGGTGATCGCAGTCGCCATACTCGACTCAAAGGTGAGGTGCCGACTCCGATCAACCTCCCCAGTGGCTGTGTTTTTCATGGTCGCTGCCCTTTCGCTGACCAGCGCTGTATAGCCGAGGTGCCACCCTTGATTTTACTTGAAGCGGGTCGACAGGTTGCCTGCCATGCAGTAGAAGAAGGGCGCATCTGACTCTACTGCAACTTTCCCCGTTATTCTCCCCCAGTTTTGAACCTGTGCGAGCTGAGAAAATCTATTCTCACGTTTTTTGCTTATCAAATCGCCATCCGGTTGTTCCTGTTCGTCCCCGATCTTGCAACAAGCATAGAGTTGAAGGATTGAATTTGACTGAAGATGTCTATTTTGTATGCCCTCCACAGTAGACTTTTCACTAAATAATGCTAAACATTAAGGGAACGGATCAATATCAAGGATCCGGGTTTAACAAAGGTTGGTTGACCCCTATCTTTAGTGAAGGAGGATTTATGCCCCAGGAATACACCTTAAGAGAAGCGCTGAAGATGGCTATCCTGGCCAAAAAAAATCTGATGGATTTTTATCTGGAAGCGGCAAAAATTACAGAAAATGAAAAGGGGAGAAGTGTGTTGACCCGGCTGGCTGAAGAAGTGCGGGAAAACGCCGGAAAATTTTACCAATATTATCGATGGGATGATCTGGGAAGTTTCGAAGATCTGGTAAGTCGACCACCCAGGGCCGATTCAGTGATGCTGATTGAACTGAAAAAAGCCCTGAATAAGGATGTACACGAACGTAAAGCCCGTGAGCTGGCCATTAAAGAAGAAGAAAACCTGGAAAAAACCTTTTTACAGACAGCTACCTATATTATAGATCCCCAGGTACGCGCTATTTTTAACGAAGTAGCCAGAGATACCCGTATTCATTGTGAGATTATTTCATCAGAGTACGCGCGCACCATGGGAATGGTGCATGAAAGTGACATGGATACATATGTCCGCGAATAATTGATGGCGTCGCAAAAACTCACCAACTGCTGTGTTGCTGCGATTATTTCACTGCTTCGACGTACGTAAGTACGCCTCATTGCTCAATCATCCCGCGCCTTGCATTTGGCGCTTTTTGCTTAGCCATCTTAATTGTTGCTTTTTGTGAAAGCATCAATAATGGACTGAAAAAACCTGGAATTGGTTTTGATAACCTAGGGCTGACCCCCGCAGAAATTGATTATTCTTGCGGGGGTCGTTGTTCTTCGGCCTCTTCTTTTTTAATCGCATCGGGTTGAAAGAGCGCACCGAGATCCTTGATCAGTTTCTCCGGTAAGCCCAGGGTGCGTTTGAAAACACCCAGGACTGTGTTGGAGATGGAGTCGACAGGGATCGCGCTGACAGAGGGATTTTCGGTTGCGCCTTCGATGCGGAAATAAGCGGTCAGCACCGCCCGATCTTCACCTGTCAGAACCCAGCCGGCAATCGGGATGGAACTGACCACCTTGTCAACCGTACGCAGGGGCATAACCCCAAGGATCACGTCAAGGGTTTCGTCCGCCAGGTTCTGTTTGCCGACGATCGACATATTCATTGCTTCACCGGTGATTTTGAGGTCATCAGTTTGAAGCAACCCGTTGCGGAACTGAAAACTTCCTTCCATCAGATTAAACGGCATGCCTTCGCGGTCCATGTCGGGCAGTCTGCCGCTGAAGATCTGCGACACATTCATCAGGGAAAAAATCTGTGCCAACCCGCGGAACTTGCGTAAAGTACCCTGGTGGACCTGAAAATAGGCCCCACCGCTGGCGTACTCCCAGAAGGTGCCGCTACCCGGATCGCCTTCAAGGTAAAAATCGCCACTCATGGGTCCCCGGATCAAGCCGGGACGATCAAACAGATCATGATGGATGGTTGAGGCGTCGACGGCGTTGAGGTGGCCGGAAATTTTAAGCGGGGCCGTCTGATCGTGGCGATTGTACTCGACTTTGGCGCGGGCCCAGCCGTCACCGCTTTCAAAGGTCAGTGGGTAGATGGAGAGAACCCCCTGGTGGTCAATCAAGGTGGTGCGGGCGTTACTGAACTGCATGCCGCTCAGGCTCCCTTCGCGAGCGCTAATGTGGATGATAATGGGTTCCCGCGGTGAATTCTCAGGAATGATTTTTTCTGATCTTGTTGTCGGGTCGCGGAACAGATTGATGATGTCGAGGACGTTAGCTTTTTCTCCATGAATAATCAGATTGGTCTGCGGCTTTCTGAAGTTTTTGACACTGCCGAATATTGATGCCTGGGTGGATTCTTCCAGGGTAACCGTCACTGGATCGAAGCTGATGCCATGCTGGTCGATTTCCAGCCGACCGCGAAGATTGTGCAGGGTTAATTCAGGATTGCTGAACACCAGATCCTGTGCCCGTACGCTGGCAGCAGTAACTTCCAGTTTGAGTAGCGGATCACTCCATCCCTGCATCTCACCATTGACGATGAATTGGGACTCGCCAAGGTTAGCTGCTAGCTGACTGAAACGTAGACCGTTCTTGTCGATCCCGGCGGTGCCGTTAACACCGTTGAGAGCGCCGATCAGGGAGGTCAGATGGGCGCCACCTTCAGCTAGGAAGACTTTGCCATTCCAGGTGGTGGCATCCAGGAATACATCTGCAGAGGCCTTGCCGATTAGTTTCAGGCGCTTAAAGGTGCGGTTGATGGAGGACAGGCTGGACAAGTCCAGATCGTCTGTTGCCAGGGAAACGCTCGGCACTTTATCCCAGGGACGCATCGTTGCCTTGCCGGCAATGGCTACGGTCGTCAGATCGATAGTAAAGCGGTCAATTTCGATATGATCCTGCTGATGTAGTGTGCCAATCGCCTCGATACCTGCTGGTTGCTGCTCCTCTTTGAGGTAGACGGAGCCTAGTTCGATGCGGCTGTCATCCAGGCGAGCCCGGAGGGTGAAGGATGGCGTGGCGATGGTTCCTGTGACCTCGAGATTGAGTTGCGTCGGTCCACGGCCGGACCAGTCCCCAGGTGGGCTCAGCTCAGCAAGAAGGTGCTCCAGTAAGGGGGTTGCACTTGCTTCCAGTTTAAGGGATGGTTCAGTAAAAAGATGATCGATCTGGCCGTTGACCTGCAGACCACCGAGTTCGGTCTGGATTTGGGTCGCTGCCAGGGTTAGTGTGGATCCCTTGAGGTTCACTTCTGTTTCGATAGCATCAATGGCCCAGGATTCCGGGTTGCTCCAGACGATCTCGGAGAGTTTGACAAACCCATCGATTTGCACAGAATCGACTATTTCACCGGTTTCTGGCCACTGATGGTCAATACGCAGGAGCAGGCGCTCGAGCTTCCCGGAGACAACCCCGGCCTGGGCAATCTGATCGACAGCAGCAAAATCAGCAGCTGTGAGGGACAGGTTGCAGCTTTCCAGTTGCGCGCTGAGGTGCCGGGTCGGGGTATGCTGCAGGCTCAAATGGCCATTTGCCGGGAAACCCAGCAGTGTTCCGTCGATATGATCAAGGCGTTCAACATCCGCAGCAGATACCCAGATGCTGTCTATATGGATCAATGGCGCGTTGCTTCCTGCCCGGGTAGCCGTTGCTGACACCTGGGCTCCGTTGGCGGGGATGCCGTCAAGGGTCACCTTGATGCGCCCTGACTGCGCTAGCGCTGACGGCACGTCCGTGACCGGAGATTCAGGGCCATGGCGGCCGATCTGCAGGTCAGCCTGCCAGTTGAGCAGTCGCCAGTTGTCGCCGGTTATGGGTGGCAGCATGGTTTCCAGGAGAAAATCAGCCTGGGTTTGCAGCTCATGGCCGGAAATAACCAGTTGTGAGGGATGTTGCGCCTGCCAGTCGTAGATCACCGCGTGGAGGTTGGTCAGATGGACCAGGGTCTCTCCCCGATCATAAATCCTGGCCTCGGCATGCCTGACAGTCAGCATGCGGATGTCCAGTTGAAATAAGCTGTCTTGCGAGGTCGTTGGCGCTGCAGGTTGTGGCTGTTTTTTCAGGGGCAAGTGCACAGTGGTTTTGGCCCCAAGGATTTCAACATCCTTAAGGATGATTTGTTTATTCAGCAGCGGCATCAGGGGAAGGGTGGCCCTGATTTGAGGAATCCGGAGGTGGAATTCCTGCTCTGTGCCGATTTCAACCTGATACAGATCGATGGCCAGTCCTTGACGAAACTTGAGAGATCCGGAGCCAATGCTGACGGGTTGTTGCAGTGCCGAACTGATCTGTTCCTCGAGGGCATGGCGATATTCATCCAGCTCCAAGCGGCTGACATAAAGCAACAGCAGGGCAATACCAATCAGACCAATCAGCAGCAGGGTAATGACAACGCGGGTTGTAGTTGTGATGATCGATCTCATCATAAATCTTGACACCTGTTGCGCCCGGTCGGCAGCATAAAAGACAAATATAACTGTCCTTTATGATAGCCTGTCCAGTGCCGCCCAGCAAGTGGCAATGGCTAGCGGAGGTGGAGGATATCTGTGCTTTACTTGACGAAATCCCCCTGATAACATAACCCGCCCTTTGGCAAGTCCCTGTCCGCCCGTATGGGGCGGCGTATCCCTTCTTCCTTGAGACGGTCAGCAACAGGTCATGAAGATCAAACGTCTTGACATTTTCGGTTTTAAATCCTTTGTCGACAAGGTCTCTATAGAATTTGAGACCGGGATTACCGGTATTGTCGGCCCTAACGGGTGCGGCAAAAGCAATATTCTTGATGCGATCCGTTGGGTGATGGGGGAGCAGAATGTCCGCCATCTGCGTGGTCGGACCATGGAAGATGTCATTTTCGGCGGCAGCGAAACCCGTAAGCCTACCGGCCTGGCGGAAGTTTCCATGATCTTTGATAACAGTGAAGGCAACTGCCCTGCGGCCTATAAAGAGTTTGCCGAAATCATGGTGACACGCAAATTATATCGCAGTGGCGACAGCGATTATCTGATCAACAAAACCCCCTGTCGCCTGCTGGATATTAACGAACTGTTTATGGATACCGGGGTCGGCGCGCGCGCCTATTCGATTATTGAACAAGGTAAGGTTGGGGCTCTGGTCAGTGCCAAGCCGGAGGAGCGGCGCAGCCTGATTGAAGAAGCGGCCGGGGTCACCAAATACAAGTCACGCAAGAAAAGTGCTCTGCGCAAGATGGATGCGACGCGCCAGAACCTGATTCGTCTGGGTGATATTATTTCTGAGGTCAGGCGTCAGATCGGTAGCCTGCAGCGCCAAGCAAGTAAAGCGGAGAAATTTCGCGAGCTGCGCCGTGAAGCGCGTCAGATTGAGCTGAGCCTCAGTGGTAACCGTTTGCAGCGTCTTGATGAAGAGGTCGCCCTGCTGGAACAGCAGGAGAAACGCGAAACAGATATCCTCGAACGGTTTGATGGCCAATTGGAAGCGGGAGATCTGCGCCTGGAAGAACAGCAGCTGCAACTCACCGCCGCCGAAGGGGATTATCATCAGGCTCAACAACAGGATTATCAGGCGGGTGCCGACATTACCCGCCTGGAAAGTGAGCAGGGCCTGATTCTGCGTCAGCAGGAGCAGCTGCAGGAGCAGGAGCAGCAGGCGCGCACTGAAGTTGAACAATGCACCATGCGTCTTGCCGAGCTTGAGAACGAAGCTTGTGAGTTACAGACGCAGCAGCAGGAATCGAAGGACGGTTTGAGTGATCTTGAAGATAAAACCGACAGTGCTGAAAAAGAGCTGAATCAGGCTTTAGAGCATGATCGTCATGCCAATGAGCGCTACGAGCAAGGCCGGCGGACGCTGATGGAACAATTTACCCAGGCCAGTCGTCTGCAGAATCGCCGGGAAGAGATTGAGCGCCGTCTGGCAGCGGGAAAACAGCGCCAGCAACAGCTCCACAAGGAGTTGGCCCAGATTGATGTGCGCCGCCGCGAACTGGATGAGCAGGTCCAACAGCTGGCCGGTCAGCGGAGCGCGGTCAGCAGCAAAGCCGAGTCATTGCACGAACAACAGCAGGGGCTGCAGGAAGAGCTTCAGGTGATAAAAAACCATCTGGAGCAGCAGCAGGCGCTGGTTAATGATAGTCGCCAGAACCTCGCGCAGCTGCGCTCCCGTTTTGAATCTCTCGAAGAGTTGCAACAGCGGCGTGAAGGTTGTGGCGAAGGTACCCGCGCCCTGTTGGCCGCTGCTGCGAGCCGGCGAATTGTTGCCGATCTGTTGCGCGTTGACGCGGCCCATGAACTTGCGGTTGAAAGTGTCCTGGGTGAGCGCTTGCAAGCGATTCCATTAGCCGTTGGCGAAACGCCGGTTACCAGCCTTGAACTGTTGCAGCAACAGCAGGTGCGCGGTGTCATGCTGCTACCCGACAAGGCGCCGGTGGCCGGCGTCAGTCCAGTCGGGATCCCGCTGATTGAGCTGGTCACCCCGGTTGCCGGTGCCGAAAGGGTGGTTGCGCAATTGTTCAGCGGCGTTTTTGTGGTTGGCACCGTTGCTGACCACCTTGATGAACAACTTGCTGTTGGGGTGACCCTGGTTGACTGTACCGGAACCTGTCTGGATTGGCGCGGTGTCCTCAATGGCGGCTCCATTGCCGCCTCAGCCTCGGGATTGCTGCGTCGCCAACGTCAATTGGATGACCTGACTGAGCGCATCGCCGAGCTGGAGTTAAAACACAGCAGTCAGGAACGTGAACTTGAGCTACAGCAGGATCGCTTGCGTGAAACCGAAGAGGTTCTGGCCCGACTTCAGAATGAAAAGCACCGTCTAGAACTGCAGTCGCTGGAGCTAGGGAAGGATCAGCAGGCCCTCGATAAAGAGCAGGACACCCTGGCGCGCCGCCGGCAGCTTCTTTTGTTTGATCTGGAGCAGATCGAAGAAGTTCATAACGGTCTGCTGGCAGAAATGGAAGAGTGCCAGGCCGGACGTGATGCGGCGTTGGCACAGCAGCAAGACCTTGAGCAACAACAGCAGCGTGACCAGGAGGAATTAACCTTGTTGCGTCAGGAGGTTGATCGTTGCCGTGAGGCTATGACCGGTTATCGGGTTGCTGTTGCCGCACTGCAGCAGCAACGTCAGGCGGCAGATCAGGCCCTTGGGCGCGTTGACCGGCAACGTCATGAATTGCGTGAACGACTGCAGAGCCTGGAACAGCGATTGTTACAGCAGGATGCTTCGCGCACGCAGCTCCAACAGCGACAAGCCCAGATCCGTGCTGATCTGGAGCAGCGCCTTGATGACAGACAGACGCAATTACAGCAGACTGTGCGTTTGCAGGAGGCTTATCAGCAACTGCGCGAAAAACTCGATGAGGATCGTGAGCAGTTACGGCGTTTGCGTAGCGATGCCGAGGAGGCGCGCAAGAGCGTTGCGCGTTTACAGTTACGACAACGCGAACAGCAGCTGGAGGCGGAGCATCTGTATCAAGGCGTGCAGGAACGCTATGCTGTTGATCTGCGTCTGCATCAGGTTCCCCAAGCCGCAGAAGGGGAACTTGAACGTCAGCAGCAACAGCTGCAGCGTCTGCAACAGAAAATTGCCGATCTCGGAGAAGTGAACCTGATGGCGATAGAAGAGTACGAGGAGCAGGAAAAGCGTTATGATTTTCTTGTCGGCCAGCGTGATGATCTCAAACAGTCACTGGATGACCTGGAAAAGGCGATCGCCCAGATTAATCGGACAACCCGTCGGCGCTTTAAGGAAACCTTTGACCAGGCAAATGAAATGTTTCGCCAGGTTTTCCCTCGATTGTTTCGTGGTGGCCAGGCGCAGTTGCGGCTGACCGATGAAAATGATCTGCTTGAAACCGGGATCGACATCATTGTCCAGCCCCCGGGCAAGCGTCTGCAGAACGTTAATCTTTTGTCGGGTGGAGAAAAAGCCCTGACTGCTGTCGCCCTGATTTTTTCCCTGTTTCTGCTCAAACCGACGCCGTTCTGCGTTCTCGATGAGGTTGATGCGCCACTGGATGACGCCAATATCGATCGCTTTGCCGAAATGGTGCGCGAGATGACCGACCGCTCTCAGTTTATTCTGATTACTCACAGCAAGCGCACCATGGGGGTGGTTGATACCCTTTATGGTGTTACGATGCAGGAACCCGGCGTGTCGCGACTGGTATCGGTGCGGATGAATGACTACGCGACGGCAGTAGGTGATAAAACTGAGCATGCCGTTGCCGGGGCTTGATCGCCACAGGAGAAAAAGCCTATGTCGTTTAAAGCAGTTTTGAATCAGCTGTTGCAGGAGGTTCCCGGGTCTCTCGGAGTGATTATCGTCGATTGGGAAGGGGAGGCTGTCGATCAGGCAACGCACCTCGGCGAGTATGATATTAAGATTCTGGGCGCCCATCAGGGGATCATTCTGACCTTGCTGCGAGGGGCTTTGAAACGTATGGGCTCGGATTGTCCCGAAGAAGTGGTTATTCGTACGCAACAGGGAACCACATTGATTCAACCCTTGACGGAAGATTATCTGCTGATTCTCCAGTTGCGGCAAGGGGCGCTGGTCGCCCGCGCGGCACAGAAATTGCGCCGCTGTGCAGAGCACCTGTATGATGATATTGCCCTGTAGGGCACCACGGCTGCCGGTTTTGCCCGGCGCAGCGCATGACTTTAACCTTGTTTGGAATAATGAATATGAGTTGGTACGATCTGGTTGATAAGGTCAGAACTCTGACCGTTGACGATGTCCTCGAAAAATTTACCGGTTTTATTGAACTGTTGACCCAATGGTTGGCAACTATTGGTGTCCCGGCGGAGCACCTGATGGTGGCGGCCTGGGGGGTGCTGTACCTGATAGCGACGATCCTGGCTCTATTGCTGGTGCTGCTGATGTTGCAAATTGTCCGCCGCCCATCAAAGAAAAAGAAACGTCCCAAAAAGCCACTTGAACCCGAACCGGAAATTGAACCCGAACCGGAAATTGAACCCGAACCGGAAATCGAACCCG
>Ga0102938_10000143_pt1 | contig 47075 bp, 45 predicted proteins | sample SalPonR2_B_D2_MG_FD_84516 | JGI IMG/M metagenome (GOLD analysis project Ga0102938, IMG submission 84516) | Salt pond soil microbial communities from South San Francisco under conditions of wetland restoration - Salt Pond MetaG R2_B_D2_MG | ecosystem: Environmental > Aquatic > Marine >...
CAGAAGACCAGGGGCTGGAAAAAGAACTGCTGGCCGACCCTAAAGAACTGGCAGAGCATATTATGCTGGTTGATCTCGGGCGCAACGACCTTGGCCGGGTGGCGGTGGCCGGTAGCGTTGAGGTCAGCGAACTGATGGTGACCGAGCGTTACTCCCACGTTATGCATATTGTTTCCAATGTGCGCGGGCGGCTGCGTCCGGGACTTGACAGTTTTGCAGTATTTCGCGCCGCTTTTCCTGCCGGCACCCTGAGCGGATCACCCAAAATCCGGGCGATGGAGATTATTGATGAGCTCGAGACGGTGCGCCGTGAAGTTTATGGCGGTGCGGTTGGCTACTTCTCTTTCAGTGGTAATATGGATCTGGCGATTGCCATCCGTACCCTTCAGATTGAAAAAGATCAGGTCTATCTGCAGGCTGGTGCCGGGGTTGTTGCCGACAGTGATCCGGAACTGGAATATCAGGAAACTCTTAATAAGGCACGTGGGGTCAAGCGTGCCATCGAAATGGCAAATCGTGGCTTGCTGTAATATCCGCCGGTGAAATGGGACTGATGTAATGCTGTTGATGATCGATAATTATGACTCCTTTACCTACAACCTGGTGCAATATTTTATGGAGCTGGGGGAAGAGGTTGAGGTCTACCGCAATGACAAGATCAGTCTCGACCAGATCGCTGCCTTAGACCCGGCCCACTTGGTTGTTTCACCTGGCCCCTGTACCCCGGCCGAGGCCGGTATCTCTATTGCTGCGATTACGCGTTTTGCCGGGCAGATCCCGATTCTTGGTATCTGTCTTGGTCATCAGGCGATTACTGCAGCCTACGGTGGCGAGGTGGTTCGGGCGCAGCGTCTGATGCATGGCAAAACCAGCCCCATTGAGCATGACGGTAGTGGTTTATTTCAGGGGCTCTCCAATCCGTTTATCGCGACCCGTTATCATTCCCTGCTGGCACAACGGGAAAGCTTTCCGTCAACTCTCAAGGTAACGGCGTGGACGGCAGAAGGGGAAATTATGGCTCTTGAACATGTCAAACAGCCGGTTTGGGGGGTGCAGTTTCATCCTGAATCAATCCTCACCGTCGAAGGCAAGCGCTTACTGGGCAACTTCCTCGAGCTCAGCAGCAAGGAGAAAGCCGCATGATCAAAGAGGCGATTGGAATGCTGGTCGAAGGTCGAGACCTGTCTGAAGAAATGATGATCGAGGTGATGACCATGATTATGGGCGGCGAAGCAACAGCCGCCCAGATCGGCGCTTTTATCACGGCACTGCGGATGAAAGGGGAGACGATCCCGGAAATCGTCGGCGCGGCGCGGGTGATGCGCGCCCAAGCGACGCCGATTGAGGTGAATACCACCCTCGATCTGGACCGTGATGATATCAATCTTGATCGTGAAACCATCCTTGATACCTGCGGAACCGGCGGCAGTGGGACTCGCAGTTTCAATATTTCCACTACCGTTGCTCTGGTGGTTGCCGCCTGTGGGGTCAAGGTGGCCAAACACGGTAATCGCAGTGTCTCATCGGCCTGTGGCAGCGCTGATGTCCTGGAGCATCTTGGTGTCAACCTGGATGTGGCGCCGACGCTGGTGGCCCAGTGTATTGACCAGATTGGTGTCGGCTTTCTCTTCGCCCCGGCCCTGCATGGCGCAATGAAGCATGCCATCGGACCGCGTCGGGAGATCGGTATCCGTACCATCTTTAATATCCTTGGGCCCCTGACCAATCCGGCACGAGCCAATCGCCAGGTGTTGGGGGTTTATCGTGCTGATCTGGTGGAAAAGCTGGCCGCGGTGCTGTTCTCCCTCGGTTGTCGTAAAGGGTATGTTGTCCATGGCAGTGACGGCATGGATGAAATCACCCTCACCGGGGCGACGACGATCGCTGCGATTGACAGCAGCGGGGTGACGGTATCTACCATAACTCCGGAACAGTTTGGTCTGACCCCCTGTGCCCTGGCTGATCTGCAGGGCGGAGATGCGACCCGCAATGCGGATATTGTCCGCGCGATTTTGTCCGGGACGCCCGGCGCACAACGGGATATTGTGCTGCTCAACAGTGCGTATGCGTTGTTGGCGGCAGGGTCGGCAGAGACGGTGCCCGATGGCATTGCCATGGCCGCCGAGGCCATTGATGACGGTCGGGCAGCACAGGCGCTGGCTGACTTGGTACGGATGACGAATTGATGATATTAGACCGGATATTAGTAACCAAAAAAGAAGAGATAGCCGCTGCTAAGGCCCAGCGATCCCTTGCTGATCTGGCCGGGCGTATCGGTGATCTTGAAGATATTCCGCGTGGTTTTGCGCGGGCACTGCGCACCATGGCTGCCTCGGGAGGCACTCCGGTTATCGCCGAAGTAAAAAAAGGTTCCCCCTCCAAAGGGGTCATTCGTGCTGATTTTGATCCGCTGGCCATTGCTGAAGAATATCAGAACGGCGGCGCTACCTGTCTGTCGGTGCTGACCGATCAACAGTACTTTTATGGTCATCTGCGCTATCTGGGGTTGATTCGCGAGCAGGTGTCCTTGCCGCTACTGTGCAAGGATTTTATCATCGACCCCTATCAACTGTATCAGGCTCGCCACGCCGGTGCCGATGCGGTATTGCTGATCGCTGCGGCCCTTAACGACGAGCAATTGCTGGAACTGGCGCAGCAGGCAACGGCCTTGCGTCTTGATACCCTGCTTGAGGTTCACGATATCGCTGAAATGGAGCGGGCACTTAAGCTACCGGTAGATCTGATCGGGATCAATAATCGTGATCTGCGCACCTTTGATACCGATCTGGGGATCACCGAAGCCCTGGCTGGGCTGGTGCCGGAAGCCCAACTGGCGGTTGCGGAAAGTGGAATTGCTACGCGCGCTGACATTGAGCGACTGCAGGCGGCCGGCGCCCGCGTCTTTCTGATTGGAGAAACCTTGATGCGCGAGGTCGATATTGCCGGCAAATTGCGCGAATTACTGGGAGCTGATTAGACAATGGCAGTTACCCGTATTAAAATCTGTGGTATTACTAATATTGATGACGCTAAAGGAGCCGTGGCGGCCGGCGCGGATGCCCTTGGTTTTGTTTTTCACCCTGCCAGTCCGCGTTATGTGGCCCCAGAAGAGGTTGCCCAGATTGTCGCTGCGCTACCTCCTTTTGTCTCCACCGTTGGGCTGTTTGTTAATCTGCCGGCGGTAAAAATTCACCAGATCATGGTTCAGACTGGCCTGCAGTTGATTCAGTTACACGGTGATGAAACGGCAGCCCAGTGTCATCTCCATCCTCCTTATTCGGTCATCAAGGCGTTGCGGGTACGTGATGAGCATTCGCTGGACCATCTTGATGACTATCCGGTTGCGGCGCTGTTACTCGATGCCTGGAGTGATGACGATTACGGTGGAACCGGACGCCAGTTTGATTGGCAACTGGTAAGTCGTGCTACACTGAATAAACCACTTATTCTGGCCGGCGGTCTGTCTCCGGCCAATGTGGCCACGGCTATTCAGTTGGTCAACCCGTATGCTGTTGACGTTTCCAGCGGTGTTGAACGGGAGCCGGGGCGCAAAGACCAGACCCTGGTGGCCCAATTTATTGAACAGGTGAGGATGGCATGAGCTACGAATATCCCGACGCAGGTGGGCATTTTGGACAATACGGCGGTCGTTATGTTGCTGAGACCTTGATGCCGGCATTGCTTGAACTCGAAGAAGCTTACACCGAGGCCCGCAATGACCCCGAGTTTCAGCAGGAGATCGATTATTATCTCAAAAACTATGTCGGTCGTCCCAGCCCCCTTTATTTTGCCGAGCGCCTGACTGCCGAGTTGGGCGGGGCCAAGGTTTACCTCAAGCGCGAAGACCTCAACCATACCGGTGCCCATAAGGTCAACAACACCGTTGGCCAGATTCTGCTGGCGCGGCGGATGGGCAAGAAAAAGGTCATTGCTGAAACCGGTGCCGGCCAGCACGGCGTGGCGACTGCGACAGTCGCAGCCCTGTTCGGTATGGAGTGCGAAGTCTTCATGGGGACGGAAGATATTCGCCGGCAGTCGCTGAACGTCTTTCGTATGAAGTTGCTTGGCGCCAAGGTGACCGGGGTCACCAGTGGCACAGCAACCTTGAAGGATGCCATGAACGATGCCTTACGCCATTGGGTGACCCACGTGCGCGATACCTTTTACGTGATCGGTACGGTTGCCGGCCCGCATCCCTATCCGATGATGGTCCGGGACTTTCAGGCAGTGATCGGGACCGAGTCAAAAGAGCAGATTCTGGTTGCCGAAGGACGTCTGCCCGATGTCGCGGTGGCCTGCATCGGTGGGGGTTCCAATGCCATCGGCCTGTTCTACCCTTTTATTGGCGATTCCCAGGTGGGCCTGTTGGGGGTCGAGGCGGCGGGGTTTGGTATCGACACCGGCAAACATGCGGCTTCCCTCGGTGCCGGTACGCCGGGGGTCCTGCATGGCAATAAAACCAGCCTGCTGCAGGATGCCGACGGTCAGATTCAACACGCCCATTCCATTTCCGCCGGCCTTGATTATCCCGGTGTCGGCCCTGAACACGCCCATCTCCATGATATTGAGCGCGCCTGCTACGTTTCCGTGACGGATGACGAAGCCTTGGCGGCATTTCGTAAATTAACCGAGATCGAAGGGATTATTCCCGCTCTTGAAAGTGCCCATGCGATCGCACAGGTGATCAAAATGGCGCCTTCCATGAGTCCGGATCAAATTGTCCTTGTTTGTCTTTCAGGTCGGGGGGACAAGGATATCAATACGGTCGCAGAAGCGATGAAGGTAGAGTTGTAATGAGATTTACCGAATGTGATTTGCCGGCAACAGTGCTGCAGGGTATCGCTGACGCCGAGTTCGAAGAGTTGACCCCGGTTCAGCAGCAATCAATACCACTAGCCCTGCAGGGCAAAGATGTCGCTGCCCAGGCTCAGACCGGAACCGGAAAAACCGCTGCGTTTCTGATCGCGATATTTTGTCGGTTACTGGCCAATCCGCGTCCTTCCGGGGCCAGTCCGCGCGCTCTGGTGATGGCGCCGACCCGTGAGCTGGTAGTCCAGATTTGTCAGGATGCCGAGCTGCTCGGGCGCCATACCGGGATCAAGATCCAGCCGATCTTTGGTGGTGTCGATTACGAAAAGCAGCGTCAGGCCCTGCGGGATGGTGTCGATATTATTGTTGCCACCCCGGGACGCTTGATTGATTACTTCAAACAACGGGTTTTTTCGTTTGACCAGGTTGAGGCGCTGGTAATTGATGAAGCCGATCGGATGTTTGATATGGGTTTTATTAAGGATCTGCGTTACCTGTTGCGCAAGTTGCCGCCTTTTGAAAAACGTCAGACCATGCTTTTTTCGGCAACCTTGTCGCCCCAGGTCATGGAGCTGGCCTATGAGTTTATGAACATGGCCGAGCGGGTCGAGATTGCTCCCGAACAGGTTTCCGCTGAAGGGGTTGTGCAGGTGCTCTACCATGTCACCCGGCGGGAAAAATTCGCGCTGCTGCTGGGGTTGCTGCAACAAGAAAAGAATGCCGAGCGGGTCATGATTTTTGTCAACACCAAGATCGAAGCGGAAAAGCTCGATGCCCTGCTTCAGGTAAACGATCTCTCCAGCGCGGTATTATCCGGGGACATTCCGCAGAAAAAACGGATGCGGATCCTGGACCAGTTCAAGCTCGGCAGTATAACCCATCTGGTCGCCACCGATGTCGCTTCGCGCGGGATCCATGTCGATCAGGTGACCCATGTTATTAATTATGATCTTCCCCAGGATCGTGAAGATTATGTCCATCGTATCGGTCGTACCGCCCGAGCCGGAGAACTTGGCCGCGCGATCAGTTTTGCTGATGAAGAAACCGTCTATGTGCTGCCGGAGATTGAAGATTATCTTGGCTTCAAGATTCCCAGCGCGGTTCCGGTAGATGAAGACTTCTGCTTTGCCTACAAGCGCGCGCGCCCGAAGAAAAAACGCCCAGTGCTGGAAAAGCCGGCTGATCCACGTAAGCGGCGGCGCCCACGGCGTGGCAAGAAATCGGGAAGCCCGGGACAAGGGGGAAGTACGGGCGGTCCGACAGGACCGCAGAGTCATAATAAGTAGTTACAAAAAAATGATTGAAACCCGCGCACAGAATCGTCTAAGGTGATCTGTCGTTGTCAACAATGTTAATGGTCTAACCAGCCATTTGATGAAAACGGATGTTATGTCACGTCTGCAACATACCTTTGATGTATTGAAAAAACGTGGCGAAGCTGCCCTGATCCCCTTTATAACGGCCGGCGATCCCTCCCCGCAGCGGACCCTTGAGTTAATTCGAACCCTCGCTGCCGCCGGGGCTGATGTAATTGAACTGGGCGTGCCTTTTTCGGATCCGATGGCTGATGGCCCGACCATTCAGGCTTCATCCGAACGCGCCCTGGCGGCTGGTACGACCCTGACGACGGTGTTGGACATTGTCGCTCAGGCGCGTCGTGAATTGCAGATCCCGCTGGTGCTGATGGGTTATTTTAATCCGGTTTTTCGTTATGGGGTCGAGCGTTTTGCCCGGGATGCCGTGGCGGCAGGTGTCGATGGTTTATTGCTGGTTGATCTGCCACCCGAAGAAATGGCTGAAATCAGGCCGGCGACCGCTGCCGCCGGGCTGCCGCTGATTACCCTGTTGGCACCAACCACACCGTTGGAGCGGACGAAGCGTCTGGCAGCAGCGGCTGAAGGTTATATCTATTATGTGTCGATGACCGGCGTGACCGGAACCCAGGCGGTATCCCCGATGGCTATTCGCGATGCTGTGGTGCAGCTTAAATCTCTGGCGCAGGTGCCTGTGGCCGTCGGTTTTGGGATTACGACAGTGGCCGATGTTCAGGCCGTGGCACAATTCGCCGACGCGGTCGTGGTCGGCAGTGCCCTGGTCAGGATTATCGGTGAGCATGGCACAGATGAGACAATGTTGGACAAGGTTGCAACCTTTACCGAATCATTGAAACAGGGTTGCAAAAAATAAATTCAGATACAAGAGGTTGTGACTCCCAGCTGACGACTTTGGGCGCTGAACATGCTTGAAAAACATAGCATCTGTAGATTCACAAACCACTAAAGAGGTTGAACATGGTCTGGTTTCGTAAGAAAACGTCGTTGACGGCTTCAGTTGAGAAAAAAAATGTTCAGGTTCCTGAAGGGGTCTGGACCAAGTGTAAAAACTGCCAGGAAATTATCTATTGCAAAGAGATTGAACGTAACTTTAACGTTTGTCCGAAGTGTGATTACCACTTTCGCATTGGTGCCCGCGAACGTATCGATTTGATTATCGATGCCGGAACCTTTGTTGAAATGGACGCCAAAATGCGCTCGATCGACTTTCTTGATTTTAAGGATTCCAAGAAATACAAGGAGCGGATCAAGGCTGCGGTTAAAAAAGCCGGTGATGGTGATGCGGTTATCTGTGGTGCAGGGCAGCTCGATGGTCTGGCAGTGGTGGTCGCCGTCTTCGATTTTTCCTTTATGGGCGGGAGTATGGGCTCCGTGGTTGGCGAAAAAATCACGCGAGCTATTGAAAAGGGTCTGGAGACCCAGGCTCCGGTGTTGATCTTCTCTTCGTCCGGTGGCGCACGGATGCAGGAGAGCATCCTGTCGCTGATGCAGATGGCTAAAACCAGTGCGGCGCTAGCGCGTCTGAAAGCCGCCGGCATCCCCTTTATCTCGGTTCTGACCGACCCGACCACCGGCGGGGTCACGGCCAGCTTTGCCATGCTTGGTGATTTGAATATTGCCGAACCTCGGGCGTTGATCGGTTTTGCCGGCCCCCGGGTTATTGAGCAGACGATCCGCCAAACCCTTCCGGAAGGGTTTCAGCGTTCTGAGTATCTGCTCGAACACGGTATGGTTGATATGATTGTTAAACGTCAGGAAATGAAGAAGACCCTGTCACAGATTCTGCGTATCTTCACTAGAAGCTGATCGCAGGCGATGCTTCCAGATTATCGCGACAGCCTTGATTATCTGTATGCGCTGCGATTTTTCGGCATCAAGCTGGGTCTTGAAACCATTGCAGAGCTGCTCGATCGCGTTGGCAACCCGCAGCAACATCTGCGAATATTGCACATCGCCGGAACTAACGGAAAGGGCTCAACGGCCGCAGCTCTGGCGGCTGTTTTTCACGCTGCCGGCATCCCTGCGGGTCTCTATACCTCACCTCATCTGCATCAATTTACCGAACGTATCAGGGTAGATACCCGTCAGCTTGAGCTTGATGAGACAGTTACATTGATCAGGGAATTGCGGCCCCACGCTGAACAGCTGCAGGCAACCTTTTTTGAGGTGACTACCGCCATGGCGTTGCTCGCTTTCCAGCGCCATGGAGTCACCTGGGCGATTATGGAGTGTGGGATGGGGGGGCGCCTTGATGCCACCAATGTTGTTGCTCCGGAATTGTGCCTGATTACTCCTGTCGCCCTTGACCATACCCGCCACCTCGGCGAAACGCTGGCGCAGGTGGCCTACGAGAAGGCTGGAATTATCAAACCCGGTGTGCCGTTGATCAGTGCCCGTCAATTGCCGGATGCGGCGACGGTATTGGCACAACGTACCCAGCAGTTGGGGAGCAGGCTGCTGCTCCCCGATCGCGATTACTGGTGGCAATCACGACCACAAGATTTTGATGTACAGGTCGATTCTTTTGAGCTGAAGGCCGTTCATCCGACTCTGTCTGGCGCGCATCAACACCAGAATCTCGCTCTGGCTGCTGCTGCGACCGGTTATTTGCGTGAGGTTGGGGTTGAGCTGGCGCCGTCAGCCGTTCGCTCGGGTCTTGAGCGGGTGTGTTGGCCGGGGCGACTGGAGTGGCTGCCGCAGCAACTGCTCCTTGATGGTGCCCATAATCAGGCCGGAGCGGCGATTCTTGCTGCGTATCTGCAACAGCAAAATCTGCATGGAGTGCACTTGATCTTCGGCTGTAAAACCGATAAGCAGGTACTGCCCATGCTTGATCAGTTGCTGCCATTCTGTCAATGTCTCTACGCGACCCAACCGCCGGTTGAGGATCCTGCGGATATTAAACTTATATGTGAGCACGCTGCAGAGCATAATGTCGCCGTTCGTGGCTTTGCCGAGCCGCCTGCCGCCTTGCAGGCGGCCAGACAGTCACGTGCCGCTGATGAATTGATTCTGGTTGCCGGATCCTTGTTTCTGGTGGCTGCTATTCGTGAACAGGTGGTTGCCCGGACGGATGTCACAGCGATTATGCGCTGATCCGGCTCCCTTTTGGATATTATTTATGTTGATTCGCCATCTGGTTCTGTTGTTGCTGATCTGCTTTTCTTTTGCCACGAGCGTAGAGGCACGCAGTCGCGTGATCGTTATGGGAGAACCCGTCTATCTCGAAGCAGATGAACTGCGTTATGACCATGAGGCACAACTTTATCAGGCCAGCGGCGATGTCCACTTGAATCAGGGCGAACTTGAGGTGTCAGCTGAGCAGATGAGCTGGAGTCGCGCCACCGGTGAGGTCGAAGCCGCTGGTAATGTTCAGTTTCTTTCGCCGACGGAAATCTTGACGGGTTCCACCGCCTGTTACAATCTGGATGCCGGAACCGGCCGCGTTGACCAGGGTTATTTTTATCTGCTGGAGGAAAACCTCCATGTTCGTGGCAGCAGCATCGAACAGCTTGGGGAAGACGACTATCGGATAACTTCCGGCACCTTTACCACCTGTGATGGTGCGGTGCCGGACTGGAAGTTTGGTGCCGGTCATATTGATGTTACTCTAGGTGGGTATGCGCGCGCTCGCCATATGGTTTTTTATCTCAAGGATATTCCCACCCTGTATTTCCCCTACATGATTTATCCGGCTAAAGCCGAGCGTGAATCGGGCTTGCTGATCCCTTCTGCAGGTTACTCCAAAAAACGTGGATTCAGCTACGGCGCTGCCTACTACCAGGTGCTCGGGGTCAATCAGGATGCCACCTTTTATCTTGATTACCTGTCGAAGATGGGGGTCGGTAAGGGGATGGAATACCGTTACGTTTTTGGTCGTGACAATGCCGGTGAGGCGCGCGCCTATCATATCGACGTGCAAGAGGTTGATGATGAGCGGATCGACGAAGAGCGTTATGCCCTTGAATGGATCCATACCGGAACCCTGCCGGGCCAGATACGCATGGTGGCTGATGCGCTGTATGTGAATGATGACGAATACTTTAAGGATTTTGGTGAGGTTGCCGGGGACTACAATCGTGATCAGGTACAATCAACCTTTTCCCTGAGCCGTAACTGGCAGCGCGCGAATCTGGTTGGTCTGTTGCAATATACCAAAAACCTTGAGACCGATCAGCGTACGACCCTGCAGATGTTGCCACGGATCAATTTCAATATTGCCCGCAGTACCATCGGTAGGACTCCTCTGGCTTATGAGTGGGGTTCTGAGTACACTCATTTCTGGCGGCGTGAAGGGATGACCGGGCAGCGCCTGATGCTGCGCCCGGCATTAAGCATGAATCCGCGCCTGTTTAATCTGCTGAGCGTTAACCCCACGGTGGCCTATCGGCAAAGATATTACTGGGATCTTGACCAGGAGTCAGCCACCGAAGAACAGGGTATTCTTGAGATCACAACCCGGATTTCAACGCCGCCATTGCAACGCATTTTTAATCTACCCTTTGGTGTTTCCGGACGGGTGCGTCATGCCATCAATCCGGAAGTTGTCTATGATTATGTTCCGGAAAAAGATCAACAGCATATCCCACGATTTGACTCATTTGACCGGATCGCTCCCAAGAACCGTGTTGAGTATGCTCTGGTGCAGCGTCTGCGGGCCCGCCTGGACGAAGAGAATGGGCGCCGCCACTATCGCGACTGGCTCTACCTGCGCCTGTCGCTGCTGCAGCATTTGAATAAGGACGAGGTCGATAAGGGTTTCGGTGAGGCCCGAGCTCAGTTGACCCTGCTGCCTTTGGCGCACTTGCGCCTGGGAGCAGATGTGATTGTTGATTCGCGCACCAACGATCTGAAAGAGTTGCTGGTCGAGGGCCAGCTCGCCGATCGCTCGGAGAACTATCTGCGCCTGCGTTACAATATTGACCGCCGCACCGACCTTGACTATGGTGAAATCAATCTGGGCTTAAGTTTTTTGCAGCCGATTTATCTGACTTATCAGCAGCGCTATGATTTTTTCACCCACGATCGCCTTGAGGAACGGATCGGTATCGAATATCGCCGCCAATGCTGGAGTCTGCTGTTGACCCTGCGTGAGCGCACCGATGGTGAACAATCATTTATGTTGACCTTCAGCATGCTCGGCATCGGTTCGGTTGGCGGCTTCAGTGGTGGTTTGGGCGGGGGCTAATAGATGGTTAGGCACCGGGGTTGATCTTAGTGGATTAGTTTGAGAACCTGTGCGCTGGTCGATAACAGAGACGCTATAAATGGGGAGACGCTTGGGATCAGAACATGAATCGGGGTTGTCCGGCAGGAATAATCTGCTGACACTTGTCCTGCTGCTGCTCATCTTACTGATGGCTGCCTATGCAGTGTTTGGTAATCGTGGCGTTCTGCGGATCGTTCAGGCGCAGCGCCAGCAACAGGAATTGCAGCAACAACTGGAACAGATGCAGGTGCAGCAGCAGGATTTGCGTCAGGAGATTGAACGGCTTAATAATGACCGGGACTACTGGGAACAGCTGGCCCGTACGCGCTTGGGGATGGTGCGCGATGGGGAGCTGATCTATTTTGTCCCGACGGAAACTCACAAAGAAAGAGGCAGTAAGTGATTAAGAATGATATCCGCTCAGCGCTCAAACAGGTGCTGGAAAACTGTTATCAGCAGGGAACTCTGACCTCTGGGGAATTTCCTGCTGAAATTCAGCTTGAGGTGCCGAAAAACCCGGAACATGGCGATTACGCGAGCAACCTGGCGATGACGCTGGCGCGCCCTGAGAGCAAGGCTCCCCGTCAGATTGCTGAGATTCTGGTGACTGCTTTGCGTGCGAATGCCCTGTTTGATGCAGTCGATATTGCCGGGCCGGGATTCATTAACTTCCGCCTTGCGGCGAGCTACTGGGCGACCGTTCTCCATCGCATTTATGCCGAACAGGGCACCTTCGGACGTTCCCAGATCGGTGCCGGGGTCAAGGTTCAGGTCGAGTTTGTCAGTGCCAATCCGACTGGCCCACTGCATATCGGTCATGGCCGTGGTGCGGTGGTCGGCGATGCACTGGCCTCAATTCTAGCCGCCGCCGGGTTTGAGGTGCAGCGTGAATATTATATCAACGATGCCGGTAATCAGGTACAGACGTTGGGTCGTTCGATCCTGCTGCGCTTGCGCGAATTGCAGGGGCAGATTATTGATTTTCCTGAGGACGGTTATCAAGCCGCCTATATTATCGAGCTGGCGGCGCGCTTGCGGCAGGAACAGGGGGAGCTTACCGATCTCAACGATGATGACGCCATCAACTGTTGTACCCGCTTCGGGGTAGAGCAGATTTTACAATGGATTGACAGCGATCTTAGAGCCTTTGGTATCGAGTTTGACAACTGGTATAGCGAACAAAGCCTTTACGATCGTAATATGGTTGAGCAGGAGCTCGGGCGCCTTAAGGAAAAAGGGCTGACCTATGAAGAAGAGGGTGCCCTGTGGTTGCGCACTACTGATTTTGGCGATGACAAAAAGCGCGTATTGATCAAGTCGGATGGCAGCTATACCTATTTCGCCTCTGATGTTGCTTATCATCTGGAAAAATTTGATCGCGGTTTTGACCGGGTCATTGATGTCTGGGGTGCCGATCATCACGGTTATATTCCGCGCATGAAAGCGATGCTCAAGGGTTTTGGTCTGCCTGCTGCGGCCCTCGAAGTGCTGCTGATCCAGATGGTCAATCTGTTGCGCGATGGTCAGCCGTATGTCATGGGCAAGCGCTCAGGAAATTTTATTACCCTGCGCGACGTGGTTGATGAAGTCGGACGGGATGCTTGTCGGTTTTTCTTTTTGATGCGTCGTTGTGACAGTCAGCTTGATTTTGATCTCGAGTTGGCCAAGCAGAACAGCAGCGATAATCCGGTATATTATGTGCAGTACGCTCATGCGCGGATCTGCAGTATCAATCGCAATGCTGCCGAGGTCGGCATGGTGGTGCCATCCCTGGCACAGTTTGACTTTTCGCACTTGACCCACGCTGAAGAAATTGCTCTGATCAGACAGCTGTCGCGTTTTCCTGAGGCCGTCGAGGGCGCCGCTTTGCACTGTGAGCCCCATCGTTTGGTCTTTTATCTGCAGGATCTCGCGGCACAACTCCATAGTTATTATAATCGCCATCGGGTGCTGGATGAAGATCCGCAGACCACAAGTGCCCGTTTGTATCTGGTTAACGCCGTACGGATCATCCTCGCCAACGCCTTAAGGTTGCTCGGGGTATCGGCACCGGAGCAGATGTAAAGAAGGGGTCTCGCGACAAGGGAGTAAATGATGCAGACTGAAAACAAAACCCGTACCCAAAGACGCTTGGAAAAGCGCCAGACTATCGTTATTCTGGCGCTGCTGTTGCTGGCCTCGTTACTCAGCTTCGTCCTCGGGGTAACAACCGGGCGGCGTGGTGCTGAACGTGACTTCGCCCAGCAAGTCAGGGACCAGCAGGAAGAGGTAAGGGTCGTCCAGGTTCCGGCAGCTCCGCCGGTGGCGGTTCCTGCTCCGGCCCCGGGAGAAAATCCGGGGGCTGAAAAGGGTGCGCTTATTGATACGGTTGTGGAAAATGCGCGGCTGAGTTTTTATGATGACCTGATTCGTGATTCCTCCCCGTTAGGCAGTGGCATCAATCAACCTCCGGCTGAGGAAATCCGGACGCAAGCCACTGTGCCACCGCTGGAGCTGGCAGATCAACCGATTGTTGTCACCGGCAGCGGGACACAAACACCGGCTCCGGCAGTGCCGGAGCCACCAGCGCAGCAACAACAGGCCTCCTCTGCCGCTGCTCAGGCGCCTGCCGACCCGGTCTTGCCCGCGGTCACAGCGCAGGGCAGCCATGTCGTGCAGGTCGGTTCTTTTGGCTCCGCGGCGGATGCTGCTTCGTTGCGACAGCGCCTGCTCGACAAGGGCTACCCGGCTTTTCTTGCTGAAGCGGATTTGGGTGAGCGCGGGATCTGGTATCGGGTACGTATCGGACCGTACGCAGATTCTGATACTGCCGGAGTTGCACGCCAGATCATCCTTGACAAAGAGCAGATTGAGGGCTTGGTGACCCGCCACTCGCGCTGATCGTGACGGTGTCGAGCCGCTTTTCCTCCGCTTTTTTCTCTTGACATTTGCTGGCCCTGAGATTATTTTCCAGTGCTCGTGTCGCGGGATGGAGCAGTCTGGTAGCTCGTCGGGCTCATAACCCGAAGGTCGGGGGTTCAAATCCCTCTCCCGCAACCAAATCAATAATCTTCGGTTACTGTTGGAGATGACATAGATTTGGCGGTGTAGCTCAGTTGGTTAGAGCATGCGGCTCATATCCGCAGTGTCCGGAGTTCGAATCTCTGCACCGCCACCACAACAAAAAAAGCCCTTCCCGCCTGGAAGGGCTTTTTTTTTAACGAGCAAGCGGGTACAAATGTTAGATTGCTCTCTCAAAAAACAAGTAATGGACTCCCTGCCCGTAGGAGTCCATTCCGTTGTCGTTGCCGTCTCCGGTGGTGTCGACTCGGTGGTGTTATTGCATTTGTTGCACCAGGTTGCCACCGATCGTAACTTGACCCTTCATGTTGTTCATCTCAATCATTGTATCCGCCCGGACGCTGATGGCGACGCCCTTTTTGTTGAGGATCTGTGCCACCGGCTTAGTATTCGCTGCCACAATATTTCCTGTGACATTCCGGAACTGGCAAGGCGAGAAAGAATCAGTCTGGAGATGGCCGGACGTCTCGAGCGCCGCCGGCTATTGGAGGAGTTTGCAGCAACAACTGGCGCCCAGTTGATCGCCCTTGGACACCATCATGATGATCAGGTTGAAACCCTGTTGCAGCGGTTGATTCGTGGTACCGGAGTCAGCGGTTTGAGCGGTATGTCGGTTCTTGATGATATCTGGTGGCGGCCATTCCTCTCCAGCAGTCGAAGCCAGTTGCTGGATTATGCTTGCCGTCAGTCTTTAGTCTGGCGCGAGGATGAGAGCAATCAGGATCGGGATTTTGTCCGCAATCGGCTCCGCCATCAGATTGTTCCGCTGTTGAAGGAAGTTAATCCGCAGTTCGGTGCGCGGTTGGTCGCTCTGAGTCATCAGGTTGCTGCCGAAGAGGATTTCTGGCATGACCAGATCAGTACGCATTTTCCCCAGATCCTTGCTTCTGCAGAAGATGGCTTGCGGTTGCTGCGTCCGCAGCTGCTTTTTTTTCATCCTGCCCTACGTCTGCGCTTATTGCGCGAGGCCCTATGCCGTGTTCGTGGCCATTTGCATGGAATCGAGGCGGTTCATCTGCATGCCGTTGACGACCTGCTGACAGGGGCCCGTAGTCAAGCGCAGCTCGATCTGCCCGGTTGTTGGGCGGCCCGTCGCTATGAGCGCTTGTGGTTGCGCAATGCTGCCCCGGAGTTGCCCCCCCGCTATGATGTTTTGCTGCAGGTGCCCGGAGCGACATTGCTGCCCGATGGGCGCAAGCTGGTGGCAACAGTGGTGTCGCGAGCAGAGACCGAAACCCGGCAGCGGATTTATGTCGATTCGGCAGCTGTTGGCGACTTTTTGTCGGTACGTAACTGGCGTCCTGGTGACCGGTTTGTGCCATTGGGAATGACAGGTCGCAAGCGTGTAAAACAGCTCTTTTCTGATTTGAAGATTGAGAAAGAAGAACGCCTGCGAACACCCCTTATCATTGCCGGCGTAACCCTGTTGTGGGTCGCCGGGTTACAGCGCTCAAGTTTTGGCGTAGTTACCCCCTTCTCGGCTAAGGTGGTGAGAATTGAGTTGGTGTGATATGGCGAAAAAGCAGACATTAAGCCTTGTGGGTACCTTCTCTTTATGGTAGATTTTCCTGCTAGTTTCAGCCATTTCCTCGATGCTGCAAGTGGGCGTCCAAGTTGTTTTTAATTACCCGACAGGGGGTCGATACGTGAGTCAATTTCAGAAAAATTTAGCTTTGTGGCTGGTCATTTCACTATTGATGATCATGCTCTTTAATATGATGACCCAAAAGCAGGAAACTCAGCGACAGATGAACTATACGGAGTTTCTCAGTGCTGTTGAAGACAATCGGGTGGTCAGCGTGCTCTTTCAGGGTGGTCAACTGACCGGTACCCTGGAGGATGGCAGTAAATTTCAGACCCATATTCCGCGCGACGAAGATCTGCTTCCGCAATTAAAGGAGCGCGGCGTTGTCATTGAGGCCAAACCGGTTGATGACCAGGGCTTCTGGTTTACTCTGCTGATCTCCTGGGGGCCGATTCTGCTGTTGATTGCAGTGTGGATCTTTTTCATGCGGCAGATGCAGTCGGGTGGTGGCAAGGCCATGAGTTTTGGCAAAAGCAAAGCCAAACTTCTGACCGATACCGCCGGCAAGGTGACTTTTAAGGATGTCGCCGGTGTGGATGAAGCGAAACAGGAGCTCGAAGAGGTTGTCGAGTTTCTACGCGACCCCAAAAAATTTACCAAGCTTGGCGGCAAGATTCCCAAAGGGGTGTTGCTGGTTGGTGCTCCAGGTACCGGTAAAACCCTGCTGGCGCGCTCTGTCGCTGGTGAGGCGGGAGTGCCTTTTTTTACGATTTCCGGTTCCGACTTTGTCGAAATGTTTGTCGGGGTTGGCGCCAGCCGTGTACGTGATCTGTTTGTGCAGGGAAAGAAGAATGCTCCCTGTATCATTTTTATCGATGAGATTGATGCCGTGGGACGTCATCGCGGTGCCGGTCTGGGTGGCGGACATGACGAGCGGGAACAGACACTGAATCAGTTGCTGGTTGAAATGGACGGGTTTGAGTCAAATGAAGGGGTTATCCTGGTCGCTGCGACTAACCGCCCCGACGTCCTAGATCCGGCATTGCTGCGTCCCGGTCGTTTTGATCGCCAGGTGGTCGTGCCGCGTCCCGATGTCAAGGGGCGCCAGAAGATCCTGAGTGTCCACTCGCGCAAGGTTCCCATGTCGGAAGATGTCAACCTCGGTCTGGTGGCTAAGGGAACGCCGGGATTTTCCGGTGCTGATCTGGCTAATCTGGTCAATGAGGCGGCGTTGCTCGCGGCGCGCGGCAGCAAATCCGAGGTCGACATGATTGATTTTGAGGCCGCCAAAGACAAGGTAATGATGGGTGCCGAGCGGCGTTCCATGGTGATTACTGAAGAGGAGAAAAAGGTCACCTCTTACCATGAAGCCGGACACGCCCTGATTTCACTGTTGACTCCAGGTTCCGACCCGGTTCACAAGGTGTCGATTATCCCCCGCGGTCGCGCTATGGGGGTGACTATGTATCTGCCTGCTGAAGAGAAATATAACGAGACCAACAATGGGCTTAATATCCGTATTCGTTCCATGCTCGGTGGGCGCATTGCCGAAGAAATTACCTTTGACTCGGTGACCAGCGGCGCCAGTAACGATCTCGAGCGGATAACCATGATCGCACGCAAGATGGTGTGTGAATGGGGTATGAGCGAGAAGATCGGTCCTGTTGTTTTCGGAGAAAAAGACGCAGAGGTCTTTCTTGGTCGTGACATGGGTACGGGTAAGAACTACAGTGAGGCGACAGCCCTCGACATTGATAACGAAATCCGGCGCATTATCACCGAGAACTATGCAGAAGCTACTGAACTTCTGAAGAAAAACCAGCACCGGCTGGTGGCACTGGCTGAACTCCTGCTGGAGAAAGAAACCCTGGACACCCCTGAGATTCATGCTGTCGTATTCCCCGATGGTATCCCTGACTATCTGCAAAAGCAGGTGAGAGAACAGTCTGCTGACAACTTTGTTTTTGAAAAAACTGACGAGCAACCACCATCGCCACAATCTGATGGTAATGGTGACGAAGGACAAGGGCAGCCACCAGAGGGTGACACTGCTTCAGAACCGGAGCCGTCGCAGCAACAGCCAGGGAATGAAGAATTAAAGGAATCACAGGAATCACCGGAGCCACAGGACGATTCCAAAAAAGACAGTGATAACGACGCAACGACAAAATAGTGAATGATTCACCACCTGCCACTGCTCTGGTTGGCCGTGACTGTGTCCTTGACCTGACCCAGCCGTGCATGATGGGGATCCTCAATGTGACTCCCGATTCGTTCTCCGATGGCGGTGATTTCATTGAGGTTGCAGCGGCGGTTGAGCGCGGCCTGGAAATGGCCGAGCAGGGGGCCGGCATCCTCGATGTTGGTGGTGAAAGTACCCGACCAGGGGCGCCGGCAGTGCCTGCAGGAGCTGAACTTGAACGCGTGATTCCGGTTATTGAGGGATTGCGCCGTCATACTTCTACCCCCTTGTCAATTGACACCAATAAAGCCCCGGTCGCTCGTGCTGCCCTTGGCGCCGGCGCGAATTTTGTCAATGACATCAGTGGCCTGAGCTTTGATGACAATATGGCTGCGGTTGTCGCCACCACTGGAGCCGGTCTTTTTCTCATGCACACGCGTGGCTGTCCGCAGCAGATGCAGAAGAATACTGACTACCAGGATCTGCTCAGTGAAGTTATTCATTATTTACACGGCAGCATTTCCAAGGCTTGCTCTGCCGGGATTCCTGTAGAGCGGTTGGCCGTTGATCCCGGGATCGGTTTTGCCAAAAGTGTAGCGGGTAACCTGTTGCTACTGCAACATCTGCCGGCTTTGCATCAGCTGGGATCTCCAATTCTTCTCGGTACGTCGCGCAAAAGCTTTATCGGCAAGATTCTCCATCAGGATGATCCGCGCCTGCGACTTTATGGAACCCTGGCGACCATTGCCCTTGGTGTGGCACAAGGAGTACAGTTGTTTCGTGTCCATGATGTGCGACCGGCGCGTGAAGCAGCTCTGGTTGCCTGGGCAATCCGGGAACAGAAGTTCCCGCTTATGTTGTAGCCCTTAACTATTTATGTGAGTTTTTTGATCATTGCTGATTGCGCTAGTGGGGGTTTGAATGCTTGATGTCATCCACAATATCCGATTGCTCGATATTCTCGACATCTGCATTGTGGCTTTTATCATCTACCGGATCATTCTGCTGATCAAGGGTACCCGAGCCGTCCAGATGCTTCTGGGGCTGGCGGTTGTTCTAATTGTTTATATGGGGTCGCGCGTAGGTGAACTGCATACCCTCAACTGGTTTCTAAGCAACTTTCTGTCATCCATCATCCTTGTCATCGTCGTTATTTTTCAGAATGATATCCGTCGCGCCCTGATGCACGTGGGCCGCAATCCCTTTTTAGGTGGAGCTACCTATCACGAAGAGTCCTATCTGATTGAAGAACTGGTAAAAGCTTGTATCTCTCTGGCGAACCGTAAAATCGGTGCGCTGATTGTTGTTGAACGCGAAACCGGAATCAAGGATATCCTTGAAGCGGGGACCCTGCTGGATGCTAAGATCTCTTGTGATTTGATCCGCTCCATCTTTATGCCCAACTCGCCATTACATGATGGTGCCCTGGTTATACAACAAGGGCGCGTGAGCCTGGCGGGTTGTTTTCTGCCCTTGACGCAAGGTAGCAACCTGTCGACGGAGTTAGGTACACGCCACCGTGCCGCGATCGGTCTGACGGAACTGGCAGATGCCATCGCTATTGTTGTGTCGGAAGAAACCGGAAAAATTTCGGTGGCGGTCAATGGTGGTATGACCCGCAATCTGGATGCGACCAGCCTGAAAAAGGTTCTTGGTCGCTTGCTTGAACCACGTAAATCTAAAACGACCAAAAAGGGTTAGGGCGATGTTCAAACTGATCACCCAAAACTGGGCACTGAAACTGTTATCATTGGTTTTTGCCTTGATGCTGTGGTTCTTTATTATGGGTGAGCGCCGCCTTGAGGTGAACTATCGGGTGCCGCTGGAACTACAGAATCTGCCCAGGGAGTTGATGATTGCCAATGAGATTCCCAGTATGGTTGATGTGCGCATCAGTGGCCCCAGTACCCTGCTGATGAAGGTGAGTCCCAACGATATCAGCATTACTGTTGATTTGACCGGCCTGAGCCCGGGTCTGACCTCCTTCCGTCGCCTTGACGAACGTTTGAATCTGCCCAGTGGCTTGCGCGTGACCAGGCTGTCTCCATCGTTTGTCGATGTCCGTCTGGAACGGATTCAACAGAAAACTGTCCCCATTAATATACTTCTTACGGGCGAGCCGATGACAGGCTTTGGCGTCGGTACTGTCCGCGCCATGCCTGATCAAGTTGCCATCGAAGGAGCGGAGAGCGAGCTTAAAAACGTTACCAATGTCACTACCGATGAGGTTGACTTAAGCGGTGTAAACAGTAGTTTCTCCTTGATTGTTCCGCTCCAACACCAAGGGAGTTTCAGCTGGTTGAAAAATGAGCGGACGACAGAGATCCAGGTAGAAATTATCCCCGTTGAGGGTGCGCCTGAGGATGGTCAGGACCTACCAGAATAGAAAAAATGTCGATAGCCAGGGGAGGCAGTAAAACCATGGAAAAAAACCTTTTTGGCACCGATGGTGTGCGTGGTGTCGCTAATATTGATCCAATGACCGCTGAAATGGCGATGCAGCTAGGACGTGCTGTGGCCTATGTGTTCAAACAGGACGCTGGGCGACGTCACCGGATTGTTATCGGTAAGGACACCAGGCTTTCCGGTTATATGTTGGAAAATGCCATGGTTGCCGGTATCTGCTCGATGGGGGTCGATGTTCTGGTTGTCGGCCCGCTGCCGACGCCGGGAATTGCTTTTATTACCTCCTCCATGCGTGCTGACGCCGGGGTCGTGATCAGTGCTTCCCATAATCTCTATCAGGATAACGGGATTAAGTTTTTTTCCGGTAACGGTTTCAAGCTACCGGACGAAATGGAAATCCAGATAGAAGATCTGATTATTAATCACCGTATCGATGCCTTGCGGCCGATTGCCGAAGATGTCGGCAAAGCCTATCGGATTGACGATGCCATCGGCCGTTATGTGGTTTTCCTGAAGAATTCGTTCCCCCGCGAACTGGACTTGCAGGGCTTGCGGATTGTCCTTGACTGCGCCCATGGCGCCGGTTATCGAGTAGCCCCGGCGGTGTTGACCGAGCTGGGCGCTGAGGTTATTGCGATCGGGGTTGATCCCAACGGTCTGAATATCAACGACGGTTGTGGTTCCATGCATCCCGAGGTGATGGCTACCAAGGTCAAGGAATATCGTGCTGATCTGGGAATCGCGCTGGATGGTGATGCCGACCGGGTGATTTTTGTCGACGAACAGGGTCAGGAGGTTGATGGTGATCACATTCTTGCCCTGTGCGGGACCGAGTTGATGAAGACTGGCAGTCTGAAGAAAAAAACGGTGGTGGCAACGGTGATGAGCAATATGGGGCTCGAGATCGCGATGAAGCAGGCCGGTGGCAAGGTCGTGCGCACGGCGGTTGGCGACCGCTATGTTGTTGAAGAGATGATCAGGGGTGGCTACAATCTTGGTGGCGAGCAGTCGGGGCACATGATCTTTCTTGATCATAATACCACCGGTGATGGTGTTCTTTCGGCATTGCAGGTCTTGGCGATTATGCAGCGCAGCGGCAAACCCCTTTCAGAGCTGGCAAACGTGATGACCTCTCTGCCTCAGGTTCTGGTGAACGTCAAAGTCAGAAAAAAAGCGGTCCTGGGGAAGGTCGCACCGATCAAGGCGGCAATGGATGCGATTGAACAGGAAGTCAACGGTAAAGGGCGTTTACTGGTACGTTATTCTGGAACCGAACCGTTACTGCGGATCATGGTTGAGGGGGAAAATCAGGAACGGATTAATCAACTCGCCGAGGATCTGGCAGCGGTTGTGCGTGAACATCTAGGGGCCTGATAATTTTTTCCGCTACAGCGGGAACAAGGAGGCAGGAGTTGCCGAAGTTAAGTGTCAATATCGACCATATTGCGACAATTCGTCAGGCGCGCGGGATAGATGAACCGGATCCGGTAGCGGCTGCGGTTCTGGCGGAGTTGGCGGGTGCTCATGGCATTACAGTGCATCTGCGTGAAGACCGTCGCCATATTCAGGATCGCGATGTTGAGGTGCTGCGAAAAACGGTCAAGGTGCGGCTTAATCTGGAAATGGCTGCAACCGAGGAGATGGTGGCTATCGCCCTGAAGACCCAACCGGAAATTGTCACCCTGGTACCGGAGGGCCGTCATGAGTTGACGACCGAAGGTGGTCTTGATGTCAATCTGCTGAAAACCGGCTTGAAACAGAAAATTTCCCTGCTCCAGCAGACCGGTATCAGTATCAGTTTGTTTATCGAGCCGGACATGGAGCAGATCAAGGCAAGCCATCGGGTCGGCGCGGACATGGTCGAAATTCATACCGGCACCTACTGTGAAATGCGTACGGAAAAAGAACGCCAGGAGCAATTACGCCGCATCGAACTGGCAGGCGCGGCGGCCCGTAAGCTGGGTATGCGCGTCAGCGCCGGGCATGGTCTCAATTATCGTAATGTGTCTGCAGTTGCCGCTTTGCCCGGTTTTGAAGAATTTAATATCGGCCACAGTATTGTCGCGCGCGCAGCCATGGTGGGGATGGAACGTGCGGTCCGTGAGATGCTCGCTTTGCTGAAACGGCCCTAGTTGTGGCCATTGTCGGTCTTGGTGTTGACCTGGCACGCATCGCGCGCTTTCGCAAGTTCGTCGATAGTGGTTCGCCGCTACTTGAACGCATCTTCTGCCCGGGTGAACGGGAATATGCCCTGGCCCGTCGTGACCCGGCTCAGGCGCTGGCCGCGCGCTTTGCCGCCAAAGAGGCTTTTTTCAAGGCACTGGGTACCGGCTTGCGTGATGGCCTCTCCTGGCAGCAGGTGTGTGTCCAGCGCGATGAGCTGGGTTGTCCTTCTCTTGAACTTAGCGGGCGTGCCGCCGAAATGCTCGCGCAACGCGGCGCCCTAAAAGCCTTGTTGAGTTATTCCCACGATGGCGACTATGCCATAGCAACGGTTGTCCTGGAGGCCTGATGCAACTCTACAGTGCGGCGGAAATGGTAGCAGCAGATCGCTATGCCATCGACACCCTGGGGATCCCCGGAGCGGTGCTGATGGAGAATGCCGGTCGTGCTTGTGCCCAACTGCTCGAAGAGCGCTACGCTGAATGTTTTCCCGGGCCGATTGTGGTTATCGCCGGCAAAGGCAATAATGGCGGTGACGGCTATGTGATTGCGAGAATCCTTGCCGATCATGGTTGGCAGGTTACCACGCTAATCCTGGCACAGCCGGATAAAATCGCTGGTGATGCCGCTATCATGTTGCAGGTTCTGCACCATTGCGGTGGCCGGGTTGTTTTTGTCGACGACGAGGAGGTATTGGGCCAACACTTTGAAGAACTGCAGTCGCGCTTGATTGTCGACGCCTTGTTCGGTACCGGTCTCGAGTCCGACGTCCGGGGTTTGCCGGCGGTTGCCATTGCCCTGATGAATGACGCAGTAGCCCCGGTGATAGCCGTCGATCTTCCTTCCGGCGTTGATGCTTCCAACGGTCGCATCTGTGGCAGTGCTGTGCGCGCTGATTTTACCGTCAGTTTCGATCACCCCAAAATTGGTCATATCAGTACCCCCGGTGCCTTGCATGTCGGTGAACTGGAAGTTGTTGATATCGGTATTCCCGGCACAAAACGGCCGACCGATCTGTTGCCTCAGGCGTGGTTGATTGATATCGTTGCGGCGCGCGCACTGGTGCCGGAACGTCCGCCATTTGCCCATAAAGGCACCTTTGGTCATCTGCTGGTGGTGGCTGGTTCCCCCGGCAAGACCGGAGCTGCGGCCCTGGCTGGGAATGCCGCGCTTCGTAGCGGTTGTGGTCTGGTGACGGTCGGAGTGCCGGCATCAGTGCATGAGGTCCTGGAAATTAAGCTTACCGAAGCCATGACCGTGCCGCTGGCTGATCAAGACGGCTTGATAACCCTGGTAGCCGCTGATCGGATCGCGGAACTGGCTGCTTCTAGCCAGGCGCTGGCGTTTGGGCCGGGACTCGGTCAGGGTGACGGGTTGCGGCAGCTGGTACGGCAGCTTGTGCTGACGCAGAATCTGCCTCTGGTCATTGATGCCGATGGTTTGAATCTGCTCGCCGGTCAACTCGAGTGTTTGAATGAGCGCCAGGGTATAACCCTGATCTTGACCCCTCACCCCGGTGAAATGGCACGCCTTACCGGAATGAGTGTCGCTGCGATCGAAGCCGATCGTTTCAATGCGGCGCGTGATTTTGCTCGCCGGCATCAGGTCATTTTATTGCTGAAAGGGGCGCGTACGATTGTCGCGGCTCCCGATGGCCGGGTTCATATCAACACCAGTGGCAACAATGGACTGTCCAGTGGTGGTAGTGGCGATGTTCTGACCGGTCTGATCGGTAGTTTGCTGGCGCAAGGGTGCGATCCTTTTGCGGCCGCCAGCCTGGCTGCCTGGTGGCATGGTCGGGCGGCGGAGCAAATTGCTACAATGAGCGGAACTGTCGGGATGACCGCCGGCGACTTAATTCGCCAGCTACCACTGGTGCGTCAGGAACTTGCACAACCCTAACCAAGGAGTACCCCTATGTTAACAGCACGGGACATTATGACCTCAGCCATTGAGGCGGTCAGCGTTGATACCAGCTTGAAAGATCTGGCGAAAAAATTTGTCGAAACCCGCTACAGCAACATGCCGGTGGTCGATGATAAGGGTAAACTGGTTGGGGTCATCAGTGAGACGGATCTGATCGAATATCAGCGCCCTTTGCACATCCCCACGGTGATGACGTTGTTTGACGGAGTTTTTGCTTTGGGTAGTGAAAAAAAATTCAAGGAAGAGGTTGATCGGGTAACCGCTACCAAGGTCGGTGACCTTTATCAGGAAAATCCGGTGACCTGCTCCGCAGATACACCGGTCAATGAACTGGCTGGGCTGATGAGTAAATATAAGGTGCATCTGTTGCCGGTGATGGATGGTGAGCAGATGATCGGCGTTGTCGCGCGTCTTGATCTGATTCGGGTGATGGAAGACTGATGTCCTGTTGGTCGTTGACCTCCACCAGTGAAGAACAGACCCTTCAGATCGGTAGCCTGGTCGGTCGTTGTCTTGATGGCCCCCTGCTGATTCTGCTGCAGGGTAACCTTGGTGCCGGTAAAACCGTCATAGCGCGGGGCATCGCGCGCGGACTGGGGGTTGCTGCGCAGACTCCGATCACCAGCCCGACCTTTACCCTGATGAACCATTACCCGGCGCGGCTCGATCTCTATCATTTCGATCTCTACCGTTTGTCCGGTCCTGAAGATCTGATTGATATCGGTTTTGATGAATACGCCTTCGGTGACGGGGTTGCCCTGGTGGAGTGGCCGGAAAAGCTTGAAAACCCCGACATGGGCGGAATCTGGGTCGATATCTGCGCCGTAGATGCGTGCCGGCGACGTCTGATTTTTTCGGCCAGGGATGCGCAGTCGCTTAAGTGTCTCGATCGCTTGATAGAACAGCTGCAAACCACCGGGTTTGAGGTGCGCCGCCTGGAAAAATAGCTTTGACCGGGCAGGTGTTTCTTGTTATGAAGGATCCTTGTATGAAAATCTATCTACCGACAATAATTGTCGGTTTTTCCTGATAAGGAGGAAAACTACTGTTATGGCTCTGATCGTTCAGAAGTACGGTGGAACTTCAGTAGGCACCGTCGAGCGTATCCAGAATGTCGCTCGCCGGGTTGCTAAAAGCTTCGATGAAGGCAATGAGGTGATTGTTATCGTCTCGGCGATGGCTGGGGAAACCAACCGTCTGGTCGCCCTGGCGAACGAAATCTCTGAAATGCCCGATGAGCGCGAATATGATGTGCTGGTGTCAACTGGTGAACAGGTAACGATTGCGTTGTTGTCCATGTGTTTGAAGTCGATGGGTTATAAGGCCAAAAGTTACCTTGGTTCGCAGATTCCGATGTTGACCGACAAGGCGTACTCCCGGGCTCGTATCGAGGAGATCGGTGACAAAAATATCCGCGCAGATTTGCAGGCGGGAACCATTGTCGTGGTCGCCGGTTTTCAGGGGACCGACTGTGATGGCAACATCACGACCTTGGGCCGTGGTGGTTCAGATACCTCAGCTGTTGCTGTTGCTGCAGCTTTAAACGCCGACGTCTGTGAAATTTATACCGATGTCGATGGGGTTTATACCACTGACCCGCGGATAGTCCCCGAAGCCCGCAAGATCGATAAAATTTCCTATGAAGAGATGCTGGAAATGGCATCCTTAGGAGCGAAGATTCTGCAGATTCGCAGTGTTGAGTTTGCCAAGAAATATAACGTCGTCGTACATGTGCGTTCCAGCTTTGATGATTCGCAGGGAACACTTGTCATGAAGGAGGATCAAGAAATGGAAGCCGTATTGGTTTCAGGTGTCACATTCAACAAAGACGAAGCAAAAGTCAGTATCTTCGGTGTTCCTGACCAGCCCGGGGTTGCTTCCCAGATTTTCAGCCCGTTAAGTCAGAACAATATTACCGTGGATATGATCATCCAGAATATTTCCCACCAGGGAGCTACCGACATCACCTTCACTGTGCCCAAGAGCGATTGCAAAAAAGCGCTGCAGATTATTGAAGGGGTAGCAAAGGACATCAATGCCCGCGGCGTCAGCCATAACACCAATATCGCCAAGGTGTCCATTGTGGGCGTCGGAATGCGTTCTCACACGGGAGTTGCTACGACCATGTTTGACACCCTGGCACGTGAAGGCATTAATATTGAAATGATTTCCACCAGTGAAATCAAGGTGTCCTGTGTTATTTCCGATAAGTACACCGAACTTGCGGTTCGCATTCTGCATCAGGCTTTTGGTCTTGATGGCCAGGCTGCAGAGGCCTGATCAATCTTTTTGAATGAAAGGGTCATTGTTCATGAGTAACAGAGTCTATCTGTACGATACCACCTTAAGGGACGGAACCCAGGCTGAGGATATCTCGTTCCAGGTTCAGGACAAAGTGCGTATCGCCAAACACCTGAATGCATTGGGGATCGATTATATCGAGGGAGGTTGGCCTGGTTCCAACCCTAAGGATATCGGTTTTTTCGAGGCTATCCAGAAGGAAACTCTTTCTCATAGCAAAATCGCCGCATTTGGATCGACGCGGCGGGCGCGGATTACCCCGGATCAGGACACCAACATCAAAATGCTGATCGCGGCGCGTCCCGATGTCGTTACGATCTTCGGTAAGACCTGGGATTTTCATGTTCGCGAGGCGCTGCGTGTTTCCCTCGAAGAAAATCTCGACATGATCAACGATTCCCTCGCCTACCTGAAAGAGCGGGTAGGGGAGGTGATTTATGATGCCGAGCACTTTTTCGATGGCTACAAGGCAAACCCGGACTATGCGCTGAAAACCCTCCAGGCAGCTGCCCGGGCCGGCGCTGATTGCCTGGTGTTGTGTGATACCAATGGCGGCACCCTGCCTCACGAAATGCCGATTATTTTGGAACATGTGCGCCGTGAAATCGATGTGCCTTTGGGGATCCATGCCCACAACGACAGTGAATGTGCGGTTGCCAATTCCCTGATCGCGGTTGTTGGCGGGGCGATTCATATTCAGGGGACAATGAACGGTTTTGGTGAGCGCTGCGGTAACGCCAATCTCTGTTCGATTATTCCTTCGCTGATCCTCAAGATGGATAAGGAATGTCTGCTCCAGGGAAAGCTCGAAAACCTGCGGAAAACCTCACGGGCTATTTATGAGTTGGCCAATCTGACCCCTCAGAAGCATCAGGCCTTTGTTGGTAATTCAGCCTTTGCCCACAAGGGTGGGGTGCATGTTTCAGCGATTCAGCGCCACCCTGAAACCTATGAACATATTCGCCCGGAACTGGTCGGGAATAAAACCCGGGTGCTGGTTTCGGATTTGTCAGGACGTTCAAATATTCTTGCCAAAGCGCAGGAATGTGGCATTAAGATTGATGATAAAGATCCGGTCACTCTGGAAATTTTAGAAAAGATCAAGGAACTTGAGAATCAGGGTTATCAGTTTGAAGGAGCTGAGGCCTCCTTTGAGCTGCTGATGCTCCGGGCGATGGGAAAACTCAAGCAGTATTTCCATATTACTGCCTTCAGGGTGATCGATACCTTGCGTGAGAGCGACCAGAGTCCGGTATCAGAGGCGACGATCAAGGTCAAGGTCGGCGGCTGCATTGAACACATGGCGGCCGATGGCAATGGCCCGGTTAATGCCCTTGATCGGGCGATGCGTAAGGCCTTGATCAGTTTTTATCCGCAGCTTGCAGAGATCACGTTACTCGACTACAAGGTCAGGGTTCTACCCTCGAGTCAGGGTACCGACTCGATGATCCGTGTACTGGTTGAGACCGGCGATGAGGACAGCCGTTGGGGAACCGTCGGTGTCAGCAGCAATGTTGTTGATGCGTCTTATCTGGCGCTGGCTGATGCCTTTACCTATAAACTACACAAAGACCAGCAATGATTGTTATTGACCCGCACTGTTGGAGGCCTTGATGATGAAGTGTCCAAAATGTAAAGGTAAAATGCAGGCCGAAACCTACTATGACTTTGTAAGATCCTACTCCGCCTGGAAGTGCACAACTTGCGGTGAAATTGTCGACGAGACTATTCTGGTCAACCGTGAGCGTCCTCACAAGGAAGAATAGGCTCAGCGCTTATTGAGAATAACAACAAAAAGCCGGATCCCGTGGGATCCGGCTTTTTGTTGTTTTAGGCCACGAAACAAATATTTTAGTAGTCTTCCGGGATTGTTTTGCTTGCAGATTTAGCTGATTATGGGAAGTGGACAAAAAATCAATGCCGGAGGGTGGAATAATTAGCCTGAATTTATGATACAGGAGTTTACCGATGAACATTACCAAGCATCAGGTTCATTTGAATCTTAACGTCCGGGGCCTCCCGGTTTCAGCAACCCTTAACATTAATGAACAGAGCAACCGTTTGATCGCAGAAGGTAAAACTGTTTATAAATTGGGGTTGGGGCAATCACCTTTTCCGGTTCCACAGTCCGTTGTAAAAGAACTTCAGAACAATGCTCATCAGAAAGATTATCTTCCGGTCCGAGGTCTGCCGGCTCTTTGTGAAGCCATTGCCGGTTATTATCGTCGTTCCCAGAATCTGGCAATAACGAAAGAAGACGTGTTGATCGGGCCCGGGTCGAAAGAACTCATGTTTATTCTGCAACTGGTCTATTATGGCGATCTTGTTATTCCGACACCCAGTTGGGTCTCCTATGCTCCCCAGGCCCATATCATTGGGCGCCACGTCCACTGGCTCCGTACTGAAGAAAATAATAACTGGTTGTTGTCTGCAGAGGAGCTTGATGCTTTTTGTTGTGCTGATCCAGACAAGCCGCGCATTGTTATTCTCAACTATCCCAATAACCCGACCGGTTGCTCTTACACGGACCAACAGCTGCAGGAGTTGGCAACGGTTGCACGTAAATATCGAATCATTCTGCTCTCTGACGAAATTTATGGTGAATTGAATTATTCAGGAAATCATCGGTCGATTGCTCGCTATTATCCAGAAGGAACAATTATCGCCAGCGGTTTGAGTAAGTGGGCCGGTGCCGGGGGCTGGCGCCTTGGATCATTTGCTTTTCCAGCAGAATTGCGGTGGCTAAGTGATGCGATGGCTGTGGTTGCCAGCGAAACCTTTACCGCCACCAGCGCACCGATACAATACGCAGCGGTGAAAGCGTTTCAGGGAGGAGCAGAGATCGAACATTACCTGGTTAATTGTCGCAGAATTCTCAAAGCACTAACGGACTGGATCTGCGCAAAACTTACCAGCGCAGGAGTTTTTGTCGCCAAGCCGGACGGAGCTTTTTATTTATTGCCTGATTTTGAGCCATTACGTGAAAAACTGGAAAAAAAGGGAATAACCAACAGTACTCTCTTGTGTGCGCGACTGCTGGAGGAAACCGGTGTGGCTATTTTGCCGGGGAGTAGTTTCGGGCGCCCGGCAAATGAGTTGACGGCACGGATTGCCTGTGTTGATTTTGATGGTGCCAAGGCTCTTGCTGCCGCTGAGCAGATGGGTGCCGACAGGGCCCTGGCTGAAACCTTTTTAGCCGATAATTGTGAAAAAGTTGTTGTGGCAATCACAAAAACCTGTGAATGGCTGGAAACCGGGGAGTAAATCAGATCCGGGGCGCTTGTGGTTTGGTCCGTACGTCCCAGGTCAGTTTCAGCACGCCGGCAAAAGCGATGATGGCAAAAAACACACCGCGCCAGATGACCGGTTCTTTTGCTTCACTGATAAAAACTGGGGTGCCGGTGGTTTCAATTCCCATTTCTTCAAGTAGGCTGGCGAGTTTTTTCTGGTTGGAATTGGCAACCAGTTCGGCAGCTGTCATTCCGGTCAAGTTCCGTTGGCCGAAAAAGATATGGGAGTTCAATTCAAGAAATTCCTGCCGTTGTGCTTCTGTATTTAATGAAAAGTAATAGGTTTTTAATGCTTCAAGGATTTCAGGATCTCTGGTTTCAAACCAGACTCTGTAGTTGTTGCTGTCCGGTGAGCTCGTCAAAGGAACCAGAAAGGCTTCAAAGTCCATGCCGCCGGTCATATTGATTCCCTGAAGATAGTCAGGGTGGCCGCCGGTAACTGTCATCCATTCGCGTGGCGCCTGTCCCAAGGTTTCCAGCTCGTTGATGCTGACAACAAGCGGTTCAGGATTGCGAAGATACAGGCTGAGGTCGTTATAGGCCAGCCAGGCAAGTACCAGACAGATGGCAATAATCGTGACGCGAAAGCGGTTCATAAACAGGCTCCATAACGAACGGGCCGTCACATGATGACGACCCGTTCGGAGGTTGTACGTTGGTGGTATGTTCGATCAGTTACTTGATGGCTCGGTAGCGTGACCAATGTTAACATCTTTTTGGGTCAGCAGAGAGATCACAACCAGGGCCAGAAATGAAAGTGGAATCGAGATCAGTGCCGGGCTGTTGAACTGGATCGGTGCATCAGCCGGCAGCTTGCCGTAGCGCAACCACATGTCCGGCGACAGCAGAATGAGGCCGAGGGAGCTGATCAGGCCGACGGTTATCGACGCTGCAACGCCTCGAGCCGTTGTTTTGCTCCAGAACAGCAGCATCAGGATCGCCGGCAGGTTGGCCGAGGCGGCAACGGCAAAGGCCCAACCGACCAGGAAGGAGACGTTCATCCCTTCGAACACAATCCCCAGGTAGATGGCAATGGCGCCAACACAGACCGCTGATATTTTACCTGCGCGGACCTTGATCCGGTCGTTCATTTTTAGCCCGAGAAAATTATCGAGCAGATCGTGGGCAATGGCGCCCGAAGAGGCAACAATCAGGCCGGATACCGTACCAAGAACTGTGGCAAAGGCCAGCGATGAAATGATAGCAAAGAGAAACACGCCGAAAGACAAGGCCAGCAGTGGTGCTGACATGTTGTTGTCGAGCAGGTTGATGACCCCACTGGTCATGGCTCCCATACCCATAAACAAGGTCAGCAGGTAAAAGAAGCCGATACCGGCAATAGCCACGATGGTTGATTTACGTGCAGCCGCCTGGCTTGGCACCGTGTAATAGCGGATCAGAATATGTGGCAGGGCTGCGGTTCCGCAGAACAGCGCCAACATCAATGAGATGAAGTTGAACTTTTCCATCGGGGTGGAGTTGTCGACTTTAAAGCGTAAGCCCGGGCGCAGAACCTGTGATCCTGGGGTTGGCTTTTGATAGTAGATGGTGGTGATTCCATCTGCATCAGGAACGTAGGCTGTGCCCCAGAGAACGATTGTTGATTCGGTTAATGCTGAGAGGAAGCTGAAGGGACCAATGGGCCCGGTAGCAACCATCTCTTCACCATTGACAATCAGTTCCTTGATATGACCGACCGGAAAGAACTGCCCCTCTTCTGCTGGCGAGCCGTTGTAAAGTCGGGTGCCGTCATTGAGGCGGGTTGCATAAAGAGTCTCTTCCAGACGGTAGCCCTCAGGAGTTTCGTTCACCTGCCAGATCGATTCATTGCCGTTCTTTTCAAGCTTGACGAATCCTTTTTCACCGAAGATTGAGTCAAGGCCGGCAACAATCCGGTAGCTGGTGTCTTCAAGCGTCAGGGCACTATCGGCATACAGGGTGGTGAAGTCGTGGTAGGGCTTGCCATCATTTTCCGGGGTGGTCGACAGTCCGCGGAACAGAACCATGACCACCAGGGCAGTCGACACAATCAGTAACATGGCCCCTTTAAAGAACTGCACATAGGTTGTTGATGCCATCCCTGCAGTCGCAACAATCAGGGTAACAACAACCCCGACGATACAGACACCGACCCAGTGCGGCAGGCCCATCAGTGGTTGAACCAGAACGCCGGCACCAACCATCTGCGGGATCAGATAGAAAATCGACACCAGCAGAGTGGAGATGGCGGCCATCAGCTGGATCGACTTGGAGTTGAATTTAGAGTCAAGAGCATCGGTGAAGGTATATTTACCAAGACGCTTCATCGGCTCGGCAACCAGGAACAGGGCCACAATCCAACCGGCAAGATAGCCGATAGAGTACATCCAGCCATCGTAGCCTGAGGTCGCGATCATGCCGCAGATACCGAGAAAGGATGCTGCTGAGAGGTAGTCACCGGCAAAGGCGATGCCGTTGGTCATCCAGTGGATGTTACCGCCGGCGGCGTAATAACCCTCGGCCGAACTGGTGCGGCGGGCGAGATAGAAAGAGAGCCCGAGGACAAACAGTACAAAGAATATAAACAGACCGATAGCCAGTGGTGATTGGGTATATATCATCGTTCGGTTCTCCCTTAGCTGTTATAGCGTTTTTCTGCTTGAGTGCAGAAATGGTTATAAATCACTGCCATAATCAGTGCGAGACCGAGCAGAAAGAAGCCCCAGATAACGGCGGCCGTTTGACCAAAGATGATGGTTTCCATGGTTTTCGGTGCGTAGACATTCAATGCAATGAAGATGACGTAAAAGATGGTGTAGCCAAAAAACATCTTAACGCCAAGGCTGGTTTTAAAGCTGGCAGCGTCATCTTTGCCCAGCTTTACGGCAGGTCCGTGTCCCATAAAAATCTCCTCTCGTCCATTATAAGTGGTGATCCGGTTGATCACATATTCAGCGGTTATACGAGTATGCATGGGGCCAGGTAGAAACCCCTTTTGATTGAATTTTAGCAGTTGTGTTTTAGTGAGGTTAAAAAATGCGAAATAGTGGCTTTGAGATTCGGCGTCATAATACGTTGTTATATAAACGTGTCAACAGAAAAAAAGTGCTAAACCATTGTTTGTCTTGGCAAAATAGTGTTCTATTTTGTTCGTTGTGGGGTGTTGATCGTGGAGGAGAAGAAGGGCTGAAATGGCTTTAGCACGTGCCTGTAGTATGTCGCTAAAAGTTGGGTCTGCAAGGGTGCTGATCGGCAATCGTGGTTTTTGATCATGTCGGGGCAGGTATTGGATGTGATGCTGTGAGTTTCATTATAGTTGTTCGGGGGTGAAGCAAACGACCTCATCGATGGTTGGCTGATCGCAGAGCAGCATGATCAGTCGATCAACACCAAGTGCAATTCCTGCAGCATTTGGGAGAGTTTCCAACTCGTCAAGGTATTTTTCCGGCAGCGGACATGATGCTTTGCCGGCCGCCTGACGCTGCTTTTCCTCTTTTTCAAAACGCCGGCGCTGTTCTGCCGCATCGGTCAGTTCAGTAAAGCCGTTGGCCAGCTCAAGCCCGGCAATATAGAGCTCGACCCGCTCGACACAATCAGCATCATCGGCTTTTTGCTGCGCAAGGGAGCCTTGCAGGGTTGGGTAGTCAGTAAGAAACAGTGGTTTATTCCGAGGCAGAAAAGGTTCTATTTCATTGCTCATCAGTTCTGAAAATTTTTTTTCGTCGGTGATTTGTGATAGCGAAGTAGAACTATGTTGCGAAAATGCTTGTTTAACGGTTAGTCGTGGCCACGGCATAGTGATGTCAACTTCTTGTCCTTGCCAGGTTAAAGACTTCCGCCCCACCAGATTATTGATGAGTTTCTCGCAATCATGCATCAGTTGTTGATAGTCGCAGTCGCGACGGTACCATTCGAGCATGGTATATTCCGGGAGATGGCGTGGGCCCTGTTCTTCGGCTCGCCAGCAATGACAGATCTGAAAGATGTTATCGTAGCCGGCAGCCAGCAACCGCTTCATGCACAATTCCGGCGAGGTCTGCAGAGACCAGTTACCACTCGCGATCGCGTCGATATGGAGTTCCGGGGCATTGACGGGGATACGCGCCGGGGTTTCCACCTCGAAAAAGCCCTGTTCAGTAAAGAACGCCCGAATCTTGTGGAGAATTCGGGCGCGTTGCTCAATTGTTTTCCGTTTGCGGGCCAGTTGCCAGTTGGGTTCCACGATCATTCCTTGACGCGGGTAGAATACTCTCCAGTACGGGTGTCAATCTGGATCAATGTCCCTTCCTCGACAAAAGAGGGAACCGCAAGGGTATAACCCGTTTCCACAGTGGCCGGTTTGTTGTTGCCGGCAGCAGTATCGCCTTTCACCCAGGGATCAGCCTGGATAACGCGCAGATTAACAAAGTTTGGCAGGCTGATCCCGATGCCGTGATCACCATGCATGAGAATTTCCACGTCCATATTGTCGACGAGAAAGTATTTATCATCTGCCAGGGTTTCTTCGGACAGGGTGATCTGTTCGAAGGACTTTTTGTCCATGAAAACGTAGCCGTTATCATCCTGATACAGATATTGCATTTCCCGTTCTTCCAGGTGGGCCGGCTCGAAAGATTCGCCACTACGATAAGTACGATCAAAGAGGCTACCTGAAATCATATTACGGAGCTTGCATTTATACAAAGCCTGGCCTTTGCCCGGCTTGGTGAAGTCATATTGAACGATGACATGCGGATCACCGTCGATCATCATTTTCAACCCTTTTTTCAGGTCGGAACAGCTATACATGGTCTGGCTCCTTCATGGTTTTTTTTCGGAGGGCGCATTTAAACACAGTCAAACAGCTGTTGTCATGAAAAAAGCGCAGAGCAGACGGCACCAGCTTACGGTGCCGATTCGGGCGTGTCACTATCATCCTGGCGGTAGTCGCAGCGACTGTTCAGGCGCTCATAAAGGGCAATCTGCTCGTGGATCGACAGGTGTGGTGGCGGATTTGACCGCAGGCACAGCCGGCAACGTTCGTCACTGCACCATTGACAATGACGGCAGTCGGGACAAGGGTGTTTTTTTGAAGGCACGGTCATGCTGCCCATTTTACTGCCAATGATTAATAGGGGGCAAGAGCACGAACGGAGGCTGGTTGTTTGTTGCGCTGGCGATAGAGATAGACGGCTTCGAGCATTTCAGCGGCCAGCAAGAGGGTGATAGCGACCACAATCCCGGAGACCGGGGGCTGCCAACTGACCAGAGGCCACCACAGTAGCAACAAAAAACAACTTTTAATCAGGGTGGAACGCCCCAGTTGGTGAGTCTGTTCGGCCCCGGAAAACCAGCCACGCAACAGGTTGCTGGCAGCATACATGAACGGAAACAGGGCACAGGCAGCGAAAGCCAGGCGCAGATAGTTGCGCAGGTCGATTTCGATGCCGAGAAATTGGCCAAGAATTAACTGATGGAAAGGCCCGGCGGTGAGAAGAATAATCCCCCCCATGATGGCTGAAACGGTGCTACTGAAATAGACCAGGGTGCGGTAGTCGTTCACCGATTTAACCAGGGTCATGTAGGTTTGCTGCAGATTGCGCATGGGGCCGGCGAGCAGAAATAAAAAGCCGCGGATGATACCGAAGGCCGCCAGCGCCAGGGTGCCATCGTGTAAACGGCCGATAATGGCGCTGATCAGTAAGGGAATGGTTTGTTGCAAGCACGAGGAATACGCCAGCGGAAAAGCATAACGCAGGATATCAGCGGTACTTTTTTCTCCACCGTGGCGCATCAAAGGCGGGTGTACCTGCCAGGCTATCAACGAGATCACCAGGGTTTCGGTAACAACACAACTGACCAGGGCGAAGGCGCCGAGTTGGGCACCGTCAAACCAGAAGCGTCCGATCAGTAGAAAAAGAAACAGCCCGCCAACGCGGATACCCGTAGCCAAAGAGACCAGACCAGTGCGCCTGGCCCGGATCAACATACCCTGACTGAAACCCCGCATGCCGGTGAAAAAGGGGAGCAGAGTCATGACCATCAGGGCTTTTTGAGCCTCCAGAGCAACATCGGCAGGGGTGCCGAGCAGGGTGATGAGCACAAAATCACCTAAGGGGGTGAAGGCGATCAGCCCGAGCATCAGGGTGACATAAAGTGCTACCAGAATAATAAATATCAGGACACCCTTTAACGAGTTTCGGCCGCGCACCATGGCAATGGTGACAGTGTGGTTCTGGTAGGATGGCGAAGAAATAAACAGATGGACGATCATGGCAACAGAAATGCCGGCCAGGGCGGTGATGTAGTTGTCCATCCGCGCCAGCGCACCATTGATGATGGTATGGGAAATACTCATGAGCTGGATGTTGAGCAGCAGCGGAAAGAAAAACCAGGCAATTTCGCGATAGGTCAGACGCGGATCAGTCAACGACTTTTCCCGGGCAACAGGGTCAGCAGCTCCCTGGCAGCGGCAACCTGGTAGTCGGGAATGTTATCGCCACAGTGGCCGAAACCGTAAGCACAGAAACAGGTAGCGATGCCGGCATCCCGGGCAGCGTTAAGATCGGTATGATGATCACCAACCATCAGCGCTTGTTCCGGGCGGCCATTGAGCTGGAGCAGTGCCTGTTGTAGTGGATAGGGGTGAGGCTTTTTGTAAGGATAGGAATCGCCACCGATGACCACGCTGAAAAACCGGGAAAGGTTCAGTCCCGCGAGTATCCTGCGGGTATAGAGGATTGGTTTGTTGGTGACCAGAGCCATGTTCTGAGGATCGTGGCGCTGCAGCAGTTCAATGATTCCGGGATAGCAATGAGTCTGCTCGAGTAGGTGCTGGCCATAGATCTCAAGGAAACGTTCCAAATGGCGTTTTTCGTAGAGATCATCTCCCAGGGCGCGCTTGACCAGCATGGTCGCACCGTCGCCAACCATGCGGGCAACCTGGGTCGCTGTCAATGGAGCAAGTACCAGTTCATGGCGCAACAGATTGATGGCGGTTAACAGGTCGGGAAGCGAGTTGATCAGGGTGCCATCGAGATCAAAAATCAGAAATTGTGGTTGTGGATCCGCTAACAAGTCAGCCACGCTCCCCGAAAATCGCTGTGCCGATGCGTACCAGGGTCGCCCCTTCTGCGATCGCCACCTCAAAATCACCACTCATCCCCATGGACAGCTCCTTCATGCTCACCCTGGGGATTTGCTCGCCCTCAATCATTGTGGCAAGTTCCCTGAGTAGTCGGAAAAACGGGCGTACTTGCTGAGGATCATCAAAGTAAGGGGGGAGGCACATCAGACCACAAATCTGCAAGTGCGGCAACGAGGCAATTTTTCTGGTCAGCGTCGGCAGTTCAGTAATGGCGCAACCGGCTTTGCTGTTTTCATCGCCAACGTTGACCTGGAGCAGGATCGGTGCGACGGCATCAATCTTCTCCCATTGCCGGTTGATCTCTTTGGCTAGGGAGAGGCGATCCACCGAGTGGATCAGCGCCACCTTGCCGCGCAGATATTTTACCTTGTTGCTCTGCAGCGCCCCGACAAAGTGCCATTCCACGGGATGCTGCACAGCCGTTTCCTTGTCCCGAAACTCTTGTACATAGCTTTCGCCAAAGAGCTGCTGGCCGGCAGCAAAGGCTTCGTCAATCAGCTCGGCCGGTTTGACCTTGGAAACGGCGACCAAGCGCACATCAGCAGGGTTGCGCCCGGCGGTGGTACAAGCAGCGGTAATGCGGCTGTGAATCCGGTCGAGATTGTCACCGATAGAGGTCATTGGCTGGTCTCCAGTAAAAAAGAGAGTTGTCTTTTCGCTGGCGGCTTTAGATTGCCAGGGGGACGCCCAGTTCTTTCAACGCCAGGGTCAGGCGGCATAACGGCAGGCCGACGACATTAGTGTAGCTGCCTTCAATGCCGCTGACGAAGCAGGCGGCGATCCCTTGAATGGCGTAGGCTCCAGCTTTGTCAGCAGGCTCCCCAGTGGCAATGTAGCGCGCGATTTCTACTTCTGTCAATTGACGAAAATGGACTTTAGTAGTGACCGCTTCGGTGCGGTGGCTTTGCTGTCGGCGGTCGATGACGGCATAGCCGCTGACCACCAGATGGCTGGTGCCGGAGAGCTGGTGGAGCATCGCGGCAGCGTCCCGATCGTCAGCGGGCTTGCCGAGAATCTGTTCGTTGCAGACGACGACAGTATCACTGCCGATTATCCAGCGGGCGCTGATGTCAGCGCGAGCGGCAATGTCGTAGGCTTTGTCCAGACTTAAGCGGACCACCAGGTCTTCCGGGGCCTCAGCGGGTTTAATGATTTCTGCAACATTGCTCGGCATGACACTGAACTGCAGGCCGATCTGTTCCAGCAGTTCCTTCCGGCGCGGGGAAGCGGATGCGAGGATCAGGGTATCAGTCATTGTCATTTTCAGACCCGATTGATCGCAACGCCAGAATCTGTTGCCACCAATCGGGGAGTGCTGCCAGGGCGCGTTCCGCCATGGCCAGACGCCGCTCGGTACGTTTTCTTCGCCCTCCTTGCAGGGGCGGGAAAAGACCGTAATTGACATTCATCGGCTGAAAATTCTCAGGATCGGCGCTTGCCAGATGATTGAGCAGGGCTCCGAAGGCGGTTTCAGACGGGGGCATGGGGACGCTTTTGTCGTGAAGATGACAGGCGGCGAACAGTCCGGCAAGGAAACCGCAGGCGGCGGATTCAACATACCCTTCAACGCCGGTGATCTGACCGGCCGCATAGATGTGCGGGGCCCGCTGAAACTGCAGGGTCTGATTCAGGCAGGTCGGGGCATTGATAAAAGTGTTGCGATGCATGCTGCCGAGCCGTGCAAAACGCGCCTGCTCAAGTCCTGGAATCATGGCGAAAATGCGTTTTTGTTCCGGATAGGTCAGGCGGGTCTGAAAGCCTACCATGTTGTAGAGGGTGGCGTGGTGGTTGTCCTGGCGCAACTGAATAACTGCATACGGAGGGCGGCCGGTACGCGGATCGGGTAAGCCGACCGGCTTCATCGGGCCAAAGGAAAGGGTTTGATGGCCGCGTGCAGCCATTGCTTCGATCGGCATGCACCCTTCAAAGTGGGTCAGTTTTTCAAACTCGCGTCCCGCTACCTTGTCAGCAGCAATCAATGCCGCGACAAAAGCATCGTAGTCCTCTTTGCTCAAGGGGCAGTTGATGTAATCATCGCCACCACGTCCGTAGCGAGAGGCGCGCCAGGCAACGCTGGTATCAATGGAATCAGCTTCAATGATCGGCGCGATAGCGTCGTAAAAATAAAGATGCTCGCTCCCGGTCAGCTCAGCAAGGGCCACTGACAGGTGCTCCGAGGTCAAGGGGCCGCTGGCCAGGATGGTGGTTCCCTGGGCTGGTAGTTCAGTGACCTCGGCTCGTTTCAGTTCGATCAACGGGTGAGTGGTGATTTTGTCGGTGATGTAGCGCGAAAAGGCGTCGCGATCGACGGCCAGGGCCCCCCCTGCCGGAACCGCAGTGGCGTCAGCGGCGGCGATGATCAGCGAGCCACAACGGCGCATTTCTTCTTTGAGGCAACCGACGGCATTGTTCATGCCACTGCCGCGCAGGCTGTTGGAGCAGACCAGCTCAGCGAGGTCAGCGCTTTCGTGGGCAGCAGAAAAATGCAGTGGTTTCATTTCCAGCAATTGAACGTGGATGCCGTGCGCCACCGCCTGCCAGGCCGCCTCGCAACCGGCTAGTCCCGCACCGATTATGGTAAGTTTCATTGATTTATCCAGCCAGCCGTCAATCTGCAGTTTTTTTAGCGCCGGCCGGCTTTTTAGCCGGCGCTTTTTTGGTGGTCTTTTTTTTGGTTGGCGTTTTTTTCGCTGTCGCCTTTGGTGCCGCTACCTTCTTCTCCGGCGGAGTAATCACCTTTTCCCAGCCACATTCAGGTTGTGGGCAGCGTTGGACGGTACCAAAGCGTTTGGTGGTCTTGATTTCGGTAAGGGGCCAGGCACATTTCGGGCAGGGTTCGCTGGTGGGGGGATTCCACAAGGCGTATTTGCATTTGGGATAGCGATTGCAGGAATAGAATATTTTCCCATAACGGCTTTTTTTCTCCATCATTTCGCCATCACCGCATGATGGACAGGCGATTCCTAATGATTTGGGTTTTTCCAGGGGCTGAATGTTCTTACATTCAGGATAGCCGCTACAGGCCAGAAACTTACCATAACGTCCCGATTTGATCAGCATCTGGCTGCCGCATTTATCACATTTTTCGTCGGAAAAGGTCGGTTCTTCGGCCTCTTCGGCCTGGCCGGCAAGAGGCTCGGTATGGCGGCAGTCGGGGAACCCGGAGCAGGCCAGAAATCGCCCTGCGCGCCCAAGTTTGATGACCAGCTCCTTGCCACATTCAGGGCAGATCTTGTCGGTTTTCTCGGTGGTGACGTCGGCCTTGCTGACCTCTTTTTCCTTGAGCTTAAGAAGCTCGATGAAGGGCTCCCAGAACTGACGAATGGCCGGAATCCAGGTTTTTTCACCACGTGATATGGCGTCCAGTTCCTCTTCCAGGGCAGCGGTAAAGTCATAGTCAACATACTGACTGAAGTGCTCGGTCAGCAGTCGGGTGACCACCCGTCCGGTGTCTTCAGGGAAAAAGGTGCGTTTCTCGAGGCGCACGTATTTCCGGGTGACCAGGGTGTTCATAATACTGGCGTAGGTGGAAGGGCGGCCGATGCCGTATTCTTCGAGGCTTTTGACCAGGCTGGCTTCGGTAAAGCGCGGCGGGGGCTGGGTGAAATGCTGCTGGGGAAGCAGTTGTTCCTTGTGCAATTCTTCGCCTACGCTTAAAGGTGGCAGCAGTCCTTCCTGCTGTTCATCATCCTGCTGATCGGTGCCCTCAATATAGAGGGTCATAAAGCCGGGGAAACGGATCACCTGTCCGCTGGCGCGAAAACCGTAGTCAGTGCCGGCACTGATATCAACGGTTGTTGCATCGAAAATTGCCTGCGCCATCTGTGATGCGACGGTCCGCTTCCAGATCAGCTCATATAGGCGGATCTGGTCAGAATTAAGAAAGGACTTGAGGGATCCTGGCGTGCGCATCAGGCCGGTTGGGCGGATCGCTTCGTGGGCTTCCTGGGCGTTTTTACTTTTATTGCGGAAAAAACGAGGTTTCGCCAAGGCATATTCGGTGCCATACTGCTGCTGGATTAACTGGCGCGCTTCGGTGGTCGCGGTCTCTGACAGGGCGACCGAATCGGTTCGCATGTAGGTGATCAGACCGTGGGTGCCGTCACTGACGGTGATCCCTTCGTAAAGTTTCTGCGCGACACTCATGGTTTTGCGCGCGGAAAAGCCGAGCTTACGACTGGCTTCCTGCTGCAGGGTGCTGGTGGTGAAGGGTGGTGCAGGGTTGCGTTTGCGCTCCTTCTGCTCCAGTTTGTCAACCACAAAGCGCGCGTGATCGAGTTCGCCGAGGATCGCTTCAGTCTGCTGTTGGTCAGCGAGGGCGAACTTGTCGAGTTTCTTGCCGTTGTGGGCATGGAGCTTGGCGCTGAAGGTGGCTTGTTGCCCATTGGCAAGGATCGCTTCAATGCTCCAGTACTCACGCGACTCAAAGGCTTCTATTTCATCTTCCCGCTCACAGATCAGGCGCAGGGCAACGGATTGAACGCGGCCGGCAGACAGTCCGTAGCGGATTTTTTTCCAGAGAAAGGGGGACAGGTTAAAGCCGACCAGATAATCAAGAATGGAGCGTGCCTGCTGGGCATCGACCATGTTGCGTGAAATGGTGCGGGGTGCGGCCATCGCTTCGGTAATGGCGGATTGAGTGATCTCATTAAAGGTAACGCGCTTGACCACCGGGCTTTTGGCGCCTTCATCTATACCCAAGGCCTCCAGCAGGTGCCAGGCGATAGCCTCTCCTTCGCGGTCAAGGTCAGTCGCGAGGATCAGTTCCGAACTTTTGGCGACTTCTTTTTTTAAGACCGCGATGTGCTTACTGCTCTCGGGGAGGACCTGGTATTTGGGTTTGAAATCGTCTTCTGTGTCGACCGATCCCTGTTTGCTGGGCAGCGCGCGGACGTGTCCATAAGAAGCAAGGACCTTATACCCCTTGCCGAGAAACTTCTCGATGGTTTTAGCTTTAGCCGGTGATTCGACAATGACCAGTGATTGAGCCATTTACATCCTCTATAGGTTGCCGCCAGTGGTAGTGACAGTGATGAAAAGAAAAAAGGGTTGCAGTTGTGGCGCAACCCTTTGAAGCTTCCAAGTGGTTCACCTGTTAAATGCAGAACCGTTATAACGCTGACAGAGGACCACGGATATAGTGGCCTCCGGGTAGCTGTTTCGCCCCTCCCTGGAGCTCCAAATCGAGTAAAATAGCGGAAAGGTTCATGGGAGTCAAGGCGCATTTCCGCGCAATTTCGTCATGATGAAGAGGGCTTTCGCCGAGTAACTGATAGACTGTCAGGCTTATCGGATCCATATTGACCGGAGGTTGGAGAGCAAGGGGTGGTGGCACCGCTGCACGGTTCAATTTGCGCTTAGTAAGCTGCTCAGGCCAGAGCGCCTGAAGAATATCGGTGCTATCGGTAACCAGCTGCGCACCCTCCTTGAGCAACTGGTTGGGCCCCTGACTGTTGGGGTGGTGGATCGCACCGGGGGTAGCAAAAAGTTCGCGCCCCTGTTCCAGGGCAAAGTCCGCGGTGATCAGCGAGCCACTACCGGCGGCCGCTTCAACAATTAACACCCCACGCGCCAGGCCGCTGATAATCCGGTTGCGACCGGGAAAATGCCTGGCAACCGGGCCGGTGCCGGGGGGGTGCTCACTGATTACCGCACCCTGTTCGATGATCTGATGAGAGAGGCGGGTATTCTCGCGCGGGTAGATATGGTCAACCCCACAGCCCAAAACCGCAATGGTGTGGCCCTGGACATCCACTGCCCCCTGGTGCGCGGCACTATCGACGCCCCGCGCCATGCCGCTGACAATACAGATCCCTTGGGCCGCCAGTTTGCCGGCCAGTTCCCGTGCCAATTCAAGACCTGCAGGCGTGGCTTTGCGTGAGCCGACAATCGCAAAACTTTCCCTTTCGGGCAGAATCCCACGAATATAGAGTAATGCCGGGGGGTCGTAGATAGTTTTCAGCAAGGCTGGGTAGGCGTCCTCCCAATAACTGATCATACGGATGTCGTGAGCGGCGATTCTGCGTTGCATCGCCCGAAAAGCTGGTGCTGTCGGGCTGAGCAGGGTGGCGTGCAGATCTGCACGGATTCCTGCTTGCTGCCAGGCGCTGCTGCTGGCGTTTACTGCAGCGCTAAAGCAGCCAAAGTGACGATGAAGCTTGAACAGGGTGGCGCGACCAACACCTGGATTCATGTGCAGTCGTAATAAATCCAGCTGTGTTTGTCTCATCTGTTCCCCCTGGTGTTGATGAGATGGTTAATCAGATGTGCTGATTTTATGAAAAAAGAGGATTGAAATTTTTCAATCCTCTTGAATGATGGCTTGTTTGATCAAGACCGGTTAGTCGGTCACTACCGTGATGCTATTGCCGATAGCGGCCGAATCCACACTTTTGATGATCAGCGCTGTAGCTGTCGTGTCGCGGGTCTCGGTGACAATGGCGGCGCCAACAACCTCTTCGGGCAGGTCCAGATTTTCGGCACCTTTGAGGGCCTCATCAGTGATCTGACGTGGACGGGAGATATACAGCAGGTTGCCGACTGCCAGTTCATTGTTACGCCCGAGATCGACAAAGATAATATCACCGGTTGAGATAGTTCCTTTTTCTTCCTGGGTGGCAACAATAAAGCCGGTGTCTTGCGTTGTGCCACGCTGCAGCGCGATATCGCGCCGTGGTGGATCATAGTAAAACAGCTCTGCCCCGCGGGTAATTTCGCGAAACGCCCGGTCAATTTGACCGACAACCGTCTTGCCCCTGACTTCAGAAACCTTCACCGAACCAAGGTTGTACATCATGGTACCAATAGGTTGCTTCCTGTTCGTGGGGTGAGTCACGGTGTCCCCGCGCTGGTAGAGTCCAAAGGAATCTCCCGCACGGGCGACTGTGCCGGTATCCATGGCAACAAAAACCATGTCGCTTTCGGTCAGCAGGATGCGATTGTCGGTGGCGTCAACCAGCCGTCCCTGGGACTGTTCATCCACCAGGATGAAGCCATTGCCGCGGGTAGCAACGGTAATTGAAAAGATCTCATCAACTGGCTCCGCGACTGGTATGTCAACAGCGGTTGCAGTGTCTTTCTGGGAGTAAGCAGGGAGGATTTCAAGTCGTCCATCAAGAACGCGGATCTGCTGGCCTGGAAAGATCAGATGCGGGTTGGTGATAAGTTCCGGATTGTCCGCCCAGATATTAGGCCAATAGTAGGGATCCTCAATGAAACGCTGGGACAGGTCCCAGAGGGTGTCCCCCTTTTTAATGGTGTAGATTTCGCCGCGCTGGGCAAAAGCCGAGGTGGCGACCACAGAAAAGGTCAGTAACAGAATCAGGGTGAGTAATCTGCAGGTGATTGTCCGTGTCATCGGTTCCCTCGCTGCCGGGAATTCAGGTCGCTGTCGGTTAGCGACGCATCATTCCGGATCAGTAGTTGCGCTTCCGGACTATCAGGATAGCTGGTGCGCAACTGTTCAACAATATTATTGGCCTGGTTGTTAAGTCCCTGGCGGCGGTAAATAGCTGCCAGTTGCATCAGCGCTGCCGGAGCTTTGAACTTTGCTCTGGGGTCGGTAATAATCTGGCGCAGGGTTGTTGCTGCCAGGTCGTTTTTGCCCTGGGCTGATTGCGCTTGTGCCAGCCAGTAGCGGGCATTGGCTGAATGCTGGTGGTCAGGGAATTCCTGCAGAAAAAGTTCAAACCCACGTTCAGCGCTGTTGGCGCGGCCACTGGCAAGATCTGAAAAAGCATCAAGATAGGCACTAACTGCGGGGTTAAGCTCGATCTCCGGGATTGTGCGCGGCGGCAACTCAGGCACGTCCGGGGGCGGTGTCACCGAAAAAATAAGTGCTTCGACTGGGTCCGATTCATCCAGCTTCATTTCTTCAATGCCCATCACCCCTTGCAGCAGGACCATCTGGCGACTCAGAAGTTGCAGTTGCTCTGATTGCTGCTGCTGTTGCCGGCGAATCTCCTGGAGTTGTTCGCTTAAGGCGACGGAAGGTGCTACGGCCGGTGCCGGGGCACAGGAACTCAATAGCGCTACCAGCACGATCAGAGTCGCTGAGCTGAGCAGATGACGAAATAGTGAAAAACGTATGAAGCCAGGTTTTTCCATAAACACTCAATGTTAATAGAGAATGAAAGCTAATTTGTAAAAATTATAGGCTTAAGGGCAGGTTGTCAAGCTGGAAAAATGAGAGGCTTCCAAAAAACATGCGAGAAAAGCATGATCAGGCACCTAGAGGATATCCTCTTTCAATCGTAAAAATTCTTCTTTGGTGATCAACCCCTGCTCCAGCATCCGGTTAAGTTCAGTCAGTTCGGCGATTTGGTGAGATGACGGGGCGGGCAATTGTTTGATCTCTGCGTCAGGGCCAACATCGATCATTCGTGGTTGCTGGTGGTGACTGTCATGGTGGCCAACGCGCAGGGTTGCCATTCCACCCATCAGACTGATTTCGACGCTGCGGTGTTGAAAGGCAGGATCATTCATGAGGTCGCGCAGACGGCGTTTACCGGCTTTGGCACGGCGGTAAAAATAATAGCCGGAGGCAATGAGCAGCAGGAGGCCGATCCCCAGAATCCACCAACGCAGGTCATAAATTCCCTTAAATAAGATAACCGAACTGATTAAGCCGACGATCAACAGGATATGGAACAATATGATCAGGGCGATGACTGCAACGCTACTGAACATCGAGCGGTTCTGTTCTTCTTTAATCTGCATGTAAAAAGCCCAAATTAATAGTGCCCGGCACGCTTGATGATCAATCTATAACTGCCTAAAAAGCCGAGTTTGTGCTATAGTCACGATTTTAATCGGTGCTATTTGAAGGCACCCATGACGTTGAGTTTCTATCCTAACCTTTCCTCAATGAAGGGGCAAGATATGGTAGCTGCCTTTCCTCTGCAAATTTTTTTTGATGGGTCGTGCCGGGTCTGTAACGCCGAAATGGAAACCTATCGGCGTAAGAATCCGGATGGTCGGCTTGAATTTGTCGATATCAGTGGCGATCAGTTCCGCCCGGAAGTCTATGGCCGATCGTTGGGCGACTTTATGTCCGAGCTCCATGTGCGCGATGCTCACGGCAATTTTACGACCGGCATCGACGCTTTTATTGCGATCTGGCAGGCGTTCCCCAGCGGTTCGGCTTGGCGGCTGGCGGCAGCGCTCTTCGGTTTACCCGGAATTCATTTGCTCAGCCGCGGGGGCTATCGGGTTTTTGCCCGCTATCGGCATTTATTGCCTCGGCGCCGGCAGGATTGCGAAACAAGCGCCTGTTCTTTCAATCATGAGAAAACTGATAGCACCAAGGAGGGACGTTAATGCAGGTACTGGGAATCGATATTGGCGGTAGTGGTATCAAAGCGGCATTGGTTGATGTTAGTGGCGGTACCATCCTGGGTGAGCCGTCGGAGATTCCGACGCCCCGCCCGGCTAAACCGCGGGCGATCGCTGACGAAGTGGCAACATTGGTGTCAATGTTTGATTGGCAAGGGCGCGTAGGTATCGGTTTTCCGGCGGTGATCCGCAACGGCGTGGTGGGTACTGCAGCCAATATTGACAACAGTTGGATCGGCGTTAATGCGGCCGATCTGTTTGGTAAAGCCATTTCGCGTACTTGTGTGGTCCTGAATGATGCTGACGCCGCCGGTCTGGCAGAAATGCAATTTGGTGCCGGAGCAGGTCATGATGGAACCGTATTAGTATTGACCCTGGGTACGGGTATCGGTTCGGCCCTTTTTTATCGCCGGCAGCTGTTTCCCAATCTCG
>Ga0102938_10000145_pt1 | contig 46954 bp, 48 predicted proteins | sample SalPonR2_B_D2_MG_FD_84516 | JGI IMG/M metagenome (GOLD analysis project Ga0102938, IMG submission 84516) | Salt pond soil microbial communities from South San Francisco under conditions of wetland restoration - Salt Pond MetaG R2_B_D2_MG | ecosystem: Environmental > Aquatic > Marine >...
GCTCGCGGCGGCAAAACAAGTCCTCGCACCGGCGCTGCAAGTGACACGGCCGTATCGAAACCGCTCGCAACCTCTTACACGCCGCCGCCGCCCCAGCCGCATCTAACCCCGGCAAACAGCCGCTAAAAAAGAACCCCATCAGGGAAGCTGCATCTTGTCAGAACCCGGCTTACTCATTCTTTTTTTGTGAACGGTTACTACGCCAACTCTTTCATCGACAGCGTCCTTAGGGTGATGTGGCAAACTTGCATGTAAAAAGAAAAGATGCACCGCATACAAGAGGAAAGCTGTCAAAAGACCTACAAGCAATTTGACACCGAAATGATCTCCTCCCTTCGGAAGGATCTTACCCATTAAGACAGCATGCAGTTGCGCGAAAACGTATGCTGCGACGAGTGATAGCAATAGCAGACGCAATAAATAAAACATCGCCGTTCCAGTCAGAAGCAGATTGGTACTCTATTCCAGCGACGCCAGAAAACCCCAGGCCATTCGCCATTAGCGTTACAATATGCCAGAGCCGCATTGCAACCAGTTGTGCCGTTTGTCACTTGTCGATCGCATGATGCGATATATGCGGCGTTGCAGATTCCATAGCACAAGGTGAACAGACCACCTTTAGCGAGCCCACCTTTGCACCTCTTGCCTCCCACGACACATGATATGAAACAGAATCCATGAGCGCGCAAGTCGCAATCGTCCTTTGTCTCCTGTACACATCCAAGGCATTCTTGATGAAGAGCCGCACAATTCACTGCTTGGTTGCCAAGTGGGTCAACGCCGCGACCAACAAAGTACCCCCGGTATAGACTCATGCCATCAACATACCCAATCGGATCGCGCGAAACGAACCGCCCACTCTCGGGATCGTAAATCCGCGCCCGGTAGTGATAGAGACCAAGCTCGCCATCCCACTCGCGGCCCGTATAAGTGTACCGGTTTCCGTACGCCGAACCACTTAGCACCGTCCCGCCGCCATCGAGCACCGTCAGTTTGCCGTAGGCGTCGTAGGCGTAGCGTTCGGCGATCGTACCAGTAGCGTCGGTCAGGGCGGTGATGCTGTACTGCCCGTTGCGGTGGTAGTAAAGCTTCGCGGTTGAAAGACTACTGGCCCGCATGATTGGTTCGTCAATGTAGGATGCGTAGACGTAGCGGTCGGTTCGGTTGGCGGCAGTGAGGATTTCGTGGGCGCTACCGTGCGTGCGGCTTTGCGTCGTCGCGTTCTCGGTAACGCTGTTCCAGTCGCCCACCGGACTCAGGTTCCCGCTTTGGTCGAGGTTGCTGTCGGCGCGGTTCCAGCCCACCAGACGATCTTCGTCGTCATCGCCGCTCGTCGGAACCGTGAAGCCGAAGGGGCTCATCGTACCGGTGACCGTTTCACTCGTCTTGTTCTGATTGACGTTCGCGTCCCGGATGCAACGTATCGGTGCAACATGGGCTCTGGACAACGCAGTCCGTTATACAGCAAAGCCAGACAGGATTGGGGTTTTACATCGCATCCGACACCACCGGCCCCAAGAGGAACCAACGAATTCGCAGGCATCACCGCCAAACCATCCGTAAAGCCTCCGCTCCCTTTTGGCTCAGGCCGTTTGAACGTCGAAGCCATGGCACGCGCTCGCCTCGGATGCGAGTCCGAAATGACACCTCAATCGTCGCAAGTGGCACAGCCGGTACCGTTTGAGCTGCAAAACGCACTTCATTCGTCCTTTCGATTCAATTTGAGCCCACACGCGGCAAAGTCGACCTAGTTTAGATGTGTGAGCGGGGAGAACGCCGAGCATCACCATACATTGAACCCCCCCGTGCGAGGCGGGGTCGGTCTTTCGGGACTGGCCTCGCCTTACTTTTTGCGCTGCGGCTAAACCTTCTCGTCGCACTAGCGTTGCCGCCCGAGAAAAGTGTTTGGTTCCAGGGAGCCTCTCCCGCAAGCTGCGAAAAACCTCGCGGAGTTCCGAATCGGGAATCGATTGCGATATACTGAAGCTATGACGCCGGATTGCGTCACGCCAGTGTTTCTTCCGCGATGCTTGATCAAGGCCCGCCAACGATGACCTTCCGCTGTTGCCTGTCAGCCTGTTTCTGCCTTTTGCCGATGGCTTGCCTGTGGTCGCAAACCCCTATCATGGGAGCGGCGTCTGCGGTCGAGTCCGTGGCGGTCGACGAGGCAGCCGTTCAAGCCGAAATCGAAGGCTGGATCGAAAAGCTCGGTGATGAGAGTTATGCGCAACGTGTCCGCGCCAAGAATGAACTGCGACGGATGGGGCTGATGGCCTTCGATCTATTGCATAACGCCAGCACTCATGATGACAGCGAAGTGGCGATCGCCGCTCGGCATCTGATCAGCAGTATGGAAGTCAGTTGGGCCACCGAATCCGATCCACAGGCGGTCCGCGAGGTGCTTGAGGGTTACGGTACCAGTCGCAAGGAAGCCGAACGTAAAACGCGGATCGACCGTCTGGCACAGTTGCCTGATCGCATCGGTCTGGGTGCGCTCTGTCGGCTGGTGCGTTTTGAGTCGAGCCTCCGATTGAGTCGCGACGCGGCCCTCCTGGTCATGCAACAGCCGTTGCTCGGCTCGCCTGCTGCCCGAGCTCATTCGGCCGATACCATCATCGGCCAATTGGGAACGAACCAGCGGTCGGCTTCGGTCTGGTTGAAGGTTTACGCCGACGACCTGCGACGCGGAGTTTACGACGCGGATCGCTGGCGGAAGCTGATTGAGAAGGAACGCAGCTTGGTCGATGGTCGGCGGAGCTTGCAAACCGATGCCGATGCCGTGCTGGAACTGGTGCGCGTTTGTGCCGTGCGTGCACAATCCGCGCAGAACGATGACGAAGCGATGCGACTGGCACTCGAAACCCTCTCGATGGTTCCTCCCGGCAGGAATTCCTCGATCGAAGCGGCGACTTGGGCGCTAGACCACCAACTGTACGCGGTCGTTAAAAAAATGCAGGAAAGGCAACCGATTCCGTTCAGCAAAGAGCCTTTACTGCTCTATGCGGTTGCCGAGGCCCATCAGGTGGAAGGCGACCAGGAACAGGCCGAGCAGATCGCAGGGCAGGCGTTGGCGATCAATTCATTACCCGCAAAGCACTCCGACGAAGCCCAAAAGATGAGCGTGGATGCGAAGGACAATATCGCCTTTAAGCATCAGGTGATTGCCCGCACGTTACGCAATCGTGGGCAGTTCAAGTGGGCCATTCGCGAATTCCAACACATCATCGACTCGCTCGACGTGGATGTCGTTATCGCCGCGACGACGCGTTGGCAGATGGCGGAATTGCTCGGCGACCTGCAATCGCACCAGGCGGTGCTCGACACATTGCAGCCCATTCAAGATCGTATGCGAAGCGACAATGAGTACGAGCTGCGACTCCGCAACACCAAAATCAGTGCCGCCGCCCTCGATGTGCGGCTGAATTTGCACCAGGGTCTGTTGCTCTCGCAGCAAGGCAAGCATGCCGAAGCCCAACAGCCGCTACTGGAAGCCCTCCGTGCTTCGGGGCGGAACGCCGACATCGTGATCGCGATGCATCGACTGCCAGGGGACCAAAAGTGGCAGGATCGGGTGAAACGCGAAATCGAAGCGATGACGGCAATGTTCGAAGAGCAAGTGCTCGCAGATGAGCGTGACTACCGTGAATCGAACAGCCCTAACAACACCGACAACTTAGCTGGTTCCCTGAACGATTACGCTTGGCTGGTTTCCAACACCTTTGGCGACCAACGCAAGGCGCTCCGCTACAGCCTACGGTCGCTGGAGCTGCAGCCCGACGATCCGATGCTGCTCGATACCTGCGGCAGGTGCTATTTTGCCTTGAATGATCTGCAGAACGCGGTCGCCAAGCAGGCTCGTGCCGCCGAACTCGCTCCGGAGCAACCCGAAGTCCAGCGGCAGCTTGCGGAATTCAAAGCCGCTTTCGCCAAGGCTACCGACAAGTAAATGGCCGACGACCCGCAATCTCTGTCGGTAGAAGCTAGGCTGCCGCACGCCGCGGTAACGGATGCGGATTCTCCTTCGGCCGCCTCGCCGCCGTCAGCGAGCGACCCGCCGCCGCGCGGCACCCAACGGCCACCAGTAACGAGCTATCGGCCGCCGATGGCCGCTGGCACGGTCATCGCTTGGCTGACGGGACTGGTGGCACTGATGCTGGCGTCCGCTTTGCTGCGGTACGACGCTCCCGGCACGGTGCGGCTGCCTTGGATCGGTACGGCACTCCCGGAAAGCTGTGGTGCGAAGCGGAATTTCGGCCTCGACTGCCCTGGCTGCGGGCTGACACGCAGCTTCATCTTGTCGGCGGACGGACGTTGGGCCGAGGCTTTTCAGATGCACCCCGCTGGCACGTTTGCCTTTGCGTTCCTGGCTTTGCTGATCCCGCTGCGTCTGTGGCAGGGCTACCGAATTCGAATCGGCAAGCCCCCGCGCAGTACCATCGTGACCGAAATGATTGTCTTGGCGTCCCTGCTCGGGCTGAGTGTGGTGTGGTGGCTAGCCAACAGCGGACTGCCGCTACTTCAAGGCCTGATTTAATCCCGGAACGGTTTGTCGGCGGAACGGTTGGAAGACCATTTGACGCACTAGTCACGGATCGTTTCGATCGCACGAAAGAAGTCGTTGATGTTGTCGAAATCGCGGTAGACGCTTGCGAACCGCACGTACGCGACCTCGTCAATCGTGTACAGCCGACGCAGCACCAGTTCGCCAATGTTCTCGCACGCGATTTCGCTGTCGCTACTGAGGTAAAGCTCCGCCTCGATCTCCTGCACAAGCAGCTCAATTCGCTCGGTACTCACCGGCCGCTTCCAGCACGCTCGCTCGATCCCGCGACGGATCTTCGCCCGATCAAAAGCCTGCCGGCTCTGGTCACGTTTGATAACCCGAATGTTGAACTCTTCCAGCCGCTCATAGGTCGTGAAGCGGCGATGGCAAGAACCACAGCTTCTCCGACGGCGAATGAGGAATCCGTCCTCGAGAGCGCGCGTATCGATAACGCGGTCATTGTCGACTTTGCAAAACGGACATCTCATGCGTGGGTCTTTGGTCGCCTCAACCGTCAACGCTAAACGTTACCGAGCTTGCTTGCTCATACAATCGGAAACAAAACCACGTATGTCCTGGAAAACCGCTTCCTGGGACTGCATCCCATCGATGTTTTGAACGATCCCTGGTACCGCATAGTAATTAAGCAGCGGAGCTGTCATGGTCCGAAATACCTTCAACCGCGCGGCAATCGTCTCCGCGGTATCGTCCACCCGGTCTTCCAATTGGCTGCGTTTCAGCAACCGCAGAACCAGTTCGTCATGATCACACTGCAGGTTTAGGACCAAATTGACTTGGTCCTGTTGCTGCAGCAAGTGTTCATCAAGTTGCTGCGCCTGGGGGATAGTGCGGGGAAAGCCATCAAACAAACAGCCCGCTGCGCAATCGGCCTGCTGAAGTCGCTTCTTCACAATCCGCATGACGAGGTAGTCAGGGGCAAGCGACCCCCCGTCAATGTAGGCAGCGGTCTGTTGCCCAAGAGCCGACTGCTGGCGCTGTGAGGCCCGCAGCATTTCTCCGGTCGAGAGATGGGGCACTCCCAGCATGTCCGTCAGACGTTTGCACTGGGTGCCTTTACCAGCACCAGGCGGTCCGATGAACACGATCCGCATTACGCACCACTCTTTCACCTAAGGGTCGCGTTGCCGGACCGCCAAGCTAGGCTTCCAACATTCCGCGGTAATTCCGCATCACCAAGTGACTGTCAATCTTTTGGATCAGGTCGAATGCCACACTGACCGCAATCAGCAGGCCCGTACCACCGTAAAATCCGGCGATCGAGTACGGAACGCCCAGAGAAGCATACACAATTGTGGGGACGATCGCGACAATCGCCAAGAAAGCTGCCCCTACATAAGTGATTCGCACCATGACCCGTTCCAAGTGATCGGTCGTCCGTTTCCCTGGGCGATAGCCAGGAATAAACGTGCCACTCTCCTTCAATTGGTCCGACATTTCCTTTGGATTAAAGGTAATCGCGGTCCAGAAGTAACAGAAGAAGAAGATCAGCAAAATGTACAGCATGTTGTAAAGAAACGACGTGCCATCTCCGAGCGTGGTGCTAGTACGATTTAGGACCTCGCTGGTTGTGCCTTCAAAGCGAGCGGCCAGGAAACCAAGCAAAACGCCGGGGATCATCAACAGGCTGCTGGCAAAAATGATCGGCATCACACCGGCCTGATTGATCCGTAGCGGCAGGAACTGACGGGTCCCGCCGTAGACGCGTCGGCCTCGAGTGAATTTAGCACTTTGAGTGGGAATGCGGCGCTGACCGAGCGTAATGAAGACGACCCCAAAGACCACGCTGACAAACAACACGATCAGGATGATTAACGTCTCGACACCAATGGTCCCGCTTCCCAAGCCCACGAGGTTCGGCTGCATGTTTCCGATCAACTCGTACAGCGCGATTGGCATTTGAGCCAGAATCCCGGCCATGATCAGCAGGCTGATCCCATTGCCGATCCCGTATTCATCGATCTGTTCCCCCAGCCACATCAGGAAGACCGTTCCACAGGTCATCACCAGCACCGCCACGATCTGCCAGCCGATCGTGAGCCCGCCTTCCACCAAGAAGTCCGGGTCGATTCGGTCTCCACCGATCAGCATCAACTTGAGGTAGAGGTAGCTTTGAATCAAACAGATCAACACGGTCAGATAACGCGTGTACTCATTCAGTTTCTTCCGGCCCGCTTCACCTTCCTTCTTCAGCTCCTCGAGCGGTTTCCAGACGCTGCCTAGCAACTGAAAAATGATCGAAGCGGAAATATAGGGCATGATACCGAGGCCGAAGATCGTTGCGTTACGCAAGTCACTTGCGGCAAACATGCTCACCTTCTCGAAGAAGTCCGCAGCACCGCCCTGAGGCGCATCGGCATCCGGTGCGGCAATCATCGGCAGCGGGATGTGAAATCCGATCCTATAGATCGCAAGCAACCCCAGCGTCAGCAATACTTTGCGACGCAGTTCGGGAATTGAGAAAATGATGCGAAGTTTCTCGATCATCGCAGGGTGTCCATTCGTCCAACGGAGGACTGTCGCGGCGACCAAGCCACGCTCGAAGTGAAAAAAAGGGCGACCGCCCGCGGTCGCCCAACTTTAACGATTTCCATCCCTCGACGCGAGAGGATTACTGCAATCCAACTAGCTCGCGGACCCCGCATCGATCGCAGCGACGCGTTCGGCTGGGGTGCGCTTTGGAGCGATGCGATTGACGGTTCCGCCCGCCTTGGCAATTTTCTCTTCGGCTTGCTTGCTGAAGCGATGAGCCGTGACGGTCAACTTTTTGGTCAGTTCGCCATCCCCGAGAATCTTCACTTCGTCGAAGGTTCCTTTGGCGATGTGCTTCTCAGCCAACAATTCCAGGGTCACCTCGGCACCGTCTTCAAACGCCTTGTCCAACGTTGCGACGTTGACCGCAAAGACTTCCACCGACCACTTGTTATTGAAACCGCGTTTTGGAATGCGTCGTACCATCGGCATCGCACCACCCTGAAATACGGGCTTGCGCGAATAACCGCTGCGGCTCTTGTGGCCCTTGTGACCACGCCCGGCCGTCTTGCCAGTTCCCGAACCGGGACCCCGCCCAATCCGCTTGCGCGATTTGTGCTTATGTATTCCGCGATGGACGTCTTCGAGATTCATTGACTTATCTCTATCTAACTTTGTTGGCTTAATCGGTATCGATTCAACGTTGCAAAAGCATGCTGAATCACCGTGTAGGTGTTCAGGATCAGGCTGAAACTATTCAGCGGGTGCGGCTTGTCGGACAGGCGCCGGAGCGGTGTGACCGAGCAATTCCTCGGGCGACAAGCCTCGTAACGCGGCAATCTGCTCACGAGTCCGAAGTTTGCTCAAGGCGTCGATCGTGGCCTTGACCAGCGTGACCGGATTGTTCGTGCCGTAGCTCTTCGTCAAAATGTCGTGGATACCACAAGCTTCGCAAACCGAGCGGACCGCTTGGCCGGCAATGATACCGGTACCAGCCCCGGCAGGGATCAACAGCACCTTGGCGGCACCGAACTGTCCCCACTGTTGATGAGGGATGCTGCCCTCAACAATCGGGACTTCGATCATGCTGCGGCTCGCCTGCTTCTGGCCCTTACTGACGCTTGGCGGAACTTCGTTGGCTTTACCGTAACCCCAGCCAACGCGGCCTTTGCCGTCACCGACGACGACCATGGCGGCAAAACTGAAACGGCGTCCGCCCTTGACCACGGCAGCACATCGTTTGATCTTGACAACGCGATCGAGCAATTCGCCAGGTTGGGTTGATTGAGACACTTGCGACTCGAATGTTTAATTGGAAGGGTGTGGGGTGATTCTTCAGCAGAGCTGATTAGAACTGCAGGCCAGCTTCGCGTGCGGCTTCGGCAAACGCCTTAACACGTCCGTGATACTTATTGTGACCACGATCCAAACGCGCCTTTTGAATGCCCGCCGCAATCGCCTTTTCAGCGATCGCTTTGCCGACCAACGCCGCCGCATCACAATTGCCACCGTAACTTAACGCATCACGGGTGTCTTTGTCGCGGGTACTAGCACTGACCAACGTTTTGCCAGCGCTATCGTCGATCAACTGGCAAGCAAAATGCTTGAGGCTTCGCTGTACCGACAACCTCGGCGCGTCGGCGGTGCCCCGCAACTTGTTGCGCACGTGCTGACGGCGACGCAGTTTCTTGACGTTGAGTTTCTTGTTCTTGTCCATCTTCTTACTCTAAAACGACCGCCATGGCGGCATGTGTTGCTTTGCGGATTACTTACCAGCCGCTTTACCGGGCTTCAGCTTGACTTGCTCACCTTGGTAGCGAACGCCCTTACCCTTGTAGGGTTCGGGTTTACGCAACGAGCGGACTTCGGCTGCGAACTGGCTGACCTTCTGTTTGTCACAGCCCTTGACCACCACGTGCGTTTGGTCGGGGCAGGTGACATCCAATTCCGCAGGGATCTTCTTATGCAGTTCATTGGCATAACCAACTCGCAACTGCAACACGTCTCCGGAAATTGCGGCGAGGTAACCGACCCCGACGACTTCCAGCTTTTTCTCGTAGCCTTCGGTTACCCCCACCACCATGTTCCGCACTAAAGCACGCGTCAGCCCGTGGAAAGCTCCTGCTTCACGGGTTTCGGACTCCCTGGCTACGGTGACTTCCTTCGCATCACTATCGACACTCACCGAAACTTCGGGGCGATGCGTGAAAGTCAATTTGCCTTTGGGGCCCTCGACATTGATCGTACGTCCATCAACAGCAACGGAGGCTCCGTTGGGGATGGCGACAGGTTTCTTGCCTAGACGACTCATGACAACTGCAGGTGGTTAAAAGGGTTGTGTATTTCGGTGGACGGGCCCGATGGACTAACGTCCGTTGGACCATCCTCGGGATGAAACGACTGAGCATTCCTAATCCGCGGGATGCACTAGGCCTACCCGCGGGATGCACTAGGCCACTTCGGCCAGCACTTCGCCGCCCAAGTTATCCCGGCGAGCTTCGCGATCGCTGATCACACCACGACTGGTGCTGATGATGCGAATACCGAGGCCACCAAGGACAGGTTTCAAGTCTCGGCTACCCGAGTACAAGCGTCGGCCCGGCTTGCTGACACGTTTGATCGTTTGGATCACACGTTCGCCGTTAGGGCCATATTTCAATTCGATACGAAGCAACCCCGAGGGTTCGGCTTCGACATCCTTCCAGTCCCAGATAAAGCCTTCGCGCTTCAGCACGTCAGCAACACCGCGCTTCACGCGGCTAGTGGGAATGTCCACAAAGCGACGCTCTACGCGTACGGCATTGCGGATCCGGGTCAACATATCGGCGATTGGGTCGGTCATCATGGTATCAGTCCCCTACCAGCTGCTCTTTCGGACGCCCGGAATCAAACCTCTGTCAGCCATCTGGCGAAAGCAAATTCGGCAGAGGCCGAACTTGCGATACACTGATCGCGGACGTCCACAAATGTTGCAACGGTTTTCACGGCGTGTTGAAAACTTTGGTTCTCGTTTCGCCTTGGCGACTTTTGATTTGCTGGCCACTGGGCGGCTACCTATCGGTTTCGATTCAATGGATTGGCTTAGACGAAAATCTAAAACGTATTGTGGACTCGGGCCGCACCGACCCGAGACAAATTAAGCTGCAGCGCCTTTCGGCTTCATCTCGCGGAACGGCATTCCTAATTCCCGCAACAACTCCCGACCGTGGTCGTTCGTGTTCGCCGTTGTCACAATGGTGATGTTCATCCCTTGCGGACGGGTAAACTTGTCAGGGTTCAGTTCCGGAAACACCAACTGTTCCAGCAACCCCATGCTGTAATTGCCACGGCCGTCAAACGATTTCGGGCTGATCCCACGAAAGTCACGGACGCGGGGCAACACCACCGAGATCAAACGGTCCAAAAATTCGTACATCCGCACGCCGCGCAACGTCGCCATGCAACCGATCGGCATCCCCTCTCGCAACCGGAAATTCGAAATGGATTTCCGTGCCAGGGTGAAAATCGGCCGCTGGCCAGCGATCTCCGTCATCGCTTCGTAAGCGATGTCGAGATGCTTTTTGTCACCGACAGCCGATCCCACGCCCATGTTGATCGTTAGCTTTTCAACACGGGGAATCTGATGCACGTTGGCGAAGTTAAATTTCTCTTGCAAAGCCGCTCGGACTTGCTCTTGGTATTTCTGCTGTAACCGTGGTACATGTGCCATGGTTTGGTTCTCGTGGTAATGTCCGGCGGTTGTGGTCGGACGGGATTAACTATTTCTGTGCGTATTTTGGATTGGCTGGGCTGATCATTCCCAAGCTGGCGTTCGACTTCTTTGCGAACCGTTCCTTGCTGCCGTCAGCCAGGTAACGGACACCCAGGCGAGTCGGTTCGCCGCTCTGCGGGTCGACCAACATCACGTTGGAAGCACTGATTGGCATCTCCTTGCTCAGACGCCCGCCCTGCGGGTTCTTCTGGCTTCGGCGGACGTGCTTATAAACACGGGCTGCCCCTTCGACGATCACTTTGTTCTTCAAGCGATCGACTTTCAGGATCTTGCCTTTCAAGCCCTTGTCGGCTCCGGTAATCACGACCACTTGGTCATCGACGCGAAACAACATTGCAGTATTGACAGTATAAAGGTGTGCGGGAAAAGGTTTGAAGGTCCGGCGTTTCAGCGTGTCTCAGTTAGACCACTTCGTTGGCGAGACTGACGATCTTCATGAAATTCTGCTCACGCAGTTCACGGGCGACCGCACCAAAGATACGAGTTCCCCGCGGAGTTTTATCCTTGTCAATCAACACCACGGCATTGCTGTCGAACCGGATATAGCTTCCGTCGGCGCGCCGTGTCGGCTGTTTGATACGGACGATGACCGCTCGGACGATCGCCTTCTTCTTGACTTCGCTACCCGGGATGGTGCTCTTGACGCTACAAACGATGACATCGCCAATCGTGGCGAAGCGTCGGCGAGTACCGCCTAACACTTTGATGCACATCACTTGTCGCGCGCCGGTATTGTCGGCAACATCCAGTCGTGTTTCTTGCTGAATCATGGAACTAGGCCGATCACGGCAGGTTCAAAATTTTGATTTGGTTAGTTTTCCAGCTCACTAGTCATTTCGCAGGATTACCCTCGAACTGACTAGGTGCCACAGTGGGGGCCGCACTCCGGAGCGTGATTACGCCTCTGGAGTCACCGCCGGTTCGCCTTCACCGGTTTCGCCGATGTGAGCGGTTTCAATCGCTTCCGTTTCGGCCGCACTCTTACGAGCTGCTCGCAACGCCGCCAAGTCGACCGCGGTGCTCTTCTCGAGCACCCGAGTCATCTCCCAACGCTTCAGCTTGCTAAGCGGGCGAGATTCGATCAACTCCACCAAATCTCCCACACCCGACTCGTTGCCTTCGTCGTGAGCGTAACAGATGGTACGGCTTTTGATGTATTTCTTGTACTTAGGGTGCTTCACCAAACGAGCGATCTCGACGCGTCGCGTCTTGCTCATTTTGTCGCTGGTGACAATCCCGGTTACAACGCGCTTTGGCATGATGAACTGACTGAAACGGAAGGTGTATGTAGGGTAAACGGCCGTGTCTTACGACTTAGCTCGTTCGGTTTGCAGGGTTTTGATCCGAGCGATCAAACGTCGGCTCTTGCGGAGTTCGCTTGGCACGTCGAGTCGTTCAGACTGGGACTGAAACCGTAACCGAAACAGCTTCTCAGCGGTTTCCTTGCAGGTCAGTTCCAACTGCTCGTCGCTCATTTCGCGAAGTTCAGCGGCTTTGGTCATCGGACATCTCTCGTGCGACGCGAGCGTTTAGGCTTACGTCAATGGTTTGACAAAATAGTTCGTAAGCGGACGCGACCGTTGGGCCGCGCCGCTTCACCGGGCAACTGCCTTAGGCGGGACGTCTCGCGACGAACCGGACCTTCACAGGCATCTTGCTGGCTAAACGAGCAAAACAGACTTTAGCTTGTTGTTCGGTCACACCGCTCAACTCATACAGGATCGTCCCCGGTTTCACCGAAGCAGCCCAAAAGTCAGGCTCACCTTTACCCTTACCCATCCGCGTTTCCAGCGGTGTGCTGGAGACGGATTTGTCTGGGAAGATCCGAATGTAGAGTTTTCCTTCACCACGAACGTATTGCTGGGCAGCGATACGACCCGCTTCAATCGTGGTTGCTTTGACCCAACCAGGTTCCAGAGATTGGATACCATAGTCGCCAAAGACAACCCGATTACCACGCGTCGCGTTACCTTTTATACGTCCTCTTTGGCTTTTGCGATGCTTGACCCGTCGCGGCATCAGCGCCATCGGCGTCGTCTCCGTAAGTACCTTGATTGACCCACACCTGAATACCGATGTGCCCCTGTGGCGTCATCGCTTCGGTGAATCCGTAATCGATTTTTGCGTTCAGTGTGCTCAGCGGGATCGATCCGCTGCTCTGCTTCTCGCGGCGGGCCATTTCAGCACCACCGAGCCGCCCTGCCAACTGGATCTTGATCCCTTTGGCCCCGGCATCCATCGTTTGTTCCATCGACCGCTTCATCGTGCGACGAAAGCTGGAACGCTTCATCAGTTGCTGGGCGATATCCTCGGCCACCAACTGAGCCATCAATTCGGGACGTCCCACTTCCTCAACCTTCAGGTTGATGCGACGGCCGATCAGATTCTGTAGTTCGCCTTGCAGGATTTCAACTTCCTGTCCCTTCTTGCCAATGATCAAACCAGGTCGAGCGACAAACAGAATCACGCGCACTTCATCGCGGGTTCGTTCGATCTCGATGCGGTCGATTCCGGCACTTTTATACTGTGTCTTCTTAGGATGGTTCTTGATGAACTCGCGAACCTTTTTGTCTTCCAGCAGCAGCTCGGGGAAGTCCTTCTTGGACGCATACCAACGGCTTGCCCAACCGCGGGTTACGCCGGTTCGGAAGGCGATTGGATTGACTTTTTGTCCCATGACTTGCTCGTTCGTTCAGGCCCAGAGGGCAGGATCGGTGGTTGTATCGTTTAAAAGCGTTGGTTAACCGGACTAACTATTCCAACTCGTCGATGGGCGTCACGCCCACGGTGATGTGGCTTGTTCGCTTCTTGATCATGAACGCCATGCCACGTGCCCGGGGACGGATCCGCTTAAACATCGGCCCGCCATCGATCCGAACGTCGGTCAACACCAACTCTTCGATTCGAAAGCTCTTGCCACCGTTTTGGTCCGGATCCGCAGCATTTCCTACTGCGCTCTTGATCACCTTTTCCAACATCCGTGCACCGCGCTGCGGCTGGTATTGCAGGATATTCAAAGCCTCGTCGGCATACTTGCCCCGCACCATATCGGCAACTAAACGCACCTTGCGGGCGCTCATGCGGGCGTTCTTGTGGTAAGCAGTAATGGTCGTCATAACGTTGGCCGCGGTAGCGGAAAGTTCATTCGGTTTGTCAAATCACGCAGGCCCTCGGCAGGCCGCGACGCGGGACAGGTATTTTAGCGCTTGTTTCCCTTGCCGCCGTGACCCTTGAAGGTCCGCGTCGGCGCGAATTCACCCAGCTTGTGACCGACCATGTCCTCGGTGACCAGCACTTTGACATGCTTGCGGCCGTCGTGGACCATGAACGTCACTCCGACGAACTCTGGCACGATGGTGCAGGAACGAGCCCAAGTCTTGATCGGTTCCGCTTTGCCAGATTCGGCTTGCTTTTGAACCTTAAAATACAGCTTGGGGTCGACGTGCGGACCTTTTTTCGAGCTGCGACTCATATCATTCGTGGGTACAGGTGGAAAATTCTAGTGAGGGTTTCTGTGAGCGGAACTCACAATGTCTGACGAAACAAATTCCGTCCTACTTATGCAACTTCAGCTGACCGTAACGACGGCTCTTACGCCGCCGGACAATCGAGCTGTTACTTGGCTTGCGCTTCTGACGGGTACCGCCACCCTTGGCACTCTTGCCCTGTGGGCTGACAGGGTGACGTCCACCCTTGGTCCGACCTTCACCACCACCGTGTGGATGGTCGATCGGGTTCATCGCGGTTCCGCGTACGTGCGGTCGACGGCCCATCCACCGACTGCGGCCGGCTTTTCCAAGCCGGATTTTGCTGTGGTCGGTATTGCCGACTTGCCCGATGGTTGCACGGCAAACCGCGGGCACGCGTCGGATTTCCCCACTTGGCAACGACAGCTGAGCCCATTCGGCTTCACGAGCCATCAGCAGGGCTTCCGTGCCAGCAGAGCGACACATCGAAGCACCACCACCAGGGCGAAGTTCGACACAGCACACTTTGGTGCCGACAGGAATGTTCTTGAGCGGCATGCAGTCGCCGACTTTGGCCGGTGCTTCTGGGCCATTCATGACGTAATCGCCGGCTTTCAGCGAAGCGGGAGCAATCACGTAACGCTTGTCGCCATCCTCGTAGTGCAGCAATGCAATACGCGCGGAGCGATTTGGGTCGTACTGCACCGAGTCGACTTTGGCTCGGACACCATCTTTCGTGCGACGAAAGTCGATGATTCGGTACATCTGCTTGTGTCCACCGCCACGATGCCGGGCGGTGATTTTACCTTGATTGTTCCGTCCACCCGTTTTCCGCTTGGGAACCAGCAGGTTCCGCTCAGGCGTAGCGCCTGGCGTCAGATCAGCGAAATCGCTTACTGACGCGTTGCGTCGTCCGTTGGTGGTCGGCTTGTATATTCGAATGCCCATGGCTCTGCCTGATATTCAATCGAAACGGTTTCTGTATCTGTCCGCGACATCAAGCCCTAATGAAAGGGCAGGTTGTGACGACTTAGAAGAAATCGATGCGATGCTCCTCGTTGAGGGAAACGATCGCCTTTTTCCAGTCTCCGGTTCGCCCGATGCGGAACTTAAAGCGTCGCGACTTGCCCTTGCGGGTTTGCGTACGCACTTTTGTCACTTCGACGTCGAACAGCGATTCCACCGCGTGTTTAACATCCAGCTTCGTCGCCATGCGATGAACCTCGAAGGCATACTGATTGTTACGAGCTGCCCGATGGACCCCTTTCTCGGTGACCAAGGGACGCAACAGAACCTGGTGTGGCTCTAGCTGCAAGCCGCCTTCGGGCTTCGCTGGTGGTTGTATACGTGTCATGAGTCAGCTCCTTAACCTTCGCTGCCAGCGGCGGACGTAGCGAACGTGCCATCTTTGATCTTTTCCAACGCTTCGAGCGTCACAAGCATGCGGCGTGGTTTCAGTACCGACAATGCGTTCAGCTCACGCACAGGCGAAACGCTGACGCCTTGAATGTTGCGGGCACTCTTGTACACCAGGCCATCGAGCGAAGCGGTCGTGACCAACGTGGTCGCACCATCGAGCCCGAGTGCCTTCAGCACGGTCGCCATTTGTTTCGTCTGGGGAGCATTGAACTCCAGCTTATCGATCACCACGACTTGGCCGTCGGCGATCTTGCTGGCGATCGCCATTCGGGTCGCCAACCGAATCGCCTTTTTGGGCAGTCGGTAGCTGTAGTCGCGTGGCTTAACGGTGCGAGCCACACCACCCCCGCGGCGAACATTGGTCCGCTTGCTGCCGGCTCGGGCGTTACCGGTGCCCTTTTGGCGATACATCTTCTTAGTGCTGCCGCTGACTTCACCACGAGTTCGTGTGTTGTGCGAGCCCTGGCGAAGGTTCGCTTGATACATCACGACCACATCGTGCAGCAACTGCTTGCTGATCTTCGGCGCGATCGCCTCGGGGTCGATGTCGAATTTCCCGACATCGGCGCCTTGAGCGTCGTAAATGGTGAGCGTAGTCATTCCAATGGACTCCAAAAATTCAATCTCTTGAGGGCTCGGCCGCAACCAATTACAGGCGGTTCGTTTCTCGGATTGTGACAAAACCACCGCACGGCCCTGGGACAGACCCGCGAACCAACAACAAATTGTTCTCTTCGTCGATGCGAACCAACTGCAGGTTACGCATCGTAATTTGGGTGTTGCCAAACTGGCCTGCCATGCGGGTGCCTTTGAAGACACGGCTTGGCGACGCACTGCAACCGGTACCGCCAGCGTGGCGATGGACCTTCTTGACTCCGTGGGAAGCCCGCTGTCCCTGGAAGTTATGCCGCTTCATCACCCCAGCAAAACCGCGGCCCTTACTGATGGACGTGACATCAACGGCGGCAACACCATCGAGGCCAGCAACGGTGACTTGGGTGCCGACAGTCAAGTCGGTTTCGCCGCGAAATTCGCGAACAAAACGCTGGGGCTCACAACCGGCCTTCTCGACCGTTTCGGCTCCAGCACGCGCCTTTTGACGCTTGCTGTCGAGCTTGGCCACATGGCCACGCTCGCTGCGACTGGCCAGTCGGCGAGGTTTATCCTCAAAGCCTAACTGAACCGCGTCGTAACCATCTCGCTCCTGAGTGCGCACCTGCAGGACGTTGCAGGGACCGGCCTGAATGACCGTCACTGGCACTGCCGTACCATCTTCTAAGTAGACCTGCGTCATCCCGACTTTACGGCCGAGGATTCCCCGTGGCATAACACGTGCCTTCAGTAAACAAAGTTATAGGAGCGAGTCGCCTGCCGAACCTGGCTGAGCACCCAAGGGGGTCAGGGGTTATCGGGCCGGCTTCCGTTTCAAATGGAACACCGTTTTTGCGAAACGTTAGTCCGTTACGTTAAATTCAATTTGCGAACCGAAGCCGGCTCACAGGTCTCTTTTGCCAACGGGGCAAAAGAGGGGCTGAGAATCTTAGCAATCGCCCAGGAGACCGAAAGGCCTAATCCGTGAACTTGATCACTTTTCTCTGCTTGGCGAGTTTCGCCAAGCCTCCCAGGCCGCCTCGACTGTTGATTGTCGAGAAACTTGGGTCCCATACTATCTTGCAGTGGCTTTGATTTTGATGTCAACGCCCGCAGGCAGGCTCAGTTTGTTCAGTGCCTCGATCGTCTTGGCGGTGGCGGCAACGATATCGATCAGGCGCTTGTGCGTCCGGATCTCAAATTGCTGCCGAGCCTTTTTGTCGACAAAGGGGCCGGACAAAACCGTGTATTTTTCAATCCGCGTTGGCAACGGAATCGGTCCGTGGACTTCACTGTGGGTCCGTTTGACCGTTTCCACAATATCCTGCGCACTCTGATCGAGGATCGAGTGATCGTAGGCTTCCATACGGATGCGAATGACTTCGTGCGACCCGGCCGCCACGGCGAACTACCTAAGTTACAAGTTTGGGAAGTTTCGAAGCGGCGACAAGCAAACCCGACGGAACTGCTTCTGGAACGACCTGAGGGACTCTGGTCGACAAGAAACCGGCGGAGGCCGGTATTGCGTAGCGTTTGCTCTTACCATTTCGTAAGAAGCCGAGAATGTATCGTGGTGCCGCGCGGTGGTCAACGGCTGTTCGGTTTTTTTTTCCTAAGTTGGCCGTGCCGTTTGTTTTTGCTGAGCTCGAGGGAGGTCTCTGGACGAATAATCGTTACGAGCATTGCGGTCATGTGCCCGCGATGTGTCGGTGACTTTTTAACCTTGGTCTCTATGCCACGTCGTACCGCACTATCGATGCTGGCCTTCAGTGCGCTGTTGATTCTGCTGCCTGGCAGGGTGGGTGCGCAGTGGGCGGCGCCGAAGGGGTTTGCTGGCACGAGCGGTGAGTTTGATACCAGTCGCGAAGCACGTGACGATGCGGTGTCGCAGCTTCCTTTGAACCGCTTGACCACGGGGGCGCAGGCTCGGATTCGTCGGGTGGTCGATGCGCCAACGTTGTTTCGGCGGCTTCCGACGCAGCAGATCGAGTGCGATCCGGAGATGTTCGTCTTTTTGGTGCGGCATCCCGAAGTGATGGTCGGAATTTGGGAGATAATGGGGATCACTAAGGTCCAGACTTCACGGACGGCTCCCTTTCAGTTGCAGGCCGACGATCATGCGGGGACGGAATGCGAAGTCGATTTGGTTTATGGCGATCACGACACGCATCTGTTTTACGCGGCGGGCGAGTACAGCGGTCCGTTGGCGGCGGTGCCGGTTCGCGGTAAGGGTGTGTTTGTATTGCACAGCCGTTACGTGCGTTCGGCGGATGGGCGTCCGGTGGTGATTGGAACGCTGGATTGTTTTATCCAGCTCGACAGCCTTGGCGCCGATTTGGTGGCACGGACGCTGAGCGGTTTGATTGGCCGCACCGCTGACAACAACTTCGCCGAAACGGCTAAGTTTATCAGTCAGATTTCAAAGGCGTCGGCTTTGAATCCGCAGGGAATGGTCGACTTGGCATCGCGTCTGCCTCAGGTTCAGCCCGGGATTCGGCAGCGATTTGCCCAGCAGGCCCGGACGGTTCATGAGCGTACCGCGCAGGCGGACGGCCGGGAGCTTTCGCAGCGTTAGCCGCTTTTTTCTCACCGCCTTAGCCGCTTTTGCCTCGCGGTATAACGGTTTGCCTGGGAATCTATCTAGAGCCATTGAAAGCCCCGCGGATCGCGCCACCGGTTCACGGTTTTCGGGTGGGTTGGATGTGTCAGGCGGGCGGTTGGTCGATGGAGGAACGGTCCGCCAATCGCAGCCTTGCGGGAAAGTCACCACGGGCAAACAATGCGGGACCGCTGATCGCCGATCGAAGATTGGGTGACCGACCTGCAACGTCGGTTGGCCCGATTTTGCTCGACCTGCGGTTGTTTGCACGCCGTTTCGGCACCGTTCCTTGCGTGGCTGTCCTTCATGCTTCTTGGCCCTTTCCAGCCGATCATTGTGCTGGTCTTTTATTGCATTGCCGTTGTGGTCGCTTCGTTGGCCGGGGGGGGCCTTACGCAGCGACTGAAGATTTCTCACAACGGCATGCAGCACATCATCAGCTTGGTCGGTGGTGTGATGTTGGGGACGGCAATTTTTCATCTACTGCCCCACGCGTTGCATGACGCCGGGGGAGCGTTACGTGTGGATCATGTGATGTTGGCGTTGATGGCGGGCATCGTGGTGATGTTCGCGATGCTGCGTTTATTTCATCACCATCACCACGGGGAAGAGCAGGCGTTTCAGGGGCACCATGGGCCGCCATCGCATGGCGAGGATTGCGGGCACGATCACGATGCCCACTCGCATTCCGACTCGCCAGCGGAGCCCGGTTTGCCGTTGTCGGGCGGCGAGCAGGGCGCCCATGCCGGCAAGAGCAGTTGGCTGGGAGTTTTGTTGGGTCTGACGATCCATACATTGATTGACGGCGTGACGCTTGCGGCGGCGGTGCGGATGGATGCTTCGCACGCCGCACCGACCGGACTGCTGTTCGGATTCGGAGCCTTCCTGGCGGTTTTTTTGCACAAGCCACTCGATGCCATTTCGATTACCTCGATGATGGCTGCCAACGGCAAATCGCCGGCCGCGCGGCGATTCGCCAATTTGGCCTTTGCGCTCGCTTGTCCGCTTGGGGCGGCGCTCTGCTACGCCGGGCTGAGTTTAGGTGGCGGCCCCGCGGTGTCTTATCTGCTGGCGTTTTCGGCTGGCGTATTTCTGTGCATCGCATTGAGCGATCTGCTGCCCGAAATGGAGTTCCATTCTCACGACCGCGTTTCCCTGACAACGATGCTGTTGCTTGGTTTGGCCGCAGCCTGGTTGCTGCGGTTTTTGGAGGGCGATTTGCATTAACGCATTTAGCGTCGGGTGCGTCTAAGAGTCGATCGTCTTGATCTGTTGGTAAATGTCTTGGGTTCCCGTGGTCAAAAACGACCAGACCAACCAGCCTACTGCCAAGAGCAACAGCAGTCCGACGGCGTAGGCTTTGAGCTTCTCACGGTCGCCACCAAGCGGCAGGCGGGGCAGTGACAGGCGAGTTCGCGGCGGTTTGCTGGTCTTGCGTTTGTCCGTCGGCGTTGGGCCGGCGGACGCTGCCCGCCGAGGCGCCTCGGCGGACGCTGCCGCTCCGGTTTGCGGCTCTTGGAGAGTCGCTGGCGGAGCTTCGGTTGCTGGTCCGCCGGCGGGCTCGGTTTGGTCTGGGGGTTGCGATTTGGGGGCACGAATTCCTTGCACGCGTTCGGCTTGTTCCAGCTCGTCAAAGCCGGTCATCCAGTCGGCGATGTCTTCGGCTTGCCAAGCCTTGCCATCGCTCGCCGCATCGATCACGGCCGAGGCTGCGGCGGCGTCTGGGGCCACTGGTTCGGTCTCCTGCGGAGCCGCCCCGGCGGTGCTGCTGGTGGACGGTTCGGTGACGCTCCGCATTTGGACGTCGAAGGCAATTTTGCCGCACCGCAGCTGGTCGCCGTCGGCCAGCGGATGCCAGCAACGCGGCTTGAGTCGCTCGCCGTTGAGTCGCGTTCCGCTGGTGCTTTCGAGGTCGACCGCGTGCAGTTGCCCCGCTTCATGACGCAGCAGGCAGTGACGGCGACTGACGGAGCGACTTTTGGGGCGAATCTGGCACTCTGAATCGCGGCCGATCAGGTAGTAACCGGGGTGGATGCTGACGACGACTCCGGCTCGGCTGCCAGACGCCAACGTCAAATCAACCAGCAACGTCTGCGGTGTTTGGCATTCGGGTTCGTCTTGGGAGCTGCGCAACATCGGGTCCGTTCTTGCCTGTTCTTCGTCGTAGGTTCGCTGAGCAGTGGAGCCTTCGCGAAGGGGTTAACGCTAGTTTGTCACGCCACTGTTGGAGTCCCCGTTCGGGGGTTCGGGCGTGTCGCCGAATCAAGGTCCCACAATGATGATGCCCTTGCCTTCTCGGTCTTCGGTAACTTTGAAATTCGGAGTTTTCTTGGGTTCTTCGCGAGTCATGCCGATGATCGTGATGCTGCTGGTGACGACTGCCGCCAAGACCGCCAGTGTTAATCCCACGCCCAGCAGCAGCGACTGGTTGGCTGAGCGCGTCGAAGCGGTTGTGCCAGCGGGCTTTCCCGGCACGGAAACGCCTACTGGAGGAGCCGCAAAGGAACTGGTCGGCGCCACATACGCAGGGGCTGCCGGCATATTGACCGTGGCCGCACCCAGCGGACCCGGGCCATGGGAACTGGGGGCATGGGAACTGGGGGCATTGGTCGGCGCCGACGGCAAGCTGCCAAAGTCAAACGTGTCGAGCGGATTCGAAGCGGTCACCAGTGGCCCGGACGGTGTGTGAGAACTGCCGCCACTGCTGGTCACCTGCAGACTTAGGTCGTCCGTCGCGGTGTCGCCGGCGGACAACAGCGTCGTCAGTCCGGCATCGGATCCAAGGTTGCCCTGCGCCACGAGGCGCCGCAAGGCGGCCTGCAGATCGCCGCAGGTGGCGATCCGGTCTGCGGGGCGTTTCGCCATCATTCGCATTGCCAAGGCAGCCAGGGCGGGCGGGCAATCGGGACGCAATTCGCGGATGTCCGCCGGCGGCGCGGTCTGATGTTTGGCAATCCGCTCGGCCAAGTTGGTGCTTGGGTACGGAGGCTGTTTGGTCAGCAAATAAAACAGGGTGCAGCCCAGCCCATAGATGTCGGCGCGGCCGTCGACGCTGTGACTATCGAGCGCTTGCTCCGGGGCTAGGAAATCGGAGGTTCCCATGACGCCGCTGCCGTCGGTCGTCAGGTTACCGTCGGATTGGTAGCCGATCCGTGCCAGTCCCATATCGCTGATTTTTAAGACACCGTCTTGGCGTAACATCAAGTTGGAGGGCTTAATGTCACGGTGCACGATCCCTCGGCTGTGCGCATGCCCCAGCCCGTCGGCCGCTTGCAGCAAAGCTTCGACCGCCGCGCGATACGTCATTTGACCATCCCGCGCGACCACATGGTGCAAGTCCATGCCATCGACGAATTCCATCACGATGAACGCCTTGCCGCCCGCTTCTCCAAAATCGTAAGCCTGCACGATGTTGGGATGATCGAGCTTCGCGGCCGCCTTGGCTTCGGCGCGGAAGCGGGCGACGCGCGTCTTGTCCTGCATCGCCGCGACCGGCAGAATCTTCAGCGCGATGCGCCGCTCCATGACCTTGTGTTCGGCCAGATAAACCACGCCCATGCCGCCCGCCCCGAGCGGCTTGAGTAATTTGTAGCTGCCTAAAAAGAACCCTTCGTGATGACCGGCAAGCAACTGTCGGCCTTGCCAGTTGGTCAGTATCCCCGCCCCGATGGCGGCTTTGATGATCGACTTGGGATCGAGCGGTCGCTTTTGGGCAAGCAGCGAGCCGACGACCTTTTTCAAGCTCGGCAGGTCCATCAGTTCGCTTTGCAGCAACCGCGATACAAACTTTTTTGTTTCGTCGGTTAAGCCCAGGCGATTGGTCGTTAACGGTGCGTTATCGGCCATGTCTTTCAAGCGTGAATGCTCCCAGTACGGATTCCGCTCGCCACGTCAGGAGACTGCTGTCGTTCTCGCCGCCTTGGTTGGGGAGGAAGAACGAGTGGTGGACGGTTAGCCGGTAGTCTACGGTCGCAAACGAGCTTGCTTAAAGCGGAAAAGCGGACGGTTGGCTCAGATTCCGCGGCGAGTGTCGCAAAGCGACGCAATCCCCAAAGCTTTCGCCCCTATTGGGAGCGATGAAGTTTTCATGAAGAAACGCATTGGCTGGCAAAATGGTGCCCCAACGCCATCACGGTAGCGTTGGGATTGGCGGCCGAGGGGGTGGGCAGCACCGATGCGTCGATGATCCAACAGCCGTCGAATCCGCTCAGCTTGAGCGACGAAGCCACCACGCCGTGGCTGGTCGGTTGGTCGGCTCCCGCGAATCGACAGGTCCCCTGCGGATGATAGAGCGTCTGAGCAAAACGCCGGACCGCGGCGGCCAGCGGTTCGTCATCGCGCCTGCTCGATCCGGGAGTCTGTTCCGCGACCAGCCACTCGCTGAGCGTGGTCTCGCAAGCCAATCGCCGCGCCAGTCGCACGCCGGCGAGCAGCGTTTCCAGATCGCCGGTGGCCTGCAGATAGCCGGGATCGATGCGCAACGGTGCCCGCGGATCGCCGGCGGTGATCCACACTTCGCCGCGCGACTGCGGGTAGGTGTCGGTCACCGCGATGGTCATCGCTGGTCGCTTCACCTGACCGGGAAATCGCAAATAGTCGGTTGGAGTGACATGAAATTGCATCGGCGTCGGCTGGTCACGGGCCTCGACGGCGACTTCGGCAAAGCCACCCACTTCGGCGATATTGGAGGTCAACGGACCGCTGCCAGCGTGCTGCCAGCGAGCCACATCGCGCGGCGCGGTAGGCATCGTGAAGGGGCTGGTTTCGCGCGTCGTAAAAATCACCGGCATCGCCAAGTGATCCATCAAGTTCGCTCCTACCGCCGGGCAGTCGCGCCGCCGTTCGATCCCCAGACGCCGCAGGCTTTCCGCTTTGCCGATACCACTCCGCTGCAAGATTGCCGGCGAGGCCAGCGCACCGCCACACAAGACGACTCCGCGCTCGGCATGCACCGTTTCTTCGCCGCCTTGACCGTTGTCGATTCGCACGCCGATGACGCGCTGATCGGCGATCTCCAGTCGACTGACCAGCCCCACGCGGTGCTCGACGCGCGCCACCGCGGGCGACTCTCGCAGCACATCGGCAGCGGTGGTCCGCACGCCGCGACGATTCATTCGCCAGTGCGTCAAACGCTCCACGCCCAGACTGGGAATCGCGGCCAAGAACCGCTCGCTGCTCGGCGACAGCCACCGCGGGGCCTCGGGGCGGACCCAGGTGGTGACTTGCTGCAGCGATGCTCGCAGGGCGACGGGCGACCAAGCGGATCCGCCAAGCTGATGCCAACGCTGCAGATCCTCTTCCCGCGGGGGCATCCAAATCATCGCGTTGAGCTGCGAGCTCCCGCCAGGGCCGCGACCGCGTGGCTGAGCCAAAACACGTCCCGCCAAGCCGCTTTGACGCTCCGTTTGGTGCCCCCAATCGATGGCCGAACCGAACAGTTCCAGGTAACGCGCCGGCCGCCGCACTTGCAGGTCCCCGCGCGCCTCGCCCGCTTCCAGCAACAGCACGGTGTGCCCACGCTCGGCCAGTACCCGAGCGACCACACAGCCCGCCGAGCCCGCACCGACGACAATCATCTCAGGACGAGTTCGTGAACGGGTCAAAATGGAGCCGCCTCGTCAGTGATTCGGTTCGAGATTACGATTGTCACTGGTTTCGTTTGTATCACTTTCACCAACCGCTTTTTGCGATAGCCAAAATCAATGTTTGAGACAGTTTCGACGGCCCCACCAGACGCCATTTTGGGTCTCAGTGAAGCTTTTCAGAAGGACACCCATCCAGAAAAAATCAATCTGAGCGTGGGCGTCTACAAAGATGCTCAAGGCCAGACGCCGGTACTGCGCTGCGTTAAAGCGGCCGAGCAACGGATCGTCGAAACCGAGACCACGAAATCGTATCTGGGGATCGACGGATTGCCGGAATACCGACAGCACGTTGCCCAGATGCTGTTTGGCGAGACGATGGACGCCGCACGCTTAGCCGTTGTGCAAACGCCGGGTGGCACCGGAGCGGTGCGCGTCGCCGCCGATTTTGTCGCTTCTCAATTCGCCGGTGCAAAGGTCTGGATCTCGAATCCGACGTGGGCGAATCACCCGTCGATTTTTCACGCTGCCGGCCTCCCTTCGGAAACCTACCGGTACCTCAACAGCGACCGCACGGGGCTGGACTTCGACGGCCTGACCAGCGACTTGGCGTCCGGCCCGGTGCCGGGCGACGCCGTCTTGCTGCACGCCTGCTGCCACAATCCAACGGGTGTCGATCCAACGGTCGAGCAATGGGACCAAATCGGTAGCCTGATGGCCGAGCGGAAATTGTTGCCGATCATCGATTTTGCCTACCAGGGCTTTGGCCGCGGCCTGCAAGAAGACGCCGCAGGCTTACACGCCGTGCTGCGGCATTGTCCCGAAGCACTCGTCTGCAATTCGTTCTCGAAGAATTTTGGCCTGTACAGCGAACGTGTCGGAGCGCTGGCGATGGTCGCCGCGGAAGCCGCCCATGCAACGGCCGGCATCAGCCAGCTCAAGCGGTTGGTGCGAACGAATTATAGCAACCCGCCTCGGCACGGGGCTGCGATCGTTGCCACGGTGCTGTCGGATGCGGCGCTGACGGCGATGTGGGAAGCTGAACTGACCGAGATGCGGCAGCGGATCGCCACCATGCGACAGCAGTTTGTCGATCGCATGACCGGCTTGGGCGTGTCGCAAGACTTCCAGTTTCTGCTCGATCAGAATGGCATGTTCTCGTTCAGTGGTTTGAACCCGCTGCAAGTCGACGAACTGCGGAGCAAACACAGCGTCTATATCGTCGGTAGCGGGCGGATCAACGTCGCCGGCATGACCGAAGAAAATTTGCCGCGATTGTGCGATGCCATCGCCGCGGTGCTGTAAGCGATGCACGACCAAGACACGTCGGTCGAAGTGTTGCGCGAACGCGTCCGCCGGTTCGTGGGGGAACGGGAGTGGCAGAGCTTCCACAATCCCAAGAACCTGTCGATGTCGCTGGCGATCGAGGCGGCCGAGTTGATGGAACTGTTTCAGTGGCTGACCCTGGACGAGGCACGTCAACGCGCCGCCGACCCGCAGTTTCGCGAAGCGATCGCCGACGAGATCGCCGATTGCCTGTCGTATCTGTTGGCGATGGCCGATGCGGTCGGTGTCGACTTGACGACCGAACTGCACCGCAAGATGGAAAAGAACGCGGTAAAATATCCGCGTGAGAAATCGATCGGTCGCGCCGATCCGCCCGAGTCGACGCAAACGCCCGAGTCGACGCAAACGCCGGAGTAGACGCAAACGCCGGAGTAGACCCGTTCCGCTCGAGCCACTGCACGGGCCACTGCACGGGCCACTGCACGGGCCACTGCACCTCGCTAAGGTGCCGAGCGGGTCCGTTCAGGCAGCGTGATCGACCTGACGCGATCATTCGAAAACGCAGTCCTGTGGGCGATCAACAAAAGCCGACGGGCGATCGACCTTTGTCGAACGCCCGTGCGATTGACTTCTCGGCAGCACCGATGCGATGGGCTCCGGTGCATTCCTGTGCTTGCCTTGCCAGCTTACTGTGGGGCACCTCCGCCGGGCACCTGTTGCAGTCCCGCGGCGTTAGGCCGATTGTCGCCACCGGCCAGCTTGATGTCTGCCTTGGGTTTCATCTGGCTAACAATGTCAGTCCAGAGGGAAGACATGTAGACCTGTGCGACCCGCGGCTGTGCTTGCTGGAAGTTCTCTGCCTCAAACAGTTCTCGGTTCTGCTCGAAAAAAGCCTCCAGCTTGTCCGCACTCAGTTGCTGCTCTTGGAATTTCTGCCAAGCAAGTGAGCCTTCCACTCGTTTCTTAAAGCTTTCGGAAGTGTGGCCCTGAGCATTGAGAAACTGTTCATAGGGAACTTGCTGCTCAGCAAGTTGTTGCTTGACTCCTGCGACGGCAGCTTGGACCTCTTGCTGGTCGACCGGCGGGCCTTGCTTGGTCACGTATTCTTCAACCAAGCGACTATCGATCAGCGTTTCCAAGACTTGTCGCTTGACTTGGGCGACTTGCTCGCCGGCTAGTTGCTGGCCTTGGGCTTGTGCCGCCTGCTGCAACCCCGCAAGGCGTTGCTGGACCGAAGCTTCCAGTTCCGGTTTGGTAATTGGGTTGCCGTTGACAATCGCAACGGCCTCTGGTTGACCCGCCCGAGCCTGTGCTGCTTGGCCTTGAGGCGGTGCTTGGCCCTGAGGCGGTTGCTGCGCATGGAGCGCCGTCAGGCCCGCGCCGGACGTGGCAAACAACATGGCGGTCAGTGTGGAAATGGATACGATCCATCGCATAGTACGATCCTTTCGAGAGATAGAAACAAACAGGTTGACGAAGCGATCGCTGTGGGAGTGCGAACGCCTCGTTGGGCGAAACCGGAAGAGCCGATTCGTCGCCCGATTTTTACTCGCGGAAATCAGAAGCAGAAAACATGGGGAGCCACTTTGCGACGCCGCTTATTACCCGCCGCTCGGTGGATTGAGGTCGGATTCGTTCAGGCCAGGGCCAGCGGATTCGCCGGTAGGTTCGGGGATGCCCTGCATCCCTTGGGGCGGCGCATAATCGTCATTGGGAGGAGGGAAGCCACCTTCGTCGACCTGAGGACCAGCGGGATCGTTCGGGCCGGGCAGCCCTGCCGGAGCACCGTCATCTGGAGGGGCATTGAGCGGCTGGTCGCATCCGGCTGACCATAACAGCAGCGGGGTGATCAACAGCCAGGAGGTAAGCAACCTCATGGAAATTTTCCTGTAGCGATTCGTGTTAGGAGTTTTTGCTACCACAGTCGCCTCGCAGCGATGCCTTGGCGACTCGCGAAGCCCTATTGCAACCGGTATTCCAAAAAGCGGCCGCACGGACTTCTTTTTGCTAATGGAGTCAGGGGCGTGAGGAATGTGCCCGCCTGAGCTTGGGAAATACGCGAGAATTTGAGGTTCGTTTTCAGCGAAGGCATCGGCAAGGAAAGATCCCGGCGGGCGCAGCTCTGGCGACCAACCACCGGGGCGGGGCGACGATGATTGGCCTCCATGATTCGCTTACTGTAGGTTAGGTAGACAATGCTGAACAAAATTTGGACACGAAGGCGAGGCAAGCGGTCCGCCGCAGCCGAATCCCCGGTGGCGTGGACACTCTCCGGCCGAGCGCTCCATGGTCAATTGCTGAGGCAGGCAACTTTACCGGTGATCACGGTCGGCGTGCTGCTGCTGGTAGCCGGTGTCTTTGGGGCTTGGCGGGTTCACCGTTTATACAAGCGGGGCAGCGACATCTTGTCGGAGAACGTTGCCAGCATTCGAGCGGCGGAAGAGTTGGAGACGCTGATGCTGGAGTCGCGTTACCGTCTAAAGCGTTATCTCAACACCGGCAATGAGCGTCATTTGGAAGAGATCGCCGTGTTGCTGCCCACGGCTCAGAAATGGAGGAACCGTGCGGAACAACTGGCCAAAACCCCCTCGGAACAGCAGTTGATACGGCAGCTCAACACGGGGTTTGAGCAACTGGCCGTGCGGCTCGAGTCGCTGGACAGTCCAGGAGGGCTGGCTCTCGACCAAGCTGACCAGGAGACGTCGCGGCACCGCGACTTTGTCCAATTGGCCGACACGGTGATTCCCGACCAGATCCTTGAAAAAACGCATCAATACATCGTCTTGAACGAACGCGAGCTGGCCAACAGCAACGCTCAGAATCAGTCCAGTGCCAATCAGTTGATGCTGGGGCTGGTCATCCTGGGCACCTGCGGCGGGGTGGCTGGATTGTTGCTGGGCTACGTCATTGCCCGTCGCGTTAGCCACACGATTGTCCAGCTCTCCTTGCCGATCCGAGACACCGCCGGCAAGCTGGATCAAGTGGTCGGCCCGGTTGCGGTTTCAGCGGACCCCGATTTTGACGATCTAGAATCGATGCTGCAGACCGTTTCCTCGAGTGTCACGACAGTGGTCGAGCGGTTGCAGGCGAACGAACGCGAGATCTTGCGTGCCGAGCAGTTGGCGGCGATGGGACAGTTGGCCGCCGGGCTGGCTCATGAACTGCGCAATCCACTGACTTCGCTGAAGGCCATCGTTCAATTGGCTGACACGCCGGCGGAACTGACCGACCGCGATTTGGATGTTCTCAAACAAGAGATCTGCCGCCTGGAGGTTTCGGTTCAGACCTTTCTCGACTTTGCCCGCCCACCACAGCCTGAAAAACGAACTGTTGAACTGCGGTCGCTGGTCATCGAGGCGGTCGAGTTGGTCGCCCGTCAGGCACAGCGTAAGTCGATTCGATTGGAATACGAAGACATCGACGACCGTTATCCGGTGATGGTCGATGCCGCCCAGATCCGACAGGTTATCTTGAATCTGTTACTAAACGCACTCGACGCGGTCTCGATTGGCGGGGTCGTGCGTGTGATCCTCGATGTCGAATACGATGCGCCAGTTCCAGGCGATAGGCACAACGACGCACCGGTGGGCTGGAGGGTGCTGCGGTTAGCCGACGATGGACCGGGGTTGCCTGCGGAGATAGAAGATCGCATTTTTGCGCCTTTCACCAGCACCAAAGAATCCGGATTGGGGCTGGGGCTATCGATTTGCAAACGCATCCTGGAGGCGCATGGCGGCACGATCACCGCAACCAATGGCGAGCCCACCGGCGCTGTCTTTGCCACACGCTTGCCGCTGATGGAATACGAATTACCTCCTGCAGAGACTCTTCATGCCGAAATTGCTAATCGTTGATGACGAACCGAATGTGCTGTATTCCTTCGAGAAGGGGCTCCGGAAAAACATCGCTGGCCTGGAGGTCCTGACTGCCGAAACGGGCACCGCAGCCATTAGGTTGGTCGAAAACCAGCGGCCCGATGCGGTGATCCTCGATGTCCGTCTGCCCGACCTGTCGGGACTGGACGTCTTTGAGCGTTTGCGCGAAGTTGATTCGCGGTTGCCGGTCATTTTTGTCACGGCCCATTCCACCACCGATACCGCAATCGATGCAATGAAACGCGGCGCGTTTGAATATATGCTCAAACCGGTTGACATCTGCCAACTTTGTGGTTTGGTGGCCAAGGCGTTCGAGCTCAGTCGGTTGCAACAGACTCCTGCGTTGTTCAACGACACAGATGATGACACCCCTGCGGATCGGATCGTGGGGCGGTCTTCAGCGATGCAGGAAGTTTACAAGTTGATCGGGCGAGTGGCACAGGAAGACATGACAGTGCTGGTCCTGGGGGAAAGCGGAACCGGCAAAGAACTGGTGGCACGCGCGATCTATCATCACAGTCGTCGCAAGGACAAGCCTTTCCAAGCGATCAACTGTGCGGCTTTGCCGGAAGCGTTGCTCGAAAGCGAATTGTTTGGTCATGAGCGTGGTGCGTTCACCGGGGCGGATCGACTTCGGATTGGCAAGTTCGAGCAGGCGCACGGAGGGACGCTGTTCCTGGACGAACTGGGGGACATGAACGTTGCGACTCAAGCCAAGGTGCTGCGTGTGCTGCAGGACGGACGCTTCGAGCGTGTCGGTGGCAACCAAACCATTGAAACGGATGTCCGCGTCATCGCGGCAACCAATCAGGATTTGGAAGCAAGGATCGAACAGGGGGCGTTTCGCAGAGACCTGCTGTACCGATTAAATGGCTTTACCATTCATCTACCGACGCTCAGTGAACGGATCGATGACCTACCATTGCTGGTCGAACACTTGCTCAAGCAGTCGAATCAGAAGCTCAGCAAGCAGGTCACGGGATTGGCTCCCGAGGCGATGCAGTTACTGCAAGCTCATCACTGGCCGGGCAATGTGCGAGAACTCGCCAGTGTGATCGACTATGCCGTCGTGCATACCGTGGGACAAGTGATTACACCGGAGTGCTTGCCGATTGCCTGCCGCGACTTGGGAGGCGTCGCGGACGACACGGAGACATTGCCGAGTGAGTTCGTCGGGGTGCTTCACTTCGTGCGACGACTGCTCCAGTCCGACCAAGGGGATGTCTATCGGCGATTATTGGAAGAGGTCGACCGCGTCGCTCTTCGTGAAGTTTTGCAGCACTTCAATGGAAATCAGGTCCACGCCAGCCAGTGCCTCGGGGTGTCACGCACCACACTGCGTGCCAAGATGGCCAGCCTGCAAGCAAGCAGCGAAGATGCAACGCTGTGCAAAAATGCGAAGTATTAAAGGTACCGGCTGTGCTGCTCACCGAGCGCTGGTTGTATCCTGAGCGTTGTCGCTTGACTGGCCACGATCACTGGCCACGTTCGTCCGGCAAAGAAAAATCTTCGCGAGGCAACGGGTAGAGGCCCTCCTCGGGTTCGCTGTCCATTGGATCGCTCGGACCCGGCAGGGCGTCCGGGGCTCGATCGTTTTGGATCGGATTGATGCTTTCTCCGCAACCGACACAGACCAAGCCCCCGGCCAATAAGGCTAATCCAACACTCCACCGAATCATTCGTTTCTCCCTCTTTACGATCGTGCGACAAAAAAGTGTCGGGTACCTCTTGCGAGGAACTCGCCCTTCGGGTGCTTCGCACAAAAGGTACCCGACACTTATTTATCGCTCATTGCTTAAGCTTTTGCGAAACGGTCTAACGAAGAAAGCAATTTGCATTCCGGTCGCGATGGAATCGTTGCCGCTGGCTGAAAAAACTTTTTTCGTTCCCGCTGGGACGCTATGCTTTGGGCAACGATCGCCTTTTGAGATAGCTGGTGCGGATCTTGTGCGGGCGGCCTACTTGTGAGCACTGACGCTATGTGGATTCGCCTGCGATTCGATATACCCTGGCGTGACCTGATGCTGGCCGCGGTCGGCTGTCTGCTGCCCGGTCGGCAAGCTCTGCTCGAGGCCAAGACGCAGCACACCTGGAGCGACGCGAATGATTGTTTGGTAACCCTTTCGGTCCGTTCTGCGTTTGACTTAGCGCTTCGTGCCCTCGCTTTGCCAAAGGGATCGGAGATCTTGTTTTCGGCGTTAACCGTGCCCGACATGGTTTCGATCGCGCGTGCCCATGGCCTGGTGCCCGTTCCGGTCGACATCGATGACGAAGGCAACCTATGCCTCGCCTCCTTGCAGGCTGCCATGTCTGCTCGCACACGCATGCTGGTGGTGGCCCATTTGTTCGGCGGTCGCATGCCGCTCGACGCGGTTTCGAAAATCCTCCAACAGCATGACATCCTGTTGGTCGAAGACTGCGCGCAGCGGTTTGTTGCTGTCGGGGAACCGGGGCATGCTGCCAGCGACTTCGTAATGCACAGCTTTGGACCGATTAAGACGGCCACCGCACTCGGCGGCGCAGTGGTCCGCGTCGCCTGCCCCGACTTGCGCCAGCGAATGGCGGACCACCTGCAAGGCGACCCGCTGCAATCGCGAGCGCACTTTGCAATGCGCATCTTCCGTTTTGCCGGTCTGAAATTTCTCTCTGGCAAATGCATCGCGAGCCTCTTCCGATTCGGTGTGCGATGTTTGGGACGCGATTACGACGCGCTCGTCAACTCGCTCGGGCGAGGCTTCCCGTCGTCAGGAATCTTGCAGCACATCCGACGTCGGCCCTCGATGCCGCTACTCCGCTTGCTCCGACGAAGGTGGGCCACCTATGATTTTGCACGCATCGAGCGCCGCCGAACGCTTGGACGAGAACTCGATCAACGCTGTGGCATGCAGCGCCCGCCGGAGCACGCGTATTGGGTCTATCCGCTGTTTCTGCCGGGCTCGCAAGCGACTGCCGAAGCACTACAGGCGGCAGGCTTTGATGCCACTTGTCGTTCACGGATGACCGTCGTCCCCGCTGTTAACGGTCGGCCTGGGGCAACGGCGGCGCAACAACGCTGGGACCAAGTCCTGTTTTTACCGTGGTATGCAGAGCTGACCGCAGATGCCGTGGCGACGATGGCCGACGTGTTGGCTTCCGCGATCCATGCCGCTCCCGCGGTCATGTCGAGCGATAGTCGGTCCGAGTTGCTGACAGCGCCTCCTGTCGGTGGCCCGATGCGTGAGTTTTGAAGCTGCGTTCTTTGACTTAGCTAGGGACTGCGAACACAGACCGCTTCACAAGGCCAACGGTCCGGCCGTTGGCTTTGCTGGCTCCGGTACGCTTCGAGTTACCACGAATGGCAAACGGACGCTCTCCAGCTAAGCAAGTTGCTGGACGGCACGGCACGAGCGGACGCGCCGGCGAACGGAGGCCAACGCCATCAGCGACAGCGCGCTCCACAGCACGATACTGCCCGGTTCCGGCACCGAAGCGAACGTCAGGTTGTCGAGCGCGACGAACGTGGGCGTGTTGATCCCAAACGCTCCCATGTCCGAAGAGGCGAATGACAAACCGATCGAGCGAGCGCCTGCCAGACTGGTCAAATCGATCTCCTGCCAAGCGTCGAGAATGTAGTCTTGCGCGTTGTCGGCGAAGGTGAAGTCCGCCAAGTCGACCGTCACGCTGCCGACCGCACTGCCGCTCGCGTCCAGCTCGTCATAGCCGATCAAGGAGACGCGAAAAAAGTCCGCGTCATCCCCGGTGGCACCGCCGAATGGTTTTGCAAAAGCGTCACCGTTTTGCATCGACAATGCCGCGTACGTGGTGTTGGTCAGTTCCACGGATCGCAAGCTGGGGCTGGTCGGCAAATTAAAGTAGGCTCCCGAACCAAAGGCGACCGCATAGTTCTGGCCAGCGGCCACGCCGCCTTTTCCATCTGCGCCTCCGCCAGGAAACGCGGCATACTGGTTGCCGAAACCAGCCGTTGTTGGATCGATGACGTTGCTATAACTCCAGCCGCTCCAAAAACCGCCCCAGTCGCTGTTGTAGTTGTTGTTGAAAAATGCCCCTTGGCTGGTCCAGCCATCGCTGTTGGTGGTGTTGGAACCGTCGTTACCGTTGTAGTAAGATCCGCTGCCCGTTGGGTTCGCCGCGGTAAAAGATGTTCTATCTTCCATGTCAACAACCAAGGCAGCCGACGCGGTCAGTGGCATAGCAAACAGGATTGTGAATATTAAGAAAAGCGTTTTAGTCATATTGGGATTGAATATTTCAGTTTTTTTGAATTGAGATTAAATTTGGAAATCTGGGAACCACGAAACACACGAATAACACGAAATAAATCTTGCTCTCTTTCGTGTCTTTTGTGGTTGCTCTAACTGACTAGGCCCGCGGCTAGCGACTGCGGTTCACGGGTTTGGGAAAACTAGGCCCGCGGCTAGCGCGGTTGGTTCACGGTTTTTGAATAGGTTCTAAAGATTTTCGTTTGGGATCAGCTCTCCGTTGTCGCGTGTAATCAAACTGCCCAGGACCTGCTGGGCAATGGATTCGGTCATGAACTTGGTGTGACCGTCGGCAAATAGCACCATCGCTCCGCCGGTGTGCTGACTGCGAATTTCGTTGTCTCCGATCCAGGCTTGGGAGTCATTGATACCGTGGGCTTGAACGAACACATTGCGGCCGTTGATCCATTCGCTATCGGGGCCGCCGACGTCTTCGGCCACCGCCATCGTCTGGCTCAGCCCATCGCGAACGTCACGAAAGGCAATCGAATGTTCGTATAAAAAGAGACCATCTTCGGGGTCGCGATCGACGATCCGTTCGCCGTACAGGCCGCCGTAATCGGTTCGGCCACGAGGCTGCTGCGTCTCCGGTACAGAAGGGCATTCGAAAACCTGCAGACGTGTTCCGGCCGTCTCCGCGTTGCGTGGATCATCGAACGGAATGGAAAAATCCACGCGGTCGTGCAATGGCTGTTGCTCCAGAAAGGGCAGCAAAAAAGCGGACCATGCGAACTGCCTGTGCGTCGGCGGATCGCCCCAGCCACGCCACTCAATACAGCCGGTTGGCAGCGAACGATGCGTGTTGTGATAGCCGTGCAACGCCAATCCCACTTGGTGCAAGTTGTTCTTGCACGCAACCTTCCGGGCCGCTTCGCGAGCGGCTTGTACGGCGGGCAATAAGAGGGACAGCAAGATGCCAATGATCGCCAGGACGACGAGCAACTCGACCAGCGTCAAACCGCGTTTCGACTCTTGAGGTTGCGCGCCGCAAGCCGATTTTCGCTGTCGGGCAGCGACGACAACGGTGCGCTGTTCGGAGGGTGTCAGTCGCGTCCAACCAGCGATCTCTTGGCGACTGCGGTGACAGCCAACGCAGATTTGCTGGGCGTCCAATTGGCAAAATCCGACGCAGGGAGACTGCACCGGAGAAGCTTGATAAATACGGGATTGTGACACGAGGGATGATCGGCATTCAGTCCATACGTACCTTCAGCCGATCGACATATCACACGTCGATGAAGCCGCGGTGGCGTACGCTCAGAATGGCTTTGCAAAATAGAAAACGTTTCATCCAGCCCAATACCATGCAATCGTCACGTACGAAACGCTGAAAAATGCATAGGACCATTTCAGGCTGCAGCAATCGCCCCAATCCGAGAGGGCACAAGATTACCTATTTCGTGGTAGGTCTTCTGACTCACTGCCGACTAACGCTCGTCGCCTTCTCACCCGCGGAACCGGGCAATGGCATTGTTAAAAAAAGGAAAGAGCATTTGTTTCCGCATCATTAAGAACCTCTCCGAAAACCTTTCGAGTGTCCGCGGCTAGCGCCGTCGGTTCAGGTCTTCGGATGGGTTCTAATGCGGTGGCAGTTCACAGCGGCTGGACCGTCCCGGAATTACACCGGAGTTCCCTGTTCACAAGTCGTGCAGCAGCACGAACCCGTCACCACGAACGCCCACAATGTGCATAGCAACTCCGACGCTGTCAACCACTGCGAACCGCTGGGTGGAAATTGTTTTCTTACTCCCCCCACGCAGAGGTTTTCGTTGGTCGCTGGTGGTTGCCTGCTGTTGGTTTAGGATCTTGCGACAAAAAAGTGTCGGGTACCTTTTGCGAGGAACTCGCCCTTCGGGTGCTTCGCACAAAAGGTACCCGACACTGATTTATCGCTCATTGCTTAATCGCCCGTCACATTCAATTCATACTCGACATGGACGCTTGCCGTGATCGTCTGTTCGCCTGCGGCGATGGGCACCGACCGCGCAGCGGCCATCTGGTAACGCGGTTGCGGCACCGGCGAAGCGCCGCCCTGTTCGCGAATCGTGACCACGCTGCCTAACGAAACGCCGGCAGCTTGGGCGAACAGTTTGGCTTTGTCTCGCGCGTTTTCGATGGCACGTTGCCTAGCCTGTTTGAGCAGCGATTCACGTTCTTCGATCGAAAACTGAATCCCGTTGATACGGTTACTGCCCGCACTGACAACCGTGTCCAGAACGTTGCCCAGTTTGGAAACGTCGTTGACCTGCACGCGAACCGTGTTGGTAACTTGGTAGCCGACAATTCGAGGTGATTGAGGGGCCTCTTGCTGTCGAGAGCGAGGCGAAGGCTGGTCTGGTCGGTACTGTGGCGACACATCAAAGCGGGTCGTCTGTCGATCCTGTTTAGCGATCTGCTGACGATCGAGTGTCTCAAACAATTGTTGCATCGCCTGATTGTTCGCCTGTAAAGCTTGTTGCGCCGTTTCGGCTTCGGTCACTACGCCAAGCGTTATCGCCACTTGGTCCGGTACCGCTTGCACTTCACCTTCACCCGTGACAGTGATCGAAGGATGAGGGCGGTGGGCATGGTCGGAAGATTGAGCCGAGGTGACAGAACTGGCGGGGCCGATGATCAGCGCGATCGCCATTGTCAGCAGTGCCGTCATCCCATGTCGACGTCGCGTGTCGGCGACCGGCTTCTGAAATGTCAGGGAACATCCTCGCCGATCGATTGTTTGAGAGGTTGCGTGGTGCATGAGCCGGTTCCTGAATCGTTGAAGGGAACGTGCGTCAGCGCGGTCGCGAATCAATGCCGTGACCGCCTAGTGTCCCCGCAACGCGTGTGCAGAAGGCGTGCCATACGACGCGTCCTCCAGGCACTCGTCCCACACGTTCAAGTCGACCATTGGCGTGCTGCGCGACGGCTCAATTGATTGGCCTCGGCGTCGTCTACGAAGGTCTCCGTATCGGGATCGAACTCCAGTTTTCGCCCCAGAATCCAGGCGATTGCTGCTGCATGACAAGCGATGTGCGAGTGGCGCATCACATCGGCGTTGGCCACCGTGGCTTGCCGCGTTCGCATGCAATCAAAGAAGTCGCGCGCGTGTGCCGAGACATCCAAACCCCGGATGCGTTTGGTGGGTTCGCCCACTTCGGTTTGCAGCGTTGCCGGCTGGACCACCAATTCGCCTTCGTCGCCGGTCTCCACCCAACCCGCGTCGCCAATGAACCGCACCGGGCATGTTCCTAACCGCGTGATGTAGTCGGGCGAACGATCGCCGAACGGATCGGGCAAGAAATCGATCACCAGTTTCACGCCGTTGGCGTACTGGCAAACGATGTTTTTATCCTGCGGCTGGTACGAAATCGGCATTGTCTGGTCGGCTTGGTTTGCCCATTGGCACAAGTCGACCGTGTGGGCGCCCCAGTCCAACAATCGCGCACCGGAATCGAAATCCCACTGACCACGCCAACGTCCTGCGACATACTTTTGGTTGAAGGGACGCCAAGGGGCGGGGCCCAACCAAAGGTTCCAGTCAACCACTTCGGGCGAGGGTGTTGGTTCGGCCGGCAGCCAACTGTTCTCCAGCACGGGCTGGTAAACCGAGGCGTGCATCGTATGCAATTTCCCCAAGCGGCCGCTGTGTGCCCATTGGACCGCTTGTTGAAAGTTTGGCACACTCCGTCGTTGCGTGCCCGCTTGGAAAACACGTTGCTCCCGTTTCATCGTGTCGGCCAAGCGTTGGCAGTCCGCGATGGTGATCCCGCAAGGCTTTTCGCTGTAGACGTCTTTGCCTGCTTCGGCTGCCAAGATCGAAGCCGCTGCATGCCAGCGGTCTCCGGTAGCGATTAACACGGCGTCGATGTCGTCGCGGTCGAGCAACTCACGAAAGTCGCGATGCACATCGCAGCGTTGGTTGCCATAGTGGCTATCGACCAATTGCTTGCCCGCATTGCGACGACTGGCCTGGACGTCCGCGATCGCCACGCAGCGTACATCGTCGAATTGCAGCATCGCTTTCAAATCATACGTGCAACGCGGGCCAATCCCGATCACTCCCAAACGAATGGTCTCGCTCGGGGCCGAACCTGAGGAAGCCTGCGCGGCCGCTTCCGTGGGAAGGGTCGCCGGCAAGGAAGCCACCGCGGTGACGGCAGCAGCGGCTTGTAAAAAATCTCTTCGTGTCGCTGCGGGGGAGGGACGCATAACGGTTCTCGCGATCAGGTTGGGGGAAGGGCGGAGAGGCCTGGCAGGGGAGGCGGACGGCAGAAAAAGCGTTCTTATTTTAACCAGTTGCCAGCCTGCTGTTGCCACCAGCGGCAATGACGCGCTGCTGCGATCAGCGGGATTGGATTTTGATGGCCAGCCAATACCCGCTCGAGACGAGAGCGAGTGAACCGCGCTGAACAGATGACGGGGGCAGAGCGTAGATGACGGGGGCAGAGCACTTGCTCGCGATTCGTACTAGGAAACTTTCGTGCTGGCTATCGCTTGCACGGGCACGCTTTTTGCTCCGGCAGGAACAGGAACACCCGACTGTTGCAGGACAGGTCTGATCAACAGGATAGGTCCGGTCAGGGGACGCTGAGTGACTTGGCAACGGCGTCCGACAAATCCACCTGGCAACGGGCCTCTGCGGCAACACCCGATTTTGGAGGAATCATGGATATCGACCCGATCCGACCGAGCACTCTCAACGACCTAGCGGCGACCGAACAAGCGCATTGCCTGTCGTTATTTATGCCAACGCACGCGACCGGCAGCGATAGTCGCCAAGATCCTATTCGGCTCGGCAATCTCTTGGATCAGCTCCATGAACAGCTTAAAGCCGAAGGGATGCGACGGCCGGATATCGAAGCGTTGTTAAAGCCGGCTCGTGACGAGGTCAAGCAATCTTCGTTCTGGCAACATCAAGGTGCCGGACTGGCCATCTTTCTTGCCGACGGCGTCAGCCACTTCCTGCGACTGCCCGAGACGGTCGATGAATCGGTCACGATTGGCCCGCATTTCAATGTCAAGCCGTTGCTCGGGGCCTTGGCATCGAGCGAACCGTTTTACGTGCTTGCACTGACGAAGGAGCAAGCTCATTTTTACCGTGGCACCCGCCGAGATTTTGAACAAGTTCAAAACGCCGGTTTCCCGCTATCGGCCGATGAAGTTGTCGGCGTTCGCGAGCCGCAGCAGGAATTGCAGCACCATTCGGGAGTCGCGCCGCACCGTGCGCGTGGCGATCGTGGACACCGAGGCGATACCGGCCAAGCCGACTTCCACGGGCATGGCGAAGGCGAAACGAAGCTCAAAGCCGACACCTTGCATTACCTCAAAACGGTGGCCGACCGCGTGGGCGACTACCTATACGGACTGGATGCGCCGCTGGTGCTGGCCGCGGATGTTTCGCTGGCCGGACTGTACCGACAGGAGCACACCCAGGGGCGATTGATCGAAACAGGGCATGTCGACAGTCCTGCCAACCTGCCGGCGAGTGAACTGCGGCAGCGTGCTTGGAAGCTGGCCGCTCCCGCTTTGGAAGCCGACTTGTCTTCGCTCCTGAACCGCTTTGGCGACGCGGCCTCGGCTGGTAAAGCGGCTCAGGGCGTTGCCGAAGTCGCCTCCGCGGCCGCACAGGGCAAAGTCGACACGCTCTTCTTCGATCCGCGAGCGACGCAGCTTGGCTGGCTGGATAATGGCGGTAGCGAAGCCCACTTGATCCAGCCGCCCGGTGTTGGCGAAGGCCACGAGAACCAGGCGGAAGATCTGGTCAACCGAGCGGTGATCGACACGCTGCGCTCCAGTGGCCGTGCGGTCCCGCTGACTGCCTCGAGCGGTAAAGACGATCGCCAGGACTCGCCAGCACCCCCGAAAGCGATCTTGCGCTATTGAAACATCGCGTCCCCGATTCGCGTAGAATCGTCAGCCTCGTAGTAAACACCACTGGGTGCTCACTCGGCTGAAATGGGGAATGTTGTGACGATTGATGACGGACGTTTGTTGCTAGGCCTAGTCCTCGCAGTGGTGCTGCTGATCGTGTTGATCACGAAGTGGCGTGTGGCACCCTACATTGCGATGCTGCTGGCGTCGGTGCTGTTGGCTCTCATCACGGGACTGGGCTTGCAAACGGCCAGCGAAGCCTTTGCCGGAGGGGTGGGTGGTCTGTTGGCGTCGACCGCTCTGGTGATCGGCTTCGGCGCGATTCTCGGCAGTCTGCTTGCCGAATCGGGAGGGGCCGAGGTGATTGCCAAACGCCTCGCCGGTTTGCTCGGCCCGCAGCGATTGGGCTGGACGATGTTTCTCGTCGGCACGCTGGTGGGGATCGGCGTGTGGTTTACGGTCGGCTTGGTGTTGTTAGCTCCGATTGCCATTACGCTGGCGCGCGTCACCCGCACGAATTTATTGGTTCCCGCTTGCGCGATGTTGGCTGGCTTGTCGGCCATGCACGGCTTGGCTCCGCCGCATCCCGGTCCGTTGGCGGCGATCGAATTATTGGGCGCTGACGTGGGCCGCACGATTCTCTGGAGTCTGCTGGTGGGGATCGTCGCCGGTGCGATCGCGGGACCGATTTACTGGATGTGGATGCCGCGCAGTCTGCGACCGACGCACTTTGCTTCGGCGCCATCCGAGCCGTCCCCAGCAGAGCCCTCCGAGGCTGCCCCGTTGGTTCCTGATTTGATCGGAGGCGAGCCGCTCGGTTCGGACACCGACGCCGAGCCAAGTGATTCGTCGGCGCCTTCCTTAGCAGTCGCTGTGGGAGTGCTGGTGCTACCGGTGGTCCTGATGATTATCGGCAGCGCCGCCGAATCATTAGGCACCAGCTTGAACGCCGATGAATCGGTCGACACGGTGGGGAGGTCTCTCTGGAGCGGACTGGTCTTTCTTGGCGACCCCACGATTGCGATGTTGCTCGGTGTGTTGGTGGCCTATGCCCTGATCGGTAAACAGCGCGGCTACACGACGACGGAATTGTCTTCGATCACTGAACGAAGTCTCTACCCGGTTGCCAATGTGTTGCTGATCGTTGGTGCCGGTGCCGGATTCAGTCGCGTGCTGATCGCGTCGGGCGTGGGCGACACCATCGCGGAGTTGGCTCAGCAACTGCCTTTGCCTCCGTTGGTGTTTGGCTGGTTGATGGCCGCTTCGGTGCGCGTCGCGACAGGCTCGGCGACGACCGCGATCACGACTGCCGCCGGATTGGTCTCGGTGCTGGTTCAACAAGACGACACGATTCATCGCGAGTGGATGGTGTTGGCAATGGGAGCCGGGTCACTGACGCTGTCGCATGTCAACGATGGCGGATTCTGGTTCGTGAAGGAATACTTTGGATTGACGGTCCAAGAGACGTTACGAACGTGGACGGTACTGGAAACAGTGCTATCGATTGCTGCCTTACTTTGTTTATTGATTCTGGATGCCCTGGTTTAACCGATGATGATTTTCGACGCCCACCTTGATTTGGCAATGAACGCGGTCGAATGGAACCGCGATCTGACTCAGCCCCTGACGGCCATCCGAGCTTCCGAAGCTCCACTAAGCGATAAATTGGACCGCGGTCGCGGCACCGTGTCGCTGCCGGAAATGCGGGGCGGCAGCATCGGGTTGTGCGTTGCCACCCTGATCGCTCGCGTCGAACACGACGCCTACAGTCCGGTACAGGGTTGGCGTTCGCAAGCCCAAGCGTGGGCGATGACGCAAGCCCAACGGGCATGGTATCAGTGCATGGAAGAAGCGGGTGAGATGACGCTGATTTCGGACGCCGGTTCCCTCGAGCAGTCGCTCGACGCTTGGACGCAGACGCCTCACCAAACCAATGATTCGTCATCGCTGCCGACGGGCTCCGCCACAGCGCCGGTCGGTTTTGTACTCAGCCTCGAAGGTGCCGATGCCCTGCTATCCTTGGATCACCTCCATCGTGCCCATCAAGCGGGCCTGCGCGCCCTCGGGCCGGCTCATTACGGGCCCGGCGTGTACGCTCAGGGCACCAATAGCGAAGGCGGATTTCCAGCCTGCGGTCGCGAACTGTTGGCAGAAATGCAGGGGCTGGGAATGATTCTGGATGTGACGCACCTCTCGGATGCCTGTTTTTGGGAAGCCCTCGAACTGTACGACGGACCGATTTGGGCAAGCCATCAAAACTGTCGCGCGTTGGTGCCTCACATGCGTCAGTTCAGCGATGAACAGCTTCGCGCTCTGATCGCCCGCGGTGCTGTAATGGGTGCCGCGTTCGATGCCTGGATGCTGACGCCCGATTGGGTGCGAGGAAAAACGACACCGCAAAGCGCGGGCGTGACCCTGGAGCATGTGCTCGATCATATCGACCACATCTGCCAGCTTGCCGGCAACGCCAAACATTGCGGAATCGGGTCCGATCTCGACGGGGCCTTCGGGACCGAACAGACGCCGCAGGATGTCCAGTCGATTGCGGCCTTGGCATCGATACCGGAAAAACTCGCCCAGCGCGGCTACGATCCCGAAGCGATCTACGACATCGCATCGGGGAATTTCGTCCGCTTTTTAAAACAAGCCTGGGCCGAGGGAAGCGAATCGAGCTAAGGCTGGCGACCAAGATGCTGGAACCTTCGGCCGCATCCTCAACCAGGGGTGCGTTCAAAGGTTCCCATCCATTCGGCTTGGTCCAAAATGTGACCCTGCATTTTTTCTTCCAGGGCAGGACGCTTGATGCCTGCCGCCAAGTCCGGCAGTTCGGTATCTAAAGCGTACAGGCGAAAGTAGTAGCGATGCCGACCATGATTTGGTGGAGGGCAGGGACCGCCATAGCCGTCACTTTGGAAGTCATTTTTTCCATCGACTCCGTCTGCTCCATCGCCCGAAACCTGCCTTGCAGCGGCCGGAATATTGAACCGCACCCAGTGCGTAAACGTTCCCTGCGGCGCGTCGGGGTCCTCGACGATCAACGCAAAACTCTGCGTTTCCCGCGGCGGGTTCATCCACGTCAACTGCGGGATCGCTTCGTCTCCTTCACAGGTGCACCGCTTTGGGATCGGAGCCCCATTGGCAAAATCTGGACTGGAGAGGGTAAATTTTGGCTCACTCATCAAACACTTCCCCGGGGAAAGGCAACAATCCAATCGACGGCCTACGCGCTGAGAAGCTTTGCCAGACGGTCGATCTTTTCGGAACGGTTCGACCAAACCGACTTGCAAACGGGGTGCCACGCAACCGCGGTTTCGTGTTGGCGTTTGCCGATGAAAAGTAATGAGCCGAGAGCCTGAACGGCACGCCACCAGCCGCGTTTAACGCAGCGTCAGCCGCAGCCAGCCGTCGTGAGCTGAGGCGTGGACGACTTTTAGGCGTTTTATCGCCTCTGGTAAATCTTCGTCCAGTCCGTCCTCGGGCAGTTTTAGATCGATGCGTTTCGGCAGCGATTTTTCGAGTTCCGGTTGAAGCACGGCCTTGAGGGCAGAGCCACGAAAACCGAACCGCGGTCGACGCGCGTAACGTTGATTGGGCAGCACTTGCGGTGCGCCATCCTTCTCTAAAAACCAGCCTTCTTCGCTTTCCGCCAAGCGATAACTCAGCGAGATGCGGGCGGCTGGGTACTCGACACCTCCGGCAACAAATTGGCGTCCGACGATCTCAAGTTGCATCCGTTCATTTTCGAACACGCACACAATGGGTTGGAAATCATCCAGTCGCACCGCGACACCTGTGGGTGCGGTGGCGGTGTCCTCGGTGGCATCCGAAGAGGAATCTTCAAGCAGTTCGTCGACGTATTGCAGATCTCCAGCAAGGTAGCCTTCGGCGGCATTGTCGATCATCGATTGGTGGATCGCAATCGATATCATTCCGTCCCGCGGTGCAGCGTCGGCCAGCTTGGCTGCCGAGCGGGTTAAGGCGGTCGGGCGCTCGCGTCCATCGAAGGTGAGACGCGTATGGAGTGCATCGGAAGTGGTTTGCCATTGCCAAGCCGCGGGAAAGAGATCGCGCCGCAGCATCGGCAATCGCAACTGTTTCTCGAACGATTCGTCCCCCTCGGCCACTTGTTCAGCGATCTCTCGTTCAAATTTTTCGCCAAAGCTCTTGCGCGCCTTCATGCTCGATTCCTGGTTGGCTTTGCCGCCGCTTTTCTGGATCTGGCGTTCCGCAATCCGTTTGACCAATCGATCGAGTCCGCCGTTAAACTTGGTCGCAATGCCTTTGGTTTGACTCGATGCCTGCGCATCGACCTGCGTCGCCAGATGAGTCAACCCGTCGCCGGTCAGGCGCAGCACGGCAGTGCCGGTTAACTGCGTTTGACCATCGGAGTAGATGCGGACCGGGCCGTTGTAACCGATCGTGTCGGTGCGGAGGACACCGCGAAAATTCGCTTCCAACAAAGCGCCGTTAGCAGACGGAATCGTCCGCAGCCAACCGGTTCCTGTGGTCACTCCCGAACCGATCACGCGAGTCCCCACGATGCATTCATTGACATCGGTTGGATCGTACTCCGGTCGCAGCGTCAACTGTTCGATCAGCGGGGATGCGACGCGAACGGCAAGGTTATTTTCCGCAGGCATCAACATACCCATCGGGGTCGGCTGCGCGTGATCGGTTAACCAGCGAAGATGCTCGGCCACTTCGCTTTGCACGATGCCATCCCAATGCTCGGCCTGCATCAACGTGGCGAGACGCTTGCGTCTCGCCACCGACTCTCTCGGGCCGTCATCGTTCGTTAGAGCGTTCAACTGCGTGATTCGCGGTCGGAGAGCGGCTCTCAACGTTGCGAATTCCGGCAAGTCGAGTGAAGGGAAGTCGGCTGCCACACGATTGAACACTCCCAGCAAATCTGCCAAGGCCTGCCGTTGGCGTTCCGGATCGGTATCGGTCTCTGCCGCAAGGGCGTCCGACAGCGATTGCCAAAGCAAGTAACGTTTCCAAGCGTTCGCGTCGGGACTTCGAAGTAATACCCCTTCGACTTGCCGCATGGCGGCGCGAATGCGTTCACGCTCAGCCAACAGGTCCTCGGGCGTCGGAGTGGCCCAGTCGGTTTCCTCCGCGTCGACCTTCGCAGTTGGTGTTTGAGCGACCGCGTTGGAAAGCGAGACCGCGACCGCTCCGACCAAGAGCAGCAGTAGGCAGCGAACAAGTTTCACGCACTTTAGCGGAAATCGCTGCCTGTGCCGCATTCGGTTGTGATCAAGCATGGTTTCGGTCTCGGTAGGTCGTGATGAAAAGCAAGTTGCACGCAGCGTGGATTGGCATTGGGTGAAAGTGAACCAAAGGGCGGCAATTCGCGGGCGTCACCGTCAAGGCGCACCCGCATTGGCGTTAAGGTGACGGATCTCCACGAGTGTTGGTCCCACTGATTTCCCATGTGTCGTCTTCCAGTAACTTCACTTCGATCACCGCGGTCCCTAACGCCGGTTCGATCGCCGAGAAAGGTGGCAACAGCGCCAACGGCGGTTGGTTCTGGGAGTCTTTCGTCAAGCCGTTCAGCAACGTTGTGTAAACTGATTCGGCCTGTTCCGCCCGCCCGGTACGATAGAGCTCGTAGGTGTTTTGGAAATCGAGTTTCTGCAGTCCGTGAATCCGAATGGCCGGTCCGTTTTGGATGTCTGGTGAATGGTTTGGCCAGCCATCGAGTCGCTGCGAATCGGATATGTAGGGAGCATGCTTTCGGAGTTTGGGCTGCCCGCCGCCACCGATGATATGCTGCTGAATCGTTTTGTAATTCGCGGCAATGAATAGCCGGTCATTGGCGACCATGATGCCGGGCGTTTCGAACGCCGGACCACGGTCGCCAGCCCGGCGGCCGCTGCCCAACTTCCACAGCGGAAAGGAAAAACCGGCAATGCGAAGTTTCACCGCTTCATCACCTTCGACCAGCAGTTCCAACAAATCGGCCACTTCACGATCATCGGATATCTGGATCGCGACAACCGATTCCGCGGCGGTCTCGGAAGCGGGCGGAGTGAAAAAATTAACGATCTCGATGCGAGGTCCGAGCAGCGGCATCAAGTCGGCTTGAAGGTCAATGCCCGGTCCATCGTCAGCTTTGATTCGCTCCAGAATGTTCTCGAAGGTTTCTTCTGTCGAACCTGTGATGCCGCCGATCGCTTCGTTGGCAATGGGGCCCAGGTGAGGCAAAATGGAAAGCAGATTCCAATGGATGGCGGTGTAGGAACTGGTCGCGGCGCGCGGCACCCATTCGCTTGGCAGCACATCCTCCATCGCCTGCCAATCGAGCATCCTCATGCCACCCTTGTACGGTCTGGGAACCCAAACGCGAAATCGGTACCGGACATCTTCGGACTCGCCACCAAAGCCGATCCAACCGCCGACCGAGCGGATCGCATCGAAACCGTGCCGAGCCGCGAAGGTTTCTGAAAAGTCTTCGTACTTGCTGCCGTTGGTGCGATCGTTCAGATACTTCAAGCGGAGCGGGTTTGCGAACAGCCAGACATCGCCTGGGGCCTGTTGAGGCGGAGTAACTGCCTGGACCGTGTTGAGGAAAGCATCGTGCTTCGTGAGCGCTGTCTGCGCATTGGGTGCCGAGCCAAACCAAGCCGTCAGGTTTACGAGATTCGGCCCACAAACCAGCACTTGCTCGGTCAGTAAGAAAGCTACATTTTTCGCGGAGTCGGAATAAGTGATTTGCCAGCCGTCAGCGTCTGCCTGCGATGCGGACTCCACCTTACCGCCCCGTTTTTTCGCAGCCGCAAGTTCTTTCTCGATCAACGCAGACCACTCGGCTTTGCGTTGTGCGACGCCAACCCAATAGCATGTTTCGGGCAACTGTTCTGGCGTTTCGATGACCAACAATGCCGCAGGTCGTTCACTTAGTAAATCGCTGGCCGTTTCCCAAGGCAGCGGAAAAGCCTCGCGCGGATCGAGTTCCGGTTGCTGGTTCTGCAGCGCCTCGCGGAACCGGGCGAACGCGTCGCCGCGAAGTGCCTGCGCGACACCGGTGCTGAAGGCCCGTGCTTCGGTCGCTTGGTATTGATCCGTGGCCACCGCCAGCACGGTGTTGGAAGGCAGCGATTGAAAAACTGACTGCGGGCACTCGGCGCATAAACGAGCAGCTTGCGGAGCGAGTCCGCAAGGCGCCAGCCAAACGCAAACCCCGAGGGCGACTAGCCGTATCGGTTGAAACAGGA
>Ga0102938_10000146_pt1 | contig 46741 bp, 34 predicted proteins | sample SalPonR2_B_D2_MG_FD_84516 | JGI IMG/M metagenome (GOLD analysis project Ga0102938, IMG submission 84516) | Salt pond soil microbial communities from South San Francisco under conditions of wetland restoration - Salt Pond MetaG R2_B_D2_MG | ecosystem: Environmental > Aquatic > Marine >...
AAGCAGCACGGTAATGGCTAGGGAAGTCAGCGAAACGCTCACCGCTGCCCAAATCATAAGATTCAGAAAATCGACTTCACCTGAGGTGGAGTTCCGGAACAACATGATCGCCACATACACCAAATAGCCCAACGCATCGGCAAGATACATTAAATAGCCAATGGTTCCTGTCTCGCGAAATGCGGCGATCATTCGCTCAAAAACCGTTGTATGAAAGGCAACGTAGGGAATGTACATGCCCAATCCAAGCAGCACCATAAATTGCATTGGGGACTGATACCCAAATTGTTGACGATAGATCGTTTGCAGCACGATCAGAAAGCCGAATCCAATCAGTGCAATCGATGACAAGAAGGCGACGCGATTATTTTTTATTAAAATGGCGGATCCATTGATCGCGATCACCCCCAGCATGACCCAAAACTCCGACCGCGCAAACACACTCGGTTGGTCATCGACACCCAGTTGCTGCCATATTTCCACCGCAAAGTCATCTCGGATACTTCGCACAAACGTTAGCAATACGTAAATCATCAGCAAGCCGATCAGTCCGACGGCATGACGCGAGAAGAAGGCTCGACGATCATCACGATTCATCGTCGAACGTTTCGAACGAAGCAATTCATCATCCGCAGTCGGCGGAGGGACTTGCGCCAGCATCCAGACACAAGTCAGCAGCGGCAGCACAAACAGCAAACCGGTTACAAATGGCATCCAGAACGGATCGATTCCGTAGTCCTGGACCAACGTCCGCCCAACCGATTTGACGACTCCCGATGCGACGATGAAGCTGCCGCACAAACCGGCCGACAGCGACTCGGTGACTTTTCGGCCTTCTAAAAAACCCAACACCAAACCGAACACCATCCCCAGCGGCAGACCGTTGACAAACAGCCAAACAAAGTTCCAAGGAGGCGGCGTGATCGCAAATAAAAGTAAAGCAAACTCGGCGATGGCGATTAAACCAAGGATGGCCGCAGCTCGATGACGAGCAGGCATCTCGGAAACGACTTTGATGCCGATGAATTTGGAGACCGTATAACCGGCCACCTGTGCGGTGACCAATACTGTCTTAAAGCCGATACCCAGCCACACGGCATCCTCATAAGTGGCCGCCGTGAAAGGCTTGCGAAACGCATACATACAAAAATACGTACCAAATGCCGCTAGAATGCAGTATGCGGAAAACAGCGTTGGATTTGCGTTTGCGAGTCTTTTGCTGACCCAGCCTGCGTGGTTTTGCATTCCAGACTTTGCATTTATCTTGTAAGCACTGAAGACGGCCTGTAATGTAACGGCCGGGCGGCGTCTTTCAAAGTTCGGACGCTACGAAATGTTTTACGAATGATTTAACGACGGGTGTTTGTGCGATGTCCGATGAGTCTCCCGCTGGAGATCGCTTCACAATGGAATTCGATCCGTCGTCGCGGACGTTTGTGCCACGCGGTTTGCAGGATCCCGATCTATTGCCTGGCGAAACGCTGATTCGTGTTACCTGCTGTACTCTGTGCGGCAGCGATCTCCACACTTTTTCCGGACGCCGTACCGCACCGCCACACTGTGTACTCGGTCACGAAATCATTGGCCGGATCGAAGGCTGGGGTGGAGAGCAGATTCCTCGCGATTTTCACAACCAAGAACTTTGCATCGGCCAGCGGGTAACGTGGGCCATGGCGGTCTCTTGCGGATCCTGCTTCTTTTGCCGAAATCAGTTGAACCAGAAATGCGAGTCGCTGTTTAAGTATGGGCATGTGGCGGGCGGCAGCGGCCATCCCACGGGCGGACTGAGTCCTTACTGTGTGCTTGTGCCGGGGACGCCCGTATTTTCGGTGCCCGATTCGCTCCCTGACGAAGTCGCCAGTCCTGCTAATTGCGCGACCGCGACGGTGTCGGCAGCGATGCGTCTGGTCGGTGAAACCCATTCCTTACAAGGTTCCACAGCACTGGTTATCGGAGCCGGTATGTTGGGGCTGACCGCTGCGGCGCAGTTGCGGGATGCCGGGGCGTCGCATGTCGTGATGGCTGATCCGCAGGCATCGCGTCTGCAATTGGCTCGGGAATTCGGAGCCACGCATTGCGTCGCTTCAGCGCAGTGTGAAGAAATCCAATCGATCCTCTCGCCTCTTTCCGGTGAACGCGGCGCCGACGTGGCAATGGACTTCGCCGGGCCCCCCACCGCCGTCGAGAACTACATTGCGGCGGTCCGAACTGGCGGCTGTGTGCTGCTAGCCGGATCGGTCTTTCCATCGGAACCCATCGCCGTCGCTCCCGAACAGATCGTCCGCCGCATGCTGACCATTCGAGGATTACATAACTATTTGGCAAGCGACCTCGACGCGGGACTGCGGTTCCTCGAGCGAACGCAGCATCGATTTCCCTTCAAGCAACTGGTCTCCCAAACCTTTCCCCTTGAGCAGACCCAGCAAGCCTTCGAGTTCGCCAGCGAACACCGTCCCGTCCGCGTCGCCATCAAACCGTAAACCTCAGACGCTAACCGCAGCCCCATGAACCTCAGACGCCAGCCGTGGGCAGCACCACCCTAGCCGTGGGCCTCGATCGACAGCACTATTTTACAGAACACGAGACAGTCATGGGGCGCCCTACGGCTGGATTCGTATCACCCTCAGTATTGGCTCGCCCGATAAACGGCTGAGCCAATCGCGGGGTCGGGCCCACGGCTAGCGTCTGAGGTTCACGGGTTATTTGATAGTGAACCATGTCATGGCGCCGGCGGCTGCTTCGACTTGGAGATCGACGTGATAGTCTCGGCTTAGCGATAGGGTTTGTTGGTTATTGTTGGCATCGCTGATGACGGCTTCGTCGCTGAGCCCGGTGTAGTAAAGGTTCACCGACAGGGTGCGTTTGATCGGCGTATCAAGAGGATTGAAAACCAACAACATTCCTTTGGTGGAAAGTTCGGGATTGACATGTAACATCCAATCCAAATCCCGTCCGTCGGCTCGGCGTCCGTGAACTAAGTCGCTTTCCAGTATGTCCCGGTGCTGCTTAAACCAGTCGACACAGCCTTTGAGCATCTGCTTGGTCTCGGCGGTGTCATACAAGCGTGGACCTCGGTAGCAGGCTTGAACGCCCAGGCCGAGATTGCTCATCAGCATGCTTCGGTAGTGGTCCAAGTGTTGATGCAATGGCTCGATGGTGGCCGCCGCACCGCCACCGTGGTATTGACTGAGCGGCACAAACATCCACCCCATCGATGGCGTCTTGGTCCAGGTGCCGTCATAGATATTTTGACGCGTGTGGATGACCTGCATGGCACGCGGGAGCGACCAATTTACTTCTCGATATCCCATGCCACACTTGTTCGCTCCGGAGAGGAAATAGAAGTCGGGAACATTGAGATAGATTCCTTGCTGGCGACACCATTGGTAATAGTCGGTAATCAGTTGCCACTGGACCCAGCGTGAATCTTGCTCGCCCTGCTGCAGGGGCGGGCGTGGCGTAACATCGACGTCGCCGGGGTAAGAGCCGTCATGTTCCAACAGATCGAAACCGGTGATTGCAAAGAAGTTTTTCAAGCGTTCCAAATAGGCGACTCCCCAGGGACTGGTCAGCGCCGGGCATTTCCCATGAGTCGGCTTCAAACCAGCGGGCGAGACGATCATGTTCTCAGCAGGCACAGCTCGGCTGCTCAACAACGAGTACGACCCTAGCTCAACGCCACGGGAGTCTGCGTAATCGGCGATAGCTTTCCATTGGGCGAGGAACTGAGGATCTTCGTTATCCATATTAAAGCCGCTGCCGAAAGAGAGAATGATCATCTCGAAACCGACCTCGGCTGCTTGATCGATTGCCTGACGTGTCGCTTGTGGATCGGCGACTCGCAGATGGTGCATCAACGGATTTTCGGTCACCCAGGGAGCGAGGCAACGATACATTCGCCGTTGGGCCAACCCGCGTCGTTCGCGTTCCGAGCTGTCGAACACAAGTTCGAAGGCTCGGCAACTAGTGAAACGGCTCTCCGGTGCGATCACCTGAGCGGGACCGTACGTGGGGCTGACCTCCAGCAGGCAGGGAGTACTTTTTAAATAGTTGACCTGCGTCGCATATTGTGGATCGGTCCGCCAGTGGACAATATGCCGATTGGCATTCGACGCATTGAACCCTCCGAAGGCAAAGTCCGTTTCCACATGCAGGCAGCTCGGCGGTGGGATCGCGACACCCGATCGGGTTTCCACCCAACTGACATCTTCCACAACCGCTAATTGTTCACTAACAAAGCGATCGAGGGTGATCGCTTTTTCCGATTGGTTGTCGACGGTGATCCATTTGGAGAACAGAGGGATGCCATCGTAGAGTTCGTAGTGCACGGCGACCTGAATGCCCGCTAGCTGCGGGTGTTGAAAGTCGAGTTGCAAGTGAACGCCCTGGGGAGGCCAGCGAGTGCTGTCAGCATGGTGACGTCGGCGCTGCCAAGAAAATCGTGCTTGAGGTTCGCTGACGTGAAAGTCCACCAGTTGAAAGGCGTTTGGGTCGCTGGACATCGACTGCAACCATTCGCTGGTTAGGTACGCGTAGTTGGGTTGCCCCTTTAAACCACCAATCTCGTAGCGTTGGCCATCGAGCATCACGATCGCTTCCGGCTTGACACCTCGCAGCAGTGATTGGCCATTGATGAGATCATCCAGTGCCACGGTCGCTGCATTGGGAGTGATGCGGAACACGCGACGCACCAAGCCGTTATCCAGGGCAATCTGTTGGCCATCGAGCCGCCCCACATGCGCGGCAAATGGAGTCCCGTCGATCAGCCAGTCGACCGCGGGACGTGTTGGAGTAGCATCCAGCGGTCGCAACTCGGCCAGCTTGCCGTCCAGGGCTGTTAACTCGGAGTCCGTTTGCGGGCTGGGTGTTTGTTGAGCGTGGGCCAAGCTATTGGTGAGCAGGAGGCTGCAGACCAGCAGTGGGTAAGCAATCAATTTGTCGGCCAATTTTTCGGCGGCAGTTAGCGGCAGCATGGAAGCACTAAGGTTTGGCTGGTGGTGGGACGTTAATTCTGAAGCTTTCGCAATTCTGCTAGCAGAGGGAGGTTGCTGCAAGTCAAACCTCAGACGCTAGCCGTGGGCCGCACCATCATCGCCACGAGCCTGCGGTCAGCCAGATTCTACACAATCAAGACAGTCGGTTGGCGATCTGGGGCAACACTAGATTGGCTCGCTTTGGAGCGGATTTAGAGCGGAGTCAATGGCCGAACACGCCCCTCGGCTAACGCCTGAGGGGAGAGGCCCACGGCTAGCGCCGGAGGTTCACGGGTGCGGTGATGATAGTGGGGCCCACGGCTAGCGCCTGAGGTTCACGGGCCCACGGCTAGCGCTGGTCGCTTCAATGGCGAAGCCATGGCAGGTTGTAGCCACGGACGTGAGTCCGTGGTGCCAAGCAGGGTGGAAGCGTCAGTCGCGAAGCGACGACAGGAACACGGGCCCACGGCTGGCGCCTGAGATTCATGGCGCGACGATGAAGGTCGTTTTGTCGATCCCGGTGTTGCCGTTGTGCGGATCGAAGGCGTAGACGATCACTTCGTAAGTGCCCGGTTTGAGAAGTTTGATTTGTCGCTTGAATTGACTTGGCTTGCCGGCGTATTCCAAGGAGTGCGTGGCGACCGTTTCGCCGTCTCGCTTCAATTGCATGCGAATCTGGTATCGAGTCGCGTCCCACAATCCGTCCGGCTCGACAGGGCAGCCACACATCAATGTCACGTTGGCCGATAAATCGATCGTTTGTGGCGTGCCGGTAAGCTTCTTGTGGGCGGGCGGGGAGAGAATGTCGACGACAAAACCGGGCAGCGTCAACAACAGGGCATCCCCTTCCACGATCGATTTGCCGGGGATCAGCCACTGCGTCACGGTGGCGGTTTGCATTGCCTGCGGCTGAGCTAGGGGGCCGGTAGCTTCGACTTTGATTTTTGTTGGCTGGTCGATATCGACGGTGGCGTGAAATACCGCGGCATCGGGCGTGGCCAGGAAATCATGCACCCCCTGCTTTTCCTTCATGATCCGCTCCGTGTCGCCGGTCGATCCGCCGGTGACGCCCGAGGCGAGTAGCTCCTCGGTCGCCGCGTCGCGAATCAAAATGCGCACGCCTCCCATCGATGTTCCAATGAACTTCGCACCTTGACTCCGCACACGCACGTCGATGTGCGTCTCTTCCGCCGACAAACTGGACGTCATTACGGCGAGGGACAGCAGGATGCAGGGAGTGCTGAAATTCATCTTTAAGGCTCGCTTGCTTTCGGGGCTTGTGTCAGAGGGCAGGTTGTTCCGTGTGCGGTGTTCGTCTTCCCGCCCGCGAATATTGTACCAGGGGAGCGTGGTGACTGCTAAAATAGATTCAGCGCTGATCAAACCGAACGGCTTGGTTTGCCAGCCCAGCAAGCCGTACTGGCGACCGTCCCCTGTCCAATGAGTGATCATGTTTTCGCTAGCGATTCGACGCTTCGCAGTCGTGGCATTGTGCGTTTCTTGCGCGACCGCTTGCCCGCCATCGGCAACCGCCGCAGGACGCCCCAATATCATTTTGATCATGGCCGATGATATGGGCTATGAATGCGTTTCCGCCAATGGAGGGCAGTCTTACCAGACGCCCCATCTTGATCGTTTGGCCGCCGGCGGAATGCGTTTCCAGCATTGTTACAGCCAACCGATTTGCACACCATCGCGGGTGCAGATCATGTCGGGGCAATACAATAGTCGCAACTATGTGGAGTTCGGATTACTGAAACCAGGCACCTACACGTTTGGCAATTTGCTTCGCGATGCGGGCTATGCCACTTGCGTAGTTGGGAAGTGGCAACTGCGGGGCGGCTTTGCAGGCCCCGACAAGTTTGGGTTCGACGAGTATTGTTTGTGGCAGCTCACGCGGCGATCAAACCGTTATCCCAATCCAGGTTTGGAAATCAATTCGAAAGAGGTCGACTTCAAGAATGGCGAATATGGCCCCGACATCGTTTCCGATTACGCTTGCGAGTTTATCGACCGCCAAGCACAGGGCGACAAACCGTTTTTTCTTTACTATCCGATGATTCTTCCGCACTGGCCGTTCGAGCCGACTCCAGATTCCGACGATTGGGATCCGACGTTTCGCCGCGACGACAAAACGGAAAAAAGTCGCAAGCAGAAGTGGACGGCCAAGCACTTTGCGGACATGGTGGCGTACACCGACAAACTGGTCGGCAAGATCGTCACCAAGCTGGAGCAAACGGGGCAGCGAGAGCAGACGTTGATCTTGTTTACCGGAGACAACGGAACTTACGAATCGATCACGTCGCAGTTTGAAGGCCGTCGGTGGCGCGGCGGAAAAGGCCACATGATGGATAACGGTACGCATGTGACTCTGGTCGCCAACATGCCTGGCACGATCACCGCGGGGCAAGTGAACGATCATCTGGTCGATTTTTCGGACTTCTTTCCCACGCTTGCTGAATGGGCTAACGCATCTGTGGGAGAAGAACGTCGGATAGACGGAGTCAGCTTTGCGCCGCTGCTGCGAGGGGAACCGGGTGACCCACGCAAACATGTTTACTGCTGGTATTATCGGAACGGCAAATACGTGGATGGCGGCAAGCAACACAGCGCTGGCGAATCGGCGCGGGATCGTCGCTATCGGCTGTACAAAGATGGCGGCTTCTACGACGTAACGGCCGACTTTTATGAAACCGATCCGCTGCCGGAACAAGCACTGTCGGACAAGCAGCGTGCGATTCGTGCAACGCTTGAAGGAGTCATCGAGCAGTACACGCGGCCGGGCTTCGGAAACCAATAGTGAGGAAGGGGGAGGCCCACGGCTAGCGCCTGAGGTTCACGGCCCACGGCTAGTCGCTGGTCGCTTCAATGGCGAAGCCATGGCAGGTTGTAGCCACGGACGTGAGTCCGTGGTGCCAAGCAGGGTGGAAGCGTCAGTCGCGAAGCGACGACAGGAACACGGGCCCACGGCTAGCGTCTGAGGTTCACGGGGATGCGGAATTCGCTGGGGCTTCGTGCAACGAGGCGAGCTGATTGTTTTGGCGCTAGGGCTGGAGGTCTTCGACGATTTGACAGTAGGCGTCGTAGCGTCGGGCGTCGATACGTCCGTCCGCGACAGCATCCTTGACGGCACAATCATGTTCGTTGATGTGCATGCAGTTGGGAAACCGGCAAGCATCCACGTAGGGCCTTAAGTCGCGCATCAGACCGCCGACTTCGCTGGCGGTGATGTCCCACAGTTGAAATTGACGGATGCCGGGAGTGTCGACGACGAATCCGCCCGCTTGCAGCGGAATTAATTGCGCCGCCGTGGTGGTATGCTTGCCCTTGTCGTTCTCTTCGCTGACCTTGCCGACGCGAAGGCCAAGTTGAGGTTCCAGCGCATTCAGCAGACTGCTTTTCCCGACACCGCTCTGTCCCGCGACCGCGGTTTGGCTGGTCCGCACCGACGCTCGCAGGTAGTCGATGCCCTGGCCCGTTTCGGCTGACGTTAGCAGCACACGGTAGCCAAGCTGCGCATAAACGCCGACCAATGATTGCAGTTCGGCTTCGTCGATCAAGTCGACCTTGTTGATGCAAATAATCGGGCGAATGCCAAACTGTTCGGAGGTCAAGAGAAACCGGTCGATCAAATTTGGCTTCAGTCCTGGCTGGGCGGCGCTGGCGACGACCAGCAAGAAATCGCAGTTCGCGACGATCACATGCTGCCGTCCTTTACTGGTCCGCGACAGCTCGCTCTTCCGTGGCTCGATCCGCTCGATCATGCTGGTCGACTCAAAATCGGGCCTCACAATCACGCGATCGCCAGCGACCACAACGTGCCGCTGGTCGGTTGACAGCGACTTGAGAAGTTGCCGAACGGCACATTCATATAGGGTGCCGTCGTCGGCTATCACGCGGCTTTGCAGCCCATGCACGCTCAGCACTGTGCCGGTGACAAACGAAGCATCGACATCAAGTTGAACACTCAGGCCGGCCGCGTCATCGGGGTTGGAATTGGCACCGATAATCGTACGGCGTCGCGTCAAGTCACCCTTGCCACTGACGCGTTCGCCCTGCACGACGTCCTCAATGGAATGGACATCGCCCTGTTTGAATTGCCGGGTCAGATCGCTTTTGCGAACGCGACCCTGGTGTTTTTTGCGAAAGTCCGCGCGGACTTTGCGATGATCACTGGGGCGCTTTTTGGCGGCCATTACTCGTCGCTGTCGTTATCGCTGTCGCTACGATTGACTGCCGTACCGGGGCTGTGGTCGGCCGCACTTTCGGGAGCCAATATCGTTTCCGGTTTTTCCTTGCCGTCTTTCTCGCGAAGCTGGACCTGAATGGAAGGACCGAGGATTTCGGTCAGTTCCATCTCACTTAGTTCTTCACGTTCCAGCAGGGCACGAGTGATTTTCTCCAGTTCCTCACGACGATCGGTGAGTAACTTCCGCGCCGCCACGTCGGCTTCGGCGAGAATGTTATGGACCTCTTCATCGATCACCTCTTGGGTGTGTTCGCTGAAATTGCGGGTCTTGTGCATTTCGCGGCCAAGGAATGGATCTTCTTCGGAGGTTTTATAGCTGACCGGACCCAGGCGTTCGCTCATACCCCAGTGGGTCACCATTCGGCGCGCGATACTGCTAGCTCGTTCGAGATCATTTTCGGCACCCACGGTCATTTCGCTGTAGACGATCTGTTCCGCCGCTCGGCCGCCTAGCAGCACGACCAATTGATGGTCCAGTTCTCGTTTGGAGATACTGAGGCGATCTTCCGAGGGCACGTACTGCGTCACCCCGAGAGCTCGACCGCGCGGGATGATGGTGACCTTATGAACGATGTTCGCTCCGTCCAAATGCCAAGCTGTCAGCGTGTGGCCGGCCTCGTGATACGCCGTTTTTTCCTTCTCCGATTCTTGCAGGACTTCTTCCCGTTTGGCGCCCATCAAGATCTTGTCACGAGCGTACTCGAAGTCGCTCATGTCGACCGACTTTTTGTTGTTCCTAGCCGCCCAAAGCGCCGCTTCGTTGACCATATTCCGGATATCAGCCCCGGTCAGTCCCACCGTGCCGGCAGCCAATCGCCGCAGGTCGACATTTTCGTTCAGCGGAACGTCGCGTACGTGAACTTTGAAGATCGCTTCACGTCCATTCAGTGTCGGCCGTCCGACCGTCACGTGCCGGTCAAACCGACCGGGACGGAGCAAGGCGGGATCGAGCACATCGGGACGGTTGGTCGCCGCCACGACGATCACAGCTTGGCTGGGACTGAACCCATCCATCTCGCTGAGGATTTGGTTAAGCGTCTGCTCTCGTTCATCGTGGCCGCCACCGAGGCCGGCACCGCGTTGACGACCGACCGCATCGATTTCGTCGATAAAGATAATCGCAGGGCTGGCATCTTTCGCCGTTCGGAACAGGTCACGAACACGACTGGCACCGACGCCGACGAACATCTGAATAAATTCCGAGCCGTTGACTGAAAAGAACGGCACTTCGGCTTCGCCTGCGACCGCTCTGGCGAGCAACGTTTTGCCGGTCCCCGGAGGACCGTTCAGCAGCACGCCTTTGGGGACGCGACCGCCCAATTTCTGAAATTTTTCAGGGCTTTTGAGGAAATCGACGATCTCCTGCAAATCGGCTTTGACCCCCTCGAGGCCAGCGACATCCTTGAAAGTGATCGCCTGCTCGGACTTCTCGAATCGTTTCGCCGGACTTTTGCTGAAACCCGACAGAAAGCCTCCCCCCATCATGTCACCGCGACTGCGGCGCAACGTGTAGATGAAGAAGCCGATAATGGCGATCGGCAAGCCGAAGAGCATCAAAAACGTCAGGATTTCAAACGTATTGTCAGGCGTCGCAATCTTGTGCGGGACCTCTTTTTTCTCGAGTTGTTCGAGCAGTTCCCTTTCGGACGCATCGCCGGTGGGGCGGTTGGTGACGAAGTCCTCAAGCAGATCGTCCCCCTTGCCTTCCTCGGAGGGATCGTCTCCGGGGCGAGTTTCGGCGGGGGGTGGGTCTTTGAATTGACCGGTGATCACCCTATCACCGATCTCCACCGATTCAATATTTCCGCGTTCTAGTTGATTGCGAAAGAAGCTGTACGCGATCTCGGAACGTTGCGTACCTCGATTGAAGTACATAATCGCCAAGACGGTGGCAAATACCAGCAACAACAGCACTGCGTTGTTTCCGCGACGCCCACCACCTTCTTGCCCTTCGCGTTTCTTGTCGGGAGTGTTCTCCATTACAGCTTTCTCGTGGCTCCGAATAGTTTTCAATAATGGGTGCGATGCAGGGTCAGACGGTGATCAATCATGGAGGAGCCATTCGGTTTCGAAAACCAAGTAACCTCTAATACGACTGCTCGATCGGAACCTGATTGTAGCGGGGTTTGGATCGTCTGGCTAACCGCTAGGGAGCCGCCAAGTTGGCGGTGCGACAAACTTCCGAGATACTCTAGCAACCATTATGCCGGTCCGGCGAGCCCGCTATTCGGTTTGCTGAGCCAACTCCCACAGCAGGCCGTTAAAATTAGCAGGCAGTAGCTTGCTCAACAGTTCACGCTTCGCTCGTGGAGTTTTCAGTAAATGATCGATCACACGACGTTCCTCGGGCTGGATCACCCAGTCTAAATCGACCGGATGCCCCTCGCTGGCAGCCGTGATCAGGTCCCGCAGGACGGTGTCGCGATCACAGCGGCGCATCGCGACGACTTGCTCGCTACTGTAGCCGTCTGCAAAGAGCCGCCAGGACCAATAGTGGGCGGGCGGCGAATCGGCTGCTTTTGCTGACTCGGCAGCCGAAGCATCGTCGTCCGTCCCGAGGCTCGCACTTGCCGGTAAAGCGGCTGCGGTTGCTTCCGTCGCCGACGCGTCGTTCGGTTGCGTTTCCGACGAGTTATCCGCGGCAGGCGAGTTCTCCGCGGCAGGCGAGTCGTCGTCTGGTTCGGCCGACGAGACCGTCAGGACGATTTCGACAATGTCGTGGCCAAATTGTTCTATTGTTGACGGCCCAATCCCTTTCAGCATCGCCAATTGCTCGGTGTCGGTCGGTTTGTCGATGGCGATCCGTTCGATCGTGGCGTTGGACAAGACGCGAAAGGCGGGGATGCCGAGCGCCGCGGTCACTTTTCGTCGCCAGCTTTTCAATTTCAGCAAAATCGCTTCGTCAGGTTGGCCCGTTCCGTCGGCGGCGGCCGGTTGTTCGGTGGCGGCCGCAGTGGTCGACCCGTCATCCTCACTGCCGGGCGCGGGCCGGTTGGGCATATCGCCTGGTTCCAAGGCGGCGGCGCACGTGGCCAGTCGTTTCGCGAGCGGGAACCCCAGCCGAAGCGAAGCGGGAACGGGTGTCACCCCTTTCATCACCTCCTGGCCCAGTTCGCTCAGTTTGATCGTCGGTCGCCGGTCATCGACTTCGATTTGTTCGGCCATCCCGGCATCACAGATCGCGTCGAGCACTTCGGTCACCTGACCTTGTTTCAATCCACTCAGCATCCCGAAGGTGCTCAACCGGTTCAGCTTCCACTGCTGCATTTTTTTGTTCTGCGAACCGCACAGCATTTGCGCCACCATCGTTTTGCCGAATCGCCCGTGCATCCGCGCCAGTCCACTGAGGGCGATCCGAATGCCGCGCGTCAAGGCTTCGCTGTCGACGCCTTGAATTTCGACGCCGGAGGAGAGTTTCGCGTCGGCACCGGTCAGTTTCGGTTTTCCCGGCGGGCAGCAGAGATCACAGTTGCCGCAGCGCTCGGCATTGGGATCGCCGAAGTAATCGAGAATTGCCAGTTGGCGGCAGCGTCCATTGCGAGCGAAAGAAACCACTGCTTCTAATTTTTCGTACTCGGCCGCCTTGCGCCGGGCGAGTTCTTCGAAGTCGATATTCAGTTCTTCGAACGGCACATCGCGACGAAGGAAATGCACCGCGCGACCGCGAAACGGCGGAACATAATCAAACGCCCGCAGCTTCATCAGTTCGCGCAGCGACCGCGACAGTTGGTCTCGTTCCAAGCCAGCCAACTCCGCCAGTCGACTCGGCCGGACATAGACATCTTCGCCGCGATGACTGCCGACCACCTTCTCACAGGCCGCCAAGACGCGCCGCCGAATCTTCGCTTCGCGCGGCAGCATGTCTTGCAACGTGGGGAGGTCACTATCGATGCGAATGATGCCGTGGTTAGCGCTGCTGTCGAGCCGTTTCAGCACGCCCGCACGACCGAGCAGCGCCTCGGCGGTACTGATCGATTCCGCGGCGACTTTTCCGCCGAGCCCTTCGCGGACTTGCTGCAACGTCAGCTCGATCGGGTCTTCACTACGCGACAGCAGATAGCGATAGACATCATGGACCGTTTCGGCGCTCGGGTAGCGATTCTCGATGAAGAATTCTTGGATGTAGCGATCCGAATAGGCAAAGAACAAGCGGCAGTCGCTGGGCAATCCATCGCGTCCGGCGCGGCCCGCTTCTTGGTAATACGCTTCCAAACTGCCCGGCATGTTGTAGTGCACGACGAACCGGAGGTCCGATTTATCGATCCCCATCCCAAACGCGTTGGTTGCCACGATCGCCGACAGCTCGCCCGACATAAACGCGTTCTGGACGTCTTGGCGTTGGCGACCGTCCAAACCGGCGTGGTAAACGCCAATCCGTCGTCCCAGTTTTTCGGGCAGCCAATCGGCCAGCTCCTCACAGCGTTTGCGTGTCGCGGCATAGATGATGCCGCAGCCGGTCTGCTCTTTCAGGTATTTCAGCACCGCTTCATCCTTTTCGCGGTCTCCCTTGGTATGCGTCACCCCAAAATGCAAATTCTCTCGTTTAAAGCCGGTCACGAAACACTTGGGCGACCGCATATTCAGTAAGGCCTGAATATCGTCGCGGACCGTCGGCGTCGCCGTCGCGGTGAGGGCAATCGTCTGGACGTTATTTAAATAGCGTTCTCGAAACATTCCCAAACGAGCGTAATCGGGGCGAAAATCGTGGCCCCATTCGCTCATGCAGTGAGCCTCGTCGACCGCCAACAGACTGACGTTGGCTCCCTTGATGGCGTCTTGAAAGAAACGGTTCCGCAGACGTTCCGGTGCCACGTAGACCATTTCGTAGCGGCCTTCCGACATGTTTCGCATCACGTCGGCTTGCTCGGAACCGGTCAGCGTGCTGTTCAGCAGTGCTGCCGAAATGCCGCGCTGCTCCAACGCGTCGACTTGATCTTTCATCAACGCGATCAGTGGCGAGACGACCAGCGTGGTCCCTTTCATCGCCAAACTTGGCAATTGGTAGCAAAGGCTTTTACCGCCACCGGTGGGCATCACACACAGCACGTCGTGGCCTTCGATCACGTTTCGCACGACATCTTCCTGCCCCGGCCGAAAACTGCTGAGGCCAAACCGGGGTAGCAGCGTTGCCGACTGGTCGATGGTCGAGGTTTGCGGCATGAGTCCGTTCGTGGATATCGAGAAAAAACGTTGACCTAGCGTTGCAGCGTCACCAGAAAAGCGGAATAGCATCTGCGGGTGTTCGCAAAGTTAGCGAACAAATCGGGTGTTCGGTCGGACACTTGTTCACGTATGATCCTAACGCTTTTTTCCGTCGGCGTTAAGAACGCTGCGGCGGCCGGCATCGCGTCCTCAGTTCGTCGCGGGAGTTTCGTATTCTAAACGCTCGATCCAAGGCATCGCGGTCTGCAAAGCTTGATGCCCGGTCGGCGTGACGGCGGTCCGAGTGATAAACAGCGTCCGCAGGTTCCGCAAACCGTACAGCTTGGGCAGGCCCTCATCGGTGATGCCGGTGCCGCCCAAATGCAACAGGTTCAAGTTCGGCATCTGCGCGACCACGTCCAGCGAAGCGTCATTGATACCGGCCACGTTATCGAGATTCAGCAGCGTCAGGCCGGTCTGCGAACGTAAGTTTTCAATTCCCGCGTCGTCGACTTTGGTCAGCCACAGATTCAGCTTCTGCAGTTTCGGCATGCGGCTGATCGGCTCGAGTGCGGCGTTGGTCAGATCGGTTTCGGCTAATTCCAAGTCGACGACCGAGGTCAAATCGGCGAAGGCGGCCGGTTGTTCGCCAGTGATTTTCGTGCCGCGCAGACGCAGCTTGACCAACCGCGGCAGTTGAGCCAGCGTGGTCAAGGAAGCGTCGGTGACGGGACTGCCGAGGAGGCTAAGTTCTTTCAGGTTCCGCAGTGCCGCCAAATGCGAGACTCCCGCATCGCTGACCAGCGTCTTTTGCAGACTGAGTGCCGCCAACGAATCGAGCCCCGCGAGCGTTTCCATCGAGGCGTCGGTGATGCCACTGCCTTCGAGCTGGAGGTTACGCAGACCACGCAGTTGCGCTGCGATCGCTCGGACCCAGAAGTCGTCGATGTCGGGCTGACTGCGCAGATCGAGCAACACAATCGTGCCCTCTTTTTCTTCGAGACGAATTCCCTCGCGGCGTTCCAGTTCCTCAAGCAGATCGAACGGGGCGGCTGCGTCATTGTCGACCGACGCAGCGGGCATTGCATCGGCAGCCGTGTCGGCAGAGGAAACCGGATCGGGACCGCTGGCCGGCTGGCAACCGGTCAGGAACCAGCATCCGGTAAGTCCGAGCAACGCTTTGGCGTGTAGGACTAGCAGCCGATTCCGCAGTGGCAGGTGGCGATTGGAGATGCTCATAGGGGACTTTCGACACTGGGTAGGGAGATTAGCGATTAACGAGATTGGTTGGCAAGCTGACGCTGAGCGGATACAGATTATGGGCGGTTTTCCCGCTGTGGGAATCAGCCTCCCAAAAGGCTCCCTTGGCAATGAGCGATAAATGAGCGTCGGGTACCTTTTGTGCGAAGCACCCGAAGGGCGAGTTCTTCGCAAAAGGTACCCGACACTTTTTTGTCGCACGATCCTTGGCAGCGGCATTTCGAACGTTATTGAGTGACAGCCTTTCATGCGCATTACCGTTTCTTTGCTGCCGGCACACCGCTGGCCTGATGATGTGATTCCGGCCCAAACGACGGCGATCGTTGTGGATGTGCTGCGGGCGACTTCGGTAATGGCGACCGTCGCGGCTCACGGAGCGGCCGAGGTTGTCGTCTTTGAGACAATCGAAGCGGCGGCTGCGTGGTCAGCTGAGCAGCAACGTTTGGGCGTTCGGCCGTTGCTCTGTGGTGAGCGTCATTGCCAGCCCATCGCGGGTTTCGACGGTGGCAACTCGCCGGCGGAGTACCCACCGGCGCGTGTCGCGGGGCGCAGTCTGGGCATCACGACGACCAACGGCACACGGGCGATCGCGTCAGTGGAGACTTTCCAGCACGTGTTGACGGCCGCGTTTTTAAACCTCAGTCACGTCGTTTCGGCGCTGCATGGTCGAGCGCACGTTCACATTGTGTGTGCGGGAACCAATGGCCGCGTCACCGGCGAAGACACCTTGTTGGCCGGCGCGCTGGCCGACCGGTGCCAGCGCGGCTACGGCGCGGTGTTGGCAAACGACGAAGCACGTCTAGCAGTGGCGGCGTGGCGGCCACTGACGAACGACGCCGGCGACGTTTCGGAATCCTCGATCGGTGCGGCACTGCGAGAATCGCAAGGGGGCCGCAACCTGTTGGCGCTCGGTTTCGGCGACGACATCGCTCGCTGCGCGGCGCTTGACAGCGCTCCGGCCGTGCCGCGTGTCGTGCGGAGGCAACCGACGACATTCCAAGCCGATTGAGAAACTAAGGATCGTGCGACAAAAAAGTGTCGGGTACCTTTTGCGAGGAACTCGCCCTTCGGGTGCTTCGCACAAAAGGTACCCGACACTTATTTATCGCTCATTGCTAAACTGCTTGAAACACCGCCCCGGATAGCATCGCAAACGCTCTACGGCGTCAGATGCTCGGTCGTCTCGTCAGCGTATTTTTCCCACAACGCGTCGAGCCGCGTGGCGATTTCCGCTTCGCTGCCAACGACCAGCCAATAGCGGTAACGGTAGGTCGACCGCGGGTGCAGCGCGACGGTGTCTAGCGGCGCGACGTGCAGGCAGGGTCCTCCCACAGGATCGTCCGAACGTCCTTTGCCGTGTGGTCCAAAATTCCAAGCCGTCGTTGCGGCGGGAGAAAAAACGGCGATTCCCTGGCCTTGATCGTTCAAACAAACCATCGCCTTGCGCGGCGGAATAGCGGTCCCCCACGGCGGGCCAGGCGGTTGTGTTTCGTCACGCCACCGAGCGTTGCCGAGGTAGCTTTTGACGACATGAAAGTTGCGGGTGAAGTAACAAGCGGGGATCTCTTGGTGCCGCCGCAGCGGCACGCCCCAGCGGTCGCCCGGTTCACGTTGGGAAACGAATTCGCAGCGTACGACAATCACATTGGGCATGCTAGGCTCGAAGGCCGTCCATTGGCGCATCGTCGCTGCGGCAGGTTCTTCCGGCATGTCCCATAGATTGGGAATCGTTTCGCTAAACAGCACGGGGCCAGTGTCGGTTTTCCCTGCTTCAGGATCCGGCACATCGCGGATACGGGCCGCGGTGACACGAGACCACGAGCCGACGCCGCCACCTTGGATCGGGTTCCACGTCCAGGGACTCCACGCCGCGTGCTGGCCTTCCGCTTGCCGGTTCAGCGATTTACCAGCGTAATAAGACTGCTGAATCAGCCGCCCGGGATCGGCGATGTTGACCACGTTTTGTGGATAGCCTTGCCAGGCGAGCCAAGTGATCGCCGCCCCTTTGTCGCGGTCGATGCCGATTTGAACGACGCCGTTGTCCAGTCGCAGCAAGTCCTCAGCCAAGCCGTTTGGGGCAGCGAGTAACCACAGCAACACAAAATAACGATAAGGTGCGTGAACCATCTCAGACGATCAAAGGGGACGGCGGGCGGGGCAAGCAAGGTAGGCCAAGCGATCAGGCAGGCGAGCGATCACTTGTCCGTTGCTGCCGGGGACTCGGTCGCTTCGGTGACCGGTACGATGCGGCCGAACAGGTGACCGCCCTTCTCGCCGTGGTCCCACGTGCCGGCGTAGCGACCATGATGGATGACGACCCGCGTGGAGAACGTTCCCAGTCCCGGCAGCCACATATCTTCCAACGTAATCACCGGCGTCTTGCCAGCCCACTGCACGGGCAAGTCGAGCGGCAATTCGGTGTCGGTATCGCCGTATCGAATCCGAGCCGTAAAACGAAACAGATCCCCTTCCGGCAATTTTTCACACTTGCGGATCGTGTATTCTTCTTCGGGCATTTTGCCGTCGGCTTGACCAACGATCGTAAACCGCCCGATGAATTTCGCACCCGACATGTACTTGGCGAATCGCGCATTCCGCTCCGCTTCGGTTTCCTTACCACCATTTCCAGCCTCTTCCGCAGCGTCGGAAACCGCTTTGGTTGGTGCGGCGGGATCTTGCGCATGCAGCACCGAACGCGAATCCAGCACGCTATCGACCAGCCCAGCAGCGACCAGCACGTAAGCGAGCCCGAGCAAGAGCGTTCTTGGGAATGGTAACAATGGCATGGGAAGCTCCAGGTGGGTTAGGAATACGAGACAAAAATGATCGCTGCCAGCTACTTGATTGGCTGTCGGTTCTACGTGGATGTTCTTTTTAAGACGATTTACACTGGTCGGCAATCGATCCTTTGAGCATATTGTGAGATTCGAGGTGTGAAGAGTTTACCCCACGCCGGCCTGTGACCGGTAATTTCTCTGTTGTTGAGTGGACGGCTTTGAACGAATCGATCACCGTTCGAAAAATCGACTGGAGCGATCCCGACGACGCTCTGATCGCTATTGAACTACTCGATGAGTACTCTCATCATCCGATGGGCGACAGCGGTCCTTTGCGTCCCAGTGTGCTGTCGCGGTTGCGAAATTTGATGCTCAACCAGCAGGACGCCTGTGCTTTGGTGGCCTTCGATGAAACCCAAACTGCCGTGGGATTGGCCGTCTGCCTGCCCAGTTTGTCGACTTTCAAAGCGGCCTTGAGGATCAACATTCACGATCTGTTCGTGCGTCCGGACTCGCGTCATCAAGGCGTCGGTCAGCGGTTGTTGCAAGCGGCGGCCGACGAGGCTCGGCAGCGCGGGGCCTGTGCGGTGACGCTAGAGGTGCGTGCCGATAACAAGGCCGCCTGTCAGCTCTATTCTTCCTTCGGCTTTACCGGCATCGGGCAGCCAACGCCGCCGCTGGTCCCAGGCGACGATCCGGTTTACTTTTTTGGCACGTTACTGATCGAGACATCTTGAGCGGTTTTTTCATCGATGCTCTCCGTCGCCAAAGGCACGCCCGCGGTCGCTTGCGGTGGTACACCCGCTTGGGGTGGGGCGACGCGAACCGGCATCGGTCGCCCCGCGCAATTGATGGCCAGTGGTTCTAAACGCAGCCCAATCGCGCCGTAGATCTGATTGAACTGCGCCACGAAAGCCTCTTGCCCCACCTCCGGCAAACGCACCGGAGCATCTTCGGAAGCGGAATGCAAAATGATGGCGTCGTGCGGTTCCGCCGAGCGATTACTGCTCATCCATGAAGCTCCTGGTCATCCAATGTCAAAGTTTTTTGCCACGCCCCGGCGACGCAGCTTTGCGAGCACGACGATTCCGATCGGTCCACCCAGTCCCAGCCAAGCACCCAGCAGCGGTAGATAAGAAAGATGACCGGCCAGCCGGGTCAGGAGTAGGTTCTGCCTTCGGAGCCCGTTGACGACCCCCACCAAGGCCGTCACTGTCAAAATCAAATTCAGCAAGCCGAGCGGAATATTGTAGGGGAAAATCACGTTTGTCCAGCCGACAATCGTTGCCACGACGCCACCGATGAGGCTGACCGATTCCCCTGTGGTCGCCTCAAACACCGTTACCCCCAAGACAAATAGCAGAAAAATAGCCCATGTCAGGTTGCTCCACAGCAACAGCGTCAGCGAAGGGCGGAGGGCGCGCTCGGTGACCTGCAGGCGATTGGGGATCATCAACCGCGCGTGTTGGTCAAGTTCCCCGGATGACAGACCGGAGGCTAGCGGTTTGGAAAAAGGATTGTCGCTCACAAGGTCTCTGCGAAAGAAAAGCGAAACGAGGCCCAAAACGTCCCAGCCCGCAGTATAGCGTCCATTGCCCCCGTGGCCACAATGTCGCATCCCGTGGCGAAGAAGGCTATGCTGAATCGACAGGCCTGAGAGGACTCGTGCCTAAGCAGGTTTGCAGGAATCCTTCCGCAGAACTCTGCTTAGCCGTTGGGGCGATAGCCCCGGTTGTATTCAGGAACCGCGGCTATCGCCGAGGCGGCTCATTGACCCGATGACTCCAGCCAGCCTGCCTGCTTAATCTTTTCTCCGCTTTGCTTGTCGAACTTAATGATTCAGTACCTTGTTCGCTTCGGTTCTTTTGGAACGTTGTATCGCTGCCACACTCCCGATCCGGTCGGGTATGCGAGGGGCCAGCGCGTCATCTGCCGGACGCCCCGCGGCACCGAGATCGGCGTGGTGACGGCGGTGATCGATCCCGTCGTACAGGAAAATGACTCCACAGAAAACACCGCTGCGGTGGACGTTGAAGGGCGGATCATTCGCCGGACGACGACGGAAGACGAACTGCTGGTCGATCGGCTGGAGAAGCATCGGGTCCAAGCGGTCGTTCGCTGCCAAGCGATGCTTGCCGCGGCCGGTTCCGATGCGACCTTGCTTGAAGTCGATCCCCTGTTCGATGGTCGAACGTTGCTGTTCTTTTTTCTCGGCCCGGTCGGTGATGAGGTGCAAGCGTTAACCGATGAATTGACTGCCGAATACGAACGCAATGTGCGCAGCAAGCACTTTGCCAAACTGCTGGCGGAAGGCTGCGGCCCTGGTTGCGGCACAGACGAAAAGGCGGGGGGCGGTTGTAGCGGTGGTTGTGCGGTCTGCGTCGTCGCCGCCGCTTGTGCGCGGCCCGCTTGATCGAGACGTTGCTCAGGCGACCGCCGCTCAAGCCGTTTCGGTGTTCGCTTGCACCAAGTCCAGAACGCGCTGGAGCACTTCTTGGGGTTGCATCCCGTCGGTGTTTAAGATGATCGCATCCGGAGCCGGTCGCAGGCTGCCGACAGCCCTCAGCCGGTCCTCGAGGTCGCGTTGGTTTTGATCGGCCAGCACCTCCGCGATCGTGACCGTTTCGCCGGCCGCGCGCAGTTGCTGTTGCCGCCGCGCGGCACGTTCCTCGGGCGAGGCGGTCAGGAAAATCTTGCACTCGGCGTGGGGAAAGACTTCGGAGCCCTGGTCACGGCCTTCGGTGACGATGTTCTTGCCGCGCGCGATCCGTCGTTGCTGCTCGTTGAGGCAATCGCGAATTCCCGGATGATCGGCGACGAAACGAATATGGCGTGTGACCTCGGGCATGCGGATCACGTCGCCGACATCTCGACCGTTGAGCAACACGCTGCCATCGGCGAAGTCGATTTCCGCTTGCCGAGATACCGCCAGCAACCCTTCGGTATCGGTAAAGTCGACCCCGTCGCGCAGGGCCGCGTAGGTCACGCACCGGTACATCGCTCCGGTATCAAGAAACGCGAACTGCAATTGCTTGGCGGCTAGTCTTGCGATGCTGCTTTTGCCGGCACCCGCCGGACCATCAATCGTCACAATCACGCCGACACCTCCGCCGGGTTGGCAAGTTGTTCGACGGCGTTGTGAAGCTCCCGTATCGATTCCAGAACGTCTGGAGAAGTGGCCGTCGATTCGGGAAGCCTACCAAAACGGATCGAATAATACAGGTCGGTTAGCCGTCGCAGTGGCGAAGCGAGGGCGGTCGTGTCGGCAGTGCGCAGTTGAGGCCGTTCCGGCAGGCTGTGCAGTGCACGAGCGATCCATTCGCGCGGCGTCTCGGTGGCCTCCCGCTCCATCCCCAGTCTCCGTAACTGTTCGCAGACATCGGCGTAGAAATCGAGCTGTGGTGCGACGTGCGTTGCCGCCGTCCCGTGGCGGGACGCACGCTTCCAACGCCACTTCGGCAGCTTGACACGATAGAAAATGATCGCTCCGAGTGCCGCGACGATACCGAACATGGCCGCCGGCAAAGAGAACCACTTTCCTGCGGCCAGCGATCCGCCTCCTAGTTCCCCCGTGGTAAGCTGCCGAAGTTTCAGCGCAAAGCCACGAAGCAGAAGACTGAACGAACCGCCCACCCCCGCTTCTCCCAATCCCGCGTCGCGTTGCCGTTTGCCGTTCATGTCGATCACCCACTGCTCCCATAGGTTTTGCATGTGGTCGACCGCCTGCGTGACCTGATCCTCATCGGACGCGTTTGCCGCGGGTGTGGGATCCAATCGCATCCACACCGGTCCGGCTTGAGGTTGCCCATACAGGACCGTTTCGTCTGGGACTTGCGTTTCGTTGAGGTACGCTTCGACCCACGCGTGCGCATGCGACTGCCGAACGATATACCGTTGGCTGAAAGGGCTGTATTCGTTCGTCTTGTAGCCGACCACCAACCGTGATGGGATGCCTTGGCTGCGTAACATCAGTGCCAGTGCCGAAGCAAAGTATTGACAATGTCCGGCTCGATTGATCGTGAGGAATTCTTCCACAGGATCGAGGTCCGGATCGTGTTTCATCGTCAGGTCCAACGTGTAACGCAAGCCGGCTTCTTGGGCAACAAATTGACTCAAGCGACGCGCGATGGCATGTGGCTGACGCGTCTCCGGCGGCATCGAATCGACGACCGCCTTGGCCGTTTTAGCCAACTCCGGCAGTTTATGCCTATCAAACCGTGCATCCTCCCGACGCCACAAAGAAAGTCCTTCCTCGATCGGCGAACGAGGCAGGTAAACCTCTTCGCCGGGAGCGTAGCAGCGCAACAGATCACTGTCGGTGCCGTTGTGATAGGCGTGCGTTCCAAACCGATAGGTAATACGACTGCGCGAGACGGTATTTTCGTCGTCGGCGCGGAGCAGCAACCACCTCTCCAGCATGTGGCGGACTTCGGGGGCCGGCCCAATGGCGTAGTAAGGAGGGATGGAAAAGGCCGCCTTGGTGCTGAGCGGTTGTTGGGAAATGGTCACATTCACGCGATCAAAAAACAGATTGTCGGTCGTCCGCTGAGGAAAGTATTCGCGGGGCAGCGGCTGGATGTGCATCTGCCCGGGCGGCTTTGTCGCCTGCCATTGGCCGGACGAGTGAATGAAATCGTAGGCATTTAAGGTGCGGCCACGCAGGTACATTTCCCCGTTCAGCATGTAGGGCTGTTCGGTGGTTGCGTCGGCCAAGGCGACACGCATCACGATCGATTTATTTTGCTGCAGGCCACCGATTTGCTGCAACGAAATCGCGTCTGAAAAACCGACCTGCGGGGCGGCGCCTAGACTGACACCGTCGCTCTCCGCGGTGCGGGGAATGGCGTAAAAAAAGACCATCCCAACGAGCAGGACCGCGGGGCCTAGGGAGGCGATTGCGGGGCGTGGAAGTTGCAGCCCGGCGACGGTCAACCTTCGGACAGACGAGGGCGATGCGGTTTGCGCCCAGTCGTGCGCCCCGTTTACTGCTCCGTGTTTGGGCCTCAACCGTGCATTGCCCATCCAGGCATGCGGCGTCGGAATCGCTGGCGAAGCGAGCGGCTTCGTCAGTGGCTGTGCCAGGGAATAGGCCTGCAGCAAGACGAGCGCACTCAGCCCGATCAAGGCAATTGGAACAAAGAGCATCGCAAAGGTCAGGGCATGATTAAAGACCGCCGCCACGACGATCTCTAGCAAACAAAAGATCCCGATCTGCTCGAAGGTCCGGCGTGTTTTCTGCTGCAGCATTAACACCGCTTGGACCAGCACCAATAACTGGGCCACGGCAATGAGCTGGCGGTTGTTGGCGGGGCTGAGCGGAATGAATTCGCCGATGCAGTAGGCCGCGATAGCGCCCATTGCCAAATAGCCGAGTACCGGTGGCAACGCGAACAGCTTTAGCCAATCGACAAAGACAAACGCGAACAGCGACGTCAAGACGGCGATCGCCGGCAGCGATCCGCTCTGTTCTCCAAACCCCAGCAGCAGACCGCCCAGCGCTGCCAGGAGAGCAAAGTGGATTTGCAAGTAAAATTCAAGCCGTCGCATCGAGGGCGTCTCCTACGATCAGTGCCTGTGCCGCGCCGCCATCCATACCCAGCCACCGCAAGTCTAGCTGGTCGGCTCGCAGTTCTAACGCACTCGACGTCAAGCGATCTTCGTCGGGAGTGTGGGGGCTGACGACCAAGATCGGCCGACCGCTGCCGGCCAACCCCAGTCCGGTTGCTAGCGCGGGCACGAGGTTGGTCACCGGTGCCGGCGCGACTTCGGCCAGCAGACGCATTGCATCACGGAGCGAGTGGGGAGCGCTGGTGACGACCATCTGCTTGGTCTCTCGACCGACGACGACCAACGTAATACGGTTCGAGGGGACTTGGGAAAGCTTCATGACCAAGGTCGCCGCTAATCGAATCGCTCGCTCGACCTGTTGCTCCGCCGCCCCTTGCTCCGCCGCCCCTTGCTCCGCCGTGGCGAGGAAAGAAGCATCCAGCAGCAGGCACATTTCGTGGCGTCGCTGTTGTTCGAATTGGCGAACCGCCAGTTGGTCCAGGCGAGCCGTGGTGCGCCAATGGACCCAGCGTCGACTATCGCCGTGCTGCCATTCACGAAGGCCATAGAAGTCCCCCTCGCTGACGCCCGAACGTTTGGATGTAGAGGCTAGGCCGCCACTGCGTGAGTCGATAATACGTTGCCACTGCGGCGAAAGATTCAGCAACCGCGGGTAAATGTAGACATCGGCTTCCTGCCCACCGGGACGCTTGCGAGCGGTGGAGAAGCCGAACGGAAATCCCGTGCTCAGCTTGGTCGGCCCCAAGTGATAGCGTCCACGTTGGTGGATCACACACTGATACTGGCACTCGCGCCGACTGTTGGGCAGCAGAAAACCGACGCCGCATTGCCCCGCGACCGGTTGGAGGTGTTTCAGTTCGGCGGGCGGCGAGATTTTATCCTCCAGTAAAATCAGCCAAGCGGGAATCCAACGGCTGAGGTTGGAGACCGTAAAGATCAGCGTAAACGGCGTCCCCGAAAAGGCATCGCTAGGCTCGATCCGGGTCAGTTTCAACAGTTCCACGATCCGTCGCGAGAAACGCCACTGCAGAATTAAGGCACCCACCAGTAACCCAGCCACAATCAACAACAGGTTGAAACCTCGCAGGGCACCACCGAGGACGGCAAAGATGGCGATGAAGCCGACATGCAACCCCAATCGACTTAGCCGACTGGCGACGGCGGCTTCCTGTTCGCTGTGAGGTTGGCGTTTTCTAAACAAAATCGGCGTTCCCAGCGACAAACAGGTAAAAAAACAAGCAACACCCAAAGCTACCAGCTTAGCAAATTCCCCTTGCAATCGCTTGACTAGCCGCCTCTTCATTCAAGATTTGCCGATTTTGCCGTCTTCACCGGCAAAACGGGCTGAACCTTTACGATCCTCTGGACCGATACTACCGGCACAGACAGACCTCATTCGCTGCTGATGGTGAATGGGTAAGCAGGGCGGGGGGCGATCCCGCAAGGAATTCGAACGCACATCGGTGGAACAAACTCATGTCGGTACGGAAGCTGACGCTGGGCCTATTGGCCATTTTTGCCTTCAACTGCGGGCTGCAATCAGCATCCGCGCAGCATGAAGAACACATGCCGTTCGTCGATCCGATGGCTTTCGAGCCAGACTTTCGATGGTTCGAGCCGGTCTACAACATGGACCTGGCGGATATGCGGCCAAGTAAACGGGCCTCTACCGGTTGGTTCGGGGCGCTCGATCGGATGAATCTGTTCGTCACGCGTCCAGAAAACGAAGCGAGTGACTTCAAGCTGGACGACGGCTGGGGGGGGCGCGTTGACGTCGGTTTCATGAACGACAAGGAGAGCGGTTGGCTCGCCTCGTTCAGCTACCTCGATGGACCTAACGCCGACCGAACCACTCGGACTCCGCGGATTAATATCCTCAATGAGGATGATCTGCTGGGAGCGGAACCCGACCTGTTGGGGCCTCGCGGCCAACTGCTACCCGAGTTCGCTCGTAACTCTCCTGGGCTGTCGCAGCGATATGCTTTCCCAGGCCAAAGTTTGAACATTGTCGAGATCGACAGTTTCGAGCTGAACAAGACCTTCCGCATGGAACCCTATCACTACGGCGGTATCTTGGAGCCGATGATCGGTTTCCGATACATGCAGATCGAAGACACCTTCTTTCGATCGCAGTATCGCTCGACCGAAGCGATCACACTGCCGCTGTTGATCTCTCCAACGGACGATCCGACGGAACAGATTATCACCGACCTGTCGCGAGCCAATAACCAAATGTTCGGTGGACAGATCGGCTTTCGGTACTTCAAGTACTTTGAGCGGTTTAAGTTTAGCACCGACTTGCGAGTCTTCGCGATGCACAACTACCAAAGCAACACCGACAGCTCCACGATCCAGACCACCGTCTATGGTGGCACGGGGATCGGAACGGAAGCGGAATTCTTCGAATCAAACGAAGTCTTCGTGGAATATGCCGAAGATGACGAGTTCGCTTTCGGGTTCGACCTGCGGACCGAGCTGGCTTATACGCTCACTCGTGACTTCAGCATCCGCGGTGGGTTGCAATTGACCGATGTGGCTCAGGGTGTCTGGAGAGGCCGGATCTCCGACCCCAACGATCAGACGTTGGTCGCCGTGGGCTATACCTTCGGCATCACATTGAATCGCTAGTCTGTCAAGCGTTCGAACTGCATCGCCCGTGCGGTCGGCTGGTCCTTCGGATCAGCCGACCGTTTTGTTTGCGCTGCCAGTCAACGTGTTAGCAATGAGCGATCAATAAGTGTCGGGTACCTTTTGTGCGAAGCACCCGAAGGGCGAGTTCCTCGCAAAAGGTACCCGCCACTTTTTTGTCGCCACTTTTTTGTCGCACGATCCTTACCTCGTCAACGGCGTGAGGCAAAACGACACGACGACAACCGTGCCGCTCTGGCTTTGACGGCGGCCGTCGTCCCGCAGGCACGCGCGGTTCGAATCAACTTGGTTCCTTCTGGCTCCACTGGTGCTGCAGTCGTAACACTTCCAGCACGGCCTCCGCCGATTCGATCCCTTTGTTTCCAACGTTGCCGCCGCTGCGGTGAATCGCCTGTTCCACGGTGTTACACGTCAGCAGGCCAAAGGCTACCGGTTTACTGGTCTCCAGGCCCAAGTTCATCAGCGCCAGCGAGACCGCTCGATTGATGTGTTCATCGTGAGTCGTTTCCCCGCGGATCACCGCCCCCAACGCGATCGCCGCCCCGACCGACTTACGCCGTAAGAATTCGGCTGTGATCAGCGGCAGTTCCCATGCTCCGGGCACTCGAGCCACCAAGATGTTGGCGTCCCCTACTCCGGCGGCAGCCAGGGTTTCCAAGGCGCCGGCAAGAAGTTTGTCGGTGATGGAATCGTTGTAACGAGAAACCACGACCGCGATTTGACACGTGGGCAAAGGTCCAGCCGTGCCGCTAAATGAAGCCGCCATAATGGGATGTTGGTCCTGAGGGGGGAAAGGCAAAGGGTGCGTTGTCGCGAACGGTTTGCGTTGGAAGCGTGATGGGCCGAGTGACCGAACTCGAGATCGTAACGCTCCGAGTGGAAAGATGAAACGTGGCCGGGTGGGGCGTCGATCCAGGGAAGATTCCGAAGATGACGAATTGGAGGGCGAGGGCTATTCCCTGGAGGGATTCGGGGACGCCACCTTCAGTGAAAATCGCGATGAATGCCACAATTTTTTTATTTAGCCGCTGCTCACTGACAGGATCTGTCACCCCTGCGGACGATGCTTCCGGTAGGCCAAGCAAGATTGGCTTTGGTCGACATTCTCTTGTTGCTACAACGGCTCGTCCGGTCGGGCTTGATCGGGAGACCGCGATGGGGGGCGAAGGGGCAGACGCTCCCCCATCGCGGTTTCTATTGCATCGCTTTGCTGCAATTTTCGTTATACTCTGCCCATCGCTTGTACCAAGCGACTCGCAAACGCTTGGCGTCGCGAATCTTATCTGAGTCTTTCTGTTTTGCAATTGATTAAACGAGTTCCACGATGCCCAGCCGCTTGGAGCGCATTCTTCGCATTTTGTTGCTGCTACAAACTCGTGTCCCTTATGATGCCATCCGGCTAGCTCATGAGATGCAGGTCCATCGCCGGACCATTTTTCGCGATATCGCGGCTCTACGGGGGCTGGGCATTCCGGTCGACTTTGACAACGAGTCGGCTTGCTATTCTTTGGCGTCGAACAATGAACTGGATCTGAACTCGGTCAGCATTGAAGAGCTCACCGAGTTGCTTGTTTCGGCCTGCTTGGCGGCCAACCTCAATAGCGAAAACGCAGAGGCGACCAAGCGGGTGGCGCTGAAGTTGTCCGCCAGATTGCCCGAACCGGTGCAAAGAGAGATTGCCAAGCTCGCCTTGCAGTCCGAAGTCCACAGCCCGCAGCCTGCTTTTCATACCGTGACCACGATTACGTCGGCGATTCGCAAGAATACACCGCTCTTGCTGAGTGAACTCGCGCCGTCAGGCAAGTGTCTTAGCAAACGCCTTGTCCCCGAATCGTTAACCTATTGCTCGCATGGTTGGGTGCTGATGGGTACGGACGAGACCGGCGTGCGTCGAAGCTACATCGTGGATGGGTTTCCCCTCGCTAAACCGCTCGATCTGCTCGAAAGCAATGAAGATGCATTCCGCGCGGTTGCACGTTCGGCCGGATGGCCGAACGCGTGCGACAACTCGGCGCGGGAAGAAAATCGCCTTCGTTCCGACAGTGCTGCCGCCGATCCACCTTCGAATTGAAATGAGTCGCAGCGACCGATCTTTCGTGTTAAGCAATGAGCGACAAAAAAGTGTCGGGTACCTTTTGTGCGAAGCACCCGAAGGGCGAGTTCCTCGCAAAAGGTACCCGACGCTTATTTATCGCACGATCCTAAGTCATTAACGGTTTTCTCTGACGGGGCAGGACATGGACCTTGAATCATGGGGCAAAGGACAGGACCAGCCGTGACATTTTCCATTTACCCAAACGCCTTCTATTCCAACAAGAGTAAACACATTGGCTAAGAGCAATGCACTGGCGATGACGTCCCACGTCAGCTTTCGCAATTCGCAGGGCTTGGAGTCCCGTGGATCGCTGGTTCGTTTGAATCGTCAGCAAGTCGTTTTCGAAGTTTATAATCCGTATTCGATCGTTCAACTGTCCGAGGTCCTCGACAACCTTAGCATTCACCAAGGGCAGCGAGAAACCTACAGTGGCCGCGCCGTGGTGACCGGGTTATTGAATACCGGACTGATGTTGATTGTGTCCGCGTCGCTGGTCGATCCTTGGTCGGATCTAAAGGGCCTGCAGCCCGGGCAGGTGCTCCGCTCCTTCGTGCACAATTTTGTTTCGGACTGGGAAGCGGCGAGCGAGCGTTTGGAGAAACCGTTCCAACTGTGCGTCGGAAACCTACGAAATTACCTGCAGGAACTGAGTCGCTGGCTGGAGCACTGGGAAACCGAGGCGGGTATCCATGACAACCGAACGTCTCCCGAATTGATGTTGGAATTTGTTGGCGACGTCGATCAGGAAATCGCGCCACGGTTGATGCAGTTGTATGAAGACTTCGAAGCGGCATCCCAAGACCTTCCTCGTAAACATGTTTCCTACCATCGCGCTTTCGCACAACGAGAACTGCATCCGTTAATGATGAGCTCTCCGTTTATGAATCGGGCGTACAACAAACCACTGGGCTATGCTGGTGATTTCGAGATGGTTCGGATGATGCTGAACGATCCGTGGGAAGGCCCCAATACCTTTGCCAAACTGCTCAATGCATCGGCGCTACGCCATGAAGCGCCGGCGGCACATCGCAATCGAATCGATCTGCTGCATGCCGCGCTGAAGCGAGAAACCGAAAACGCGTTGGCTGGGAACGGCCCGAAACTCGAGGACGGGCGTTTTCGGATCATGAATCTGGGCTGTGGGCCGGCCGTCGAAGTTCGCGAATTTGCTCAGTCCGACGATGCCTCCGACAAAGTCGATATTCAACTGGTCGACTTCAACGATGAAACGCTCGACCACGTCCGCAATGACCTGGTGCCGCATCTGAACCGAGTCCGCCCAGAATTGAATGTGGAGCTCCGGCAGCGCTCGGTGCACGAACTGATCCAGACCAGCGTCGAAGGGAAACACCAGGAAACGCCTCAGTACGATATGGTTTACTGTGCCGGGTTGTTTGATTATTTCCGCGACACGACGTGCGGCTTCCTGATCGAGTTGTTCCACTCGTGGGTCAAACCGGGAGGCTTGGTGCTGGTCACTAATGTGACGCCGACCCATTCCTCGGTCGCCATCATGGGCCTGGTGCTGGACTGGAACCTGGAACTCCGCGATGAAAAGGGAATGCTGCGGTTGGTGCCCGACTTGGGAGTCCAACGCACCTATTGTGATCAAACCGGAGTCAATGTATTTCTGGAAATCCGCAAGGAAAACCATTCCATTTCGACCTCATGAAATCTGTCAGCCTCGAAGCCAACGACGACTTGAGCGACTTCCAAAGCGCTGAAGCATCGATCCGTCTGTCACGGACGGGTGTCGCATTGGCGCTCGGGGCGCTGCTGATGCCAACCGGCGCGGGGCTGGATGTGTCGCTCTATCCGCAGCATTTTGCGACCCTGCTGAGTGTTCGACTGCTAACCACATTAATTTTGCTCGCGGGGCTGTGGGCGATCTACCGACTGCCCAGGCTGCCAATCAAGAGTGTCAGCTTGGGCTTGCTGCTGGCACCCTCCCTGGCGATCTCCACCATGATTTGGTTAACCAACGGCGGAGATTCACTATATTTTTTTGGTTTGATCCTGCTGATGGTGTTCGTTCAGTTGCTGGGCTTCAGCGCCGGCGAGGCGCTAGTGTATTGCGGCATCACGACATTGCTGTATTGGTTGGCCGTCTGGTTTCACAATGGTGTGATCTTGGTGAGCTATCAATACACACCGCTGGCCGTCTTCTTTTTGGTCACGACCAGTCTGGTGTGCGTGGTGATCTGTCACCTCAATCAGCGGAACCGCTTCACCGACTTTCGCCTCCGCAAGAGCTTGGATCAGAAAAACCACCAGTTGGAATACTTGGACGTGCAGCGGATGGAGTTTCTCGCCAACGTGAGCCACGAGCTGAGGACGCCGTTAGCGATGGTATTGGCACCGCTCGATGAATTGCTGTCGTCGCGGGGCAGCCTGAGCGATTCGGCGGGAGCTTCATTGGCCGTCGTGCGACGCAACGCTGATCGCTTGCGAATCTTGGTCGACGACCTGTTGGACATTGTGCGACTGGATCACGCTACGTTTCGTTTGCAACTCGAAGATGTCGACGCCCGCGAATTTATCTACGAAATCCTCGCCACTGCGGGCCCTTTCGCACAGCAAGGGGGACTGAGCATGGAGGTGGAATGCGAGCCGTCGCCGATGCACTTGCGGCTCGACTTGGCACGCATGGAGCGGGTGCTGTTGAACGTGATTAGTAACGCCATCAAATTCTCCCCCCTCGGCGGCACCATCACCATCGCTCTGAATCGTGTCGACGATACCGCGGTGATCTCGGTTTCCGATCAGGGGCCGGGAATACCGGACGATCAGCGCGAACGCATTTTCGAACGCATGTTCCAAACCAGCACCGGCGTTGCGACGGCGAAGGGACTCGGCTTGGGCCTTTCGATCTCGCGAGAAATTGTGCAGTGGCATGGGGGGACCATTGATGTCCAGCCAGCGGAGCCGCGTGGCAGTTGTTTCCGCGTCTGCATGCCAGTGGTCACCGAAGAGGAACCCGGTTCCGAATCGAGTCCGCTGGTTGATGGTGAAGCCCAAACTTCAGACTCAGCATCCAGCTCGACAACTAAAGGTCAATTTGCGTTTCCCGTTTCGATGATCACCGTTGACGACACTGCGGACGACACCGCTGAGAGGCAACTCACGCGATCGGCGAATGATTCCACCGACCTAGCAGAGGCGACTACGGCGGCACTCGAGCCGGCGGAGGCTCCGGAGGTCTTGATCATTGATGATGAACAGGATCTGAGGCTGTTTTTGCGAAACTCGCTCAGCAAACACTTTTCGACCGTCGCCTCGGCATCAGGCGAAGAGGGATTAGCGGCCGCTCGGCGATTGGTGCCGTGTTGCATCTTGCTCGATTTCATGCTGCCCGATGAGGATGGCTTGAGTGTCCTGCGGCAACTGCGCGACGAACCGGCGCTCGGTGATACAAAGATCATCATGCTAACGGCTCATTTCGATGAGAACGTCAAGTTGGAGGCATTGCGGTTAGGAGCGAATGACTTCCTGTCCAAGCCTTTCGGATTAACCGAAGTCCGGGCACGTGTCGCCGGCCTGGTCCGCAGTTCACGCATGCAAGCCGAACTGCGAAGCGAACGTGAAGAATTACGACGATCACTCGAACAGTTGACGAAGACCAAAGCGCAACTCTTTCAAAGTGAAAAGATGCGTGCCGTAGCCAGTTTGGCTGCGGGCTTGTTGCATGAAATCAACAATCCGATTCACTTCACTTTGATGGCCGTCAAAATCTTGCGACGTGACTTGGCGAAGGGGCGCGACGTGGAGGAGACGCTCGATGACATTGGCGATGGGATCCAACGGGTTTCCGACATTATCACCGACCTGCGAACCTTTGCTTATCCCGAGGAAGCGATGCTCACCGCAGCGTTTCCACTCTCCGAAGCGGTGCGAACGGCATTTCGTTTTGCGGCCAGCGATGCCGAGCAAATTCAGCTTAAAGCCGATTTGCGGCAGTTGGAAAGCGTTTCGGTCGAGGGATCGAAAAGCCAAGTCACGCAGGTCTTGTTAAACCTAATTTTGAACGCGATCAGCGCGCTGAAGCAGGCTGCGAGCGCAGCGGAAACCACCGCCGCGAACCGGCCCACGGTTCAAGTCGAAGCTGCCATCACCCGCTTGGAAGCGGCCTCGACGGCGGACAGCGGGCCCAGCGGCGTACCGCGATCGCGAGTCTTCGTGTCGGTACAAGACAATGGCCCGGGTATTCCTGAGGCCTTGCAGGCACAGATTTGGAACCCTTTTTTCACCACCTCCGAACCCGGCAAGGGGCTCGGCCTGGGCTTGAGCATTTGCGACACAATCGTCCGCGGCCATGGCGGATCGCTGACGATTCAGAGCAATGCAAACGGTACTCGTATTTCTTTTGACCTTCCACACGCTCACAAAGGCCCCGTCCATGAACGCGCCGGCGAACCAAAAACAGATTCTCTATGTGGACGATGAACCGCAGGCGTTGAAATACTTTTCACGTTTGTTTGAAGATCGTTTTGACATCGTCACCGCTGAGTCGGTCGACGCCGCGATGGAGTGCCTCCAGAACCATGCCGACAATATCAGCGTTGTGGTGACCGACCAACGGATGCCCGAAAAATCGGGCGTCCAGTTGATGGAGTTGATTCGGTTTCAGTACCCCAATATCGCCAGAATCCTGCTGACCGCTTACAGCGAATTGGAACTGGCGATTCAGTCGGTCAACGAAGGAGGGGCTTTTCGATACCTCAAGAAACCGCTCGACGAAGACGAGATGATCGGCACCCTGCTGCGTGCTCAGGAATACCACGCGGTGCTCGACGAACGCGATCAATTGCTGCGCGAAAAACTGACGGTGTTGCATCGCTTGATCGTCATGGATCGCGTCCGTGGCTTGGCTACCGCGACGACTGCGCTCGAGGGGCGACTGAACAATGCCTGGCGTGCGCTGACGGCCTACATGCAGCAGTCGCCGGTAAAGCAGAGAATTCAAGTGCAGATGGACGAGATCTCGGGGATGAACATGATCGCCGTCGCCCGTCGCGAAGCGGAGTTGATGGTGCGGACGGTCGAAATGATCCTGCAAGACACCATCGAGGCGTCCTCTGGTGGATCGCAGTCAGCGCATGTTCCGCGCGTGCTGGCGGAGTTCGTCGCCAAGCACCGTTCTCGGGCTCAAGATGACGACGTGGCGATTGAAACGGTGACCGAGATCCCCGACGTGGAGATCACGACCGATCAAGGAATGTTGATGCGACTGTTGGAAATCGTCCTGCGGCGGCTCTCGGACATTCAGGATCAACCGACTCAGATTGACCTTTCAATGTCAGCCGCCGAGGGGCGGCTAAGCATCGCGGCCAAGGGCAGTTTTGGCAAGTTTCAAAACGGACATGTCGCCTCGCTGTTTGCGGCGGCCATTCCGTTGCAGAAATGGCCGATCGGGTTAGACATGGACCTGTTGTCAGCCTTCATGATTGCCCATCACCTCGGTGGGAGCTTGACCATCGAGCCGACCTCGCCCTTGGGGCCGGGCCTGCGTTTGGAAATCCCTCTCGTGATGCCTGAACCGGAGAAAGGCAAGCTCGATTCAGCATGGTTCGAGACCGTCTACGAATCGCTTGAGGACTGGGAAAACGAGATGATCGGTTCGATGTAATCTTGCTCGGCAGTACGGCCACGGTCAAACGCTTTTGACCGTGGCGGGTCACGCGGGAACACCGGGACGCGTTACATGACCGAGAAGTAGTTATCGACCGCGAAGTCGAAGTACTCGTTTTTCAGTTCCACTTCCAACCCGTTGTACAGGCAGTAGTTGCGGACTTGCAGCAGCAAGTCGCGTGGTTGGCAATTTCGAAACGGTCGTTCGACCGGCAGGTAGTGAGTCTGAACGAGATAGTCAATTGGACCCGCTTGGTAAGGTATTTTCAGCACCTTGCACATGATCTCGAACAGCTTTCGGAAGTCGGCCTCCGAGGGATTGGTGACCTCGATCTTGTAAGGAATACGACGCAGAAACGCATCGTCGACCAAATCCTTTGGTTCCAGGTTGGTGCTGAAGATCACCAACTGGTCGAACGGCACTTGGATCTTTTTGCCGCTCGACATGTTTAAGTAATCGTAACGTTTCTCCAGCGGCACAATCCAACGATTGAGTAACTGATCGACGCTCATTTTTTGACGGCCGAAGTCGTCGATCAACAAGGTGCCGCAGTTGCTTTTTAGTTGCAGCGGCGCTTCACTGATTCCGTTGTCTTGATTGTTTTGCACCTCCAGCATCTCCATCGTCAATTCACCACCGGCGACCAGGGTGGGGCGACGCACGCGAACCCAACGCTTGTCGAATCCGCCTTGATCCAACAGGCCCGCGTCGGCTTCGGGCATGGCTAGTTCGTGATTCATCGGATCAAACACGCGCATGATGTCACCGTCGACGTCGATTGCGCGTGGAATCCAGATGTATTTGCCAAACGCCGCGGTGACCCGTTCGGCGATACTGGTTTTACCGTTGCCTGGGAAACCAAACAGGAACATTCCGCGGCCGCTGTTGATCGCCGGCCCAAGGCGATTAAGCATCCGCGGATTAATCAGCAGGTCGGAGAAGGCGCGCTGGAGGTCGGCTTTCTGAGGCCGCTGGCCTTCGATGGTTTGCAACTTGACGCTTGCGATGTACTCTTTCAACCGGACCGGACAGGCACCGTAATAGGTACAGTCCGAGGCGTGATTTCGCGCCACGGCTCGACCCGATTCGGTCAGGGCATACACATAATCGCCCGTTGCCGTCGCTGATCTGTAGGCCACGCGCTGCTCCATTTTCAGGCGCGTCAGCACCGGTTCGACCATGCGAAATGGCAGCTTGAGTTGATCCGCGACACGACGACCGTCGGATTCGCCGTTGTTCAACAGGTACCGAAAAATGATCTGCTCGATTACGGTTTCGCTGATATTCCCCTCTTCCAACGAACGCGGTTCAAGCGGTCGCCACGGTTCGTCGCGACTGGGGTGAAAACCGAGTGGCAAAGCAACGTTTTTAACGGGAGGAGCCGCCGGGATCTGGGCCGCCGCGAGCGGTGGGGATTCCGGGCGTGGTGCGGCGGGCCTAGCCGCGGTGCCGGTTGGCGCCGCGGGTCTTCCCGCCGGTGGCGGAGCTGCCGCGGCTGCCCTTCTGCTCGGCGGCGGATCAGGACGAGCCGGCGCGGAAACAGGGGAAGGTGGTGTTGGCGGAGAAGGTGGCGCACCATTGCCCAGTCCGTTGATTCTGGCGATCAAAGCTTCCAGTTTTGGATCGTGTCCGTGACTCGACTCGGTGGCGGGGTTAGACATGGTAGCACTGGCTCGGGGCAGATGTGTCAAACAACAGGAGGAGCGTTCTTTCGGTAAAAAAGTAGGTTGCAAAGCGGCTGTGGTCAAAATCCATCTGACAGAGAGGCCGCGAGCCGGGGCTGCCGATCACGCTTTTGGGCTGATGTTGATCGCGTGAACCAGCAGGCGAGCGACGCAGCGGGGCGTGGTTGGGCGATCCCACAGGAGTCACCACTCCATGGGACTCGCCATTCCGCCCACCCGATGCCAAGCGTTACTATCGCGGCAATCCCTACAACGGATGAGAGGAAGTGAAAGACCGCGGTCCGGCGGGAGGGAGGTCCCGTGCATCGCGCGGAGGGTAACCTATCTTTCGTAGACTCTTTTTCAAACCGAGATTTGTCGCTCCGAACCTGCAAGCCTGTTTGCGAAAGGTACCACCCGAGAATCGATGTTGGTAATCGAGCCCGAGCCGCCGCAGAGCCGCCTCTATCAGGCGGCGGAGAAAGCCCGTTGGGAGCTCGCGCTTCCCGGTGGGGCTCGGCGCTTAATTGCGTCGGGGGCTTCCAGCCATCGCAATGCCGGCGCGCTCCGCTTGTGGCTCGCGTCCGACCCGGATTTAGCGCAAAGACTGATTCGGTGGGCAAACAGCCCGCTGTTCAACTTGGCTCGGCCGCTCTCACGGATCGATGAAGTCTTGGCTGTGCTGGGGCGTGGAAAAGCGACGGGCCTAGCCATTCTTGGCGGCATCCGTGATCTGTTCGTGCCCAACTTACGGATCGGCACCTACACACGGGAGCAACTCTGGCGGCACTCGATGGCCGTTGCCGCGGTTTCCAGCATGATCGCGCGGACCTGTGATGCCTGCGACGACGAAACGGCATTTATGGCGGGTGCCCTGCACGACATCGGCATTTTGGCGAGCGAAAAAGTGGCTCTCGGAAGATTTGCCGCGTTGGTCGATCGTGTCGATTCGCTAACCGATACGCCGGTTGCGGAGCACCAGCTAGGCGACTGGGACCACCAACTGCTGGGCGCCGAGATCCTCTGCCAGTGGAGCTTTCCGGACGCGATTTGTGATGTCGCGCGTTATCATCACTGCCCCCACCGACTCAAGGATGTCGCCAACCAGAAGTTGCTGTGCTGTGTCGTGGTCGCCGATTTCCTCTGCAGCCGTTGCGGCTGGACCGAACTGGGCGTCCACAATGTGGCGCCGCCGCCCGACGCGGTCTTTCATTCGCTGGGCATCGATGCACAGTGCCTCACGATTCTCTGGCAACAACTTTATGTGACTCTAGAGCATACGCGAAAATTCATCTAAATTGCGGGCCTTTAACAATCCACGCCACGCGTGCGGCTCGTTCTCTAGACCAGCGATGACGTTGCACGCAACCGTTTTTCGCGTCCTGCTTTGTTTTCCTTGCCCCGGATCGAATCTTGTCCTCTGAAGCTTTCCCCGTCGCTGGTACGACTGTTAGTGTTCTGCCCGGCGGCCCTGTATCGGGTTCCATTCGCCCTCCAGGTTCCAAGAGCCTGACCAATCGTGCGCTCCTTTGTGCGGCGGCGAGCGAGGTGCCTTGCGTGCTGAGCGGTGCCTTGCGCAGCGAAGATACGGCGGTGATGCTGGACGGCCTGCGGCAGTTAAACGTGCAGATCGAGCAACACGATGCCGGCCGCACGCTGCGGATCGACGGGTCAGCGCTCAAGCCTTTCACGGCTGCCGAACCGGCCAGCCTGTACATTGCCAACAGCGGGACCACGGTGCGGTTTCTGACCGCGTTTCTCTCGGCGCTCGGGGGTAATTATCGCTTGCATGGTGTCGATCGAATGCACGCGCGTCCGATTGGTGAATTGTTGACAGCGATTCAGACGGTGGTCGACGGCACCGTCGTCGCCGAGTCGGCAGGGGGGTGCCCGCCGGTGCGAATCGATAGTCGCGGATGGCACGCCGGGACGATGACGGTCGGTGGAAAAGTCAGCAGCCAATACCTCAGTGGCCTGCTGATGGCCGCACCGCTCTCTCGAGGCGATTGTCAAATCGAAGTCGACGGCGAATTGGTTTCCAAACCTTACGTTCAGATGACTTGCCAAGTGATGCGGGCCTTCGGAGTGCCGGTGTCGGCGAGCGAGGATTTGCGGAGCTTCCACATTCCCGCCTTGCGTTATGCGTTGCCGGAATATGAAATCGAACCCGACGCTTCAGCGGCTAGCTATTTTTGGGCGACCGCGGCGATCACCGGTGGCAGCGTTCGTGTCGAGGGCCTGACCGCCAACGCCCTGCAAGGCGACGTGGGGTTCGTCGATGTTCTGGCGCAAATGGGCTGCCGCGTCGAACACGAAGCCAACGCGATCACCGTTCACGGCGGTCGCTTGCAAGGGATCGACGTGAACATGAATGCGATCAGCGACACGGTTCAGACTTTGGCGGTCGTGGCACTCTTCGCCGATCGGCCGACACGCATCTCGGGCGTTGCCCACAATCGTTTCAAGGAAACCGATCGCATCGGTGACTTGGCGAGGGAACTGCGAAAACTCGGTACACAGGTTACCGAAACGGCAGATGGTCTGGAGATCGAACCGTTGACGACCGAACAACAGCAGCGGTTCGCGGGGGCAACTTTGGTGACCTATCATGATCACCGGATGGCGATGAGCCTAGCGCTCTGCGGCTTGCGATTACCTAATGTGCAGATTGAGAATCCGGCTTGCACGGCAAAGACCTACCCCGAGTACTTCGCCGACCTGGAACGCTTGATCGGCCGACCGCATTATTGGCGATCGGCCGCTGAAAATGGCTAGGACGCTATTTGACGGCGATCGTGCCTTGCGATTGCCGCAGCGCACGCTCCACACGATCCATCAACGCGTCTTCCGACTTCGGTAGCGGAACGGGGCGTTCGCTGGCAGTGAACTCCGCATGGCAGTGAGGACATGCGATGGACCGGCCAAGCAATTCGAGCCGGACTTCGATTCGCCGACCGCAGGTAGGACAGGACTGACCGAATCGTAGTGTCATTGGGCATCTCCGTTTGCCAAAAGTTCGGAATCGGACTTCGTTGCCTTGCAGCGGGAAGATCTTAGCCTTTGTTGGCCATTAATGCAAGAACCAGGTCCGCAAAGGGTTTTCAAGTTGCAATCTCAAGGGGAAATTTCAGGGCACGCGAAATGTTTGGTTGCCCTGGGAAACGACCATTGTAGTTCAAATAGCCGCACTGTAGAGGTGAAAGTACTCCGCTAATCAGGGTGGCATCCATTGCCGCCTAGGCTAACTGATTAGTGGGAGGATCACTTTACCGTGAACATCCGTCAATCGAAAGGGGCGGCCGGCGTAGGTGAAGGTCAGCCGTTCATGGTTGATACCCAGCAAATGCAGGATCGTGGCCTGGATATCGTGCACATGCGTGGGGGCTTCGGTCGGCCGAAAGCCCAATTCGTCGGTGGCACCGATGGTCTCACCACGTCGGACACCGCCACCCGCCATCCACATCGTGAAGGCTTGCGGATGGTGATCCCGACCTTGTTTTCGCCCCAGCGCCGCACTTGCTTCGACCATCGGGGTCCGTCCAAATTCGCCTCCCCACACGACCAGCGTGTCATCCAACAAGCCGCGTTGCTTGAGGTCTTGCAGCAACGCGGCGGCCGCCTGATCGGTCTGTTTACATTGGGCTCTCAGTCCCCCGGCAACGTTGGAGTGATGGTCCCAGCCGGCATGATACAACTGGATGAAGCGGACTCCACGTTCGGCCATTCGCCGTGCCAAGAGGCAATTGTTGGCGAAAGCATGTTTGGGGTCACCTGGATTGGCGCCGTACATCGCCATTGTCGCGGCGTTCTCTTGCGAGAAGTCCATCAGTTCCGGGGCACGCGTCTGCATTCGATAGGCCATTTCATAGGCATCGATCCGAGCTTCGATCTCCGGGTCACCGACCACCTCCAAACGCTGCCGATTGAGGTTGGAGATCAAATCCAACGAATCGCGTTGCATACCGTTGGAAATGGAATCGGGGTTGGCGACGTGGAGGATCGGTTCGCCGGAACTGCGGAACGGCACGCCTTGATGTTGCGATGGAAGAAAACCCGAATTCCACATCGCCGCCCCACCGCTCAAGCTGCCACCACTTTTCAGCACCACAAACGCGGGCAAATCATCGGCTTCGCTGCCGATCCCATAACTAAGCCAGGAACCCATGGCGGGACGCCCAGGCAGAGGGCTGCCGGTGTTGACTAACAACTGTGCCGGCGCGTGATTGAACTGATCGGTGTGGACGGCTTTCAACAGACTGATGTCGTCGACAACCTTTGCCAAATGCGGCAGTTGGTCCGATAGCTCGATGCCGGACTGACCGTGGCGTTGAAACTTGAATTGCGGTGGCAAAATCGCCGCATCGGGCTGGATGAACGCGTAACGCTGGCCATCGATCACCGACGGAGGAATCGGTTGACCCCCTAAGGCCTTCAGTTTCGGTTTGTAATCAAACAGATCGAGTTGGCTGGGCGCACCGGCCATGAACAAAAAGATGACTCGGCGGGCACGCGGCCGATGGTGCTCCGCCGAGACGCGTGCGGTTACCGCGGCCGCGGCGGCGGTCTGGTCGCGCAGCAACAGCGATGCCAGGGCGGCTTTGCCCAGTCCAATCCCGCAGGTCTGAAACAACTGGCGGCGGGTGATCTGTGTCGACACGTTCGATGCGGAAAAGTTCATGAGCCATTCAAGGTTTTGTGATCGCTTCGTCGGTATTCATGATCGCGCGAGTGACCAAATGCCACGCTTGTGTGGAAGGAACCTGACGACCGAGTTGTTGTTGGTGAAAATCGAGAATCGCCGACAACTCATCTGCCGTCGGGGGGCGGATCAAGACGGTGCGAAAAATCCGTTCGGCGATCCAGCGGTCCGCGGCATCCGCCGACAGGTCGGCGGGCACCTCTGCAACCACGTGATCGGCAAGCTCCGTTGCCAGCTCGAGGAACAGGGCATCGTTTAACAGTGTCAAGGCTTGCAGCGGCGTATCGCTGCGTTGACGTCTGGCAATGCAGACCTCGCCGGTAGGCGCATCAAAAACCGCGTAAGCCGCGAAGGGGGCGGTCCGTTTGCGAAAGGTGTAAAGACTCCGGCGGTAGCGTTCTCCGCCGCTCGACGGCTGCCAGCGGGTGTTTCCATACGCCAGTTCCGTGACGCTGCGCGGCTGTGGTGGCCGAACGCTCGGGCCGCCGATGCGCCGTGTGAGGCGTCCGCTGTTGATCAAGTATTGGTCTCGAATCGCTTCGCCCGGCATACGAAAACGGGGTCCGCGCGCCAGCCAGATATTTTCCGGATCAAAATCCCCTCGCCGGTGGGACGATTGCCGATAGGTTGCGCTCAATACAATCTGCCGATACAGCCACTTCATCGACCAGCCGTTTTCCATCCATTCGGTTGCCAAATAGTCGAGCAACCGCGGATGCGAAGGAGGCTGAGACTGCGTGCCAAAGTCCCCTTCGGTTCGCACGATGCCGAACCCGAACAGTGCGCGCCAGACGCGATTAACGGTCACTCGGGCGACCAGCGGATTGCGATCGCTGGCCAGCCACCGCGCCAATGCGAGACGGTCGCGCGGTTGATCCTCTGGCAATTCTCCGAACAGCTCGGGAATATCGGCCGCCACGGATTCGCGGGGCTGAAGGTATTCGCCACGGTGATGGCGGCGCGTGACGCGTTGATGATCGTCGGGGCGTTGGCGAAACACCGGACTGCGCACTTCCGCTGGCAGATGCCGCGTCAACGCATCAAGCTCACTGCGATCGGGTTTGCAGATCTCCGCGGTGCGGATGAAATGCCGCTTCAGTTTGTCCAACTGCGGCACCGTCCCAATACGCCCGTTGCGTTTCCACTCGGCCAAGCGGGCTTCAAATTCGGCAGGCAAGGCGTACGCTTTGACCGCCGATTTCTCTTGTGCCACGGCGATCCGAAAGTGCCCCAAGGCGGCAGCAAAGTGTCGCTCGAAGAGCAGTTCCATCTCCAGCTCGCCGCCACCGGTCAACGGCTTTGCAAGGTTCACCACCAGTTGGCTAGGCTGTCCCTCGCGGCCCGACGTCGACCAACCCGTGGATCCTTCGCCATCAAATACCGATTCCGCGGTGGGCTTGCCCGAACCGACGCTGATCTTGCCATAGTCGTGCGACGCATCGGCGAACTCCACCGGCTGGCCGTTGAGGGTCGCCCGGCACTCGCTGAGAAAAAAGTCCCCTTTGCGTCCTTCGTAGAAAGCCATCCCCGGGCCGTTGGCTGGCAAGGTTGGATGGGGTAACACTTCAAGACGCAGCGCCGTGGCAGGTTGATCCAGCATGAAGGTCAACTTGTAAACATCCCGTTTGGTGACGTCGCCGCTGGCCAAGATGGAACCGTCATCGAGCGTCACCAATCGCGGCATCGTCGACTCGAGCGCCGTAGGAGTCAGGATCGTCCAGTCGGTCGCGGATTCAACCACCTCATGCAGCCAACGCTGAAAAGCTTCCTCCACCGGATCCGTTGCGGCGTCCGCGGTCGCTGTGTCCTTGGAGGGTGCCGCGTCATCGCCCCTGATGGCCGTGGGTTCGCTGTTGGTTTGTGTTTGATTTTGCGCAAGTGTCCCAAGATCCGCCCCGAGCAAGGTCTCGGCTAGTTGAGCCTCGGCCGCTTCGATCTGGGTTTCGATCCGAACCCGTTCGGCCGCTCGTATCGGATCGGCGACGACTAGATCGGGTTCATCCGCATTATTCAGCAACGCCATCAGCGCGTAATAATCGGTGTGGGTCAGCGGATCGTATTTGTGGGTATGACACTGTGCGCAACCCGTGGTCAGTCCCATCCACACGGTGCCGGTCGTCGCCACACGATCGACCATTGCTTGAAAGCGATACTCCAGCGGGTCGATGCCGCCTTCTTCATTCAACATCGTGTTACGGTGAAAGCCCGTCGCTACCTGCTGCGCGTTCGTCGCACCGGGCAGCATGTCACCGGCGAGCTGCTCGATCGAAAACTGATCGTAAGGCATGTCGCTGGCGATCGCACGCAGCACCCAATCACGGAAGGGCCACATCGTTCGCTCACGATCCTTTTCATAACCGTTTGTATCGGCGTAGCGTGCCAAGTCCAGCCACTGCTGCGCGGTGTGTTCGGCGAACTCGGGCGTGCCCAGCAAGCGATCGACCAGCTTGATGTAGGCCAGCGGATCGGGATCATGCACGAACGCGTCGGCTTGCTCGATACTCGGAGGCAACCCGGTTAAATCCAGGTACAGCCTCCGCGCCAACGTGTAGCGATCCGCGGGAGGACTGGGCGCTGCGGCTGCAGTTGAAAGCGACTTCGTAACCGCCTGCAGTCGAGCTTGCACGAAGCGATCGATGGGAGAATCCGCCGCGGTCTGGACCGCCCCCGCTGCCCAGGATTCGATGGCTGCCGGCACTGGGGGCTTTGTCGGTGGCACAAACGCCCAGTGCGTTTCATACACCGCACCCTGTTCGATCCAACGGGAAAGCTGTGTAATCTCGGTCGGCGTTAACCGCTCTCCCACCTCGGCAGGCGGCATCCGAAGATCGGGGTCGTCGCTGCTAACCCGCACGATCAGCTCGCTCTTCGCGGGATCCCCTGCCGCTACGGCACGATAGCCACCAAGATCGTCCGTCGCGCCGTCGAACGTATCGAAGCGCAGTCCGCCTTCGCGTGCGTCCTCATCGGGACCATGGCACGTAAAACAATGTTTCGCCAACAGAGGACGAATCTCACGATTAAACGACACCGTATCGTCAGCAACAGCCAATGGCGGGCCTAAACCCGGCCCCACAAGTGCCAACAGCAGCCAAAAGGAAGTGGAATTTCTCATCCCCTCAGTTTAACAGACACCTTCGGTATTACCATCGGCAACCGCGGTTTCCAGGTCCCTCACCGCGTCTCTTCAGGACCGTGTTGGCGACCGCTTATTGATCGCTATACACGGTCGTGCTCTCTTCTTTGGTCACCGGAACCGTGGCTTGGTCGCTGGTCAGCACCGCCTGGATCTTGTGCGTCCCGGGACGCAGCCCACGAACACGCACCCGGTAGACCTCTTCTTTCTGCGGCGTCATCTGTGCCATCGGTTCAAAAGCGATCAGACCCTTTCCATCGGTACCGGCGTTACGATCGGCGCTGACCAATTCCAATTCAGTAGGTAATTGAATGCGAAGCTGGACGTTGCTGTCGCCCCGCGACCCGTTGTTGGTGACTCGGATTTCGTAGGTCGTTTCGCTGCCGGTTTCGATCGGGTCGTGTTCATCCGAAACCGAGAAAGCGAGCTCCGCCAAGGTGTCAATCATGACCTGCTTTTCGCTCTTCTCGCGAACGCCTAAATCCCCTGCGACTTCCAGCCGAACGGTTTGCTCCCCTTCTTCAACGGGCAGCAACGTCAACGGGACCATGCCGCTCGCACCGGGTGGCAATTCCGCCAAGCTCCATGATACGGCGTGTGTCGCAGGGTCGTATTGTCCTTCGTTTTCGGTGCTCACGAACGTGAACCCACGGTCCAGATAGGCCACCAGTTCGACGTTGGTCGCATTGGCGGTGCCCGTGTTTGCGAGTGCCACATTGAAGGTCGCTTGTCGTTCCAGGAACCGCTTCGAAGGGCCTTTCAGCTCCACGGCGACTCGTGGCGAGATGATCTCCACCTGGACCGCGTCTTGCACGTCGACAATGTCGTCGCTTAGCAGCCGCACAACATTTTCAACCATGCCGGCACTCGTGGCACGCAACCGCAAAATCTGAGTTCGCGTTTCGCCAGGAGCCAGATCGCCCAGCAGATTATCTAGCTGGCGGCCTTTAGGATGTTCCAAACCTTCCGGTACGTCTTCTTGCAAGACGACACCCGTGGCGGTGCCGGTCCCGGTGTTCTGAATTTCGATTTCCAATTCCAACTGCTGACCGATCAGCACACGCTCCGGTGCCCGCTGACGGACTCGCAGGACCGGACGGGTCGCAATGGTACGCACCGAAGCGGCGGCTTCGAATGTGACGCGAGCCACACTGCCTAGCTCGCCTTCTTCTTCGGCCACCAACTGCAAGGTGATCGAACGCTCGCCACCCGGTTCCAGTCCACCCAACGCCCAAGTCATGGCGTTGCCGGATAGATTGGGCTGAGGCATCGCGTCGACCAGACGCATGCCGGCTGGGACGCGGTCGTGGACTTGGACGTTAAAGGCGTCCGCCGTGCCGACGTTGCGAACATCGATCACAAAGGTAACCGGCTTGCCGACTTTAACTTCTTCTGGCGCGCGTTTGTGAATCAACACGCTCGGCGCCTGAGCTCCCTCCCAACGTCGATCGCCGGGCTGTGCCGAGACGTTGTCCATGATCGGCAGGGCCGAGGTGTCTCGCGAGGCAACGCGGCCGAGCGGCGCGGATGCGGAAGCCATCACCGGATTGGCACCGGGGATCGTCGGCGCCGTGGTTGCTTGTGTAGACGGAGGTGAGGCAGCCGCAGTGGAGGCGGGGTTGTAGTCGAATGACGGTGGATCGTTCGCGGGGGGCGTTGCGGCGGGCTGCATCGCGGGTGCCGTCAGTCCGTAACCACTCGATGCACCGGAGTTCTCGGCAGGTGCGGTCACCATTTCGGCAGCTTGGAATTGATAGGGACTGCCTGCGGGTGTCGCGGCAGTCGGTTGCGCAGTGGCGGGCATTTCGGGCGGAGACGACCGCAGCACGTTTTCGCCCGTGACAGGTTCGCCCGTGACAGGTTGGGCCTCGGCATCGGACGCGGCGGTTTCCGGCGACGGCATGGGCTGCTGAGGCTTCTGCAGTCCCGCAGCGGGCGGGTTCGTCATGTCTTGCGGTGCCGCGAAGTCTTGCGGTGCCGCGGCGGCGGGCGATTCCATCGAGGGCATTGAATCGATCGGCGCCAGTGCGGGACCCGCGGCCGACATGTCCAAAGTCGGCATCGCGGGAGCACTCTCGGAGGAAACGCTTGCGGAGGTGTGTTCGAGGGGGGCATTGGCGGTGTCGACCACCTTGGGGGCGCCGAGCGACTGCGGCATCGACAGCATCGCTGCGGGTGCGCCGCCGGGGTTTTCCATGGCCGGCATCTCAAAGGCGGGAGGTGCATCGGCCGACGCCGCGGGCGATTCGCTTACCGGGGCCGATGAAGGCTCCTCGTGGGCCGCCAATTGAACCGCGCCGGGCGACGGCGAATGACTATCATTGCCACGGTAGACGGTTGTGTCGGACGACCAAGGTTGCTCGGAGATTGCGGCAATCGGTGCGGCGGGCTCGATAGTACCGAACTCCCGCTCCAATTCCGAAGTTATCGACGAATCATCTTGTTGGATCTGAGCGGCTGCCAAGATCCCTAGTACAACGACGCCGATTCCACCGGCAATTCGAACGCCAAAGCGTTTCATCACAGCAATTCCTTTGCGGGACGAATCAATCGCGACTGCTTCCTTGAGCCACGTTAGGGGTGAAATAGCAAAATTCCCAGAATCACTAAAGATCGAATTTGGCCTCCGCTCAAACGGGTAACCGGAAAGGCTCGCGGCTAGCCTGGATTCTTCACGTGAATGACTAGGGACGCCGCAACGGTCTTCCCGGATTGGACTTGCTTCAATGCCTTGTTTAGCAGGCTGCTGTTGGTAACCCGATGCGTGAACGAGGGATTTATCGGTGGTCCCTCGCTTACGCATCGGGTGATCAATAATCCGGGCTAGCGCCGTCGGTTCACGGATGGGGCCCGCGGCTAGCGCCGTCGTCTGGCCTGTCCCCGTTCGAATGCTCTTGCTG
>Ga0102938_10000147_pt1 | contig 46615 bp, 47 predicted proteins | sample SalPonR2_B_D2_MG_FD_84516 | JGI IMG/M metagenome (GOLD analysis project Ga0102938, IMG submission 84516) | Salt pond soil microbial communities from South San Francisco under conditions of wetland restoration - Salt Pond MetaG R2_B_D2_MG | ecosystem: Environmental > Aquatic > Marine >...
CGGCCGCGGCGTGAATTTCGCGCTCTTTTCGGCGCATGCGGAGAAGGTCGAGCTGTGCCTGTTCGACGAGCGCAACCAGCGCGAGACCCAGCGCCTGGTCCTGCCCAGCCATACCGAGCAGGTCTTCCACGGCTACCTGGCGCAGGCCCGGCCGGGGCTATTGTACGGCTACCGCGTGTACGGACCGTATGCACCACGGGAAGGCCATCGCTTCAATCATCACAAGCTGCTGCTGGACCCCTACGCGCGCGAGCTCGTCGGCCGGCTGCGCTGGAGCGACTCGAACTTCGGTTACCGCGTCGGCACCGCGACGCGGGACCTCACCTTCGACACGCGCAACAGCGCCGCCCGCATGCCCAAGTGCCGCGTCGTGGACGATGCTTTTTCCTGGGGCGAGCATCGTCGGCCCGCGCGGCCGCTGGGCCAGTCGTTGATCTACGAGTGTCATGTGCGCGGCATGACCATGCTGCATCCCGACGTGCCGCCCGCCTGGCGCGGCACGTTTGCGGGGCTCGCCAGCGACGCCGTCATCGACCACCTGCTCGATCTCGGCGTCACTGCTGTCGAACTGATGCCGGCCCATGCGTTCGCCGACGACCGCCACCTGCTCGAGCAGGGCCTGCGCAACTACTGGGGGTACAACAGCCTCGGTTTCTTCGCGCCGGAAAGGCGTTACCTCGCGGGTGAGCGCGAGGAGTTCAAGCAGATGGTCCGCCGGCTCCACGCCGCCGGACTCGAGGTCATTCTCGACGTCGTCTACAACCACACGGCGGAAGGTAACGAGCTGGGGCCCACGCTGTCCTTCAAGGGCATCGACAACAAGAGCTACTACCGGCTGATGCCCGACGAGCCACGCTACTACATCAACGAGACCGGCACCGGCAACACCATGAACCTGGCGCACCCGCGCGTGCTGCAGATGGTGATGGACTCGCTGCGCTACTGGGCCGACGAGATGCAAGTGGACGGTTTCCGTTTCGACCTGGCGACCACGCTGGCCCGCGAGCCGACGGGTTTCGATCCGGGCAGCGGTTTTCTCGACGCCATCGGCCAGGACCCCGTCCTGCAGCAGGTGAAACTGATCGCGGAGCCCTGGGACATCGGTCCGGGCGGCCATCAGCTCGGCAACTTCTCCGCCGGGTGGAGCGAATGGAACGACTTTTACCGCGACACGGTGCGCCGTTTCTGGCGCGGCGACGATCACATGCTGCCGGACTTCGCCCGTGCCATCGCCGGCAGCGCACAGATTTTTGACCACGCCGGACGAAGGCCCTCCGCCAGCATCAATTTCATCACCGCCCACGACGGCTTCACGCTGCAGGACCTGGTGTCCTACGACCGGCAACACAACGAGGCCAATGCCGGCGGCGGGGGTGATGGTCATGACGAAAACTACTCGTGGAATCATGGTGTCGAGGGACCCACCGATGACGCGGAGATTTGCGCGCTGCGCGCCCGCCAGGCACGCAACATGCTGCTGAGTCTGTTCGTCTCGCAGGGTGTGCCGATGCTGTTGATGGGCGACGAATTCGGCCACAGCCAGGGCGGCAACAACAACGTCTACTGCCAGGATAACGAAACGAGCTGGATGAAATGGAATGCGTCGGGCGAGACTGAGCAGGAGCGCTTCGCATTCGCGCGAGACCTCGCGCGCCTCAGGCACGCGCATCCCGCGCTACGCGCCGACCTTTTCCTGCACGGGCGCACGGCTTCCGAGGAAGGGATCCCGGACATCCTGTGGCTCGACACGCAGGGCCAGGAAGCGTCGCCCGAGGTCTGGGACGATCCGCATGCCCGGGTGATCGGCATGCAGCTCAACGGCCGCGCAGTGGCGCCCGACAGCGAGCCGCCCGAGACCGTGCTGCTGGTGTACTTCAATGCCGCCGAGAACGGGATCGAACTGCGCCTGCCCGAATGCAATGGCTGCGGCGGGTGGCGCGTGCTCGTCGATACCGCGCATCCCGAGCAGGTGAACAGGGAGTTCGCGCCGGGCGCGGCCCACATCCTGCCGGAGCGCAGCGCCATGGTGCTCGAGATGATCGACGAGGAGGAGCAAAAGCCCGCCATCGCCCGGTGAGGAGTTGGTGCCGGAGAGTGGAATCGAACCACCGACCTACTGATTACGAATCAGTTGCTCTGCCGACTGAGCTACCCCGGCACGAAAGGGGATTGCGAGAGGCCGCGAAGTATAGGAGATGACCCCGGCAGCGGCAACGCCTGGCAGCGACTCAGTCGCGGTTGCGCACCCGGATGATCACGTCCACGCCGTCCTGCTCGGTGCCGGCCGGCGCGGCGGGCACGCCGGCGAAGGACACCGACTCCGCCGGGATATCGATCATTTCGCCCGTGTCGACGTTGTAGAAATGATGATGCGCGTGGACGGTGGAATCGTAATAAACACGGTCGCGATCGACCACGAGCTCTCTCAGCAGCCCGCATTCGACGAACAGGTTCAGCGTGTTGTAGACCGTCGCCTTGGACACCCGGATGCCCTGGACACGGGCCGCCTTCAACACCTGCTCCGCCGAGAGGTGCTGCGGCCGCGCGAAAACCAGCTCCGCGAGTTGCAGTCGCTGGGTCGTCGGCTTGGCGCCGTGACGAGCCAGGCGATTTGCGATCGTGTCCTGATGTTCCATAGGGATCGACGCCGATTCAGAGGGTTGCACAACTAGAGTGCCGCATTATAAGGGGCGCGGCAAATCGGCGCCATCCCGGCCCGGCGGACGGTAGGGCGCCGGGTCCAGGGGGGGCGCCGCGCCCGTGAGCATGGCCGCCAGCAGGGCGGCCGAGCCGGGACCAAGGTTCACGCCGTTGCGGAAATGCCCCGTGTTGACCCAGAGGCCCGGCATGCCCTCCACCGGCCCGATCCAGGGAATGCCGTCGGGGGAACCCGGCCGTAGCCCCGACCATTGCCCCTGCACCGGCAAACTGCCGAGCAGAGGCACCATGGCCGCAGCCGCGCTGCAAAGGGCTTCGCCAGCCGCGGCGGTCGTGCCGAGATCGAAACCCACATCCTCCACGGTGCTGCCCACCAGCACCACCTCGTCATGGCGCGGAATCACGTAGTGCTCGCCGCGCATCAGGATATGGCGGAGCAGGTCGCGCTGGACCCGGTACCAGAGGATCTGGCCGCGCACGGGCCGCAGGGGCAGCCGCACGCCCAGAGGCGCGAGCAGCCGACCGCTCCAGGCCCCGGCAGCAACTACCGTATCCGGCGCGCGCAGCGGCCCGTGCGGGCCGGCCGACACGTTCACCCCGTCATTGCCCTGCTGTAGACCGACCTCGCCGGCGCCCTCGATAATCTCGACCCCGCGCAGCTGCAGGTCCCTGGCCAGCGCATCGAGAAAGCGGGGATTGCGGATCTGGGCGATGTCCGGCAACAGCAGAGCGCGCCCGATCCCGCGCCGGGCCGCGGGGACGATTCTCCGCAACGCCTCCGCGTCCAGGACTTCGGCGCGCACGTTGCGCCGGGCGGCGAAGGCCAGCGCCGCCTCGAGCTGCGTCGGCTCGAGATAGATCGCACCGCTCCGACGGTATTCGGGATCGATTCCGGTATCGCGCTCCAGTGCCGCCGCGAGATCGGGCAGCATCGGCAGCGAAACGCCCGCCAGCGCGTCCACGGCGGGCGGCACGTCCCATGGCGCCAGCGGCGACATGATGCCGCCACCCGCCCTTGAGGCGCCGCCGGCCACCCGGTCGCGTTCCACCAGGACGACCTTCCGCCCCGCGATCGCGCAGGCCCGCGCTGTGAGCATGCCTTGCGCGCCGCCACCGACCACGATGACGTCCGCTCTGCCTTTCCCGGTGTCTCGCATTGCCATGGCCGCACCTTAAAGCTTCCGCATATCTGCGGGGAAGCGGCAGATTCCGCAACTGCCACTCGGCGGGCTTTGGCGGCAGGCTGAAAGCCGGGAGGAACGCCATGCATCGTGCATCCGGAATCACGTTGATCGAGCTGCTCACCGCGCTGGCGGTGATCGCCGTGCTGGCCGGCCTGGCGGTTCCGGCGCTCGACGGGCTGCTGCTCAATGCGCGACGCGCGGCCGCGATGGAAGGCCTGTTCAGGGCGGCCTGGCTCGCGCGCACCGAGGCGCTGCGGCTGGGCCGTCCGGTGCTGCTCTGCGGCTCGGCCCTTGGCGACGGCTGCGATGGCGACCCGAGGAGCTGGACGGCCGGCTGGTTGGTCGTGCCGGCCGATCCGCCCGAAGAGGTTTTGCGCCGTGGCGGCGGTATCGCCCGCGCCGGTGCGCGCCTGCTGTCGAATCGGAGCGCCTTTCGTTTCGAGGCCGCGGAACGCCGCAGCACCAACGGCACGCTCGTGTGGTGCGACCGGCGCGGGGCGGCCGCGGCACGGGCCATCGTGATCTCGCCCACCGGCCGCCCGCGCCACGCGCACGGCTCGGGGTCCCTGGAGTGTTCGCCGCCATGAAGTCGCGCGGCATGGTCATGACCGAAGTGCTGGTGGGACTGCTCGTGCTGGGCCTGGCCGTGACGGCCGTACTCGCACTGGCGCTGAACGCTTTCGCGGCCATCGGGGAGGCACGGCGGACGGACCTCGCGGCCGGTCTCGCGGCGGATCTCGCCGGCCGCGTGCGCGCCCTGCCCACGGTGGACTGGACTACCCTGCCCCCGGCGCTGCCGTGCGGCGCGACCTGTGCGCCCGCCCAGCTTGCGGCGCTGGAGCTGGCGCAGTGGCGTGCGGTCGTCGCCACTACGCTGCCGGACGGCCGCGCCGAACTGGTGGGCGGCGGTCCGACTCAGTTCGTGGTGACGCTCGCCTGGACGGACACCAGTGCCGAAACTCGCGAGCTGAGCCTGGGGATCGCGCGATGAATCCCCGCCCCCGGCTCGCCGGAATCACGCTGCTCGAAGTGATGGTGGCCATGGCGACCGGGCTGGCGCTGGTGCTGCTCATGGCCACGCTGCACGCACGAATCCTCTATCTCGGCGGCGAGGCGAGCCGGGCCGCGGATGCCCAGGATGCACTGCGGATCGCGCTCGCCCTGCTGGAGTACGAAGTGGCCCATGCCGGCTACTGGGGCCCGGTCGGATCCGCTGCACAGATCGCCGGGCGCAGCGGCGATGCCGCGCCGCTGGCCGTGGCCGTGGCCGGCGACTGCGGCCCGCGATGGGCCATCGACCTCGATCGCCCTGTCGAGGGCTGGTCGGCCGGCTGGCCGTTGAGTTGCACGCCGTTCGCCGGCGCGTCCGCCACCGGGGGGGCGCTCGTGCTGCGGCGGGTGGAGACGCAGCCGGAAGGTCCGGAGGCGGGCCGGCTCCAGGTGTATGCCGATCCCTGGGCCGGACGCCTGGCGGTCGCCGGCACGGCCGCCGCGCCCGGCGAACAGATCCACTCCCTCGTGGCGCGTGCCTACTACATCAGTCCCCGCTCGACGGGAGACGTCAGCCGCCCGTCGCTGCGCCGTAAAACACTGCAGCGGGGACCGCGGGTGATCGACGAGGAGATCATGCCCGGCATCGCCGGCCTGCAGCTCTGGTTCGGTGAGGACCTGGATCCGCCGGGGGCGCCCGGACACGGCCTGCCCAACCGTTTCGTCGCGCCGGAAGCCGCCAGCGGGACGGTGGTTGCCGTGCGGATCAGGTTGGTGGCGGACGACGCCGCGCAACTCGCGCTGAGCCGCACGGTGGCGTTGCGCAACGGACCTGCCCCATGAGCGCCATGGGTACCCTGGCCAGGCGCACTCCTCGGGCACAGGGTGCGGCACTGGTCGTCGTGCTGGTGCTGACCGCCGCGGGCATGGCGCTGTCCTCGGCCGTCGCCAACACCGCGGCGCTGGAGTTCACGATGGTCGACGGCGGCCTCGCCCGCCTGCGCGCGATGGAGGCGGCCGAAGCCGGGCTCGCCGCCGCGCTGCGCGCACGCGCCTGGTCTGCCGGGGCGGCCTGGAACGCGAACGGCACCCTGGCCGGCGGCAGTCGGTGGACCGTCCAGGTGCAACTCGTCGCCGCGCGCGTGGACCCGCCCCCGGCGCCCGTCACCTGGCGCTTCGACATAGAAAGCGCGGGGCGTCACGGCGCGGCGCGCGTGGTCCTGATGCAGTCCTTCGACGTGGAAGGCGCCCTGCCCGGCCAGCCGAGACGGGTCGGCTGGCGCCAGGTGGACGACGCGCCATGAAGCGCGGGTTCACGCTCATCGAGGTCCTGGTCTGCGTGGTCATCGTCGCCCTGCTCGCGACCATCGCGCTGCCCTCCTGGCGCGCGGTGGTTACCCGCAGCCAGCGGGGCGACGCGACCGCCGCGCTGTATGCCCTGGCCACGGCCCAGGAGCGCTACCGCATGGTGCATGGCGTCTACGCCGCCGCAGCAGCCCCGGCGCCGCCCGTCGGGCTGGGATTCGCGAGCAGTGAACGGGGCTGGTACGAACTGCGCATCGAGTACGCCGACGCCACCCGCTTCACCGCCACCGCCCGCCCCCGCGACGGCGCGCCACCGGCATCGGATGCCGACTGCCGGCTGTTCACCATCGATCAGACGGGGGTGCGGGGCTCGGTGCCGGAGGGACCGGATACCTGCTGGCGCTAGTTACCGTCCAGGACAAGGCGGCTCAGGCGGAGCGCAGGACCTTGGGCAGGGAGAACACGACGTGTTCCTCGCGCCCGAGAATTTCCTCGGGCACCTCGCCGCCCCATTCCTTGAGGCGCGACACGACTTGCTGGACGAGCACCTCCGGTGCCGAAGCGCCGGCCGTGACACCGACCGTGCCGCACGCGTCGAACCACTCGCGGCGCAGGTCGTCGGCGCCGTCCACCATGTAGCCCGGAATACCCGCCTTGAGGGCGATTTCCGTCAGGCGGCTTGAGTTGGAACTCGTCTTGGAGCCGACCACCACGATGGCGTCGCACTCGGCGACCAGCGACTTCACTGCGTCCTGGCGGTTCTGGGTCGCATAACAGATGTCTTCCTTGCGCGGGCTGGTCAGGGCCGGGAAACGCGCCTTGAGGGCATCGATGACTCGTGCGGTGTCGTCCACCGACAGCGTCGTCTGCGTGACGAAGGCCAGCCGCTCAGGATCGCGCACTTCGAGACGCGCGACATCCTCGGGATTCTCCACCAGGAAAATCTCCCCGCCCTGGCTGCGGTCATACTGGCCCATCGTGCCCTCGACCTCCGGATGGCCGGCGTGACCGATGAGAATCACCTCGCGACCTTCCTGGCCGTAACGAGACACCTCCATGTGCACCTTCGTGACCAGCGGGCAAGTCGCATCGAATACCTCGAGCCCGCGGCGTTTCGCCTCCGACTGGACGGCTTTCGACACACCATGCGCGCTGAAAATAACGGTCGCCTCGTCGGGCACTTCGTCGAGCTCATCGACGAACACCGCGCCGAGATTGCGCAACCGCTCCACGACGTAGCGATTGTGGACGACCTCATGGCGCACGTAGATCGGCGCACCGAAGAGTTGCAACGCCCGCTCGACGATTTCGATTGCGCGATCCACACCGGCGCAAAAACCACGTGGGTTGGCAAGGAGTATTTTCATGGCCCGGATTCTAACCGAAACGCGCAGCTTCGGTGCCTGCGCCGCGGCGACGCTTATGCGCCAGGAACGCCAGTCCCGCCAGGATGCCGCCCAGCGCACCATACAGGTGGGCATCGGTCACGACGGCGCCGCCGATCAGCACCGACACCGGGCTGCCGCCCGCGGCGAACCACTCGAACGACAGCTTGCCCGCCAGGGCCAGCAGCAGCACCCCCGACACCCAGGGTGTCGAGCGCAGGCCCGCGATCGCCCCGGCGGCGAGCAAACCATGCAGCACGCCGGAAAATCCCACGTACCACTGCACCCCGGGCGACCACAGCGCCAACCCGCCACTGACGGCCACGACGCTGATACTGGCGGCCCAGAGCCATCCGGCGAGCGGCATCGCCCTGCCAATCGCAGCGCCCAGCATGGCCGCGGCCAATGCATTGAGACCGAGGTGGATCCAGCCCAGGTGGACCAGGTGCCCGCTCACGATCCGCCACGGCTCGGCGAGCAACAGCCCGCGCTCCCACCGCAGGGCCCCGCCCGCATCCAGCGCCTGGAACAGCACGGCGACGGCCAGCACCAGCAACGACACCAGCCATGCGGCGCTGCCGACCGTGCGATGTGAACTGGACATCTTCGCAGCCCCCCGGGCACCAATTTAATTTTGTGCGAAGCGTCTTCCCCCCCGCGGGACGACCCGCGCGGCTGATCAGTCGAAGCGGAAATCCTTCGGCGGCGGCGGCAACACCACGTCGGTCGGGGGTTCCTGCTCGAGTGTTTCGAGCAGGACCTCCACGGCCTTCTCGATACTCGGATCGCGTCCGGCGGCGATCGCCTCGGGGCGATCGATCACCTCGATATCCGGCGCCACGCCTTCGTCCTCCACGGCCCAGTTACCCTCCGTGTCGAGGAAACGGAAGGTCGCCGGAATGATGTTCGCACCGTCTGCGAGTCCCGGGTTGCCGCTGATGCCGATGAGCCCGCCCCAGGTACGCGTCCCGATCAAGGGTCCGAGGCCCAGTTTGCGGAAGTAGTAAGGCAGCGCATCGCCGCCGGAACTCGCCAGTCCGTTGATCAGCATCGCCTTGGGACCGTCGTGCGACAACAGGGGGCGCCGCTGCGGTTCGAAACCCCGCCACACCCAGTAGTTCAGCGGCGTGCGCGCCAGCATCTCGATCATGCGGTCGGGAATGAAGCCGCCGCCGTTGTAGCGGTCGTCGATGATCAGCGCATCCCGCCGTGCCTCGGCGAGCATGCCCTTGAGCAGCTCGCGGTTGCCTTCCACGGCCGTATTGGGCACATGGATGTAGCCGATGCGCCCGCCCGACAACTCGTGGACCATGCGCCGGTTGCTCGTCACCCAGTCCAGGTAGCGCAGGTTCACCTCGCTGGTGACTGTCCGGATGCGTTCCACGCGCGCACCGCGCTCGCTCGCCCGGTCGTTGAGCGTCAGCTCCACCACCCGGTCGCCCTTGTTCTCCAGCAGGCGGTAGAAATTGTCCACGCCGCGCGTGCTCACGCCGTCGACCGCGAGGATGAAGTCGCCCTCCGCTGCCGTCACACCGGCCTCGGTCAGCGGCGAACGGTAGTAGTCGTGCCAGTTCTCCCCGGGGTAGATCCGGGCGATGCGGAAGTAGCCAGACTCGTGCGCCTCGATCAAGGCACCGAGCATCCCTGCGGGGACGCGCTCGACCTTGGGCATATCCGGACTGCTGTTGACGTAGATATGACCCGCATTCAATTCACCCGCGAGTTCGCCGAAAATGTAGTCCAGGTCCGCACGATGAGCGACATGCCCGACCAGCGGGGCGTAACGTTCGCGAATCGCCTCCCAGTCCTGCCCGTGATGGCCGGGATCCCAGAACCAGTCGCGCAGGATGCGCCAGCCATCGACATAGATCTGCTGCCATTCCACCCTCGGATCGACGCGCATTTCGAGCTTGTCGAGATCGAGCGCCGTCTTGTCCTTCTCGATGCCGGGCTTGGCGTCGGCGATGCCGAACTTGTCCTGGTGCCGCCACAGCACTTTCTTGCCGTCGGCCGACAGCGCGTAACCGGAGATCCCCTCCAGCACGGTCTCGGCCTCGCGTTTCTCAAGATCGTAATGGCGCAACTGGGCACCGTCGCTCCCGACGGCTACAAAGAACACGCCGGCCTCGTTCGCCGTCAGCCCGACATAGTTGCCCGAGGGCACGTCGAGGGCGACGACGCGGTCGTTGAAGCCTGCCACGTCGAACTTGAGCGGCTTGCTGCTGTTCTTCTTGCCGTCATCCTCATCCTTGCCCTGGGTCTCCGCCTGCGCGGCACCCACTTCATCGCTGCGCGGCCGGTTGAGCGCCGGACCATCGGCCGCGAGGGTCGCAGCGAAGACGCGTGACGCGTTGTTGTAAAGATAATTGAACTCGTAGGACGAGAACACCAGGTTCCAGTCGCGCGTCGAGGTGAAATACAGGTAGCGCCCTTCCGGATCGAACGCCGGGCTCTGCTCGTTGGTGGCGTCGGAAGTGAGCTGCATTACCTCGCCGTCGCGCACGGAGTAGGCCCATATCGAACTGTTGTAGCTCTCGTTCACCTTCGTGTAGGCGAGCCACTGGCTGTCCGGCGACCAGACGTACTGTGTCAGGTCACGGAACGAAGCGTTGGTGTGCCGCGTGGTGTCGATCTGCCGGACGCGTCCCGAATCGACATCGACCAGGCTCAAGCGATTGGCGCTGTCCGCATAGGCCAGCATCTTGCCGTCCGGGGACCACACCGGCGGGAAACGCCAGGTGTTGCCATCCCGGGTGATGCGCTTCTCTTCGCCGCTGCCATCCTGCGGCCGCAGGTAGATCTCGTATTCCCCGCTGGCATCGGACAGGTAGGCGATGTTCTTGCCGTCCGGCGACCAGCTGACGCTGATCTCGCGTGCGCCCGGGGATCGCGAGATATTGCGTATTTCGCCGTGTTCGGCCGGCACCGTGAAAATCTCGCCTCGCGCGCCGAACACGGCGCGCTCGCCCTGCGGCGCGATGTCGAAACTCTCGATCTGTGCCGTCACGTTCTTGAAGCTCGGCAAGGCGTGTGGGCGATCGCCGCGCACCTCGATCGGGATGCGCCGCGTCTCGCCGGTCGCCGGTTCATGCAACCAGACGTAACCGCCCTGCTCGAAGACGATGCGTTGCCGGTCCGAGCTCGGCCACAGCACGTCGAAATCGTCGAAGCTGGTGACCTTGCTCAGGTTGGCGCCGTCCAGGTCCATGACGAACAGGTTGAGCGTGAAGTCGCGATCCGAGACGAAATAGATCCGCCCGTCCACCCACATCGGCTGATGATCGGTGCCGACGAAATCGGTCAGCTGGCGGGAGGTATTATTCGCCAGGTCATAGGTCCAGACGTCCTGCGCGCGGCCGCCGCGATGGCGCTTCCAGGTACGGAATTCACGATCGATAGGCGTGTAGACGTAGAGCTCGCCATCCGCGGAGAGCATTCCGCCGCCGGTCTCCGGCGGACCCAGCGGCTTCTCCATGCCGCCTTCGAAGGGGACGAGAAAAGGCACGCCGTTCCGCTGGCCGTAGGGCGTGCGATTGGCGCGCACGAGAATATGCTTGCCATCGGGCGTCCAGTCCAGGATCCGGTAATCCGTGCCGCCGCGCGGCGGCATCGGCCCCACGTCGCCGTAGAAGGTCAACTGCCGCGGCGTGCCGCCGGCCGCGGGCATCACCCACACCTGGCGGGTCCCGGAATACTCGGCCGAGAACGCGATCCAGCGACCGTCCGGGGAGAAGCGCGGATAAAGCTCCAGCCCCTCGTGAGAAGTAAGCCGCTGCGCGACGCCACCCTGCGCCGACACCGTATGGATATCGCCGCCGTAGACGAAGGCGATCTGCTCACCGTGAATGGCCGGCAGTCGCAGCAGGCGGGTATCGGCCTGGGCGACGACAGGGCCGATCCCGAGGAATGCGATGAAAACGAGAAGCAAGGACCGCATGGCGAACTCCATAACTTTTACAAAGACGATGTCGAACGCATCGGCGCGCCCGGCTCAGATGATTTTTTCCTTTCGCTTGCCGTCGAAGAAACTCTCTATGAGGAGAATGACGGCACCGACCGTGATGGCCGCATCGGCTACGTTGAACGCCGGGAAAAACCAGCGCTCCCAGTGGAAGCTGAGGAAGTCGACGACATGGCCGCGGAACAGCCGATCGAGCACGTTGCCGATGGCGCCACCGACGATGAGCGAGAGCGATGCCGCCAGCCAGCTCTCGCCGGTCCGCGGCATGCGCTTCAGCCACACGCAGACCAGCACCGTCACCGCCCCCGCAATGGCGACGAAGAACCATCGCTGCCAGCCACCGGCCGAGGCCAGGAAACTGAACGCCGCGCCCGTGTTGTGCAGCCGGGTAATGCCGAATATCGGCAGGACCTGCACCCGGTCGTAGAGCTCGAAGGTCATGACGATCAGCGCCTTGGTCGCCTGGTCCGCGACCACGACGAACGCCGAGAGCCACAACCATGCCAATGCGCCGCGCGGTTCACCCTGCTTTGCCTGATCGTTCATGCCCAGTGCCTCTGCTCGCCTTCGCCCGTGATGTTCCCGACGCATCGCCCGCAGATTTCCGGATGCGCGGGGTCGCTGCCGACATCGGGGCGGCGATGCCAGCAACGCGCACATTTCGGCGCATCCGTCGGCACCACCTGCGCATAGAGCTCGCCCTCGAAGCCCTCCAGTGCGATCGATTCGGCCGGACGCTCTTCCAGGGCGGCGACGCGCGCATCGGACGTCAGCATCAGGAAACGGAGCTCTTCTCCGGTACTCCGCAACTTGTCGCCGAGTTCGGGGCCCGCGAACAGGACCAGCGCAGCATCCAGCGAAGATCCGATGCGCCCGGCGGTGCGCAGGGCCTCGAGCTCGCGCAACACGGCGTCTCGTACCGCATGCACCAGGGTCCAGTCCGGATCGTCTGCGCGCAACGTGACTTCCGGCAGCGGATGCCACGTGGACAGCAGCACCGACTGGGCCCGTTCGCCCGGCAGCCGCGCCCAGATCTCCTCGGCGGTGAACGCGAGGATGGGCGCCAGCCAGCGCACCATCGCCTCGGCGATATGCGCCATGGCGCTCTGCGCCGAGCGCCGCGGGTGACCGTCGGCCGGCGTGGTGTACAGCCGGTCCTTGATCACGTCCAGGTAGAAGCCACCCATGTCCAGCACGCAAAAGTTGTGCACCTTCTGGTAGATCAGGTGAAACTCGTAATCGCGGTAGGCGCGCACGATTTCTTCCTGCAGCGCCGCGGTGCGTGCGACGGCCCAGCGATCGAGCGCGACCATGTCGTCCGGCGCCATCGCGTCGCGGTCCGGGTCGAACCCGTCGAGATTGCCGAGCAGGAAACGCACGGTGTTGCGCATGCGCCGGTAGGAATCCGACATCCGCTTCAGGATCTCGTCGGATACGTTCATTTCGCCGCGATAGTCGGTGGCCGCCACCCACAAACGGAGAATATCCGCGCCGAGCGAATTCAGCACCTTCTGCGGCGCGACTACGTTGCCGAGACTCTTGGACATCTTGCGACCCTTCTCATCCACGGTGAACCCGTGGGTGAGCACGGCACGGTACGGCGCGGTGCCGTGCATGCCCACCGAGGTCAGCAGCGAACTCTGGAACCAGCCGCGGTGCTGGTCGGAGCCCTCGAGGTACAGGTCGGCCGGGAAACCCACCTCGTCCCGCGTCGCGCTCAGACAATGATGCAGCAATCCGGAATCCACCCACACGTCCATGATGTCGCGCACCTTCTCGTACCGACCCGCCTCCTCGCCGAGGAGTTCCGCGGGGTCGAGGTCCCACCAGGCGTCGATGCCGTCACGCTCGACACGCTCCGCCACCTGCTCCAGCAGTCGCACGGAGTCCGGGTGCGGTTCGCCGCTCTCGCGATCCACGAACAGCGCGATCGGCACGCCCCAGGTGCGTTGCCGGGAAATGCACCAGTCCGGCCGGCCATCCACCATCGAACGAATGCGATTCTCCCCCCAGGCCGGCATCCACTTCACGTCCTTGATGGCGTCCAGCGCCTGGGCGCGCAACGCCTTCCTGTCCATGCTGATGAACCACTGCGGCGTGGCGCGAAAAATCAGCGGGGTCTTGTGGCGCCAGCAATGCGGGTAGCTGTGCTTGAGGGGCTCATGGTGCAGCAACGCCCCGTGCTCCTCGAGCAATGCGACGATCGGCGCATTGGCGTCGAACACCTTCAGACCCGCCACGGCCTCGGTCCCGGCGCGAAAACGCCCGTCGTCCTGCACCGGATTCTCGACCGGCAGCTGGTAACGCTGGCCTACGATGAAGTCGTCCTGTCCGTGGCCGGGCGCCGTGTGCACGGCCCCGGTTCCGGCCTCGACCGTCACGTGCTCGCCGAGAATCACCGGCACCTCCCGATCCAGGTAGGGATGGCGCAGCAGGAGTCCCTCCAGCGCCGCGCCACGACAGATCGCCAGCTCCTCGAACTGCTCGATGCCGCAGCGGCGCGTCACCTGGGTCAGCAGGTCGCGGGCCACCACGATTCGTTCCGCGCCTGCCGGGCCCTCGAATGCGATGAGGGCGTACTCCAGCTCCGGATGCAGCGAGACCGCCTGGTTGGCGGGCAGCGTCCACGGTGTCGTCGTCCAGATGGGTACGGAGGCCGGTCCCGCCGTATTACGATCCGCCCCGGACCCGAAGGCCTCGAGCAGCGCCGCCTCGTCCACCACGCGGAAGCGCACGTCGATGGCCGGCGACTTCTTGTCCGCGTACTCGACCTCGGCTTCCGCCAGCGCCGAACCGCAGTCGAGGCACCAGTGCACCGGCTTGAAACCCTTGTAGACGTGGCCGTTCTCGAAGATCTTGCCGAAGGCCCGCAACTGCTGCGCCTCGTAGGCGGGATCCATGGTGAGATAAGGCCGGTCCCAGTCACCCAGCACGCCGAGGCGGCGGAAATCGCGCCGCTGTGCATCGACCTGCTGCCGGGCGAACTGCCGGCAGGCTTCACGGAATGCCTTGGCGTCGAGCCGGGTGCCGACGGCACCGTGCTCGCGCTCGACGACCAGCTCGATGGGCAGGCCGTGACAGTCCCAGCCCGGAATGTAGGGTGCATCGTAGCCATCCAGCGTTCGGGAACGGATCACGATGTCCTTGAGCACCTTGTTGACGCAGTGGCCGAGATGGATGTCGCCATTCGCGTAAGGGGGGCCGTCGGGCAGCAGGAACGCCGGCCGCTCTTTGCCCGCCGCACGCAACTTGCCGTAGAAGTCACGTGCTTCCCAGTCCGCGAGCATGTCGGGTTCGCGCTTGGCCAGCGCCGCGCGCATCGGGAAATCCGTGCGCGGCAGGTTCAGCGTGTCCTTGTATTCAGCCACCGATTCGTCCTCTTCAATAGCCTGCGTCGGCGAGGATTCGCCGCGCAAGTTCGGCATCGCGATGCATCTGCGCCGTGAGGCACTCTACATCGTCGAAGCGTTCTTCATCTCGTAAGCGCGCGACGAACTCGACGGTGAGACGCCGACCGTACAGGTCGCCCGAGTAATCGAACAGGTGCGCCTCGAGCAGCCTCTCGTGGCCGTCCACCGTGGGGCGCGTGCCGAGATTCGCGACGGCTGGGCGTGCCTGTGGTCCCACGCCTCGCACCACCACGGCAAACACGCCACTCATGGGCACCACCCGGCGTCCGGGGCGCAGGTTCACGGTCGGGAATCCGAGCGTGCGCCCCAGGCGCCGACCCCTCACGACCCGGCCCGTCATGCCGTAGTGTCGCCCGAGCAGGCGCGTGGCGAGTGCCAGGTCGCCGGCGGCGAGGGCTGCGCGCACTGCCGTGCTGCTGACGCGAATCCCTTCGAGCAGGCACGTCGGCGTGTCCTCGACCTGGAAGCCGTGCCGTCGCCCTGCCGCGAGCAGCGTCGCGAAATCACCGGCCCGATTCCTGCCGAAACGGAAATCGTCCCCGATCGCGAGGTAGCGCGTGCCGAGCCCGTCCACCAGGTATTCATCGATGAATGCCTGCGGTTCGAGCGCAGCCATTTCCGCATCGAAGCGCACGCAGAACAGGCGATCGATGCCGAGGGACTGCAGGCCGCCGAACTTCTCGCGAAAGCTGGACAGGCGCGGCGGCGCCTCGGGGCCCATGAAATATTCGCGCGGCGTGGGCTGGAAACTCATCACCACCGACGGCACGCCCAGCGACTTCGCCCGGTCGGTCAGGCGCGCGAGCACCGCGCGATGCCCGAGATGAAGGCCGTCGAAATTGCCGATCGTCACCGCGCAGCCCCTGTGGCCAGGACGCAGATTGTGCTTTCCCCGAATCAGTTCCAAGGTGAGGGTTCCAGGTCTCGTCGCGCGCGGGACGCCAAAGATCCCGGATTATACGGAATGGGAGGACGGTGGCGCGCCCGGCCGGCTGCGCAGGTGGCGGGGCCGCATGCCGAGCGCGAGCAAGGCGCCGACGTACACCACGAGCCCCAGCCCGATGCAGGCCGCCAGCCTGAGTCCGCGCGCATGCCAGGCGGCCGCCAGCCAGCCGTCCAGGGGGCCGGCGACCAACCAGAGCGCGACGCCCATGGCCAGGTTCGCCAGCAGCACGCGGACTGTCAGCGCCCGCCAGCCCTCGCCGGGGACGTAGATTCCGGTTCCGCGCAGCCCGGCGTACAGGGCGCTGGCGTTGTAGATCGCCGCCAGCCCGGTGGCGGCGGCCAGGCCCGCATGCGCACCGGGAATGCCCAGCATGATCATGGGCACGACGAACACGACGTTGAGGCCGATGTTGACGAACATGGCACGGATGCTGACGCGCACGGGGGTGCGGATGTCCTGGCGACTGAAATAACCGGGCGAAAGCACTTTGACCAGGGTGAACCCCACCAGGGCCACCGAGTAGGCCATGAGGCTCAGCCGTGCCATCTGCGTATCCGTCGGCGTGAACTCGCCGTACTGGAACAGGGTCGCGATCATCGGGCCGGCCAGCATGAACAGGCCCACGGCGGCCGGCAGCGCGATCACGGCCACCAGCTTGAGCGCCCAGTCCAGCGTGGCCGAGAATGCCGCCATGGACCGCTCCGCGTGGCGCCGCGACAAGCCGGGCAGGATCACCGTGGCGAGTGCAATGCCGAAGATGCCCAGCGGGAACTCCAGCAGGCGGTCCGAGTAGTAAAGCCAGCTGATGCTGCCCGTCACCAGGAAGGAGGCGATGACGCGATCGACGATGAGGTTGATCTGTGCCACGGACGAACCGAGGATCGCCGGCAGCATCAGCCGGCCGATCCGCCGCACGCCCGGGTGATGCCATCCCCAGCGCGGCCGCGGCAGCAGCCCCAGCGCGCGGAGAAACGGCAACTGGAAGCCGAGCTGCACGATGCCGGCAACGAAGACGCCGATCGCCAGGCCGAAGATCGGGTCTTCGAAACGCGGTGAAATCCAGATCGCCGCGGCGATCAACACCAGGTTGAGGAACACCGGGGTGAACGCCGGGACGCCGAACCTGCCGTAGGTGTTCAGGATGCCGCCGGCGAACGCGGTCAGGGAAATGAAGAACAGGTAAGGGAAGGTCAGCCGCAGCATATCGCTGGCGATGCCCAGCTTCTCCGGGTCGTCCGAGAAACCGGGCGCGAACAGCAGGATGAACAATGGCGCTGCGACGACGCCGACCAGCGTCACGAGGAACAACAGCGCGCCGAGGGTGCCGGCCACCCGGTCCGCCAGCACCTTGACGTCCTCGTGTGACCCGCGCGACTGCGTTTCCGCGAGCACCGGGACGAAGGCCTGCGAGAATGCGCCTTCGGCGAACAGGCGGCGCAGGAAGTTCGGGATCTGGAAAGCCACCACGAACACGTCCATGCCTGCGCCCGCCCCGAACATCCGGGCGAACACGACATCACGCGCGAACCCGAGCACGCGCGAGGCCAGCGTATTGCCGCCGACGACGGTGGTGGACTTCGCGAGGCTCATAAACAATCCGACCCGGTTGCGATGGGCGGCATCATAGTGCAGTCGCGCAGCCGGCGGCGACTCGCGTCGCGCCCCGGGCGATTCGCGCCTCGTGCTTCGAGTTCGCCGGCTCGTTCAGCGGCGGCGGCCGGCAAGCTTCCCGAGCACGTCTTCCAGCGCGACGCCGCGGATACGCAGCAGGACCAGCAGGTGAAACACCAGGTCGGCCGCCTCCGACGCAAGGCCATCCGCGTCGCGCGTCACCGCGGCGAGGGCCGTCTCGACACCCTCCTCGCCGACTTTCTGCGCTGCGCGGGCGGGGCCCGCGGCGGCGAGCCGGGCCACATAGCTGTCCTCGGGCCGCTGGGCGAGTCGGGCCTCGATGACACTTTCGAGTTCGTCCAGCAGGGTCGCCGTGACCGGTTCGCCGAAGCAGCTGCGCGTCCCCAGGTGGCAGGTCGGGCCAGCCGGCTCGGCGCGCAGCAGCAAGGTGTCATGATCGCAGTCGCTGCGGATCTCCACCACGCGCAACACGTTGCCCGAGGTCTCTCCCTTGCGCCAGAGCTCGTCACGGCTGCGGCTGAAGAACACGGCCTCGCCGCAGGCCAGCGTCGCCTCGTAGGCTGCCCGGTTCATGTAGCCGAGCATCAACACGCCGCCCGTGACGGCATGCTGGACGATCGCCGGCACCAGGCCGTCGCTCTTCGCCCAGTCGACGCTGTCGATGTCGGGAGCGTTCATTGCCGCACCTCGACACCGCTGGTGGCAAGCAGGGCCTTGAGGTCGGGAATGGCGATCTGACCGGAATGAAAGACGGTCGCGGCGAGCGCGCCGTCCACCCGGGCCTGGTGAAAGACTTCGATGAAATGACGCGCCTCCCCGGCACCGCCGGAGGCGATCAGGGGAACGGTGCAGGATTCGCGCACCGCGGCCAGCTGCTCCAGGTCGTAACCGTCCCGCACGCCGTCGGAATCCATGCAGTTGAGCACGATTTCCCCTGCGCCTCGCTCCTGGACCTCACGCACCCAGTCGAGGGTCGCGCGCCGGCCATAGCGGGTACGCTCAGGATCGCCGGTGTGGCTCGCGACACGCCATTCGCCACCCTCGCGGCGGCTGTCGATCCCGATCACGACGCACTGGCTGCCGAAGCGGCGCGCCAGGGTATCGACCAACTCCGGCGTCTCGAGCGCGGGCGTGTTGATGCTGATCTTGTCCGCGCCGTCGGCGAGCACCGCCTCGGCGGCCGCGACGTCGCGGATCCCGCCGGCGACGCAGAAAGGAATGTCCAGCAACTCCGCGACCCGCGTCACCCAGCTGCGATCCACGCTGCGCCCGGCCGGGCTCGCCGCAATATCGTAGAAGACGAGTTCGTCGGCGCCCTCGTCACGGTAACGTCCCGCCAGTTCGAGGATGCCGCCCATGTCGCGGTGGTCGCGGAACTTGACCCCCTTGACGACGCGTTCGCCGCGCACGTCGAGGCAGGGAATTATGCGTTTTGCAAGAATGAGCGGATCTCCTCGTCCGTGATGCGGCCATCGAGCAGCGCCTTGCCGATGATCGCGCCGCTCGCTCCCGTGGCGCGCAGCGCCTCGACGTCGGCGATGTCGCGCACACCGCCCGAGGCCTGCAGGCGAATATCGGGATAGCGCGTGGCGCAGTCCGTGTAGAGCGCGATGTTGGGCCCGGTCATCGCGCCGTCGCGTGCCACGTCGGTACACAGCAGGTGTCGCAGCCCGGCTTCCCGGTAAGCCTCGATCGCATCCCACAGGGACAGCCCCGCGTCCTCGGTCCAGCCGCGCGTCCTGCACCAGGGCACCCCTTCCCCATCGATCTGCACGTCGAAAGCGAGCACCAGCCGCGCCGCGCCGAAACGCGGGAACCACTCAGCGACTTCGTCCGGCCGCTCCGCCGCCGCGCTGCCGATCACCACCCGGCCAACGCCTGCTGCGAGCATGGCCTCTACGTCCTCGGCCGTGCGGATGCCGCCCCCGACCTGGATGCGCCCCCGTGCCAGCCCGGCCATGCGCGCGATGACTTCGCGGTTGCCGCCCGCACCGTCCCGCGCGCCGTCGAGATCCACCACGTGGACCCAGTCCACGCCCAGCGAAAGATAACGCCCCGCCAGGTCTTCGGGGCGCGCCTCGTACTCGGAGACCTGGTCGAAACGCCCCTGGTACAGGCGCACGCAACGGCCGTCCTTGAGGTCGATGGCAGGGATGGGTTTCAGTGGCATGGCGGGACGGGATTCCTGTGGATCAGAGCGCGAGGAAGTTCTGCAGGACCCGCGCGCCGGCGGGCCCCGAGCGTTCCGGGTGAAACTGGGTGCCGTGAAAATTGCCGTGCGAAACCACGGCGGTGAATTCCCCGCCGTAATCGGCCACGGCCACCGTATCGGGAGCGACCGGCGCGGCATAGCTGTGCACGAAATAAAAATGTGCGGCCGCGGGCAAGCCCGCGAACAGCGGGCAATCCGGCGAGAGCTGCGTCAGGTTCCAGCCCATGTGCGGCACCGGCCGGTCCGGCGCGGCCAGCATGCGCGCGACACGCCCCGGAACCAGGCCCAGGCAATCGCGCCCGCCGTCCTCGTCCGAGGCCTCGAACAACAGCTGCATGCCGAGACAGATGCCGAGCACCGGTTGGGTGAGGCTGCGCACGACTTCGGCCAGCCCGTTGCGCTCGAGCCGGTTCATGGCGTCGTCCGCGGCGCCAACGCCCGGGAGAAACACGTGGCTCGCGCGCCGGATGAGGTCCGGATCGGCGCTCAACGGCGGCGTGCAGCCCAGGCGCCCGAGCGCGAAGCGCAGCGAACTGATATTGGCGCCGCCGGAATCGACGATCACGGATTCGCCAATGCTCATGCCAGGATCCCCTTGGTGGACGGAATGCCGCCCCCCTCCTGGCGAAAGGCGTCGCGCAGCGCGCGCCCCAGCGCCTTGAATGACGCCTCCACCTGGTGGTGGTCGTTCTCCCCTGCCAGCCGCACGTGAATCGAGGCTCGCAGGCTGTCCGACAAGGAGCGATAGAAGTGCGGCACGAGCTCGGTCGGCAGTTCACCGACCCGCTCGCGCTGGAACTCGCCCTCGAATACGAGGTACGGCCGCCCGCCGAGGTCCACCGACAGCTCGGCCCGGGCCTCGTCCATCGGCAGCACGAAACCGTAGCGGCGGATCCCGCGCCGCGCCCCCAGCGCCTCGCGCAGCGCTTCGCCGAGGGCCAGAGAAACGTCCTCGACCGTGTGATGCTCGTCCACATGCAGATCACCGCTGCACTCGATCTCCATGGCGAAGCCACCGTGCTTGGCAATCTGCTCGAGCATGTGATCGTAATAACCGATGCCGGTGTGCGCGCGCACCGGGCCATGCGGATCGTCCAGGTCGACCTCGACCCGGATACGGGTCTCCGCCGTACCGCGCACCACCACCGCGCGCCTCAGGCCGTCCAGCACGCGGCGGGCCACTTCCGGCCAGGTGAGGCTGTCGCCCGTCCCGTCGCCGACCTTCAGCCCAACCAGCCCGAGGTTCTCCGCGAAGGCGAGATCGCTGTCCCGATCGCCGATGACGAAACTGCGGTCGAGATCGGGCGGATGGCGCGCGATGAAACGCGTGATCAGCCCGGTGGCCGGCTTGCGGCACGCGCAGCCGTCACCGGGAAAGTGCGGGCAGATGAACTCCGCCTCGAAACGGATACCCTGGCTGGCGAACAGCGCGATGATGAAATCGTGCGTGCGCTGAAAATCCTCCTCGGGGAAAGAGTTCGTGCCGCGCCCGTCCTGGTTGCTCACGAGCACCAGCCGGTAGCCGGCATCCACGAGTCGGAGCAGCGCGGGGATCACGCCCGGCAGCAACCGCACCTTGGACACGGCATCGACCTGCTCGTCCGCAGGTTCCTCGACGAGCGTGCCGTCGCGATCGATGAACAACAACAGCGCTCTATCCATTCACTTGTCCCCTGGTCGCGCCACCGGGACGGCCGAGCGCCCTCAGCAGCCGGCGATTCTCGGCGGCCGTGCCGACCGTGATGCGCAGGCAACCGCGCAGGCGCGGCTGGCTGCTGAAATCCCGCACGAGGATGCCAGCCGCCTCGCAAGCCGACATTGCACGGGATGCATCGGCGAAGCGTACCAGCAGGAAATTGCCTGCGCTCGGCCACACCCGCTTCACCTCCGGCAGGCTTCGCAGCGCGGCGGAGAGTTGTTCCCGGCGTCGCACGACGCCCGCCGTGCGACGGCGTGCGCCGGCCAGCTCGGCCGGTTGCAGCCGCCGCAAGGCGGCCTCGACGGCCAGCGAAGGCAAGGGATACGGTGGCGCGAGCCCGCGCAGCGCCGCGATCAGCTCGGGGGCCGCCAGGATCGCACCGATGCGCGCACCCGCCAGGCCCCAGGCCTTGGAAAGCGTGCGCAGCAACACGAGGTTCGGCAGCGCCGCAAGCCGTGGCGCAAGACCGTCGAGGGGGGCGAACTCCACGTAAGCCTCGTCCACCACGACCATGCTGCGCCCCTGCAGTGTGCGACACAGCCGCTCCACTACGGCCGGCGCAATCGTGTTGCCGGTCGGATTGTTGGGCGAACAGAGAAACACCAGTTTTACGTTCGGGCGAGCGTCAGCCGCGCTCACCACGGCCGCGGCATCCAGGGCGAAATCGCGCTTCAGGGGCACTTCCACGACGGCCGCACCCTGCAGGCGCGCCGCGACAGAATACATACCGAAAGTCGGCGGACAGACGAGCACCGCATCCTCGCCCGCGCGGCAGAAGGCGCGCACCAGAAGATCGATCGCGTCGTCGCTGCCGCGGGTGGCGAGTATGGCTTCGATCGGCACCGAATAGAGTCCCGCGAGCGCTTCGAGCAAGGCCGCGGGACGCGGATCCGGATAGCGGTTGAGGCCGTCCTCCGTGTCATCCCAGGCCGCTCGCCAGGATGACTCGTTGGCATGCAGTCGCAGCACGCCCCGACGTGGGGAGCCGGCCGCATACGCCGCGAAATCCCGCAACTCCGGGCGCAGCAGTTCTATGCTCGAAGTCACTGGCTGGTTCCCGGCCCGGGTTCGTCCGTGGCATGCATTGCCAGCGCCTTGAGTCGCAGCTTCACCGCGAGAGCGTGGGCGTCGAGCCTCTCCAGTTCGGCCAGCGTGCGGGCGGTCGGCCCGATCAGGCGGAATCCGGCCGGGCTGGCCTGCTGCACCGAAATGGCCAGCTGGAAATCGCCCACCGACAACCCGCTCCAGGCACGGGCATAGCCGTAGGTCGGCAAAACGTGGTTCGTGCCGCTGCAATAGTCTCCCAGGGATTCCGGCGTCCAGTCCCCGAGGAACACGGAACCTGCCGTCTCTACCTGGGGCAGCCAGGATTCGGCCTCGGGCACCTGGACTATGAGATGCTCCGGCGCATAGCGATTGCTGATGGCGAAGGCCTCGTCCAGGTCCGCGGCCAGCAGCGTGCGGCCGTGTTTCAACGCCTCGAGCACGACCGCGTTGCGCGGCAGCAGGGCCAACTGGGTCGCGATCGCCGCATCGACGGCATCGGCCAGGCCGGCCGAGGTCGTGACCAGCATCACCTGGGAATCGGGACCATGCTCGGCCTGGGAAAGCAGGTCGGCGGCCACAAAGCCCGGGTCGGCCCGCTCGTCCGCGATCACCAGCACCTCCGACGGCCCGGCCGGCAGATCGAGCGCCGCCCCGTCGGGATCGCGGGACACCTGCATCTTGGCCTCAGTGACCCAGGCGTTGCCGGGGCCGAATATCTTGTCCACGGACGGAATCGATGCCGTGCCGTACGCCATCGCCGCAACCGCCTGGGCGCCGCCGGCAAGGTAGACCGCATCGATGCCGCAATAGCGTGCCGCCGTCAGCACGGCCGGATCGGCCCGCCCGTCCTTCTGCGGCGGTGTGCACAGCACTCGCCGCGGACAGCCCGCGAGCGCAGCCGGAACCGCGAGCATGATCACGGTGGACGGCAGCGGCGCCGAACCCGCCGGCACGTAAAGCCCCACGGCACGGATCGGCCGGGTGATGCGGCGGCAGACCACGCCCGGCATGGTCTCGACCTCGATCGGCGGCATGAGCTGTGCGGCGTGGAATGCGCGCACGTTGTCGATCGCGATGCGCAGCGCGCCGCGCCGAGTCTCGTCGAGCGACGCTTCTGCCGCATCGAAATCCGCCGGCGGCACGCGCAGCGCGTCCAGGGATACGCCGTCGAACCGGGCTGCGAACTTCAGCAGCGCCGCGTCGCCGTCGCGGCGGGTCTCGGCGATGATCGCCGCGACCTCGTCGGCCAGCGCTTCGCGCCGTGCCGCCTCCGGGCGCGCCAGGGCCGCCGCGCGTCCGGGCTCGTCGAGTTCGGTCCAGCGATAACGACGGAGGATCGGATTGGTCTCAGGCAAGCATCTTCTCCACGGGCAACACCAGCATCGAGCTTGCGCCCGCGGCCTTCAGCCCTTCGAGGGTTTCCCAGAACACGTTTTCGCGACACACGGCATGCACCGCAACCTTGTCCTCCCGTCCTTCGAGCGGCATGACCGTCGGCGATTCACTGCCGGGCAGCAGGCGACGAATCTCGGCGAGGGCAGAGCGCGGCGCGTGCAACATGATGTACTTGCTCTCCCGCACGCTCAGCACGCCGCGCATGCGACTGACGAGCCGCGCCGGCCAGCCCTCGGCCGGGCCGCCGTTGCTGGAAATCAGCGCCGCCATGCTCTCGAACACTACCTCCGCTTCCACGAGATCGTTCGCCAGGAGCGTCGAGCCGGTGGACACGAGATCGCAGATGACATCGGCCCGCCCAAGGCGCGGCGCAATCTCGACCGCGCCGGACAACATGACGATCTCGGCATTCACCTGCTGTTCGTCCAGCCAGTTTTGCAGGATGCGCGGGTAGGTCGTGGCGATGCGCAGCCCCTCCAGGCTTTGCGGCGAGTTGTAGTCGAAACTGCGGGGCACGCCGATGGACAGGCGACAGCGGCCGAAATCGAGTTCCAGTTCGGGTCGGACGTCCATGCCGTCGGCGACTTTCTCCCGGAACACGTTCATGCCCACGATGCCGAGATCGCAGATGCCCTCCGCCACCAGTTCCGGGATATCGTCGTCGCGCACCAGCAGCACGTCCACCGGCATGTTCTCGCCGAAGCAGATCAGCTGGTCGCGACCCCGGCTATAGACGAGTCCGCAGGTCTCCATCAGGTGAAGGGAATTATCGGTAAGCCGACCGGATTTCTGCACCGCGATCTTGATGCGCTGCTGTGGCGGGACCGTCATTTGTTTTCTCCATCCAGTCGTTCGGCCACGGCGAGGTAACCCCCGTTACCGTCGGCCAGGAAACGGGCGACACGCCCGATCGTCGTGACGCTGATTCCGGTCTGCTCGTTGATCTGCCGGTAACTCAGCCCCCGCCGCAGCAGGCCGACCACGCGCCATCGATCGACCAGTGCCTGGAGCTCCGCCGGGGTGCACAGGTCGTGGAAATAGCTGCGGGCCTCGGCTGCGTCGCGCAGGGCAAGCACGGAACGGTACAAAGCCTCCTCGGCACGCTGCTCATCGAGCTTGGATGGTGCGCTGCGATTCTTCATAATGGGGGCTAAGCTGGGTTATGTGCTCAAAGGCTTTGCGTTGTCACAGCGTATTAATACGCTAGTACATTGAAACTGGCAAGCCCGGAAAGCCGAAAGCAGCTACGATCCCCGGCCATTCGGCATCCCCGACCGATGGTCCGACATCCGATTTCCCCCAGGAGTTATAGGCATGCGCAAGTTATCCCTCACGGTCGGCATGGCCGTTCTCTGCCTGCTTTCAGCCCAGGCCGGTGCGGCCGACGTTGAAGCCGGCAAGGCCAGGTTCCAGCAACTCTGTGCGACCTGTCATGGGCCCGCCGGGGCCGGCGACGGTCCCGCCTCCGCCGCGCTGAATCCGAAACCCCGCGCACTCTCGGACGCGGAATGGCAAGCCTCGGTCGATGACGAGTATCTCGCCAAAGTGATCAAGGAAGGCGGTCCGGCGGTGGGCCTCTCGCCGATGATGGTCGCGCAACGCGGCCTCAGCGACGAGGAACTCGCCAACATCATCGCCTACATTCGCAGCCTCGGTGATTGACCGTCGCGGCCCGGCCGGCCGATGCCGGCCGGGCCGCGTTGGCTTGACAAAGCAATGCGCCTCGACGACGATATGCGGCTCCGCGCGGCGGACCAGCAGGTCTCGCGCACACTGACGATTCAACGGGAGTCGGTACTTTGGCGAACATCAAGTCGGCCCAGAAACGCGCTCGGCAGAACATCAAGAACAGGGCCCATAACATGGCGATGCGCTCGAAGATGCGCACGTTCCTGAAGAAAGTGTCGACCGCGATCGAGTCGGGCGACCGGGCCCAGGCCGAGGCCAGCTACAAGGCCGCGGTACCGGTGCTCGATTCCATGGTCAACAAGGGCATCGTGCACAAGAACAAGGCGGCACGGCACAAGAGCCGGCTGAATGCGCGCATCAAGGCTCTGTCGGCCTGAAGCGCCGCCCGGGCAGGGCCGTTCCCAGACACTGAAAAGCCGGCGCATGCGCCGGCTTTTTGTTTTCCCGACCGCGTCGCGGCGGTCCTAGACGGGACGCCCGTCGCGCTTGCCCGGCGGCAATTTCGCCAGTGCCTCCGCCCTCGCCCTGGCCTGGGCCTCGAGAAATTCGCCGACGGCCGTCACGAGCGCCGCAGTACCTTTCCCCGACAGCGCCGAAACTACGAACACCGGACCCTTGTGATCGATCGCCACAGCGACGCGGCGCGCCAACTCCTGTTCCTCGCCATGCACCAGCTTGTCGATCTTGTTGATCACCAGCCAGCGCGGCCAGGCGGCGAGTTCGTCGCTGTAAGCCTTCAGTTCGTGGATGATGTCGCGCGCGCCCTGCTCCGGGGACTGCTCGCCCTCGTGCGAGGACGCATCGACGATGTGCAGCAACAGCCGGGTGCGTTGCAGATGGCGCAGGAAGCGCGTACCCAGTCCATGACCCTCGGCGGCGCCCTCGATCAGTCCCGGAATATCCGCGATGACGAACGTCTTGCCTTCCTCGAGTTCCACGACGCCGAGATTGGGGTGCAGGGTGGTGAACGGGTAATCGCCCACCTTGGGGGTGGCCGCGGTCACGGCGCGCAGCAATGTCGATTTGCCGGCGTTCGGCAGGCCGAGCAGCCCCACGTCGGCGAGAAGGCGCAACTCGAGTCGCAGGTGACGCAACTCGCCCGGCGTGCCCGGTGTGAACTTGCGGGGCGCCCGATTGATACTGCTCTTGAAATGAGTATTGCCCTTGCCGCCGATGCCCCCCTGCGCGACCAGCAGCTTCTGCTCCGGCTCGACGAGGTCGCCCAGCACTTCGCCGGTGCTTTCCTCATGGACTACGGTGCCGACGGGCACCGGGATCTCCACCGACTCGCCGCCGCGACCCGAGCAGTTGCTGCCCATGCCGGGCGCCCCGCTGGCGGCGCGAAACCTGCGCTGGCGGCGGAAATCGGCCAGCGTGTTGAGGCCGGCATCCGCCACGAGCCAAACGCTGCCGCCGTTGCCGCCATCACCGCCGTCGGGACCGCCGAAGGGAATGTACTTCTCCCGTCGGAAACTGACGCAGCCATTGCCGCCGGCGCCGGCCTGCACGGTGATGGTGGCTTCGTCTACGAATTTCATCTGCTGCCCCTTGCGCTCATCCCTTCCTGCCGGCCGCCGCCTCGATCGCGGGGCCTGTAAACGAGAAGACCCCGGACCAGAGGCCGGGGTCTTCTCAGCTTAACAACAACGGGCTGGCCTACTCCGTGACGATGCTCACGAACTTGCGGTTACGCGGCCCCTTCGTCTCGAATGCCACCTTGCCGTCCGCCTTGGCGAACAGTGTGTAATCGCGGCCGCAGCCTACGTTGACGCCGGGATGAAAGCGGGTGCCGCGCTGACGCACGATGATGTTGCCCGCCAGTACCTGCTCACCGCCGAACTTTTTGACGCCAAGTCGCTTGGACTCGGAATCGCGGCCGTTGCGAGTACTGCCGCCTGCTTTCTTATGTGCCATTTCGCATTACCTCCGCGGTATCCGCCCCAGCTCAGCTGGCGGCGATGCCGGTGATCTTGATCTGGGTGAAATTCTGCCGATGGCCCTTCGTCCGCCGGTAATTCTGGCGACGATGGAACTTCACGATTTCCACCTTGCGCGCCTTCCCCTGGGACATGACGGTGGCTTGCACCTTGCCGCCCTCGAGGTAAGGCTTGCCGACGCTGACGTTGTCCCCGTCGCCGACCAGGAGAACCCGGTCGAACTCGATACTGGCGCCTTCCTCGGCGTCCAGCTTCTCGACACGCAGGACAGCGCCCTGGCTGACCCGGTACTGTTTTCCGCCTGTGGCGATCACGGCGTACATGGATGCTCCCATAAACACGCGTCCAGGCCGGATTGGCCCGGAGAAAGCCGGCTATTCTATGGATTTCGGCCCCGCGGGTCAAACCTTAGGAGGGGGAATCCGGCCGCCCGTAAAAATCGAATCTGCGAGTTATCGCGCAATCCGGGATAATATCCCGTCCGGGCACACGACGCCCGACTCAGCGCCAAGAGCGAACATGTCCACACCACTGACCGCCCCCGATCCCGAAAGAATCCCGGCCTTGCTGTCACTCGAGCAGATCAGGGTGCTGGTGGCCAGGGACCTGCAGGACCTGGATCGATGCATCGCCGACAGCCTGAGCAGCGACGTCATGCTGGTCAACCAGGTCGCCCATCACATCGTCACCGGTGGCGGCAAGCGGCTTCGGCCCTTGCTCGTGTTGCTGGCGGCACGTGCCTGTGGCTACGCAGCCGGCGCCCACGTGCAGGCCGCGGCAATCGTGGAGTTCATACATACGGCGACGCTGCTGCACGACGACGTGGTGGACGGCTCGGACCTGCGCCGCGGCCGGGACACCGCCAACGCGGTGTTCGGCAACGAGGCCAGCGTGCTGGTCGGCGACTTCCTCTACTCCCGCGCCTTCCAGATGATGGTCCAGATCGGCGAAATGCGGCTCATGGAGGTGATGGCTCACGCCACCAACGTGATCGCAGAGGGCGAAGTCCTGCAGTTGATGAACTGCAACGACCCGGACACGGACGAAGACCGTTATTTCGAAGTCATCCGCAACAAGACGGCCAAGCTGTTCGAAGCCGGTGCGCGGGTGGCCGGCATACTCGCGGGCGCCGACGAGGACGCCGAGGCCGCTCTGGCGGACTACGGAATGCGCCTCGGCATCGCCTTCCAGCTCGTGGACGATGCGCTGGACTATGGCGGCGCAACGGCAGAGATGGGCAAGAACATGGGTGACGACCTCGCGGAAGGCAAGCCGACGTTGCCGCTGATCCATGCCATGCGCGAGGGTAGCGCTGCGCAGCGGGCGACGATCCGGCGTGCCATCGAGCAGGGCGGCCTCGAAGAGCTCGACTCGATCCGCGACGCTATTGAATCCACCGGATCGCTACACTACACTGCCCGGCTTGCGCGCGAGCAGGCCGAGGCCGCCGTGAACTCACTGGCGGCGCTTCCCGAATCGCCGTTTCGCGATGCCCTGGCATCCCTGGCGCGCATTGCCGTTGAAAGAACGGCCTAGTAAAGCGGTTCCGATGACCGTCGACGGGGTGTAGCGCAGCCTGGTAGCGCGTCTGCTTCGGGAGCAGAAGGTCGGGAGTTCGAATCTCCCCACCCCGACCACTCGGCCTGACGGCGCCGCCTCAGGACGCCACCTGGTAAACGTGCATATCCCGCTGCGGGAACGGAATGCTGATGCCTTCCTTGTCGAAGCGCTTCTTCATCGCTTCCTGCAGATCAAAATACACACCCCAGTAATCGCTGCTGCGCACCCAGGGGCGCACGGCAAAATTCACGCTGCTGTCGCCCAGCGTCAACAGACCGATGGTCGGCGCAGGGTCCTCGAGCAGGCGCTCCTCTGCATCCAGCACTTCCTTGATCACGCGTTTCACATGATCGAGGTCATCGGAGTAGCTGACACCGAACTCGAGGTCGAGCCGGCGCGTGTCCAGCGCGGAATAATTGGTGATCGTGCCGCCAGTCACCTGGGCATTCGGGATGACGATGATCTTGTTGTCCGGCGTCCGCAGGGTCGTCGTAAACAGGTGCAGATCGACAACCGAGCCGGCCACCCCCGCGACCTCGACGTAGTCTCCCGCCTTGAAGTGACGGAAAATGATCATCAGCACGCCGGCCGCAAAATTCGCCAGCGAACCCTGCAGGGCCAGGCCGATGGCCAGGCCGGCGGCACCGAGCACGGCGATGAAAGACGTGGTCTGCACGCCCAGCTGGCCGACCGCGGCGATGACGACCATGGTCAACAGGCCGAAGTAGATGATATTGCGGAAGAAACCGATCAATGTCGGATCGGTGTTCGCGCGCTTCATGCCGGCCTCCAGCAGCCGGGTCACACGGCCCACCAGCCAGCGGCCGACGACGAATACGACGATGGCCGCGAGCAACTTCAGGCCGAAGGCGGAGACCGCCGCCACCAGCGCATCCATGTTGTCCTTGTTGAGCAGGCCCGTGATTTCTTCCATTTTCCCGACTCCTTTGATGCGGAACTGCCCCCCGTGACAGCTGGCATAGTCTGCCGCCAGAAGGCGCCGCGCGCAAAGGTTTTGAAGCCAATCCAGGGCGATCAGCGTCAGAAAGGCTCCGCTACCGCCACCAGCAGAGAGGTGGGACGTCCCGCGCGAAGCAGTTCCAGAACGAAACTGTCCGCATCCGGCAGCCCCCGGAGTGCCGCCATGAAGGCCTCCGGCTGCCGGGCCGGCGCACCATCCACGGCCACCACCACGTCGTCAAGCTGCAAACCGGTCGCGCTCACCGGGCTGCCGGGCTCGAGACGCGCGACGGCCCAGCCGATCACCTCTCCGGCCCGGCTTATGGGCACGAGATCGATGCCGAGGGCGCTCGCCTGGGGGTTCTGCATGATGGCGCGCAGCGCGGCCGGCGGAAGCCGGACACTGTGCATCGTCGGCCTGAACGCTTCCGCCGTCAGCGGATGGGGGCCGCCCACAGTACCGCTCGCGAGTCGCAGCTGGCGTTCCGCCATCCCGCAAGCCAGCCGGGCGCTGCTCGCATCGACGTGCAGGAGTCGGCAATCGCCGACGGACTCACCCGGCACGGTCCACGCCTGGCCGGCCGTCGACTCCAGCAGGGCCGCGGCATGACCCGGCGTGACCAGCGTCGCTGCCAGCCGCGGCAGCGGCTCGGCGAACGCCCCGCACGGCATGACCAGCCCGAGCACCAGTCCCGCCAGGGCCGGGGCGCGCCGCTGGCGATCCCCCCTGGCCGTCACGCGGGGAAGAACTCGATCGGCTTGGTGGTCGTCACAGTCGCCACGTCCTTGTCCTCGAAGCGGAACATTTTCACTCGTGCCACGAGCCGGCGCTCGAATTCCGCATCAAGCAGTTCCGAGGACACCACGTTGCAGTCGGTCACCTCGCCATCGGGCGCGATGGTCAACTCGAGAACCAGCCGGCCCCGCAGCGTGGGATCACTGCGCAACGCCCGGTTGTAGAGCGCGTAGATGGCGGCCTTGTTGCGATCGAAGACCAGTTCGATCTCTTCACGACTGCGGGCATTCAGACCATCGCCGCCCCGGCCGCTGCCGCTGCCCGCGCCCGCACCGCCGCCGCCGCCCGAAGGCGCGCTGACCTGCGTCACCGTCCGTCCGCCCAGACCCGTGCCACCCGTGTTGCGCGACAGCCCGGCCGTGTTGATACCGCCACTGGCTCGCCCACCCTGCGCGGTAATGACACTGCGCTCATTGTGCCGGGTCTCTCCGGCGCCGGCCGCGAGGCCGTCTGTATTCGTGGCCGCGGCCACCGCGTCGCTGGCACGCAGGTCGGCCAGGGTGTCCGCAAATGCCATGACGCCCTTGCTGGCCGCACGCTCGCGCGCGCTGGGCACGGGCGGCGCGGGGGTCTCCGGTCGCGGATCAGGCACGGGATCGGGAACCGCGGCCACCTGCTCCTCGACCACCGGCTGCGGCTCGGGTTCCGGTTCGGGCGCCGTCACAGGGGGCGGCGGTGGCGGCGCGCGTTCGATCAGCAGGCGCGCATAGCGCTCCGGCACTTCCGGCGGCAGCAGGGAATCGCGCTCGGGAATCGGCAGCCAGGGCACGAGCAGACCCAGCAACAGCGCCACCAGCGCCGTGCGGCCGGTGATGCGCCGAAAGCGCTGCTCCACGACCGGATCCAGGCTCCAGGGCAGCTCCGTCCAACGTATGGCGGTCGTCGTCATACAGCCTCCCTCAGGCAGCGTCAGCGCTGCGTTGCACGACGGCCAGCGAAACGCGCCCGTAGTCCGCGCGGGTGCAGGTCACCATGACCTTGCGCAGCAACCGGTAGGGCAGGTCGCGGTCGCCGAGAATGGTCACTTCCGGAGACAAAGCCTCATCGGCCCGCAAACGACGCGCACTCAACTGCTCGAGCGCCGCGGCGAGTGCCGGAATGAAGTCGGCATCGGCCGCCATGACATCTGCCGTAACGGCCACCACTTCGCCCTGCACTAGAATCGCGTCGGTGCCGACGGTGACCACGACGGTTTCCCGCGGCGGCTGTTGCGCCAGCGAATCAGGCATCTGCATCGATTTCGGCGTGGTGAGTTGCTGCACGTCGGAGGAGTTGACGAGCAGGAAGAACACCAGAATCGTGAAGATGTCCATCAGCGAGACGAGGCTCAACGGAGCCCCGCGCCGACGCTTGTGATGCGCCTCCATGCGGCGCGCGCGATGCGATGCTTTCATTTCCGACCTCCCGCCGGCGGCGGCGCGTCACCGATGGAGATGTCCGGGAACAACTCGGCCGAACCCTGCTCGACCCGGGCCACGCGCAGCGTATCCATCACGTCCACCAGGCGCTGATAGTCGATGTCCGGTTCGAGCAGGATCATGGCTTCGCGCGTATCGGGATGCCTGAGCTTCACCTGGGCGAGGAATTCGGACAGCGCCGCATAATCGAAGCGCCCGTCGCTGTCCGCCTCGAACCGCTGCAACAGGCCGCTGCGCCGGTCGCCGACCTCGAGCGCCGTTTCGCGGACGACGACCTCGAGATTGAGCCCGGTCTCCTCGGCCGCGGTGGTCTCCGCGCTCGGCCCGGGCAGGCTCAGCTCATGGACAGCGATCCGCGAGAACACCGCCGTGATGAGGAGGAACGGGACCAGCACTACCATCAGGTTCATGAAGGCGGTGATGTCCAGTTCGCCCGGCTCGCGCTGTCGCCGGCGGCGCTTCAGCATGCGCATCTCAGGCGCCCGTCGCCTTCGGCTGCGCGCCACCGGGTTCGGTCACGGCATTCAGGAACTTCACCGCGGCCATCTCGAGACTGTCGACGATCTCCGTGGTCTTGCTCATCAACACCGTGTGCGCCAGCAGCAGCGGGATCGCCACCATCAGGCCGAACGCCGTGGTGTTCATCGCCACCGAAATACTCGCGGAGAGCATGTCGGCTTTCTCGGCCGGATTCGCCGCCGCCACCGCGGTGAAAGCGCGAATGAGCCCGATAATCGTGCCGAGCAGGCCCAACAGCGTGGCGATGTTCGCGAAGGTCGCGAGGTAATGCGTGCGCTTCTCGATCCGCGGCAGGGTCTCCAGCAGGCTCTCCTCCATGGCTTTCTCGACGTCATCGCGCCGCCGGGCCGTGCCGAGGCGCGACAGCCCGTAGGACAGGATGTTGCCGATGGCCAGCTTGGAGCGTCCGGCGACGGTCATCGCCTCCGCGTATTTGCCCGCCTTGACCATGGGCATCAGTTGCAGCCACAGCTTGCGGTTGCTCGCCCCCGTCGCGGACAGGTAGACGTATCGCTCGATCGCGATGGCCGCCCCGAGCACGAGCACGATCACGATGGGGTACATGAACACCCCGCCCTGTTGAAAGAAACCGACTATCGTCGTGTAAACATCCATCACTCACTCCTCCTCACTGACTGCCGGTCGGCGTGTGCCGTCCGGGACCTGAAAATGTTCCTCACGCGCGGCCTGCAGCGCCTCGCGCTGGCGAACTTCGCGTCTCATCACCAGCCGATCGACAGGGCTCAATGCCTCGTCCAGCAGGCTCCGCGCCGGGCGCCCCGGCAACTCGCCGGGCGGTGCCTTCTTCCACGGCACGATGGCCATGATCCGCGGCAGCTCGCGATTGCCGGTGACCTTGGCGGTCTCCAGCTCGAGCCGCTCCTCCTCGGCGGCCAGCGACAAAGGCGCACCGCTCGCGGCGATGAGCAGGACGATCGACACGATGTATGGCCTGCGAACGTTCATCTCGTCGCCACCCGTGAAGTGCTGCGCAGCTGCAGTTCGGCGACCCAGCGCGCGACCTGCTCGTCGGCCTCGCCTCCGCCGACGAGATCGAGGTAGCGTTCGTAGCACTGCAGCGCCTCGGTGGGCCGACCCAGGTAGAGATCCAGCAGCACACCGCGATTCCGCCACGCCAGCGCATAGTCGGGTTGCAGCGTGAGTGCCTCGCGATAGGCTGCATCCGCTTCGTCGAAGCGGCCCTGCCGGCGCAGCACGATCCCCAGTTCCGCATGCGCCACGGCGTCGCCGGGCGCCAGCTCGAGGACTTCCCTGAAGGCCGCCTCCGCTGCTTCGAGGCGGTCCGCGGAGGCGTGCAGGATGCCCAGGTTCAACAGCGGCCCGGACAGCTGCGGATAATCGGTCGCCAGTCCGTCCAGCAAATGTTCAGCCTCGTCCGCAACCCCGGCTTGCAGGGCGCGTGCGGCGCGGTCGAACCGCGGGTCGCCGGACAGATCGTCACCGGCGCCGGGCAAGGTCGCGCACCCGGCGAGCAGGAGCATCGCCATCGCGGCGGTTCCGACAGCGGCCCGCCGGATTCCCGGCAGTCCCCGCAGCTCGCTAGCGCAGCAGTTCGACAACATGCTCTCCGGTCTCCTTGCGGTTCCAGCGGGCCGGCACGAGTTCCGCCAGCGTCTCGAAACTGGCAATCACCCAGCGGTCGTAAAGGCCAGCGCGGGCCCGCGCCGCATTGGCCTCGTGGATGGCGATGGCGTCTTCCTCGAAGGGGAAGGCCTGCTCCTCCAGGAGCATCACGTACTGTTCGAGCGTGTCCTCGTCCAGGTCGGGCGGCGGCGGTGAGTCCAGCAACGCACTCGCCATGCCGCGATAGATCTCCGCCATCCGGAACGCGGCCTCGGTCGTCACCTCGGCCACACCGTAATCGGCCGCCGTACCCAGCTTGTCGACGGCCGCACGCATCCGGGCCGCCTTCTCCGGCACCGTTTTCTCGAGCGGCAGGTCGAGCGCATAGCTCGTGAAGCGCTCGACGACCGGCATCGCCAGTTCCAGGCTCGCCGCGGCCGCCAGTGTCCGGCTGCGGGCGTTGGCCAGCTCGCCGGCCTGCTCGTGCGCGCTGACGATCGATTCCAGCCAGCGCGCCCGCGCCGCATGGTCCGCGCGCATGTCCGCACTCTCGGCCAGGCGGTGACGCGCTTCGAGGGCCGCATCCCAGGGTGTCGGAAAGCGTTCCAGGTAGTCGCGCAACGCCTGGTCGGCCCGCTCGGCGTCGCCGGCCTCGGCGTACAGCTCCGCTGCATGCCACAGGGCGGCGCGGCGGACTTCTTCGCTTTCAGCTGGCAGGCGGGACACCGCGGCAAGCGCCGGCGCGGCGCGCTTTGCGTCACCGAGTTCGACCAGCGCGGCTGCGCGACTGACCTGCGCCGCCGCCGCCAGGGCGTGCCCAGGCCAGCCGCCGATGAAGCTCTCGTAGGCCGCGGCAGCGGCGGACCATTCCGCCGCACTGAACAGCAACGCAGCCGCATCGTACTGGCCGGTGGCGGCCGCCGGGCTGGACGGCGCCGCCGCGGCGATCCGCTGGAAGTGCGCGACCGCCGTGGCAAGCTCGCCCGCTTCAGCAGCGGCCTGGCCCTGGCGGTAGATGCTCGCCGCCAGCCGTTCGCGCACCGTGGCGGCGAGTTGCGGGTCGGCGTCGTCGGGATTGCCGCCCGGCTCGACAGCGACGGCTCGCTCGGCTTCCCAGGTCGCGTAGTCGGTCTCCGCGAGCGCGTAAGCCCCCAGGTCGAAGGCGGCGTGCGCACTGACCAGCAATGCGGCCGAGCGGGTCGCGGCGTCGACCGATTCCCGCGCCAGCACGCGGGCGGAGGCCGCCCGCGCAGACTCGAGTTCACCGAGCTTCATGAGGCGCTCGGCGGCCTCGAGTTCGACCTGCGGTGCGCGGGGGTCCGCGGCGAAAGTGTCGGAAAACGCCAGCGCGGCCTCGACCACGGAGGCGGACGTGGTGGAGGCAACACCGCTGTCGTCGGCAGCGGCCGAGGCGGCCATGTCACGCCGCGCGACCACCGCCGCATAACCGGCCTCCGCCGCGCCGGGATGCTCCCCATAGCCGTAGGCCACGGCCCAGTAGGCTTGGGCGGCCGCCATGAGCGCACCCTCGCCGTAGTGCAACTCGGCGAGCAGAAAATGACGCTCGGGCGCCTCGGCGGCTGCCGGGAATTCCTCGAGCCAGCGGCGATACCAGTCCGCCGCCACCGCCGCGCTGCCCTCTCCTGCCTGGAACGCGGCATGATGATGCGCGGCCAGGGTGTCGAGGCTCACTTTCAGGCGTTCCGCCACCCTCCCGTGAGCGGCCGGATCGCGACCCTGCCACCACGCCCGGTGACGCGAGAAATTGGCGGCAAACACTTCCATCGCGGCCAGGGCCTCGCCCGTGAAGCCGCCGTCCGACAGCGCATCGATGGCCCGGGCCTGCAACACCGGCGCCATATCGTCCAGCGGGGCGCGCACCGCCCAGGCGCTGTAGGCGGCGGCCGCATCCGTCCAGCGTTGCTGCTCGACGTACATCGCGCCCAGCCGTTCATAGACACGCCAGGCCCAGTCCGGGTCCGGCGCATCCCGGCCGTCGAGCCACCGATCGACCGTGGCGGCACCCTCGAGGGCGGAGAAGCCGATCGCCATGGCGCGGAAACTGTCGTCGACGAGCTCCCGCCCCGCGCGATCCAGCGCCTCGAGATCGGTCGTGTTCAGGCGTTCGCCAATGACGGTGGCGAACGGGGTGAAGCTCTGCTCGTGCAGTGATTGCTTGAACAGGGCCCAGCCGAGCTTGTAGCGCGACTGTTCCGCAAAAGGGCCCGCCGGCTCGAGCGCCAGGCTCTCGAGATAGGCCTGTTCCGCGGCGATCCAGTCGCGCGCCATGAAGCGCATCTCGCCGATCCTGAACCAGGCCTCGGGGGCCAGCGAAGATGCCGGGCGGGTAGCCACCAGTGCCTCGAGCACCGCCTCCGCATCCCCGTCGCGCCCTGCCATCGCCTCCGCGCGCGCCAGCTGGTAGCGCCAGTGATCCCGCCACTCGGGATCCGCGCCGCCGAGCGCGGGATCTCCGAGCAGGTCGCGATACAGACGGATCGCCTCCGCCAGGTCGACATGCGGGGACGCACCCTCCATGAGCGCGACCTCGGCAGACTCCAGGCGCAGGTCAGCAAGCCGACGCAATGCCGTCAGGCGCATCCCGGGATCCGCCGCGGCGGGCGAATCCAGGAACGCGGCATAGGCGTCAGCGGCGGCCGCCGGGTCGGGCGGGGGCGGGGCCGCATTCGGTGCCGTGACAGTGGCGTCGATGTCTGCGACCGTGGCAACCGCCGGCTCGGGCGCGCGCGCGAAGGGCCACAGGCCAGCCATGACTATCAGCGCCGCGACGCTCACGGGGAATTCTCCGTGGCCGGTCCCGGCAAGCTCTCGCGAGCCGCCCGTGGCTGGAGCGCCTGGTCGTAGGCCGCGGCGAGGGCGAACCTGGCCTGGCCCAGGTAGGCGGCGACGCGCTGTTCCCGCGCGTGCAATTCTTCCAGCGCGAGCGCGCGCAACGCTTCGGCACGGCGTCCCTGGTCCTGCTCGACGCGCCGCAGCAGGTTCTCGACACGCGCCGCAGCGGCATCGATACGGGCATCGAAGCCTTCGAATCCGGCCGGCCCCGCCGCCAGTGCCGCGGTGAGACTCTCCCGTGCAGCCTCGCCCGCCTCGAGTTCGCGCCTTGCGTTCGCGAGAGCGCGCTCGGCCGCGTAGACACGCTTCGGCCAGGCGTGACTGAGCTGCCAGTGCATGGCACCTGCCAGACGCGCATGGCGCGCTTGCAGGTTTTCGCGGTCGGCTCCGTCCGGCAAGGCCAGGATCCGCTTCTCCAGGACTTCGAGATGCGACAACAGTTGCTGCTCGGCGGGTGTAGCAAGGGCGGCCTGCGTGCCGCTTGTCCGAAGCTTGGCGAGATGTGCCTCGGCGGCCGCGTAACGCGAACGCAGCGGGCCGAGACGATCCTGTTCGAGACGGAACTCGGCACGCGGCGCCACTTGCTCGAAGCGGGCGCGACGCGTCTCGACCATGTCACGCAGCGCCGCGAGGCTGTGCCGCCAAGTCAGCAGGTTTTCACGCAGCTCTGCCAGGTCGCGAAGATCGGACGCCACTGCGCGGAAGGGATGATCCGCCGCAAGGGCATAAAGGTACGGTGCGAGGGGGCCATCGACCTGGGCGGGATCTTGGTCGGCGAGGGCGATGGACAGCAGCGCCTCGCCGCGCGCGAGCGACCGCGCCGCGCCCAAGCGCAGCAGTTCGGCGTCGCAGGCTGCCGCAGCGCGCTCATAGCCCGCCACGCTCTCGCCGTTCTCGTCGAGCTGGTGCCATGCCCAGGGAATCGCAAGCATGGCCTCCAGCGCGGCGCCGTCGAAGTCGGCCGCCGCGGTCAGCGCAGTCCAGGGGCCGAGCGCGCCTCGATAGTTTTCCCTTTGCGCCTCTGCCCAGCCGGCGGCGAGCAGTGCCCGCGCTGCGTAGGGTCCGTCCAGACTGACCCGATCGAGAGCTGCCCGGGCACCAGCCGCATCGTCCGCATCCAGTCTCGCCAGGCCGAGCGCCAGGTTGGCACGGTCGCGCAGAACCGCGCTTTCGCGATCGCCAGCCCGCTCCTCTCCCAGCTTCTGCAGGATCGGCAATGCGGCGTCGAGGCGATCCGCGCGGGCCAGGGCCACAGCCCGGTTGAACTCGGCGAAGCCACGCCAGGTTCCCGGCTGGACACTCCCGGCGAGCAGCTCGGCGGCGTCGGCGTTGCGGCCCAACGCGATCAGCACGCGGCTTTCGAGGTCGACGCGGTCGGCCTGCATGTTCGCCGGCAACGACGCAACGATGCTGTCCAGGGCCGCGGCAGCGCGCGCATGTTCGCCGCGCTCGTGATGGATGCGCGCCAGCCAGTACCAGGCTGCATCCCGCTGCTCCGGACGCGCCGCGCCGGACAGCAGCGCCCTGAATATCTCCGCGGCCTCATCGCGCAGTCCCCACGCGAGATAGAGGCCACCTTTGAGCAGTTCGGCCTCCGCACCGTGGTGCGCCAGCTCGCCACGTGCCTGGCCGGCCGACAAACGCACCAGGGCCTCCATCCGTTGCCCCTGGTAATGCTCGAACAGGACTTCACCCCACGCCAGGTCGCGCACCGTCGGCGGCGCCTCGCTGGCAGGCACGCCCGCCGCCGCGCTGAGCAGCGCCGCAGAAAGCATGACCCCGGTGAGGATGAGGCGATATCGCATGGTGCGGCCCGGCTACTCCCAGGCACGGACGACGAAGTCCGGTTGCTGGAGCGCTTCACTGTCGCTCAGGACCAGTTCGAGTTGCTGCGGACCGAGCCCTTTCTCGAAGTCCAGGCTGGTGGCCCGGCGATATTCGCGACCCTGCGGTCCGCGTCCCGTGAGCACTGCGACCAGCTCGTGCGAACCGCTCTTGACGTTTCCGACGTAGAGGCGATGCACCCCGCCGCGCCGCAATGCGTCAAGCTCGCGCTCCGTGTAGAGATACTTGGCAACCTGCCGATCGTCGATCGACAGTTCCACCGCATCGAGCGCGAAATACTTGCCGACGTCGAGCGACAGGTACACCGCGACCTGCGTGCTGGCCGGGAACAAGAGCTCCTCTTCCAGCAGGAACAATTCGCGATTGAGCGCCACGAGCTCCTGCTTGAGCGCCCGCAGCTCGGCGTCCGCCGCGGTCTCCTCGGCATGCGCCGGAAGAAGCGCCGCCACACAGGCGAAGCATGCCGCGAGCAGCACGATGCAGCTGCGCGCGCGCCGGCTAGAACCAGCCGCCGAACCAGACCTGGAATACATGGCTGTCGAATCCATAGAGTTCACCATTGCGGATGTCCGTGAAATCGTCGTAATCGAAACGGATGAGGTCGTAACCCAGGCTCACCGAGCTGCGACTCAGGGGTCCGAGGCGCGCGCCGAAGTCCCACGTGAGGCGGGCGCCCAGGGTGTGGCTGTCGAAGGTGGACAGTTCCTTGTCCCGCGCCATGAACTCGAACTCCGCGTCGAAGTCGTCGGCGTAGAAGGACGCCGCGTCCTGCGTCGTGTAGCGATAGGTGAGCTCGGCGCTTAGGCGCGGCGTGATCCGCCGCGCGGCGGCAGCCTCCAGCGTGTGTGCCTGGACCTGCCATGTGTCCCGGTACCAGCGATAGCCGAGTTCCAGCGAGGTGGCCTCTGCCACCATGCCGATACCCCGCAAGGCGACGGTATGGCTGTTCCGGGCGCGCGGGTAGCGCTCCGGGATCTGCGCCCCGAGGATCCGCGCCGAACGGTAGGGGTTGTTGAGAAAGCCGGTTTCCAGGATCGCCTCATAGTCCAGGCTGGCCACGATCCTCGAGGTGAGGACCTGCGACCAGCTGAGCTGGTAGTTGTTACGCTCCACTTCGTCTTCGAAGTCCGTGTCGACGCGCGAGACCAGGTCGTCGCCCCGCACGTAACCGAGCGTGAGCGTGCTCATGCCGCCGAAGAAATCCTGCGCCACGCTGAGCGCCCACGTGTCGGACTCGTAATCGCTCTCCTCGCTGCGGATGTAGCCGACGCTCATCAGTGAATCGCCCTGCACCCAGTCGAGGCCCACCCCGAGCTCCTCGCGACGCTCCGTGTAGGGACTGGCGCTCGTCACGACGTCGATCGACGCGGAGCTGATGCTGTCCACGTAGTGCGTGGCCGAGGCCGAAAAATCGCTGGCGAAGGACTTGCGCAGGCTCAGCGCCGGACCGGTGACCTGCACTCCACCGCCGTCGTAACTGTGGTACATGAGCTCGGCCAGATCCTCAGGCAGGGTGGCGGCGAATCCGACCACGCAGGCCAGCAGCAGGACCGCGGTGAAGCCGCCGCGGACGCCGGCCCGCAGGGGCGCGCGCATGGCCTCAGTTGCAGCCACAGCCGCCTCCTCCGCCGTCCGTCGCGCCGCGCCCGCCTTCGCGCACGTCGAACACGTGCTGCCGGTGCTTGTCCATCAGCGCATTGCGCGAGAAGGACATCAGCGGGTCGGCGAGCGCCTCGCGTTCGAAGGGCGCCACCCACGGTCGCGGGGCGGCGCATCCGCTCGCCGCGATGCAAATCGACAAAAGCAGCAGCTGTGCGGCCCGGCGTCTCATCGTCAATCCTCCCGCAGCAGCGCGCGGACTTCTTCGAGATAGAGCCGCTCCATGCCGGGCCGGTAGCCGTAATGGACGCTGCGCACGGTCCCGCTCCGATCGACCATGACGGTCATCGGCATGGCCTGCACGTCATACAGCCGGCTCACGTCCTGGGCGTCGTCGAACAGCAGCGGAAAACTGACGCCGAGTTCCTCCGCGAGACGCAGCGCCCGGGCCGAATCCTCGTCGATGTTCACCCCGAGCAGGGTGAAACCGGCCGGCTCATAGCGGGCAAAGATCTCTTCCAGCTGCGGCATTTCCTGCCGGCACGGCCCGCACCAGGTCGCCCAGAAGTTGATCATCACCACCTGGCCACGATGCTCCGACAGGCGCAGGTTCGGACCCGCCGCGCTGCGCAGGGCGAAATCCGGCGCTTCGGCACCGACGTTCACGGTGGGAGTGCTCGCAACGACGGAGGGCAGCCCGCCCAGCGCCAGGAGGCTCGAGATCAGAAGTAGACGCCGAGGCCAAGATTTATTTCGAAGTTGTGTTTCCACTCGTTTTCCCCGAGCAAGTCAGATTCGAAGAGCGTGTCGCGGGCTTCCAGGCGCAAGCTCAACCAGTCGGTCGGCAACACCTTGAGACCGAAACCGAAGGCGTAGCTGGTGCTGTCACGGTCGGCGAACTCCAGCCTCCCGGCGCCGAATTTCATGTAGACGCCGCTGGTCCGCGCCCACCGTGTCCCGAGGAACACTTCTCCCGGCAACACCATCACGCCCACTGCAAGGTCGTAAGCCGTCAGGTCCTCCTCCTCCGTATCGAAGAGCGGCGCGCCGATGCGACGAAAACTGCTGTCGCTGACGGACGAGGTCGCGTAGCGACCCTCGAGAAAGACATCCTCGGTGGCGTGGTAGGCGACGCGCAGGCCGTAGACCGGCTCGGCGCCGAAGTCCTCGACGGAGCTGATGCCTCCGAACAAACCGATTTCCCAGTCCTCGGTATCCACGGCCGGACGGATGATCTCCCGCCGGTCGAGCAGCGGATCGATGACGGCCGGCACCGGCCCCTCGACGGGCTCGTCTGCAGGAGGCGCGCCGCGCCACATGCTGCAACCGCCGGCAGCGCAGGCGGTGATCGCGAGAAGAAACAGTCGCAGTGCGGCGTGCATGGCTCGTCCTCAGAAGAACACCGAGAATCCCAGCGTGATCTCGGTGAAGTCGTCGTTGTTGTTGATGTCCCGCGTGAGGACGTACTGGCGCACGTCGCCGCGCAGGATGAAGCGCCGTGTCAGCCAGGCCCGCACGCCTATGCCGGCGTTGCCCGCCCATTCGTCCACCTTGATCGCGTCCACCAGGGTGCTCTTGGGTTCGTTGCTGATGCGACCCGCGCCGATACTGAAGAACGGTGTCACGCGGCCGTCCAGGAACGGCAACACCTGGATATTCGTGTGGTAGGCGCTGGTGCTGGAGAAGCTTCCCGCAGCCTGCAGCAACTGGCCTTCGACGACGAAATGCGGTCCGACCCGATAGCCGGCACGGAAGCTGAACATGGGGTCGCCGGAAAAATCTCCCGCGGCGAAACCGATCTCGAAGCGCCGGTCGCGCCATTGCTCCCGTCCGGCGCGCCCGAACTGCACGCGCTCGCCGCCCGGCCCCTGGCTGCCTTCGACGGTGTTCCGATGCATCCAGCCGCGCTTGCCATCCGCAGTCTCGACCTGGAGCCAGTCGGCCCGCTGGCGCAGCAGGGTGAATGCTTCCCCGCGGCTCACGACGTTGAACACCGGGTAGCCCCGCCCGGGACCGGTGTGCATCTCGGCGTACGGCCGCGTGACCGTCAACCAGAGTCGGTCGTCCTCGCCGGCAAAAGAGGGGTTCGCGAATGCCGCGGACAGCATCAGCAGCGCCAGGACCAGCGCGATGCACTGGAGGGGGTGGCCGGCGCGCTGCGCGTACCCGTGCACGGTTCAGTACCCGCACTCGGCCAGGGGCGGCGGAGTGCAGAAACCGCAGCTTGCCGCCTCCTCGTCCTCGACCCGTACCGCGATCCAGTTGCGGATCGCGAGGTAGCACGGGTCCTCGACGTCGGGGAAGATGTCCCCTCCGGTGTGAGTACCCGAGATCGAGAAGACACCCTGCAGCGGCTCGAGCAGCAACTTGCTCTGCGCCGGATTGTCGAGATTCGCGAAGGCCTTTGCCGAAAAGAAATTGGCCATCATTTCCACTGAGCCGGGTTCGGCCTGCGGGAAGATCTTGAAGGCCCCGCCGGAGCCTGCGCCGACATCGTGACAACCACTCGCCGCGCAGGTCGTTTGCCCCGTGCGGCCGTTGACCACGGCATCCATGATCGGGTTCACGCAGTTGCTGTAGTCCGCGACGCACAGGGTGCCGCCCGTGGCGGACACCGGGATATTCTCGACCTCACCGCCGCAGCCGCCGAGCAGGACCACGGTGATCATCGCGAGCGAACGACACCCTGTGCTACGCATAGGCCATTCCTAGGTTCCGCACTCGCCCGCGGCGATCCAGTCGAAGATCGCCTGCCACTCCGGCTGGTCCGGCGAGAGCACGGGTGTGCCCGATGCAGGATCGGCAGGATCCACGCCAATGCGCGGGTGCGGCGGATCGTCGGCCTCGGTCGAAGTCGGCCGCCGCAGCAGGGCATTGCCCGCCGGGTCGCAGACATCCGCCACCATCGTCACGGAGACGTTGAAATCGCCCTCGATATTGCCTGTCAGCACGTAGCGCGAGGAGCTGAAGCCCACATTCAACGGCTCGTCCGGGAGCGACGCCGTGCCCGTGTTGCCGAAGGGCTGGTGACAGGACGCACATTGTTCCATCAGCACGGGATGGACCGTGGCCGCGAAAACGCTCTCGGAAAGCCCCTGCAGCCCGCCGCGCACCTCGGAAAGGGCTCGGAAGCCGTCGTTGTCGGCGTCGTCGAAAGGATCGTTGAAGTACTGCCCGCCGAGATCGATCCACTCGGCGACCAGGCGCAGCTCGCTGGCATTCAGCATGGCACTGTGATCCACCGTGGGCGGCTCGATACGCTCGCCGCCGGCGCGCAGCGGGGCTTCGAATAGCTTTGCCATCAGTGCACTTGCGCGGGCGCCGTCCCGCGAGCCGCCACTGCTGGCCAGCGGAGCCTCGCGCGCCAGTTCCAGCTCACCGTTGGGCCGCACGTTGATCGTCGGCAAGCCGGTGTCCGGATCGAGGATGGGATCCCCGACCATGATTTCCTCGTAGGACTTCAGCCGTCCGGAGCCCGAGGTCGTGCCGCGCAGGTCGAGGCCTGCCGAGAGCGGATCCTCCGGATCGTCGCTCAAGTGGCAGCCGATACAGGTATCGGCGCCTCGGTCGGCCTCCCAGATCGGCTGCACATGGTCGGGATAGTTGATGATCCCGTCCACCGGCGCGGGCACGCCCGGCGGCAGATCCGCATAGCTGATCAGCAGGTCCGGATCCGCCGGGCGGCCGGCCTGGACCGGATCCGTCCACACGTCCTGGTACACGAGGTCGGTATTCAACTCGAGCGCGGCAGGATCGAGCCGGGTGCGGGTCTCGGCCATCGATTCGCCGAGTTCGCCGCTCCAGTTCGCGTTCGGATGGAAGCCGGCGATCGGTGCCGAGTTCAGCGCGCTGCCACGGCGTGGCGAATGACAGCCGTTGCAGGTTCGGGTCTCGCCGGGGCGTACCTGCAGCCAGTTGGTGTGCACCTGGATCGCACGGCCGTGCGCATCGACCGCGACGACGCCCAGGGGCGTGTCCGCCGGCACCTTGATACGGAACGAGCCATCGGGCTCGATCTCCGCGTAGCCCACGATCTGCTGCATCTCGAGGTTGGTCTCACCGATCGCCTCGCGGGACACGCCGGGCGGTGTCGGCACGGCCTCCGTGACGCGCACGAAGCGCGCCGGCCGCTGGTCCGCGGACGTGAGCGCCGGGTCCTTCAGCGTCATGAGATCGGCCACGGCACTGCGCGTGTCGTCCGGCGGCGGAGTGGTCAGCGGAATGCTCTCGTCACCGACGAGCATGCGCGCGCCCATCAGGCCGAGTCCGTCGGTGTCATAGACGCTCTTCACGTTGAGCACGCCCATGCCCTCGGCCGCCAGCGTGGCGTCGAGCGGCTTGTCGGTGACGGTGTTCGGCGCCGGGCGCGCCTGGATGGCGATCGGGTCCGTGTAGGCCCAGCCTTCCTCCGGCAAGGCGATCGGACGCAGGCTCTTGTTACCGATGTCGAACATGTAGACACCGTAGAGCGGCGGGCCTTCGACCTCTTCTTCCAGGCCGGTGACCGGGTCGAGCTCCATCTCGGGACGCAGCGGCGACCAGCTGACCAGGGCCCGGTTCGTGCCGTCCCACAGCGGATAGGGTGTCGTGTATCGACCGAACTCGGACAGCCCGCGACCCGTTTCCACCGGGAACAGCGTCAGCTGCTCCTGCCCCACGGCGTCGGCGGCGGCACCCGGCACGGGCTCTCCGGATTCGGCGAAATTGCGAATATCAACCGCCATCAGGGCCCCGCCCTCGCGGGTGCCCGAGAGCGGCATGAGGGAGCTCATCACGCGCCCGTCTGGCATCTCCCGCGGATGCAGAAAGCTGTTGCCCGGACTGAAGGCGCCGTACTGCACGAAGATATTGGTGCCATCCGGGTTGGTGATGAACAGCGGAAAATGGTTGCGGTTGCCGACATGGTCCCAGCGCGCGAACAGGATTTCCCCGGTCGCGAGCACGGTGGGATTACGGTCATGGCTCTGGTTGAAAGAGATCTGCCGGATGTCCTGACCGTCAGCACCCATCACGTGCAAAGCGGCCACTCGCTCGCGCTCGTATTCGTCGCGATAGGCATAAGGCTGGATGTTGCGCTCGGCGAGCAGCTCGCGGGACTTTTGCTGCCGGTTGGAACTGAACACGATACGACCGTCCGGCAGGTAAGCCGGATCGATGTCGTCGCCGGCGTTCGCGACCGCGTCCTCGGCGATCAGGCGCCGCAGGCTGCGACTCGGCAGGTCCAGTTCGAAAATGTTCCAGCTGGGGTTGCCGGGGCCCCGCATGGAGAACAGCACGCGCTCCCCGTCGAATGACACCTCCGGATCCGAGACGTCACCCTCACCCTGCGTGAAGGCGGCGGTGAGGTTCTCCAGCGGCGCACTGGGCGACGACAGGTCCTTGAGCATCAGGTCGCCGCCGGCAGCAAAATTGGCCGCATCGGTTGGGTTGCCCAGTGCGGAGACCTGGCGCTTGGCGAACACGATCGGGAAATCCCCTTCCACCACGATCGCGGACGAGACGCTTTCCTCTTCGCCGCCGCAGCCCCCCAGCGCCAGCAGCGAAAAGGAAATAAACGCAGAGATGGTCAGTTTGTATCCGTTGGCCCTAGCCATATCGATCCCCCCTCTCGGAGTATCGTCGGCAGGAAGGGACACAAACCTGAGCCCGGGGGGATGTCGCCATCCATCGAACCGGGGGGTCGGACAACCGGGAAAACGCCACTCGTGGGCACGGGCAAGACTGGCCCGCTCGCGTTTTCCATGGCCGGCAACCCCGCTGTCGTGGATCTCGGATCCCTTAGACCGGTGGCTTTGCGTCCCCGCCTTTCGACGGGTTTGCCTTTGTCAGCGACGCCACGGATGCCAGAGAGCCAACATGCTGTCAAGCGACTGGTACCGATGTTGCGCAATCGGTCGGTGCTGCAGACGACGCATGCGCCTTCTGGACCGAGCCCAAGCTGCGGATTTTACTTACGATTCGTCGTGCAGGATCCGCCCCGCGGGCGGCACGGCCCGCAGGCCGCTGCCGCCGAGGCCGTGCTGCCGGGCGC
>Ga0102938_10000148_pt1 | contig 46489 bp, 49 predicted proteins | sample SalPonR2_B_D2_MG_FD_84516 | JGI IMG/M metagenome (GOLD analysis project Ga0102938, IMG submission 84516) | Salt pond soil microbial communities from South San Francisco under conditions of wetland restoration - Salt Pond MetaG R2_B_D2_MG | ecosystem: Environmental > Aquatic > Marine >...
ATGCGTGTCGACGGCCCCGGCGCCTGGCGCATCTCGAAGTTCTCGCCGAAGAGTGCGGAGACGATCTGCATCCGGACCAGGTTAGGAGGCGATCGCCTCGACCTCAGCGGCGACCTACGAGCGGGGCGTCGCCAAGGTCGTCGGTCACGTCAGGCGACGTGGCACACGCACCACGACCCGGTACGAGCCGGCGATCGCAACCGGGCCGAACGAGCGCGAGTCGACCACGGTCGCTGCGTGGTTGTCGGACAGCACGGACATCGTCCCGTCGGCATGCACCGCCGACACCCGCTTCACGAGCCAGAACCCGGGCCGTTGCGGGTGCTCGACACACCGGAGTTCGCCCACCCTTGCCCTGCGGGTCGGAACCGCCACGAGGCCCTGCCCGTCCACCAACGTCGGCTCCATCGAACGATCGGACACGAGGAACCGACGTGGTATGGGCATGGCCATCGCGGTGGAGTGTATGTTTCCGACAGGCGGCCTTCGGGAACCGCCCGCAAAGCACACCCAATCATTGAGGAGCCCCCATCATGTTCGCCAAGTTGTTCGCCTCGGCCACCGTCGCCCACGCCCACTGCGACCTCTACTGCGGGGTGTACGACCCGGCGCAGGCAAAGATCGAGGCGCTGTCCGTCGTCAAGACCGCCAAGAAGTACGCGGAGTCCGACGACGAGGTGTTCCGCAACCGTTGCATCATCATCAAGGAGGAGCGTGCCGAGGAGACCAAGCACCACCTGATGGTGCTGTGGGCCGACTTCTTCGCCCCGGACCACTTCGAAGCGTTCCCGCAGCTCCACGAACTGTTCTGGAAGGCGACCCATCAGGCCGGAGAGGCCAAGAAGTCGATGGACCCCGCCGTCGGCGAACAGCTCGTGTCGTACATCGACGAGATCGCCGACATCTTCTGGCAGACCGACAAGGCGAAGCAGATGGGCGTGTACCCGCCGGCCTGAGCCGCAACTGCTCATGACCACCTGAGACGGCTGTAGCGTTCGCCGTCACCATGTCCGATCCGGGCGCTGCACTCGAACTCAACGAACTCGGCAACGAAGCGCCCGTCGAGGGCCGGTCCACACGTGATCAGATCCTCGACGCGGCGCTTTCTTGTTTTGCTCACGCCGGCTACAGCGGGACGTCGCTCAACGACATCGCTGCCGAGGTCGGCATCCGACGACCGAGCCTGCTCCACCACTTCGCGTCCAAGGATGCGCTGTACGGCGAGGTGTTCGAGCGTCTCCTGTCCGACTGGTTCGCTCGGTTGGTCGAAGCAATCGAGTCCACGGCCAAGGGCTGGCCGAAGGTCGAACAGGTCCTGCGCGCCGGGTTCGGCTACTTCGCCGACAACCCGAGCTACGTCACGTTGATGCGCCGAGAGGCGATCGACGGCGGCTCGCACCTGGGCATCGACCTGGCCGCCGTGCTACGGCCGATGTTCGACCAGGCAGCGGACTACTTCCGGCGTGAGATGGACGCCGGCGTGTTCCGTCAACACAATCCCGAGCAACTCCTGCTCACCGGGTACGGCGCGCTGCTCAGCTATTTCTCCGATGCGCCCTTTCTGGAAGGCCTGCTCGACGAGGATCCGCTGGCGCCGGCCGCCCTCGACCGGCGCAGCGAACACGTCATCGGGTTCTTCCGGGCCGCGCTGATGCCGACATGATCGGATGATGCATCGAGCCGACCAGTACGAACCGCTCCCCGCCGACGCCGCTGCGCGGTGGGCGAAATTCGGCCGCTCCGAGACCGTCTTCTACCCGATGTTGCTCGGGCTGGAGGTGGAGGAGACACGCGTCGACTACTGCCGGATGCGTCTGCCGTTCAAGGCGGAGCTGCTGCATCCGGGTGGCATCGTCCACGGCGGGGCGATCGCGTCGTTGATGGATGCGGTGTTGGTCCCGGCGGTCGGATCGGTGCTCGGACCCGACGACCGGTTCTCGACCGTCGATCTCCACGTGCAGTACATCGGGGCGGTGAAGGACGAAGACGTCGTCGCCGAAGGATGGGTGACCAAACGAGGCCGTCGCGTCGTCTTCTGCGAGAGCGAAGCGGTCGGCGCGACGAGTGGACGAACGATCGCCAAGAGCGTCCTGACCTACAACGTGTCGCCGGGTTCCTGACCACACCGCCCGGCGTGAGGCTGGGTGTCGGACACCGAACGTCACACGGCAGGGTGACCGCTGTCCGGACGGCCCGCACGAGTACCGTGGTGGCCGCATGGCGACCCCAAACAGCACCCTGTCCGAGCGCGACTCCAAGGCCCTGCTTGGTTCCTACGGTGTCCCGATCGCGCCCGAGCGGCTCGTCGCCGACGCAACCGCAGCGGGCGCAGCTGCCGACGAACTCGGCTATCCGGTCGTCGCGAAGCTGAACGGTGACGCCATTGCCCACAAGACCGAACGCGGGTTGGTCAAGCTCCGTCTCGGGGATCGCGCCGCCGTCGAAGTCGCGGCACAGCAGCTCCTCGACGCCGCCACCGCCGACGACGGCGACGTCTCCGTGCTGGTCGCACCGATGGTCTCGGGTCACCGCGAGCTCATCGCCGGAGTGGTCCGCGACCCCCAGTTCGGGCCGACGGTGATGCTCGGTGTCGGCGGCATCCTCGCCGAAGCGGTTGCCGATGTGGTGTTCCGCCCCGCCCCCGTCGACCACGTCACCGCCCGCGAGATGATCGACGACCTGCGTACCCAGAAACTGTTGGGCGAGTTCCGCGGCGAACATGCCGTCGACCGGGCAGGGCTCGTCGAGGTCATCGTCGGACTCGGCCGGCTCGCCGCCGAACGCAACGACGTCGCGAGTGTCGACATCAATCCGCTGATCGTGCAACCCGACGGTTCGATGATCGCGGTCGACGGCCTCGTCGAGCTCGGGACGGACGTCGAAGGTGCCCGCCCACCGGCCCGTGAGCGGCCGAGCGACGAACAGTTTCTGGCGCTCTTCGATCCGAGGGGGGTACTGGTCACCGGCGCATCGTCCCATCCCGGAAAGTTCGGCTTCGTGTCGCTGCACAACCTGCTGGTCAGCGGGTACGCCGGTGGCGTGTACGGCACGAATCTGAAAGGGGAGGAGGTGCTCGGGATCTCGACCGTCGCCGACATCGCGGAACTCCCCGACGACGCCATCGACCTCGTGTTCGTGTGCACGCCGGCGGCCGCGAATCCGGATCTCCTGCGTGCCTGCGCCTCGAAGGGCATCCGCGCTGCGTTCCTCACGTCGGCGGGCTATGGCGAAGCGGGCGACGAGGGCCAGCAGGCCGAGGACGAACTGGTCGCGCTCGCGGACGAACTCGGCATCCTGCTCGCCGGACCGAACGGCCAGGGCGTCGTCAGCACCCCGGCGAACCTCTGTGCCCAGATCGTCGCGCCGTATCCGCCCGCCGGGGGGATCGGCGTCGCCAGCCAGAGCGGCAACTTCGTCTCGAGCTTCATGAACATGTCGCGCGCGAGTGGCGTCGGGATCAGCCGCGCCGTGTCGGCAGGCAACGCCGCAGCGGTGACCGTCGCCGACTACCTCGACTGGTATGCGGACGACGCGGCCACCGCAGTCGGCCTGGCCTACGTCGAGGGCATCGTCGACGGACGGGCCCTGATGGACCGTCTCGCCGGGGCCGCCGCCCGCAAGCCGCTGGTGCTGGTGAAGGGTGGCGCAACCGAAGGCGGCGCTCAGGCTGCAGCGAGCCACACCGGTGCCCTCGCTGCGAACGACAAGATCTTCGACGGCGAGTGTCGGGCTGCCGGCATCACACGAGCCACCACGGTCACGGAGGCGTTCGAAGCGGCAGCGACGTTCGCCACGCAGCCGTTGCCGAAGGGCCCCAACACGGTCGTGCTCACCACCGCCGGCGGTTGGGGTGTCGTCACCGCGGACGCGATCACCCGCGACTCCGACATCGTGTTGATGGGGCTTCCCGACGATCTGCGAGCGGCCATCGACGCCAAGCTTCCTCCTCGCTGGAGTCGCAACAACCCGGTCGACTGCGCCGGGGGAGAGGTGCGCGACACCATCCCCGAGGTGATGGCGCTCATCGCCGAGCATCCCGACGTCGATGCACTGATCTATCTGGGCATCGGCATCCAGAGCAACCAGGCCAGGATGATGCGGGAAGGACGTTTCTATCCGGACCACGGGCTCGAGCGGATCGTCAGCTATCACGAACGGCAGGATCAGCGCTTCGCCGAAGCCGCCCACGAGCTCAGCGTTGCGAACGCGAAGCCGATCCTCGTTGCGACGGAGTTGTCGGTTGCCGACCCCGGCAATGCCGGACCGGCCACCGTTCGTCGACTCGGCAGGCTCTGCTACCCGAGCGGCGGCCAGGCGGTCACCGCGCTCGGACACCTGATCCGGTACTCGAAGTTCCGCGAGGCCCACCAGGAGTGAGCCGGTCGTCCGCCGGTCGTCCGCCGGCCGTTTCCCGACGCCCATCGCGAGGCCCCGGCCCCTGGATCGTGCTGGTTGTGGTGGCGATCGTGCCGGCACTGGCGCTGTTCGGACTGCGTTCGTGGGCAACGGCCCAGCAGCACGACGACACGTCGGCACCAACCGACGATCCTGCCGTCGAGCTCCCACCACCGACGCCGTCGTTGACCACCGGCGTGATCGCGTTCCGAAGGGTTCCGACGCTCATCTCGCGGTCGCTGAACTCCGAGACGTTCGCGGGTGAGGTCAGCCCGTTCCTCGGCACACTGAACGACCGCTCCTGCGGCGCGGTCTCCGTCGACGGCCAGCTCATCGGACAACGCAACGCCGAGATCGCAGTGATTCCCGCGAGCACGCAGAAACTGCCGGTTGCGGCCGCCGCACTCGCGGAGCTCGGCGCCGATTTCCGGTACACGACCTCGGTCGTGGCTGCGTCGGCTCCGGTCGACGGAGTGGTCGACGGTGATCTCTTCGTCGTCGGTGGCGGCGACCCTCTGCTGTCGTCGGACTGGTATCCGACGTCGAACCTGGAACGCAACCCCGTGACGTCGCCGACATCGTTCGACACCCTGGCCGACCGGGTCGTCGCTGCCGGCGTCACGACGGTCACCGGGGCGGTCGTGGGCGACGGGAGTCGATACGACGACGAATACGCAGCTCCCGGTTGGGCGCCGGGCGTCGCGGGTCTCGAGGGCGGTCCCTACGACGCCCTGATGGCCAACGACGCCCGCGTGCTCGGCGATCCACTGCGCGGTGCAGACCCCAACGAAGCTGCCGCACGCGAGTTCACGCTCCTGCTCGAAGCGAGGGGAGTTGACGTCGGCGTGCCCGCCAAGAGTGCGACTGCGCCGCCGAATCCGGTCGAGATCGCTGCGATCGCCTCGGCGCCGATGTCCGACGTGATCGCCGAGATGCTCGGCGGCAGCGACAACAACACCGCCGAGATGGTCGTGAAGGAACTGGGCCACACCGTGTCGTCGCCGGGAACCCGGGAGGCAGGCCTTTCGTTGGTGCGCCAAATGCTCGTCGACTGGGACGTCGACGTCAGCTCGATCGTGCTCGCCGACGGATCGGGGTTGAGCCTCGACAATCGACTGACCTGTGATGCCATCCTGACCGTGCTGCAGCGCACCGGATTCGAGTCGCCGATCGGTCAGGGGCTGCCGGTGGCCGGCCAGACGGGCACACTGGCCGACGTGTTCGTGGACCACCCGATCGCAGGGCGGTTGCGGGGCAAGACCGGGACGCTGAACAATCCGCCGTTCAACGTCGATCCTCCTGCGGTCAAGGGCCTGGCCGGCTATCTGCCGATCGAAGGTGGGAGCTCGGTCGAGTACGCCCTGGTGCTGAACGGACCCACCATCTCCGATCAGAGCGAATACCGGCCTGTCTGGGGCGATCTCGCCGACGCGCTGGAGACCTATCCCGCCGGAGCGTCGCCGTCCGAGGTGGGGCCCCGATGAACGCGAGCGAGCGCCCCACGGCGCCGGATACCGCGTCGGTTCCGGTGCGGTATCGGCTGGCGCCACTGTTCGGACTGGTCGCTCTCGCCATGATCCCGGTGGCTGCACTGACCGGCCTGCTGGTGTGGAGCGATGCGCAGGCCGACGAACACGAAGCACGGTCCGGGGATCTCCCCGACACCTTCGTGCCCGTCGTCGAGCCCCGTCCTGCGCTGACCACTGCGCTGCTCGACTACCGACGATCGCCGTCCGAACTCGCCCGGATCGGCGCCGAGAACGAACTGGCGGCGATGTTCGAGCAGCTGGCGGTGTTCATCGACGCTCGTTCGTGTCTCGCGGTGTCCGTCGACGGGCGTCCCGTGAGCTCGTGGAACGGCGACGTGGAGGTGATTCCGGCGAGCACGATGAAGCTGCTCGTCAGTGGCTCGGCGATCGAGGTGCTGGGACCCGACTATCGGTTCTCCACCACCGTCACGTCGCCGGCACCGGTCGACGGCGTCATCGACGGCGATCTGTTCCTCGTCGGCGGTGGCGACCCGCTGTTGGTCGCGAACGACTTCGACCAGGGCGATGACGCCCCGGATCCGGCCGCCACGACGCCGCTCGACTCGCTCGCCGACGCCGTCGTGGCGGCCGGGGTCACGTCGATCCGTGGCGCAGTGGTGGGCGACGCGACGCGTTACGACGACGAGTACGTCAACCCCACATGGGCGAACGGGATCGCCTACGTCGATGCCGGACCGATCGCCGGCCTGGTGGTCAACGACGGCCAGACCATCGGACGGTCCGGTCGTCAACGCGACCCCGGCGAAGCCGCCGCCCGGGAGCTGGCGCGGTTGCTGCGAGATCGTGGCGTCGGCGTGTCGGACGGATGGGAGTCCGGCGTCGCCGAGCCCGGCCTGGCAGTGATCGCCACGGTCGAGTCGGCGCCGTTGAGCGCAATCGTGGCCGACATGCTCACACGGAGCGACAACGACACCGCCGAGATGCTCGTCAAGGAACTGGGCGTCACCGTCGCCCTCCCCGGAACCCGGGAGGCGGGTCTCGGCGTACTCGACGCGACGGTCAGCTCATGGGGGGTCCCGATGAACGGCGTGACGTTCGCGGACGGTTCGGGGCTCGGTACGGGGAATCGGCTGACCTGTGACACGCTGGTCTCCGTGCTGGACCATCTCGAGCAGACACCCGCAGTCGCCGGGCTACCGGTCGCTGGTCGGACCGGGACGCTCGTCGACGACTTCGTCGGCACACCGGTGGAGGGCGGCCTCGAGGCGAAGACGGGGACCCTGACCAACCCGCCGGCCGACGCCGACCCACCGGAAGTGAAGGCATTGGCCGGCTATTACGGGGCCCCGAACGGCGACATGCTCGAGTTCGCCATCGTGCTCAACGGGCCGGGGTACGTGAGCGCCGATGGATACATACCGTTCTGGACCGCGCTCGCCGACCGCCTCGCGGGGCATCCGGCCGGACCTGACCCTGCCGTCCTGGGGCCCCGCTGAGCGATGTCGGTGCTGCCGATGTTCCCGCTCGGTTCGGTGCTGCTCCCCGGTGGCATCCTGCCGCTGCACGTCTTCGAACCCCGCTACCGCGACATGATCCGCGAGTGTCTCCGCGCCGACGGCGAACCAGAGTTCGGCCAGGCGCTGATCTCGCGTGGATGGGAGACCGGCGGCGGTGACGACCGTGTCACGGTCGGCACGGTGGCCCAGATGCTGCAGGTCGAGGCGATCGACGAGGATCGCTATGCGTTGATCGCCGTCGGCACTCGAAGGATCAGGATCAATGCGTGGTTGCCGGACGACCCGTATCCGATCGCTGACGTCGACGACTGGCCCGACGTCGATCCGGATGCACCGGGACTCGCCGTCGACGTCGCTGCTTCGCATGCGCGCGTGCGCGCTGCGCGCTCGTTGGCCGCCGAAGTGGCCGCCCGAGTCGACGCATCCGCCGACGACGACTCCGACGGTGCCCAGCCCATCGAATCGGGCGATGACGAGATCTCGGACGACCCGTTGCTCGCCACGTATCACCTGGCAACACTGGCCCCGATCGGGCCCGCCGACCGCTTCCGTCTGTTGGCCGCCCCGGGGCCCGCAGCACGACTCGACCTGCTCGACGAGATCCTCGACGACGTGGAAGCGATGTTGAAGTTCCGTCTTTCGTGATAGAAACGATGACCGTGTCAGACACCAGCGATCTCGAACAACGTCTCGCCCGGCAGGCCGAGAAGTCGAAGCAGGCCGAGGACGCATCGGTCGGGGAGGTCATCGACTACGTCAAGGCCTACGCCAAGCAGGAGACGCTGGGCCCCCTGAAGGGTGCCGGAAGCTGGCTCGGCTGGGGCTTCGCCGCCGCCGCAGCGCTCGGGCTCGGCCTGGTGTTCATGCTGCTGGGGCTGCTCCGACTGCTGCAGACCGAATGGGATCGTTCTGCGAGCGGCAACCTGTCGTGGCTCGCCTACCTGATCGTGCTCGTGGTCGCCTCGGCGCTGCTGGCGTTGACGCTGCAGCGAATCAAGAAGTCGACCCTCCACAAGGAACCGAAGTAAGGAGCCTGCGCCATGGCGAACAAGACGGCTGAGGCCGACACCAAGATCACCCCGCAGGACCTCGAGAACAAGCTCAAGGCGTTGCAGGGCGATGTCCAGAGCAAGGTCGACGACAAGAAGTCGACCATCGCCACGGCCGCAGCGGCCGGGGGTTTCGCGCTGCTCCTCATCGTGTTCCTCCTCGGCAAACGCTCGGGCAAGAAGCGCAGCACCGTTGTCGAGATCCGACGTATCTGATGGCGCTGATCCCGCTCACGCTGCGGCCGTCGTTCATCGTTCGGCGCAACGCGATGCGCAAAGGGGTGCTCGGCCCCAGCCTCGTGTGGAAGATCGTTGCTGCGTTCGTCTTCGGTCGCAGCACGATCAAGAAGGTGTTCGGCAAGCAACCCGAGATGCTCGCGAAGCGCACGATCGGGGTGGGCAGCGTGATGACGGTCGCTGCAGCAGCGCCGTTGACGCGTCGGCAGGCCAAGCGCGCCGGCCTCTCGAAGGATTCGCTCGCCGCTGCGGCACGCTCCGAGCTCGAGGCGGCGCAGCAGTCATCGTGAAGGTCCTGCTGCGCAACCCGCGGCGGGAGATCGATGTCGACGGTGGCCGAAGTGTCGATCGCCTCCTCGACGACCTCGGCCTCAGCCGCGAGGCCCACCTGGTCATCCGTAACGGCACCCTCGTTCCCGGTGACGCCCGTCTCGACGCCGACGACACCGTCGAGGTGCGACCGGTGATCTCTGGCGGTGCGGCGTGAGCGGTGTGAGCATCGCGAGCGACGAGGCCTGATGACCGCGGTCGCCAGCAAGTGCAGGGTGTGCAAGGCACCGGCGGTCATCGACCTGCCGCGCCACAACGCGAAGTTCTGCGCCGAACACCTCCAGCAGTTCTGCCGTCGTCAGATGGCCAAGGCGGTCGACGACTTCGACATGTTCGTCCCCGGCGACAGGATCCTGGTGGCGGTGAGCGGAGGCAAGGACTCGCTCGCGGTGTGGGACATGCTCGTCGAGGCCGGGTACCAGGCCGACGGGCTGTACATCGGGCTCGGGATCGGAGACTACTCCGACGACTGTGGGGGCTACGTCGAACGTTTCGCCGCCGAGCGCGAGTTGACGCTGCGCACGATCGACCTGCGACGCGACTACGGCTACGACGTGCCCACGGCGTCGCACGCCACCGGCCGCGTGCCCTGTTCGGCGTGCGGGCTCTCGAAGCGGCGCCTCTTCGACCAGGCCGCACGCGACGGCGGCTACGACGTCCTGGTCACGGGACACAACCTCGACGACGAAGCCGCAGTGCTGTTCGGCAACACACTGCGTTGGGACCTCGACTATCTGGCCCGGCAGCTGCCGGTGTTGCCAGCGGCCAACGGGTTCCCGAAGAAGGCGAAGCCGCTCGTACGACTCACCGAGCGCGAGACGGCCGCATGGTGTCTCGTGCGCGGGATCGACTACGTCGTCGAGGAATGTCCGATCGCGGCGGGCAATCGTCATCTGTCGTACAAGGAATCACTGAACACCATCGAGACGCGGTCGCCGGGCTCGAAGGCCTCGTTCTACCTCGGATTCCTCGAACGGATGGCGCCGCTGCTCGCCGGCCAGTCGGCCGCCGCCACCGGTGCGGTGCACGACTGCACGCGCTGCGGTTCACCGACGACGGGCGAGGTCTGTGCGTTCTGCAGGCTGGTCGAGAAGTCGAGCGCGCACGAACCGGTACCGGTCGAGATGGTGTCGAGACGCAGTGGATCGAGGACACGATGAAGGTGAGGCGACCATGACCGGTGCATTCTCGGCGGGGGAGAAGGCGCTGCTGCTCGACACGAAGAAGCGTCGCTACATGATCGATCTCGTCGACGACGGCGAGTTCCACAGCCACAACGGGTTCGTTGCGCATGCCGACATCGTCGGCCAGCGCGAGGGCGTGGTGGTTCGTTCGACCAAGGGATCCGAGTACCGCGTGCTGCGCCCGACCCTCGAGGACTTCGTGGTCGAGATGCCCCGCGGCGCACAAGTGATCTATCCCAAGGATCTGGCGCCGATCTGCATGCTCGCGGACATCGGGCCGGGCGTTCGGGTGTTCGAGACCGGGATCGGTTCGGGAGCGCTGTCGATGACCATGTTGCGCTACGGCGCGGACATCGTCGGGTACGAGATCCGCGAAGATTTCGCCAACCGGGCGAAGAAGAACGTCGACAGCTTTCTCGGTCACGACGCGCTGGACCGCTACGACGTCCACATCGCCGACAGCTACGAAGGGATCGACGCGTCGCTGGGCATGTTCGACCGGGTCGTCCTCGACCTGCCCGAGCCGTGGAACGTCGTCCCCAATGCCGAGGCGGTGTTGCAACCCGGTGGGCTCCTGGTGGCCTACACGCCCTCGATCACCCAGGCCGTGCAGGTGCGTGAGGCACTGAAGGGCAAGTGGATCGACGCCCGCACGATCGAGGTGCTGCACCGTGGCTGGTACATCGAGGGCCAGGCCGTCCGACCCGACCACAGGATGGTCGCGCACACGGCGTTCTTGAGCGTTGCCCGCTTCCTCGGTCGGAACGAGGCCTGATCCCGACGCGTCACGGCCCCGAAGGATCACCCTCGGGGCCGATGCTCGATCACGTGTGGGGTCTGACCCCTGGCGTCATCAGGGTTCGATGTAGATGCACTCGCCGGGGCATTCCTCGGCGGACTCGATGACTGCTTCGAGCTGCCCGTCGGGGATCTCGGCGAGACCTTCGGCGCCCTGGGCGTTGCCCTTGGCCTCGGCGAAGATCTTGTCGCCTTCGACGACATACGCGAGGCCGTCGTCGAGCAGGGTGAAGACGTCGGGGGCGATCTCCTCGCACAGGCCGTCGCCGGTGCACAGATCCTGGTCGATCCAGACCTTCATGTCAGTGGGGCTCCTCGTTCGGTGGGGGTTGTCCTGTGACGATCAGTTTACACGGCCAAGCACGTGCAAACACGATTCATGTGACTGCGTGTACATTCGGCCCATGGCAACCTCTGCGGACGATCCACGGTCGACCAACGAAGACGGCAGGAGCGAGACCGACGAACTCGCAGCGCTGGCCGACGAGATCGCCCACCTCAGGGCGCGCCTCGCCGACGGCCCCAAGCGAGTGCACTCCCTCGAGGAACGACTCCTCGAGACCAAGGGGCAACTCGCTGCCGCGGTCGGCCAGAACGAGAAGCTGTCCTACACGTTGCGAGAGGCGCGCGAACACATCGCCACGTTGCGCGACGAGGTCGACAAGTTGTCGCAGCCTCCTTCCGCATACGGTGTCGTCGTCGGCAAGAACGACGACGACACCGTCGACGTCCTCACCAGTGGGCGCAAGATGCGTGTGGCGCTGCACCCGGACATCGACCACGAGCTGCTCGACCGCGGTGCCGAAGTCGTGTTGAACGAGAGCTACAACGTCGTGATGGCACGGATGCCGGAGATCACCGGCGAGGTCGTCACCGTGAAAGAGGTGATGGAGGACGGCGTCCGCATCGTCGTGGTCGGCCGGGCCGACGAGGAGCGCGTCTGCGAGTTGGCCGATGCCATTCGCGGCACGCACATCCGCTCCGGCGACCACCTGCGTCTCGACACCCGCTCGAACCTGCTGCTCGAGAAGCTCCCGCGGCCCGAGGTCGAGCACCTGTTGCTCGAAGAGGTCCCCGACATCGCGTACACCGACATCGGTGGCCTCGACGACCAGATCGAGCAGATCGCCGACGCCGTCGAGCTGCCGTTCCTGCACCAGGATCTGTTCGCCGAACACCAGCTGCCGGCACCGAAGGGGATCTTGTTGTACGGGCCTCCCGGTTGCGGCAAGACGTTGATCGCCAAAGCGGTCGCCAACAGCCTCGCGAAGAAGGTCGCCGAGACCATCGGCGAGGGCAAGGGTCGCAGCTACTTCATCAACATCAAGGGCCCGGAGCTGCTCAACAAGTACGTCGGCGAGACCGAGCGGCAGATCCGCCTCGTCTTCCAGCGGGCTCGGGAGAAGAGCGACGAGGGCTGGCCGGTGATCGTGTTCTTCGACGAGATGGACTCGATGTTCCGCACCCGGGGCTCGGGCATCAGCTCCGACATGGAGTCCACCATCGTGCCGCAGTTGCTGTCGGAGATCGACGGTGTCGAGGGTCTGAAGAACGTGATCGTGATCGGGGCCACCAACCGCGAAGACCTGATCGATCCGGCGATTCTGCGCCCCGGGCGTCTCGACGTGAAGATCAAGATCGAGCGGCCCAACGCGGACGCGGCGAAGTCGATCTTCGCTCGCTACCTCACCGACGAGATCCCGATCATGGCCGGGGAGTCGATCCCCGACATGATCGACGACACCGTCACCGAGATGTACCGAGACGACGAGGCCAACCGGTTCCTCGAGGTCACGTACCAGAACGGCGACAAGGAGATCCTCTACTACAAGGACTTCTCGTCGGGCGCCATGATCGAGAACGTGGTGCGGCGGGCGAAGAAGTTGGCGATCAAGCGGGTCATCGACGGGGGAGCGAAAGGTGTGTGCACCGACGACCTCCTCGCGTCGATCAAGCAGGAGTACAAGGAGCACGAAGACCTCCCGAACACCACCAATCCCGACGACTGGGCGAAGATCTCCGGCAAGAAGGGCGAGCGGATCGTGTTCATCCGCACGCTCGTGTCCGAGACCGCCGAGGAGGATCCGTCCGGTGGCCGGGCGATCGAGCGCGTGGCAACGGGCCAGTATCTGTGATCGCGGGGCGCCAGTACGACGTCGTCGTCTACGGAGCCACCAGCTTCGTCGGCCAGATCCTGTGCCGATACCTCGTTCGGCGCCACGGCACCGACGGCGAGTTGCGCTGGGCGATCGCCGGTCGGAACGAGTCGAAGCTGGACGAGGTCGCCAGATCGACCGGGGCCGACGTACCGAGGATCGTCGCTGACGCAGCTGATCGCGTCGCACTCGACCAGATGGCGGCGTCGACGCAGGTGGTGGCTTCCACCGTCGGTCCGTATGCGTTGTACGGCTCGGAGCTCGTGGCTGCGGTCGTCGAGGCGGGCGGCGACTACTGCGACCTCACCGGAGAGGTGCAGTGGATGCGACGCATGATCGACGAGCACCAGAGCCGCGCCGAGCAGACCGGAGCGCGCATCGTGCACACGTGCGGTTTCGACTCGATCCCCTCGGACCTCGGGACCTGGTTCACCCAGCAGCGGGCCATCGAGCAGTTCGGCGAGCCGTGTGTCGAGGTGCGGATGTCGGTGAAGGGCGCCAAGGGTGGCGTCAGCGGCGGCACCGCGGCGAGTGGGATGGCGATGTTCGAGGAGATGGCCGACGACCCCGAGCTGCGCAAGACGGTCGCCAACCCCTACGTGCTCGCGCCGGTCGACATGCGCGACGGGCCGAAGCAGCCCGGGATGGGCCGGCCGACGCGCGACGATCGCTTCGAGAGTTGGGTGGCACCGTTCGTGATGGCGCCGACCAACTCCGCCGTGGTCCTTCGCAGCCACGCGCTGCTCGGCCAGCCGTGGGGGCGTGATTTCACCTACGGCGAGACGATGATGACCGGCGACGGTCTCACCGGCGGAGCGATCGCATGGGCGATGACCACCGGGCTGGCAGCGTTCGCCGGCGCGGCCAGCCTGGGACCGACCCGAAAGCTGCTCGCCAAGGTGATCCCCAAGCCGGGCGACGGTCCGAGCGCCGCCAAACAACAGGCGGGGTACTTCGATCTCCGCTTCGTCGGGACGACCGCAGACGGTCGGGAGATCCGCACCAAGGTCACCGGCGACGCCGACCCGGGCTACGGCTCGACGGCCAAGATGCTCGGCGAGTCGGCGGTTGCGTTCCTCGATGCCGACTCCACGGACGTCGGAGGTGGCTTCTGGACGCCCGCCAGCGCATTCGGCGACGCGCTCGTCGAACGGCTCGAAGCCCACGCCGGCGTCCGCTTCGACGTCGTCTGACCCGCCGCTCCCGGAGCTCGCGGGTTCAAGGCGCCCCCGGGTGGTGGGGGTCCAGGTGCCCAGGGTGGTGGGGGACGACGGGTGGTGTAATCCAAGCTGAACGTCGCCTGGGCCACGGGCTCCGCTAGGTTCAGGGCATGGCGCTCCCCAAGGTGTGCGGGATCGAGACCGAGTACGGCATCGTCGTACGTGGCGGCGACAACAACCCCGTGTCGGCCTCGTCGATGCTGATCAACTCCTATGTCACGGCCACCAACCGAGATCGCGGGAGAATCGGCTGGGACTTCGAGGACGAGCAGCCCGCGAACGACGCGCGTGGGTTCGAACTCGACACCTCGCTGGCACCCGAGGTCGAGACGATGCTGGTCAATGCCGTGCTCACCAACGGTGCGCGCTACTACGTCGACCATGCCCATCCCGAGATCTCCACACCCGAGGTCACCAACGCCCGCGAGGCGCTCGTCTGGGATCGTGCCGCCGAGGAGATCGTACGTGCCTCGATGCAACACGTCAGGTCGTTGCTGCCCGACGGCGGCGAGATCATCGTCCACAAGAACAACTCGGACGGCAAGGGCAACAGCTACGGTTGCCACGAGAACTACCTCCTCGCGCGCGAGACCCCGTTCGGACGGATGGCGAGCCAGATCACCCCGCACTTCGTCACCCGCCAGGTGTTCTGCGGCGCCGGCAAGGTCGGCTGTGAGCTTCCAGGGCGCCCCGACGACCACGTGGCGTACCAGCTGAGCCAACGAGCCGACTTCTTCGAAGAGGAGATCGGACTCGAGACCACGTTGAAGCGCCCGATCGTGAACACCCGCGACGAACCTCACGCCGACGCCCAGAAGTACCGCCGCCTCCACGTGATCGTGGGCGATGCCAACATGAGCGAGGTCGCCACCTACCTCAAGGTCGGCACCACGGCGATCGTGCTCGCGATGATCGAGGACGACGAACTCGGCGACGAGTGGCTGCTCGGCAACCCGGTCGCCGCGATTCGCCAGGTCAGCCACGACCCGTCGCTGAGCCAGACGATCATGCTGCGAGACGGCAGTCGGGCAACTGCCCTCGAGATCCAATGGGGCCTGCTCGAGCGTGCACGCAAGTACGAGCAGTCGCACGGACTCGACTGTGTCGGCGACGGCATCGGGGCCGACATCCTCGCGAAGTGGGAGACGGTGCTCGCCGGCCTCGAAACCGATCCCGGGTCGGTGGCGAACTGGGTCGACTGGGTGGCGAAGCAGCGGCTCGTCGAGGGCTATGCCGCACGCCACGGCGTCGAGCCCGGCTCGGCGCGCCTGAAGGCGATCGACCTGCAGTACCACGACCTCCGACTCGACCGATGTCTCGCGCTCCGCGCTGGCCTCGACACCGTGGTGACCCCGGCGGAGGTGGCTGCTGCGATGACCGAGCCGCCGACCACGACCCGGGCCTACTTCCGTGGCCGATGCCTCCAGAAGTTTCCGGACGACGTCGTCGCCGCCAACTGGGATTCGCTGGTGTTCGACGTCGGCCGCGACCCGTTGCGGCGAGTACCGATGATGGAACCGCTACGCGGGACCGCCGACCACGTTGGTACCTTGATCGACGAGTGCGAGACGGCACGAGAGCTCCTCGACCGTCTCGGCCAGTGAACGATTCATCCGACTCACCGAAGGGAAGCACCAGCTGATGGCAGAACGCACCCAGAAGTCGAAGGCCACCACGAGCCGAGACGGGGAGACCACGACGGACGCCGCTCCGGCGGTCACCGAAACCGGCGAGAAGCTCAAGGCCGAGCTCGACGACCTGCTCGACGAGATCGACGAGGTGTTGGAGACCAATGCCGAGGACTTCGTGAAGTCCTACGTGCAAAAGGGCGGACAGTAACCCGTGACGATGCCGTTGTTCTCGACCTCCGACGACCCGGGGTCGAGCTTCCCGGAGTTGCTGCGGCGAGTCGGTCTCGGACCCGACGCGATGGTCGGCGCATCCACCGACCTGATGCGCGAGCTGTCGTTGCCGCACGCCACGACGTGCGTGGCACTGACCTACGTGGACGGTGTCGTGATGGCCGGTGACCGCCGCGCCACGGCCGGCAACCTCATCTCGCATCGCACGATGGAGAAGGTCGTCGAGGCCGATCGGCACAGTGGCGTCGCCATCGCCGGTGCAGCGGGCGCGGCGATGGAGATGATCCGGTTGTTCCAGCTCCAGCTCGAGCACTACGAGAAGGTCGAGGGCACCGCACTGAGCCTGGAGGGCAAGGCGAACCAGCTCTCGATGATGGTGCGCGGCAACCTGCAGGCGGCGATGATGGGGATGGTGGTGGTACCGATCTTCGGCGGTTACGACCTGCGCCGCGAATGCGGCCGGCTGTGGGACTACGACGCCACCGGTGGCCGCTACGAGGAGCGCGACTACGTCGCCACCGGCTCCGGCAGCCTGCATGCGGGCACCGTCATCAAGGTCGGCTACCGCGGCGACATGGGCCGCGATGACGCCGTCAACCTCGCCGCGCGAGCGTTGTGGGAGGCTGCCGACGCCGATTCGGCGACCGGTGGGCCTGACGCATTGCGTGGGATCTATCCGGTGGTGGCGACCATCGATGCCGGTGGGTGGTCTCGTCTCGACGACGGCGACCTCGCCGCTCGGTACGACACGATCGTGGCGGAGGTGCGTTCCCGATGAGCCAGCCGTTCTACGTCGCGCCCGAGCAGATGATGAAGGACCGCGCGGACTTCGCGCGCAAGGGCATCGCACGGGGGAGGGCGCTCGCCGCCGTGCGATACACCGACGGCATCGTGATCATCGCCGAGAACGCGTCGGAGACGCTGCGCAAGGTGAGCGAGATCTACGACCGCATCGCCTTCGCCGGTGTGGGCAAGTACAACGAGTTCGATCAGCTACGCGTCGCCGGCGTTCGGGCAGCGGATCTCAAGGGCTTCCAGTACTCGCGGGACGATGTCGACGCCCGCAGCCTGGCCAACAGCTACGCGCAGATGCTCGGCACGATCTTCACCCACGAGATGAAGCCGATGGAGGTCGAGATCCTCGTTGCCGAGGTCGGCCTCGAGCCGGCGGGCGACCAGATGTTCCACATCCTGTACGACGGCACCGTCGTCGACGAACGGGACTACGCGGCGATCGGTGGTGATGCCGAGGCGATCAACAGCCGGCTGAGCGAGACGTGGTCCGACGGTCTGGACCTCCACGCAGCCATCGCCCTCGGACGGTCGGCGCTCGGCGGACCCGACCGGGAGATTGCCGACGACGACCTGGAAGTGGCAGATCTCGCGCGCACCAACGGGCGTCGCTGTTTCCATCGGCTCACCCGAGCCGACATCGCCGGCTGATCCCCGAGGCGCCGCCGAGTTGCGGACGATCAGTCCCGTCGCCAGCGGGCGAGGTAGCCGAGCACGGCACCCACTGCGGCCGATGCCACGATCACGACCCACAGCGACGTGTCGACGTCACCGAAGAGCCAGTCGACCGTGGTGTCCTGGGTGTTGACGAGCACCAGCGCCACGAGGACGGCGAAGATCGCGATCCAGACGATGATCCGGATCGTCTGGCGGGCTCGAATGGAACGTTCGTTGGAGTCGTCAGCCATGCGCTGGCGCTACCCGGATCCAGTCGAGTCCAAGCCTCTGCCCACGTCACGCAGACAGATTTCACGGTTACATTCCGTACAGATGGTATGTTTGCCCGTTCATGGGGGGACGTGACGTCGTACGACGGCCGACACAGCAACAGCGCCGCACTGCCACCCGCGCCGTGCTGATGGCCAGCGCAGTCGAGCTGGTGGTCGAGCGCGGCCCGTCGGTGAGCACTGCCGAGATCGCAGCCCGTGCGGGCGTCTCGAAGGGAGCGTTCCAGCACCATTTCGCGAGCAAGAACGAGTTGCTCGCCGCCGTGGTCGCCTCCGGCTGGAACGACCTGGCGGAGCGATTGGAGGCCTGCGAGGTGTCGAGCACGTCACCGGCGGCACGGGTCCGCGAACTCGTCGACCTGATGTGGACGGCGTACCAGCAGCCGTCGTGCCTCGCCGCATTCGTCATCTCCGTCGACCCCGGCCTCGGCGCCGATCTGCGCGTCGAGTTGAGCGCCGGATTCCACGACGTTCGGTGCCGCCTCGACGAACGCTGGGAGGTGCTGTTCGCCGATCTCGACGTCTCTGGGGGAGCGATCCGAGCAGCGCGCCGCTTCGCTCGCTCGCACCTGCTCGGCATGCTCACCCAACGCCGACTCCCGCACGGTGAGCCTCCGGCCGACGTGGAACTCGATCGGCTCTGCGATGCCACCGTTCATCTGCTCCACGGCCAGGTTCTCACCCATCCGGCCCCGATCACACGGGCAACGACCGAAAGCAGCAGCACATGACCGACACCGCAGCATCCCCGGCGCGCACCGTGATCCGCAACGGCACCGTGCTCGACACGACCACGATGACGTACACGGACGCGCAGACGGTCGTCATCGAGAACGGCGAGATCGTCGATCTGGCCGACGGCAGCGTGAACGTTGCCGACGTCGACATCGACATCGACGCCCGTGGCCGATACGTGGTGCCCGGTCTGATCGACGCTCACGTGCACTTCCGCTTGTGCACGCTCAATTTCCACCGCCTGGCACAGCTCACCGAGGTCGAGTTCGGCATCGAGATGGCCCGCCTCGCACGGGCCACGGTCGAGCGTGGGTTCACCACCGTCCGCGATCTCGGTGGCGACGTCAACGGGCTGGTGCGGGCCATCGCGTCCGGCTCGGCCACGGGACCGCGCATCGTGCGCGCGGGGCTGATGCTCACCCAGACCGGCGGCCACGGCGACGTTCGCAGCGGCGACATCGAGGTGGCGAGCTGTGGTTGCGTACTCGACTCGAACGTGATGTCGATCGTCGCAGACGGCGTCGACGCGGTCCGCAAAGCGACCCGGCACCTGTTGCGCGACGGCAGCGATTTCATCAAGATCCACGTCTCGGGTGGTGTCGCATCACCGGCAGACCCGTTGGAGAGTGTGCAGTACACCGCGGAGGAGATCCGCGCCGTGGTCACCGAGGCCGAGCACCGCGCGACCTACGTCGCCGCCCACGCGTATTCACCGGAGGCCATCGCGATGGCGGTGAACGCCGGTGTGCGCTCCATCGAGCACGGCAACCTGATGGACGAACCGACGGCGAAGCTGCTCGCCGACACCGCCACGGTGATGGTGCCGACACTGTCGACCTATCGCGCGATGCACGATGTCGGCCGGCAATTCGGGCTCCCTGCCGCCAACCTCGAGAAGAATTCGGTCGTCTACGAATCCGGCCTGGCCTCACTCGAGCTGGCACACAGGGCTGGAGTCACCATGGGGCTCGGCACCGACCTGATCGGTGAGTCCCAGCTGCGCCAGAACGAGGAGTTGGCCATCCGAGCCGGGGTGCAACCTGCCGCCGACGTCCTGCGTTCGATGTGGGTCGTCAACTCGCAGCTCTGCCACCTGGAAGGTCGCATCGGCGTTGTCGCGCCCGGCGCGTTCGGAGACGTGGTGATCTCCGACGTCGACCCCCTGGCCGACCTGGCTGCGTTCGCGCAGCATCAGACCGCGCTCACCCACGTGGTCCAGGCAGGTCGAGTGGTCGTCGACCGGTCCGTGTCGTAGGCAGAACCGGATCCGACGTCACGCGTTCGCACCGACGGAGCGGATCGCCGCGACGAGCGGATCGACCTTGTCGTCCACCGTGTGTCCGCCCGGGAAGACCACGAGTTCGGTTCGGACACCCGCATCGGCGAGGCGCAGGTCGATGAACCGGGCGGCGTCGACGTAGTCGATGACGCCGTCGGCGAGCCCGCCGACCCGTGTGAGATCGCCGACGATCGAGCCGCTCGGATCCCGGTCGTGGATCCAGTTCGGAGCAGCCGGGTCGTCCAGCGGACGCGGCGCGGTTCCCGACTCCGCGGCCCACACGTAGACCCGAGCGTCGAGATCGACGGGCCATCTGCCCCGGTCCGTCAGGCTCGCCACCTCTGACTGCATCACCGAGATGTCGGCTTCGAATGCGGAATCGAACGGCTGGGACTGGAAGAAGTACTCGCCGTCGCCGAGTACCGCTCCGGTCACCGGCAGGGGCGCCGACTCGGTCTCGCACCCGGGCACGCCACCCGTTGGTGCCACCAGAGCTGCGAGAGCAGGCCCGGCTCCCGCCGAGAACCCGTACACGACGGTGTCGGTCGGGTCGCCGCCGAGTTCCGCAGCCCACTGCTGGGCGAACGCCACGGCGCAGCTCGCAGCATGGCGGAGATCCACGATGTCACCGGCGTCGAGGGGGTACGGGTCGCCGGCGATCCACGTCGGCGAGAAGACCAACGAGCCCTCGTCGGCGGCACGCTCAGCGATCGCCGTGTTCGACGCAGCGTCCTTGAAAGCGGCCGAGAGACCGTGGAATGCCACGACGACCGGCCAGGGGCCGGGGCGGTTCGGCACGTAGGCGTCGACCGGCAGGTCGAGGGCGTCGATGGTCAGGTAGCGGTCGACAGCGACTTTGTCGTGTCCCGTCGAGACGGCCGGCGACGCCGCCGTGGTCGCGTGGGTGACGTCAGACGAGGGTGCGGTGCTCGTACACGCAGCACCCAGGAGTCCCGCACACACGACGAATGTCGCCGGCCGTCCGGACCGCCGCGAGCGGGGAGGAAGCGAGGAGTTCCATGTCGCACCCGGGTCCATGACTGCAAGGTACCGGCCTCGGCGACGTCGACGGTGGCGTACGATCTGGTCGTGGTGGCCATCGATGTCAACAGTGACCTGGGGGAGTCGTACGGGGTGTGGACGCTCGGCGACGACGCTGCGATGTTGGGCATCGTGACCAGCGCCAACGTGGCCTGTGGGTTTCATGCAGGCGACCCATCGGTGCTGCGGGCCGCGTGCAGGTTGGCAGTCCACAACGATGTGGCGATCGGAGCGCAGGTGTCGTTTCCCGACCTCCCAGGGTTCGGTCGCCGACACATCGACATGACACCCGACGAACTGCGCGACGCCGTCCTGTACCAGCTGGGCGCCCTCGATGCGTTCGCCCAGGTCGCCGGCGCCGAGATCGCCTACGTCAAACCGCACGGCGCGCTCTACCACGCGACGGCGACGCACCCGTCCGCAGCGCAGGCGTTGGTGGCGGCTGCGGCCGAGTACGACCCGTCGCTGGCCATCCTCGGGCTCCCCGGGTCCGAGTTGCTCGCCGCCGCCGACGCCGCCGGCATGGAACCCGTACCAGAGGCCTTCGCCGACCGCGCCTACCGGCCCGACGGTGGGCTCGTCTCTCGGCGCGAGCCGGGAAGCGTGCTGACCGATCCGGACGAAGTGGCCGAACGAGCGGTCCGCATCGCTGTCGACAACGAGGTGGTCGCCGTCGACGGATCGGTGGTCACCATTCGTGCTCGCTCGATCTGCGTGCACGGCGACACGCCGGGCGCAGTCGATCTCGCCAGGTCGGTGCGCTCGGCACTCGATGCGGCAGGGATCGGCGTCTACCGTTTCACCACATGACCTCCGCACCGTCGAGCCGGGCGTTCCGGGCGCGCGAATTTACTGAGACCCCGTGAAACGACGGCCCTACGGACCTGAGGCCTGGCTCGTCGACGACGTCGACGCACCGGCAGCGTGGGCGAGTGCGCTCGGCGACATGGACATCCCGGGTGTCGTCGAGATCGTGCCGGCGGAGGGGACCGTGGTCGTGCGGTGCACCCGCGAGCGCCACGACGCCGTCGGCGAGGTGCTCGAGCTGGTCGTACCCCGCACCGCCGGGCACGACACCGACGCACCGCTGACGATCGACGTCGTCTACGACGGACCCGACATCGTCGACATCGCCGACGCGGCGAGCGTCTCGATCGACGACGTGATCCGGCTCCATGCCACCGGCAGCTATCACGTGGCGTTCTGTGGATTCAGCCCGGGCTTCGCCTACCTCCGCGGAATCGACCGGAGGCTCCACGTGCCGCGACGTGCAACACCACGAGCTTCGGTGCCTGCTGGATCCATCGGCGTCGCAGCCGGCTACACCTGTGTCTACCCGTCCGGGTCACCCGGTGGCTGGCACCTCATCGGTCACACGACTGCGTCGCTGTGGGATGTCGACCGAGACCCACCCGCTCTGCTCCAGCCTGGTCGTGCGGTTCGCTTCCGCCGAGCGCCGTGATGCCCGAGGGCCCCGCGCTGCGAATCGTCCAGGTCGGATTCGCGACGACGGTGCAGGATCACGGTCGACCAGGTCTCGCGCACCTCGGCGTGCCGACGGCCGGTGCGGTCGATCGCCGGACCCACGACCTGGTCAACCGACTGGTCGGAAACCCTGCGGGCGCCGCGACGATCGAGACGATGGGCGCGCTCGTCGTCGAGGCGCTCCGACCGGTCGTGGTCGCCACCAGTACGGACGGCGGCCGCCAGACCCTGGCAGCCGGCGCCAGAGTGCGCGTCGACGCGCCCGCCGGCTCGATCTGGGGATACCTCGCCGTGCGCGGAGGAATCGAGGCCGATCCGGTGCTGGGCTCCCGCAGCCACGACACACTGGGCGGCGTCGGGCCGCCTCCACTCACTGCCGACACACTCCTGCGCATCGGCGCGGACCCCGTCACCGAGCTCGTGGCCGACCACGCTCCTCCCCGCCACGTCCCCGATCCGTGGGTCCGGCTCTGGGACGGCCCCCAACACGACTGGTTCATCGGCGGACTGCACTGCCTGACCCGGCGCCCATGGACGCTCACCAACGAACTCAGCCGGGTGGGTGTCCGCCTGGAGACCGGCGAGTTTCCCCGCAGCACCCGGTCGCAGCCGCAGATGTCGAGCATCGGCCTGATCGCCGGTGCCATTCAGATCACCCCGGCGGGTGAACCGATCCTGATGCTCGCCAACCATCCCACCACCGGCGGCTACCCCGTGATCGCCGTCGTCGACCCCGACGACCTCCCGTCGCTCGTCCAGAGCCGCCCAGGATCGTCGATCAGGTTCCGTCGCGCCTGATCTCGTGCACGAGAACGCCGGCGCCTGACCGGGCACGCCGGCGTGGGTGTCGATAGGTTGCGGTTGATGGAGCGACGCATCTACGGACTCGAGAACGAGTACGGCGTCACGTGCACGCTGCGGGGCCAGCGTCGTCTCAGCCCCGACGAGGTCGCCCGCTACCTCTTCCGGCGAGTGGTGTCGTGGGGTCGGAGCTCGAACGTGTTCCTCCAGAACGGTGCACGGCTGTACCTCGACGTGGGGTCGCATCCCGAGTACGCCACGCCCGAGTGCGACTCACTGTACGAACTCGTGGTGCACGACAAGGCGGGCGAGCGGATCCTGGAGCAGCTCGTCGATTCGGCCGAACAGCGCCTCACCGAAGAGTCGATCCGCGGCACGATCTACCTGTTCAAGAACAACACCGACTCCGCCGGCAACTCGTACGGCTGTCACGAGAACTACCTGACGAGCCGCAACGACGACCTCGGCCACTACGCCGAAGTGCTGATCCCGTTCCTCGTGTCCCGCCAGATCTACACGGGTGCCGGCAAGGTGCTGCAGACCGCTCGGGGAGCGACGTACTCGATCGCGCAGCGCGCCGAGCACATCTGGGAGGGCGTGTCGTCGGCCACCACCCGCAGCCGTCCGATCATCAACACCCGCGACGAGCCCCACGCCGACGCCGAGAAGTACCGGCGCCTCCACGTGATCGTCGGCGACTCGAACATGAGCGAGTACACCAACTTCGTCAAGGTCGGCGCTGCCGCCTGCATGTTGCGGATGCTCGAAGACCCCAACGTGGTCCTGCGCGACATGACCCTCGAGAATCCGATCCGGGCGATCCGCGAGATCAGCCACGACATCACCTGTCGACGTACCGTCCGCCTCGCCAACGGGCGCGAGGTCTCCGCGCTGGACATCCAGCGCGAATACCTCGACCGTGCACTGCGATACGCCGACAGCCAGGGCTTTCCTCCGCTCGAGCAGAAGGCGCTGGAGATGTGGGAGCACTGCATCACCACCATCGAGAACGACCCGCTGAAGCTCGACCGCGAGGTCGACTGGGTGATCAAGTACAAGTTGCTCGAAGCGTTCCGTGAGCGCCATGACCTGCCGTTCGGGCATGCCCGCGTCCAATTGCTCGACCTGCAGTACCACGACGTCTCGAGGGCTCGCAGCCCGTTCTACAAGCTCCAGGACCGTGGGCTCATCGAGCGGATCTGCACCGACGCCGACATCGAGCAAGCCATCGACGTCCCGCCGCAGACCACCCGCGCGCGCCTGCGTGGCGACTTCGTGAAGCGGGCGAAGGAACGCAAACGCGACTACACGGTCGACTGGGTGCACCTGAAGCTCAACGACCAGGCGCAGCGGACCGTGCTGTGCAAGGACCCGTTCAAGAGTCGCGACGAGCGTGTCGATCGCCTCATCGAATCGCTCTGAGCGCGGTACCGTTGGGCCCGCGTGACGTCCGAGACCATCGTTCCTCCTCCTGGCCAACCGCCCGCGACGCCCCCGGACGGTCCTCCCGGCGACAGCAGCGGCAAGTCGACGCTGCCCCCAGGGGCCCGGGCGTTCTTCGACTGGATGATCGTCATCGCCGTGGCGTTGTCGGTGGCGTTCGTGGTGCGCACGTTCGTGATCGCCCACTTCGTCGTCGAGGGCGAATCGATGTTCTCCACCCTCGACACCGGCGACCGGGTCTTCGTCAACAAGATGTCGTACCGCCTCCACGACCCGAACCGCGGCGACGTGGTGGTGCTGCACCAGATCACCGGCGCATCCGAACGTGACCTGATCAAACGGGTCATCGGACTGCCCGGGGAAACTGTCGAGGTCCGCAACTGCACGGTCCTGATCGACGGCCGGATCCTCAACGAGCCGTATCTCGACCCGGAAGTGGTCACGCCGACCAGCTGCGGGGGCGACTACTCGGCCAACGGGCCGGTTCCCGCGGACCATGTGTTCGTGATGGGCGACAACCGCGGTGGATCACAGGATTCGCGCGTGATCGGCACCATCAGTGAAGACGACCTGGTCGGCCGGGCGTTCGTGGTGTTCTGGCCGCAGAGCCACTGGCAGTGGTTGTAGCCCTGTGCCGGCGGCCCCAGCGGCGATCCCTCGCCGATGAGCCGAACCCCTGCATCTGGGGACTTCGCTCATCGCCGGACCACCTCAGCGCCCGGCGCTGATGCTCGTCACACCCCGGATCAGCCGTCGCGCCAGGTGTCGTCGACCGGCGTCACGTCGGTGACGTGGATCTCGGGGCCCAGCGCGGCGCCCTGCAGCGCGAGCCGGTCACCGCTCCAGAATCGGCCCGGGTCGTACCAGTTCGGCGGACGGCCACCACCGAGGAGCCCCATCTGCTCGAAGGTCACCGCCACGAGTTCGGCGCAGTAGATGTCCTCGAGTGTCACCCGGCGGCGAACTCGCCCGGCGAGCCAGTGCCTCGCCAGCGACGCGGTCTTGGGGAAGGCCCGCCCGCTGTACTCGTCGACGACTGCGAGGGCCGAATTCTCCATCTCCGTGCTGGCCTCGATGTCGATCGGCCGGAACCATGGATCTTGGCCGTAGCGGTGGGTCCACACGCTGACGGCGCGCTCGAGGTGGTGCAGCTGTGCGCCACGCTCGCGTTGCCCGGTCCACACGTTCGGCATACTGGCGCCCAGCTCGGCGTGCCAGAGCAGCGGCGGCAGATCATCGATCGCAAGGACGACTCCGACGTGGTTGACGGGGCTGTTCGTGAACAACCGGATTGCCCGGTCGGCGACCGACCGACCACGGAACAGCCAGACGTCGCCGGTGCGCGCCTCGCCGAGCGCATCGCGGAGCCGGAGCGGGGTCGTCGTCGGTGCACTCATCGAGGCCCTAACCTAGGTTCTCGTGCGCTGGACGAAGATCCTCGGGGTGGCAGGCGTCGTCGCCGTCCTCGGTGCAGCGGGCGTCGCGGTCCACCAGCGCCGGCAGCATCGCACCTTCGTCGAGTTGCCGCCGGAGGAGCTGCGCTCGCGCCTCCATGCCCGTCTGGCCGGCTGAGCCCGGCTCCGGGCCGGTCGTTGCCCGCTGGCACGTCCAACGGTCTCCGAGCCTCGAGATGGGACGAGATCAGGGCAGCGGGTTGCCGATCTCTCCTCGGAAGGCGTCGCTCATCCGGTCGACGTGATCGCTGTAGACGGCGTCGAGGCCCATTCGCAATCCTTCGCGCAGTTCGTGCTCGTGTTGCATGTCCCAGCCGAACGCGACCAGTTCGAACCGGTGGAACAGGGCGACCAACCCCCCGGTCCAGTCGGTGCGATGGAGGTTGATGCCGTCGATGCCGTGCCGTGCCAGATACTCGGCGCGACGCTCGATCGTGCCCTTGATGCGTTCGAGGCGCGTCGTCTGCAACAGCCTGATCGGGTTGTCGGCGAACAGCTCGCGCAGCTCCAGCACCCGGTTCAGGCTCGGTTCGCAGAGCCAGGTGCGCTCGAGGAGCGAGCGGTCGCACTCGCCGACGACCTCGACGATCGCAGCAGCGGAATCGGGATCCTTCAGGTCGAGCGACAGCGAGAAGCCGGTGCCACACGCGTCGAGGAGCTCGCGCAGCGTGGGAATGTGGCCGGGCAGGTCGGCGCGAGCGAACTCGGAGATCGGCCGCTTGCGCAGCCCGGTCTTCACGACACCGTCGTGATCGAGCACCGGAACCCGGTCCGCGGTGAGCCACACATCGCTCTCCAGACCCGCCGCCCCGAGCCGGAGCGCCAACTCGAACGATTCGAGTGTGTTCTCGGGCGCGTGGGCTCGGGCACCGCGATGGGCAAAGGTGATCGGTGGATCGAGGAGTGAGGGGAGACGCTGTTGCACTCCGACTCATGATGGCAGGCCCGTAGACTGCGGCCGTGTTCAATCTGCAGGGCAGCGAGATCATCGTCATCTTGCTGCTCGCGCTCGTGGTGCTGGGTCCGGAGAAGCTGCCCGACGCCGTTCGCAAGTTCACCCAGACGTACTCCGAGCTCAAGAAGATGAGTACCGGATTCCAGTCCGAGTTGAAATCGGCGCTCGACGAGCCGATGCGCGAGATGCGCGAGACCGCCAATCTGGTCCGCGATGCCGCCGACCCCAGCAAGTTGATGGCCGAAGCCGAGGCCGAACAACGCGTCCTCGACGACGCCGCCGCCACGACACAACGACGCGGGGAGCCCGATGCGCACAACGATTGGGCCGCCCCGATCGCCGGTACCGCCGACCCCACCCGCAACGGTGCGACACCGTTCGAGGGGGTCACCGACCCTGGTTCCTCCCAGGTGGCCACCCCGGGCGATCCTCCCGGCTTGCCGCCGCCCCAGCTGTCGCGAGCTCCGATCGATGACGGACCGGCGATGACGGACGATCGATGACGACCACTGATGGCGAACGACCGATGACGACCGACGACGGCGACGCGTCGGGCGCCGACACCATGACGCTCACCGAGCATCTCGCCGAACTGCGGGTTCGGATCATCCGCTCGGCGCTTGCTGTCGCGATCGGCATGGTGCTGATCATCGCGTTCTACAACCAGGTGCTCGAGTTCCTGGTGCAACCCTACGTCGATCTGTGCACCCGAAAGCCTGCGGACTTCTGCGATCCCGACCTCTTCGTGTTCAGTCCGACCGAAGGCCTGTCGACGCGAGTCCGCGTCGGCCTGTACGGCGGCATCGTGGCGGCACTCCCGGTGATTCTCTGGCAGGTCTGGCGCTTCATCGTGCCGGCACTGAACCAGAAGGAGAAGAAGTGGGCGGTCCCGATCGTCTCGGTGTCGGTGCTGCTGTTCCTGGCAGGCGGTGCACTCGCCTATTTCACCATCGGCCAGGCGCTCGAGTTCCTGATCAGCTGGGCCGGTGCCGAGGTCGGCCAGGTGTTCTCGGTGCAGAGCTATGTCTCGTTGATCGGACTGATGATCTTCGCGTTCGGCCTCGGGTTCATGCTGCCGGTCTTCGTGTTCGGGCTGCAGGCCCTCGGCGTCGTCACGCCGAGGCGGCTGCTGAAGAGTTGGCGCATCGCGCTGGTGGCGATTGCCGTGATCTCCGCCGTGATCACCCCGTCGGGTGACCCGGTCACGATGGGCATGCTCGGCCTGCCGATGGTGGCCCTCTACTTCCTGGCCATCCTGCTGGGGTGGCTGGTCGTGCGACGCCGACCAGCTGACACGTGAGCACCGCAGCGGAGCGCGAGCAGCTCCGAGACGACTTCGTCGACCGGTACCCGTTCCCGATCGACCGGTTCCAGCGGGAGTCGTTCGAGGCACTCGACCGCGGTGAGCACGTCGTGGTCGCCGTGCCCACCGGCAGCGGCAAGACGGTGGTGGCCGAGTACGGCATCGCCGTCGCCCGCCTCGACGGCATGCGGGCGTTCTACACCGCTCCGGTGAAGGCCCTGTCGAACCAGAAGTACCGCGATCTGGTCGCCGTTCACGGCGAGGACGACGTCGGGCTGCTCACCGGCGACAACTCGATCAACGGTGGCGCTCCCATCGTCGTGATGACGACCGAAGTCCTGCGCAACATGATCTACGGACGCTCTCGACTGCTCGACGATCTCGGCATGGTCGTCCTCGACGAGGTGCACTTCTTGCAGGACTCGTACCGCGGGCCTGTGTGGGAGGAGGTGATGATCCACCTTCCGCAGCACGTCCGGCTGGTCTGCCTGTCGGCCACGGTCAGCAATGTCGATGAACTCGCCACGTGGATCACCACGGTGCGCGGGCCGACCTCAGCGGTCGTCGAGCGACGACGCCCGGTACGGCTCGACAACGAGTACCTGGTTGCCGACCGCACCAACGATCGCCTCCGGATGTTGCCGGTGTTCGTCGACGGTCACGTGAATCGCGACGCCGTGTCGCTCGACGAGTCGGCCGTGCGGGGGCGTCCCGGTGGCGGGAGACGCCGTTCCGACCGGAACTCGAACCACGCAGCCGGCTCGGGTCGCAAGGTGTTGGCGCCACCCGGCCGGGTCGAGACGGTGGAGCTGCTCGAACGGCGTCGCCTGCTGCCCGCCATCTTCTTCATCTTCAGCCGAGCGCAGTGCGACGCTGCCGCGAAGTCGTGCCTCGACGCCGGCCTCGACCTCGTCGACGCCGGAGAACGCGCGGCGATCCGCTCGATCATCGACGCCCGGCTCGGGGGCCTCGACCGCGAAGACCTCGACGTGCTCGGCTTCACGCAGTTCGTCGCGCAGCTCGAATGCGGCATCGCGGCACATCATGCCGGCATGGTCCCGCCGATGAAGGAAGTCGTCGAGGCTTGCTTCGTGGAGGGGTTGGTGAAAGTGGTCTTCGCCACCGAGACCCTGGCCGTCGGCATCAACATGCCCGCTCGGACCGTGGTGATCGAGAAGCTCACCAAGTTCACCGGTGAACACCACGAGCGGCTGACGCCCGGCGAGTACACGCAGCTGACCGGCCGAGCGGGTCGGCGAGGGATCGATGATCTCGGCACGGCGGTCGTGCTGTGGTCGCCCTGGGTGCGTTTCGACGAGGTCGCCGAACTGGCGGGCAGCTCGTCGTTCCACCTCCGCTCTGCGTTCCGGCCCACGTACAACATGGCGGCCAACCTGGTGCGCACGTATTCGAGCGAGGAGGCGCACCATCTGTTGAACCTCTCGTTCGCCCAGTACCAGGCGGACCGTGACGTCGTGCGCCTCGAAGCACGCCTCGAACGTCGTCGCACCGCGCTGGCCGACCTGCGCCAGCGAGCGCACAGCGACTACGGCGACATCGACGAGTACCGGCGTCTCCGGGAACGTGACCGCGACGACCGCGCCGCCGGCCGCACCGCGCGACGACGGGCCGTCGACGAAGCACTGGCCGCCCTGCGACCGGGCGCGGTGGTCCACGTCGCCAAGGGCACCTACAAGGGTCCGGCGGCGGTCGTGGCGAGCGCGAACCGCAAGGGCGGTCTGCGGCTCACGACGATCACGAAGTCCGCGAAGGCGCTCTACCTCACCGCCGAAGACTTCGACGAACCACCGCGGCGTGTCGGCTCGATCCCGCTGCCCAACTCCTATGCACCGAATCGCAAGGAGTACCGCAACGACGTCGCCCGTCGACTGCGGGGTCTCAAGTCGACCCCGGCGCCCAGCACCAAGCGCGGTGGGAGGTCGTCGTCCGGCGGGGGAGCGCGCAGCAGCGCCGACGGTCTGGCGGTCGCACGCGACCCTGACCTGCGCAGCAAACTCGACGCTGCGGGCCAGGCCGACCGGATCCAGCGCGAAGTCGTCGACCTCGAACGCCGTGTCAGCGGCAAGAACACCTCGCTCGCCAACGAATTCGACCGGGTTCTCGACGTGCTGTCCACCTACGACTACCTCGACCGTGCCACGTGGTCGCTCACCGAGGCCGGCGAGATGCTCGCACGCACCTTCCACGAATCGGATCTGCTCGTCACCGAGATCGTTCGCTCCGGTGTCCTCGACGGACTCGGTGCGGCCGACCTCGCTGCCCTGGTGTCGACGGTGGTCTACGAGCACCGCAGCTCCGATGCGCCACCGGCACCGTGGTTCTCGTCGGACGAACTCCGTGGTCGGTGGCGCAGACTCGCCGCCATCAGCGAGGATCTCCGCGCCACCGAACGCTCGGTCGGCCTCGCCGAACACCGGTCACCCGATCCCACCTTCGCCGCCATCGCCTACGCGTGGGTGGCGGGGGAGGGGTTCGCCGAAGTGGTGAGCGACGAGGAGATGACCGGCGGTGACTTCGTCCGCACCACCAAGCAACTGATCGACCTGCTGCGCCAACTGGCGATCGTCTCGCCCGATCCGTCGACACGCCGAGCGGCCGGACGAGCGGCCGAGGCGGCGTTCCGCGGCGTCGTCGCCGACAGCTCGACCGCCGCTGCTGCCAGCGCATGACCATCTCGCCGAGGACGCCGTGGGGACGCCAGGTCGAGCGTCCCGAGCAACTCGACGTCATCCACGGAGACCACGAACTCGCGACGGCACTCGCCCGGAGGCCGCCGGGAGCGATCGGGGTGGGGTCCGGCGATCTGGCACGCACCCTCGGGGTGACATCGTCCGAGATCCGCCCGCTCGTGAACGAACTCCCGATCGACCTGCTCGAGGTCCGCCTCGACGACGCAACGGCACCGGTCGTCGCATGCGCGCACGTGGTCGCGCGTTCCCCGTGGGCACGCGGCGGCGCCTGGCGTGGCCGGCTCGTCGCCGTGATGAACGCCGAGTTCATCGGCGCCTGGGACGTCGCTCCACGAGGACACCCGAACGATGGTCGCGCCGAGGTGTTCGACGTCGACCCGTCGATGTCGCCCCGGCAGCGGTTCTTCGCCCGACGTCGCCTCCGCACGGCGACCCACGTGCCGCATCCCCTGATCTCCACGCGTTCGATTCGATCGGCACGATGGGACTTCCCTCGTCCGGTCGAGGTGATCGTCGACGGTCGACGGGTCGGACGCTGCGCCACGCTGCACGTCGACGTACTCGCCGACGCAGCGATCGTCCACGCCTGATTGTCGAAACCCCTGGTCACGACCAGCGCGGAATCCCGGGTGAGAGCCACACCCCGTCCTAGAGTGGACAACCGTGGCTGTGTACGTCCCCGAGTCCTTCACCGCGGACGAAGCCGATGTGCTGCGCCGGTACTTCACCAACCTCGATGGACCGGTGTTCGCACTCGTCAACCTTCCGGAAGTGGTGAAGGGCGCCCTCTTCGCCCGATACAGCCGCAGTCACAAGTCACTGCGCCGTCTCTTCCTCGACGAGTTCGTCGGCGACCTCGACGTCAGCGGCGACCAATCGGTCGACGCCACGATCGGCCTCGATCGCGCCGAGGAACTCTACGAGCGTGTGTTCTTCGACTACGGCGACGATTCGGTGGCACAGCTCGGCGGCGTCCATCTGGCGTGCGAGCAGGCATCGAACCTCCTCACCAAGATCCTCGAATGGGGGCGCTTGATGAGCTACCTCGAGCAGAGCACGCGGTACATCGCGTACGACGCTCGCCTCGGGGGGCGTTACCGGTACTACCGAGATCCGGCCGTGCTGTCGAGTTCGCTCGGCACCCGCTACGTCGGCGACCTCGACCGCATCTTCGATTCGTACAGTCGAGCTGTCGAGCTGTCGACCGAGCACGTGCGGGCGAACGTCGAGCGTGGTCCCGACGACAGCGAGTTCATCTACCGGACTGCAACACGCGCGAAGGCGCTCGACGCCGTTCGCGGCATCCTGCCGGCGGCGGCGACGTCGAACGTGGGCATCTACGGCACCGGCCAGGCCTTCGAGGCGCTGCTGTTGCGGATGCGCTCGAATCCTCTGCCGGAGTCGCGTGAGTACGCCGACCTGATGCTCCACGAACTGCGCAAGGTGATTCCGAGTTTCCTGCGTCGGGTCGACCTGCCCGATCGGGGTGGCCGGTGGAGCGAGTACCTGGCCGCCACCCGCAGCGACACCGCGTCGCTCGTCGACGAACTCTTCGGATCGACTCCCGTCGAGCCGGCCGCCGAGGTCGAACTGGTCGACTTCGATCCCGAAGCCGAGGACAAGCTGCTTGCCGCGATCTGCTACTCGCACTCGACACTGCCCGAGCATCAGCTGCTCGATCGGGTCCGTGCACTCGGCGTCGACGAGCGTGTGGCGCTGATGCGCGCCTACGTCGGCGAGCGGGAGAACCGCCGTCACAAGCCCGGCCGGGCCTTCGAGCGTTCGTTCTACCGTTTCGACGTGTTGAGCGACTACGGGGCGTTCAGGGACATGCAGCGCCACCGGATGTTGACCATCGAGTGGCAGCGCCTCACACCGAACCACGGCTACACCCGTCCCGAGCTGGTGACCGAGGCGGGCCTGGGCGGCGAGTTCGACGAGGCCATGGAGCGATCCGCAGGCCTCTACGACGCCCTGGCGCCCGAGTTCCCGCAGCAGGCGTCCTACGCCGTGTCGATGGCCTACCGGATGCGGTACAACATGCAGTTCAACGCACGAGAGGCGATCCATCTGCTCGAGTTGCGCTCGTCCCCGCAAGGACACCCGTCCTACCGACGAGTCGCCCTCGAGATGTACCGACTGATCTCCGAGCGAGCGGGACACCACGCCGTCGCGGCAGCGATGAGCCACATGACCACCGAAGCCCCCGAACTCGAGCGTCTCGAGTCGGAACGTCGCGCCGAGGCGCGACGAGGCGACGGCGCAGTGTGACGCCTGTCACAGGTGTGGTCTCCTGGTCGAACGGGCAGCCACGCCTATGCTCCCGCCGCAACCCCCCGCACGCATGACGAGATCGAAACGACGAGATGGCTGACGACGAGATCACCGAAACGGACGACACCCTCGACGAGGAGGCGACCGACGACGAGACGGATGCCGACGTCGACATCGATCTCGACGACGAGGATCTCGACGACGACGATGTGGCCGACGACGACGACGACGATGACGAAGGTGACGACGACGACGAGGACGACGAGGACGACGCCGCTGCCGAGGCACCCCGCACCAAGCGCAAGAAGCGTGCCTCCGACGACGACGACGACGACGATGACGAAGAACTCCTCGGCGATGACGACGTCGAGGAGGACCTCGACAAGATCCTGAAAGATCGGATGGTCGCCGCCGACGAGGACGACGACGACGAAGAAGAGGACGAGCCGGAGATACGTGGAGAGGGGGGCGAGCGTCTGCAGCCCAAGCAGCAGGACGAACAGCTGTGTTCTTCCTGTTTCCTCCTCGTGAGAACCAGCGCGCCGAACTGCCCCGTCGGCGATGACGACTGCCCCATCTTCTCCTCCTGAGCCGACCCGGCCTGCGTTGGAACGGCTGGTCGAGTTGGCGCTCGTGGTACCGCTCGAGGTCGGCAATCGGATCGTCGATGCCGTTCCGACCGTGGTCGACAAGGTGCCGTCGGCCGCAGATCGGGTCCGGCGAGAAGTCGTGCTCGCCCGCTTCCTCGGCAAGTTGGCGGTGGACCAGGGCGTGCGCGAGCTGCGCGCCCGACTCACGCCGCCCGACACCGCGGAGCCCGACACGGCCCAACCGACCGACACTGGGGCACCGGCGCCGCAGCGCGACCGCCCGTCGCCCTCTGCGGGGTCCGATGCCACCGCCGCATCCGAGGCGCCGGTCGACACGACCATCGACACCAGCGTCGACACGCGGGTCGACACTGCAGAGGCCGCCGGGCTGGCACTGGTGGACTACGACCATCTGTCGTCGGCCCAGATCGTCGCGAAGCTGGACGGACTCGACGCTGTCGAACGCGACGACATCGAACGCTACGAGCGCGAGGGCCGACACCGACGAACGATCCTCGGCAAGCTCGCGCAACTGCGTGAACTCGACGGCGGACGATCATGATCGATCCCCTCGTGCGGTCGGCGACGCCGCTCGACGACCACCAGTTGCGCGAGCTCGAAGCCGAGGCGCGAGCCGCGCTGACCGGACAGCGCGGCGGCGAACAGTGGCTCGTCGAGCATCCCGTGATCGGTGACAGCTGGGCCCGCTACTGCACCCAGGCCGACGTCTACGTCGGGAGCATCGACGACGTCGTCGTCGCCTACCTGGTGGCCGAACTCGCTGACGACGCCATCGTCCGGATCCGGCAGGTGTGGGTCACACCCGAGGCCCGCGAGCTCGGATTCGGCGACGAACTCCTCGCACGGGCGATCGAGTCAGCGAAGGACCGTGGCGCGGTGGCGGTCGAAGGCCAAGCGCTCCCCGGCGATCGACACACGAAGAACCTCTACGAACGCGCCGGAATCGTGGCCCGACTGATCACCACGTTTCGCCGACTCTGACCGGCCGGCAGCCCGGTCGGCGCTCAGCGGCCCTTCCATTGGGGCGCGCGCTTCTCGATGAAGGCGGTCAGGCCCTCGCCGATGTCCTCGGAGCTCATCACCACGCCCATCGCGGCATCGGTCATCCGCTTGAGGGTGTCATCGTCCTCGGTCGCTGCGGCGAGGACCACCTTGCGACTCTCCCAGACCGCGAGCGGTGCCGCTGCGGTGATCTGGGCGGCGAGCGCGAATGCCTCCTCGCCCGCCCGGCCCGGCTCGACCAGCCGGTTCACCAGCCCGAGCTCGTGGGCACGTTCGGCCGAGAACGGTTCTCCCGTGAGGATCAGCTCCATCGCAGCGTTGCGTCCGATGGCCCGAGGGAGCCGGAACAGGCCCCCGGCGCCCGCCACGAGGTTGCGCTTGGCCTCGGCGAGACCGAAGGCCGAGCGGGTCGTGGCGACCACGAGATCGGCAGCCAGCACGATCTCACATCCCCCTGCAGTGGCGAGGCCGTCGACGGCGACGATGACCGGCTTCTTGCGGTCCCGGTAGGTGAAGCCCGCGAACCCACCACGTTCGGTGCTCAGCGCCGCGCCCTGGCCGGAGTTGATCGCCTTGAGGTCGGCGCCGGCACAGAAGACCGGGTTGGACTGCCCCTCGGTGTTCGCCTGGATGATGCCGACCCAGATGTCGTCATCGCCCTCCAGCCGGTCGATCGCTGCCTCCATGGCCTGCGCGACGTCGCCGTTGACCGCGTTGCGGGAATCGGGACGGTTGAGCGTGATGAGCGCCACGCGCTCGCGGGTCTCGTAGGTGACGATCTCTGACATGGCCGTCGATCGTAGGGCGCGGGCCGTCGGACGAGCGAACCCTCGCCGGCTCGAGTCGGCGCGCCGGAGTCAGCGAGCGGGGTCGGAGCCCGGCTTGTTCGGTGACGACTTCGCCGGCCGCTTACGTGCCGGCTGCTGGCGCAGCGGCTTGGGCTTCGGTGCTCCCGCGGGGATCTCCACTCCGAGGAGTGCCGCCACCTGGGGAAGTGCCGGACCGAGTCGCAGCACCGTGGCACGAAGATCGTCGGTGACCGTGGTCGGCGGTGTCGACGGGGTCACGAGCGTTCGCACCGGCGAGAACGCCACCGCCTCGAGCACGGCGATCCAGCGGTCGGCAGGATCGTCGGGAAGCAGCGCCGCGGTTGCGGCCTCGCCGAGCCGTCGGGCCAGCTCGGGCGGGAACATCACGCCGGCCTTCGGGGGCTGCGACGACAACCGCAGCGCCCTGATCACGCGCCCGACACCGATTGCGGCGTCGATGTCACCGAACCAGAGCAGCAGCTCCTCGTCCTGTTTGCGCACCAGCGAGGCCCGTAGCTCCTCGGCGAGTGCACGTGTGGTCTCGTCGCGCGCCACGATCGAGTCGTCGCTCGCAGCAACCACGCTGCGCAGGTCACGCAAGTCGAGGTGCTCCATCTGTCGTTTGGCGGCCTCGGCCCGGTCGAGCCATTCGGCAACTCGCAACTTCGGCAGGAGGTCCTCGGCCATCTTCACGACGCTGGCCTCCGGCATGGTCGGCTTGCCCTCGGCAGCGAGTTTGGCGTTGTCCTCCTTCACCCGTGTGCGTACCGCCGGCAGCCCCTGCAGAGCGAGTTCGGCAATCTGGCGCTGCTCCTCGGGGAGGGCAGCGAGGACCTCGTTGCGGCGCGCCTTGCCGGGCCGCAGACGCTTGGGCTTCGGCCGCTGGGGGATCTCGGGCGGCGCCTCGAAGTGCGGACGACGCTGCTCGCTGCGGCGACCACCCTCTCCGGAGCGGCCCTCGCCGGAGCGGTCGTCGCGCTTGCTGCGCCCGTCGCGCTTGCCACGTCCGTCGCGCTTGTTGCGACCGTCGCGGTCGCCTCGGCCGGAGCGGTCGCGCTTGGCGCGGGTCTCGATCACGGCCTCGAAGGTCTGCTCGCTCGGTAGCAGTTCGAGCACGTTGGTGTCCTCGGCCTTCTCGCGACCCTTGACGACCGACTGCACCTCGATGCCGTCGAGCATCTGCTCGACCTCGACCTTGAGCAGATCACCCACGGACGACCCTGCTGGAAGGATCGAACCGTCGACCACTCCGTTCGGCTTGCGGGCACCAGCAGCGCGCCAGGTCCAGGAGCCATCGGCGAGCGCGCTCGTCAGCTCGATATCGATCCGTCGGGACATTTCGGCAACGGTACCCGCTCCGCGAGCGAGAACTCCAACGAGTCTCGACCCGACTGGCGGGCCGGCACGGTGACGGCGGTACGGTGCGCCGCCATGGCTGTGTATGCGCTCGGCGACCTCGAACCGACGATCCACCCGGACGCGTTCGTCCATCCCGATGCGGTGATCATCGGCTCGGTGACGATCGGGGCGCACTCGTCGGTGTGGCCCGGCGCCGTGCTGCGTGGCGACGGTGGCGATATCCGTATCGGCGAACGCACCAGCGTGCAGGACAATGCCGTACTCCACACGACCCCGCAGTGGCCGACCGTCGTCGGTGACGGTTGCGTTCTCGGTCATCTGATCCATCTCGAGGGATGCACGATCGAACACGACGTGTTGATCGGCAACGCGGCGATGGTTCTGCACCGTTCGGTCGTGCGTGCCGGGGCGATCGTGGCTGCCAACTCGGTCGTCCTCGACGATGTCGAGGTTCCGGCGGGAGCGCTGGCGGCAGGTTCGCCCGCGGTGATCAAACTCGATCGGGCCGACCGCGGGTTCATCCGCGACGGCGCGCAGCACTACGTCGACCGGATCGAGCAGTACCGCACGTCGCTGCGCCGCATCGACTGATGCGGGCGTTCGTGGTGACCGTCGGCGAGGACGACGTCGACGTGGCGTCGGACGTGCTCTGGCAGCTCGGTGTCCGAGCGGTCGAGGAGCGACCAGGCGCCTCGTCGAGCGGTGTCATGGGCCGCCAGGTCGAGTTGTGGACCGCGGTCGGTGACGACGCTGCCGCCACCGAGCGAGCTGCCGCTGCACTCGGGGGGCGCTGGGACCATCGTGTGGTCGAGGTGGACGCGGTCCACGAGGGCGCCGAGCGGTGGCGGGAGTTCGCCTCGCCGATGTGGGTCGACGAGGGTCTCGTGATCGTGCCGGCATGGCAGGAGTCGCTCCCGCCGACGGGAGCATCACCACTGGTGGTCTCGATCGAGCCCGGTGGCGCCTTCGGCTTGGGTGACCACCCCACCACGTTGTTGTCGTTGCGCGCCGTTCGCCGTGTGTTCGAGCGCTCGACGTCCGATCGAAGTGCGGTCGTCGACGTCCTCGACGTGGGATGTGGCACCGGTGTGATCGCCGTGGTCGGCGCCCTGTTGTCCGAGCGACCGGTTCGCGCCATCGACGTCGCATCGGCGGCGGTCGAGGCGACGCTCGACAACGCTCGGCGCAACGGGGTGGGTGACCGGGTCGAGGTGGACACCACCGACCTGGCGGCGATCGACAGCGAGCACGATCTGGTGGTCGCCAACATCCTCGCTCCGGCACTGGTGTCACTCGCCGACGATCTCCGGCGGGTCACGCAACAGCACGGACGCCTGATCGTCAGCGGCATCCTGGCCGGGTCGCACCAACACGTCCTCCGCGCCCTGGCGCCCATGGAGGTGGTGCACACCGACGTCCTCGAGGGGTGGGCATGCGTCGAACTCCGCCACCCGCTCAGGCCCTGAGCAGGCTCTCGATCTCGCTGGCACGGGGAATCGACGGGACGGCACCGGCGACCGTGGTCGCGAGAGCACCGGCCGCGGCGGCGTAGCGGACCGCAGTGCGTGTGTCGTCACCCGCCGCAAGCCGGGCCGAGAGGGCGCCACAGAAGGAGTCGCCGGCACCGGTCGTGTCGATCGGCTCGACGTCGAACGCAGCGACGGACCAGGGTGCCGCGTCGACGGATTCGATCACGCTCACGCCGGCGGCGCCGCGTGTGACGACGACCGCGCCGACGTCGCCGGCGAACAGCCGTTCGACGCCACCGAGCAATTCGACTTCGTGCTCGTTGGGCACGATCAGGTCGCACAGCGACAACAGGTCCTCGGGGAGACCGCCAGAGGGAGCGGGCGCCGGATTCAACACCGTCCGACAACCGGCGGCCCGAGCGGTGGCGAACGCGGCGGCGACCGTCGCGATGGGCACCTCGAGCTGGGCGAGCACCACCCGACTTGCGGGAAGCGCACCGATCTGGACCTGGGCGTTCGCTCCGGGGATCACGACGATGCTGTTCTCGGCGCGGGCGTCGACGGTGATCACTGCCCGTCCGGTGGGTGTGCCGGCCACCACGTCGACCAGTGAGACGTCGATGCCCTCGGCCACGGCAACACTGCGCAGCCGGTCCCCGGCGGCGTCGTCGCCGAGCGCCGACACCAAGCTCACCGTCGACCCGGCACGGGACGCGGCGACTGCCTGGTTCAGGCCCTTGCCACCAGGGTGCTCGGCGAAGTTCGTCCCGAGAACCGTCTCACCCGGGCCCGGAAGCCGCGATGTGGTGGCGACCAGGTCGAGGTTGGCGCTGCCGACGACGACGACGTCGACGGGAGCGCCCGAGGTGGCGGACAGGGGCTCGCTCAGCTGGCGCGGGCGCGGATGCCGATGGGGGCGATCAGGCGGAAACCGGCGGCGTGGCGTTCGTCCTCGGATTCGCCACCCCAGAACCCGTACTCGTGGTTGCGTCGAGCGAACTCGACGCACTGGGTCTGCACGCTGCACCCTGCACAGACCTCCTGTGCTGCAGCTTCGCGACGTTCTCGCGCCTGTGGTCGTTCGGCGGCGGTGGGGAAGAACAGGTGTGTCAGCCCCTTGCAGGCGCCGTGGCGCATCCAGTCGTCGTCAGTTGCGATGCGATCGAGTTCGATGGCCGACATGGACACACCCCCGTGCTAGAGCCCCGTTCGGAGCCGATCGACCCCGAGCGCTCCGCAGATTAGAACGAATCGATCGCGGAGTCAATTGCATCAAGCAATGAATTTCGACGTCATTTCCCGGTGACCAGCGCGACCCCACGCGCAAAGGTCTCGACGTCGTCGCGGGTCGTGTCCCACGCGGTCATCCAACGCACCTGATGCACGCTCGTGTCCCAATCCCAGAAGAAACACCACTCGCGCAACGTCGCGATCGCCTCGGGAGCCAGACGGGGGAACAGACTGTTGATCGCCGGAGGATGATCGAGTTCGACCCCCTGCAGGTGCTGGGTGTGCCGGTGGAGCTCGGTCGCCATGGCGTTGGCATGAGCGGCCAGGTCGATCCACAGGTCGTCGTGGAGCACGGCGTTGAACTGTGCGGCGAGGAACCGCATCTTCGACGGCAGCTGTGTGACCTGTTTGCGCACGTACTGTGCACCAACCGACGCAGCGGGGGAGAGGAACACGACCGCTTCGGCGCCGAGCAACCCGTTCTTGGTGCCGCCGAAGCTGACGGCGTCGACCCCGGCGTCGATGGTCATCGACCGCAGCGCGGCCGGCGTGGCACCGAGTGCGGCCACTGCATTGGCGAGGCGAGCGCCGTCGAGATGGACGAGCATGCCGAGGCGGTGGGCCTGGTCGCTGATGGCGGCGATCTCGTCGGCGGTGTACAGCGTGCCGAGTTCGGTTGCCTGGGTGATCGAGACAACGCCCGGCTGCGCATGATGTTGCACGCCTTGTACCTCGGCCAGTGCTGCCAACTGTTCGGGCACGAGCTTGGCACCGGGGGAGGGCAGCTCCATCAGCTTCGTGGCGAGCGCCCGCTCCGGGGCGCCGGTCTCGTCGACGGCGATGTGCGCCCAGTCGGTACAGACCACGGCGTGGTTCGGCCCCGGGAGCGAGCCGAGCAGGGTGGCCAGCGCGACGATGTTGGCGCCGGTGCCGTTGAACGTCAGTTCGGTCGTGACGTCCGCGCCGAAGAGATCGCGGAACCTGGCCTCGCACTCGCGGGTGTGGTCGTCGTCGCCGTAGGCCAGCGCCGATCCGTCGTTGGCCGCGATGACGGCCTCGAGGACGGTGGGGTGGGCGCCGGCAGCGTTGTCACTGGCGAAGGCGCGAGCAGGGGGTGGCGGGAGGGTCGTCACGCCGGGCAGTCTCCCAGGAGGATCGCCGACTCCCACCACCCGCCGAACGCTAGAATAGCGTCATGACGAATTCGACCATGGGTGCCGACAGCGCAGGATCGGGGACCCGACACTGCCGTTGGTGCCGTCGCGCGCTTCCGGCGCGGCGCGGCCCCGGCCGACCACGCGAATTCTGCTCGGGACGTTGCCGCCAGTGGGACTGGGTCGCACGCCATCGAGCGCAGGAACTCGAGCTGAACGAGAACGAACTGGTGGTCGCGAGGTCCGAACTCGACGCACTCCATGACGAGCTGTACGTCCTGGCCTGTGCCGTCGACGACGTCGAACGAGACCTCGGCGGCAATCCCGGCGACTCGGGCACGCCGACGGTGCGAGAACTCACCGACGCCGTGCAGTGGCTCCTGGCGGCGGCGCGCCCGCTGCGGGACCGCGAACTCGGCGCAGCCTGAGCGCAGGACGGGTGCGCCTGACCGGGCTCGCCCCGCCCCTTCCGTGTGAACGCCCATAATCTTCGTTATGTCATATCTGGTGATTCCCCTGGACAGTGCCTCCCCCGCTCGTCCAGACTGGCGCAGGGATCTCGACGCCTGTCACCAGGGCCGTCGAAGTGACCACCACCTCAGGTCGAGGTTGAGGAAATCTTGACCTTCACCCGAGCCACGGGTCGACCATTGAGGTCCACGACGGGCGGACCGACAATTCCACAGTGAACTGCAGGGAGCTCTTCCGCCCATGACGTCGACCATGACACCCGTTACCCCGCCGCTCGGCCGAGCGCGTGTACTCGCTCGCGGCCTCTGCGTCGCAGCCATCGCTGGACTCGCATTGTCGTCGGTACCGACCTCGGCGACCGCCTCCGCGCCGGTGGCCCAGTCGCCACTGCTCCCCCGGACCGTCGTCGGGTTGAGCCAGGGCTCGACCGGCTCGGACGTCGTCGCGCTGCAGAACGCTCTGCTCGCCGCAGGCGTGACCGTACCGGGCGGCGCCGACGGCGTCTTCGGACCCAAGACCAAGTCCGCCCTCACCGCCTTCCAGTCGCGCTCGGACCTCGCCACCACCGGTCGGGTCGACCCGGCGACGGCGACGGCCCTCGGTCTGTCCGGGCCGGCTCCCGCTCCCGAGACGGGAGCGCTCGCCATCGGTGCACGCGGTGACGCCGTCAAGGCACTCCAGCGTGCGCTGATGTCACTCGGGGTCTTCGTGCCGGGTGGCGCCGACGGATTCTTCGGACCCGCCACGAAGACGGCCCTGTCGAACTTCCAGCGCTGGAACGAGCTCACGGTCACCGGCGTCGCCGACGCCGCCACCTCGTCGAAACTCGGGCTCGGCGGTGGCCCCTCGGCACCCGCCGCCGTGTCCGGACCGGCCGCAACGCCGGCCGGAACTGCCACCTTCGTGGGCATGAAGAGCGGCGTACGAGGCGACAACGTCAAAGTGCTGCAGCGGGCGTTGATCGATGCCGGCGTGTCGGTTCGCGGCGGCGCCGACGGCATCTTCGGTCCGATGACCGAAGCGGCGTTGAAGATCTACCAGCAGGACAACGGCCTGACGGTCAGCGGTGTCGTCGACGACGCCGTGGTGGCGAAGCTGGAGCTGGAGCTGGCGCCCGGTTCGCCGGCGCCGGCGCCTGCGCCGGTGCCCACCCCCGCGCCCTCAGCCGGCACTTCCCACGTCGGTTTGGCCGTCGGGTCGAACGGTGCGCTGGTGAAAGAACTCCAGCGGGCCCTCATGAACGCCGGCCTCACGTTGCGCGGTGGCGCCGACGGCGTGTTCGGCAACATGACCCGAGCGACACTGATCCAGTTCCAGCAGTCCGCAGGTCGTGAGCCGACCGGAGTGGTGAGCGCCGCCGATGCATCTGCACTGTCACTCGGCACGGACGCAGCGCCACAGGGTGTCAGCAGTCAGGCGGGGTTCGCGGTGTTCGGCGAGCGCGGTGACCGTGTCGAGGCCCTGCAGCAATCACTGCTGGACACCGGTATCTCCTTCGTCGGCGGTGCCGACGGCGTCTTCGGTGCAGCGACGGCCGGAGCCATCATGGCGTTCCAGCGTCGCGAGGGCCTTCCCGCCACCGGACGCCTCGATCAGACCACCGCCGATCGTCTCGGCAGTGCACCGGCGCCGGCACCCCCTCCCCCGTCGAGCCAGGGCGTGTCGCTCGACGTCTTCCCGGTCCAGGGCAAGTGTTGGTTCGGCGACACATGGAAGGCACCGCGCAGTGGCGGGCGCCTCCACGAGGGCGTCGACATCATCGCTCCCCGGGGGAAACTCCTCTATGCGGTGGTGTCCGGCACGGTCTCGAAGATCTACGTCGACCGGCCCGGGGCGCTCGCCGGCAACGGTCTGCGGATCGCCCAGGACAACGGGACGTACTTCACCTATCTCCACCTCGACACCTTCGCCGAGGGCATCGAGGTGGGCACCAAGGTCACCGCCGGCCAGGTGGTCGGCACGCTCGGCAACACCGGCAACAGCGCAACGCCACACCTGCACTTCGAGGTCCACCCCGGTGGTGGAGCTGCGGTGAACCCGTACCCGCTGGTCAAGGCGATCGACGCCTGCAACGTCACCGCTCCTCGCAGCTGATTCGAACGACCACGCTGGATCCCGCACGGTGCCGGCGTCGACGGGTACGCTGCGCGCACAACTGAATCGCCGTTCCACCCGAGCGGGAGAGTCGTCATCGCGTGCGATGTCGGCGCCGAAGGAGCAACCACCCCGGAATCTCTCAGGCCCACGGACCGCTCGGGCGAGGCACGCTGGAAAGCGCCATCGATGTCGCCTCAGGTCGACGTCGGTGGCCACCGACGGGGAAAGCCGGTCCTCGACCGGTGAAACTCTCAGGTACCGATGACAGCCGGGGAAGGTCAATCCCACCGCAGGAGGCTTCCCCATGTCCGACCCCACTCCCCCACGACATCAGGTCCGCCGGCTCGACGAGCTGATCGAGCCCGACGAGTTCACCCGACGTCACATCGGGCCCGCCGACCTCGACGTCGCGCAGATGCTCGAGGTCGTGGGGGTGGCCTCACTCGACGACCTGCTCGATCAGACGATGCCGCCGTCGATTCGAGCCGACTCGCCCCTCGAGTTGCCGGCAGGGGTGCCCGAACACCGAGCTCTCCAGCGGCTGCGGGCGCTCGCCGATCGGAACCGACGCGTCACCAGCCTGATCGGCATGGGCTACACCGGCACGATCACACCGCCGGTGATCGCACGCAACGTGCTCGAGAACCCGGCCTGGTACACCGCCTACACCCCGTACCAACCCGAGATCAGCCAGGGCCGGCTGGAGGCGTTGCTCAACTTCCAGACGCTGATCACCGAACTGACCGGCCTCGATGTCACCAACGCCTCGCTGCTCGACGAGGCAACGGCGGCCGCCGAAGCGATGACGATGGCGCGCCGGCAGTCCAAGTCGTCGTCGAACCGGTTCGTGGTCCATCACGACACGCACCCGCAGACCGTCGCCGTGCTGCGCACACGCGCCGAGCCGCTGGGTATCGACCTGGTGGTCGGTGACCTCGACGAACTCGGTGTCGGCGACGGTCTCTTCGGAGCCTTGTTCAGCCTGCCCGCGTCGTCGGGTGCGGTGCACGACTGGGCCGACGCCATCGCCGAGGTCCACGAACTCGGCGGGGTAGCCGTCGTCGCCACCGATCCCCTGGCCTGCATGCTCACGGTGCCACCCGGACAGCTCGGCGCCGACATCGCCATCGGTTCGGCGCAACGATTCGGGGTGCCGATGGGATTCGGCGGTCCGCATGCCGGTTTCCTCGCGGCTCACGAACGAGCGGCTCGTTCGATGCCCGGACGCATCGTCGGCGTGAGCGTCGACACCGAGGGCCGGCCGGCGCTCCGCCTCGCGCTGCAGACCCGCGAGCAGCACATCCGCCGTGAGAAGGCCACCTCGAACATCTGCACCGCCCAGGTGCTGCTCGCCAACATCGCAGGCCTCTACGCCGCCTGGCACGGGCGGCACGGCCTCGAGCGCATCGCCGAGCGGGTGCAGCGGCTGACCTCGATCGCTGCGGCAGGCCTACGCGCCGGCGACGTCGAGGTGACCAACCGGTCGTGGTTCGACACACTCACCGTCGCCGTCGACTCGGCAGCGCGCGCTGTCGGGGCGGCACTGGACGCCGGGTTCAACATTCGCCACGTCGACGACACCCACGTGGGTGTCACGTTCGACGAGACCTCGACACCAGCCCAGATCGACGCCATCGTGCGAGCCCTCGGCGGACAACCGATCCCCGATGCCGACGCGGCGCCCGACGGCTTGGTCGGCTCGCTGCGACGACACGACGACTTTCTCACGCAGTCGGTGTTCGAGCGGTACCACAGCGAGCACGAGATGCTGCGCTACCTGCGCCGATTGAGCGATCGCGACCTGGCGCTCGACCGCACGATGATCCCGCTCGGATCGTGCACGATGAAGCTCAACGCCACTTCCGAGATGGTGCCCATCACCTGGCCCGAGTTCGCCGACATCCATCCGTTCGCCCCGACCGACCAGGTCGAGGGCTATCTCGAGTTGATCAGCGACCTCGAGCAGCGCCTCGCGACCATCACCGGCTACGCCGCGGTGAGCCTGCAGCCCAACGCAGGCAGCCAGGGCGAGTACGCCGGCCTCCTGGCGATTCGGGCCTACCACCGCTCGCAGGGCGACCACGACCGCACCGTGTGTCTGATCCCGTCGAGCGCCCACGGTACGAATGCAGCCAGTGCGGTGATGGCGGGCATGGACGTGGTCGTCGTCGCCTGCGACGACCGGGGCAACGTCGACTTCGACGACGTGCGCGACAAGATCGATCAGGTCGGTCCGCGGCTCGCTGCGATCATGATCACCTACCCGTCGACCCACGGCGTGTTCGAGGCGAATGTCGGTGAACTGTGTGCGTTGGTCCACGACGCCGGCGGGCAGGTCTACGTCGACGGGGCGAACCTGAACGCCCTGGTCGGCCACGCTCGACCGGGCCGCTTCGGCGCCGATGTCAGCCACCTCAACCTCCACAAGACGTTCTGCATCCCGCACGGTGGTGGCGGCCCGGGTGTCGGTCCGATCGGTGTCGGCGCGCACCTCGCACCCTTCCTGCCGGGCCATCCCCTGCAAGACGACCAACCGGTCGGTGCCGTGTCGGCGGCCCCCTTCGGTTCCGCCGGAATCCTTCCGATCCCGTGGATGTACATCGAGATGATGGGCGCGGCGGGGCTGACCGCTGCCACCAGCGTCGCGATCGTGGCGGCCAACTACGTGGCCGAACGGCTCGACCCCTACTTTCCGGTGCTGTACCGCGGCGCACACGGCCGCGTCGCCCACGAGTGCATCCTCGATCTGCGTGACCTCACCAAGACCACCGGCGTCACCGTCGACGACGTCGCCAAACGGCTGATGGACTACGGCTTCCATGCGCCCAC
>Ga0102938_10000149_pt1 | contig 46469 bp, 45 predicted proteins | sample SalPonR2_B_D2_MG_FD_84516 | JGI IMG/M metagenome (GOLD analysis project Ga0102938, IMG submission 84516) | Salt pond soil microbial communities from South San Francisco under conditions of wetland restoration - Salt Pond MetaG R2_B_D2_MG | ecosystem: Environmental > Aquatic > Marine >...
ACAGTTAACTGATTTTGAAGGAACCGACAGAATTCCAATGTGGATAGATGATAAGATCTATTTCTCTTCTGACAGGGATGGTCATTTAAATTTGTATTCTATCACCCCACAAGGTGATAAAATAACTCAGCTGACAGACCATAACAAGTATGATGTTAGAAGACCCAGTGCAGGAAAAAATAAGATTGTTTACGAACATGGCGGAGATATCTGGGTTCTGGATATAAATAATGGTGCAAAAAAGAAAATTGATATAACAATTGGAAATGATGCACCTGAAGCAAGAGCAAGAAGAATTAAATTAAAAGAATATATTACCGGAATAGGGATAGCCCCTAATGGTCAGAGAGCCTTAATAGAAGCACGCGGAGAAGTTTTTAATGTTCCGAGGAATCACGGAGCAGTTTATAACCTGACGGAGTCCTCTGGTGCACGCGATAAAGATCCGGCATGGTCTCCTGACGGGGAAAAAGTAGCCTACTTATCTGATCAAAGCGGGGAATATGAAATTCATATTATTGATGCAAAAGGAAAGGAAAAAGCCGTTAAGCTCACAAATCATGAGAAGGGTTATCGTCATACTTTAAGATGGTCACCTGATGGAAAGAAAATTGCCTTTACCGATCAAACTCTGACGCTTTATTTCCTGAATGTTGAAAATGAAAAAATTGTTAAGGTTGATAAAGCGGAATACGAATCGGTTGATGTACCAATAGATGAAAAGCCAATTTACGATTTTTCCTGGTCACCGGACAGCCGTTATCTTGCCTATTCAAAAATGACAAAAAAGCAGGTCTTCCAGGTATTTGTTTATTCACTGGAAAACAAAAAAGCACATAATGTAAGTCAAAACCTGTTTAATGACTTTCATCCGGTATTCACCAGTGATGGGAATCACCTGTTATTCGTTTCAAATCGCTATTTTAATCCTGTTTTTGGTGATTTTGAATGGGAAATGGTATATAAAGATGTTGCCGGAATTTTTGCCCTGACTCTGCAAAAAGAGGGCAAACCATTCTTACCTCTTAGAAATGATGAGGCCGTTAGTAATAAAGAAAAAGAAAAATCAGGCAGCAAACAGGTTGAGATTGATTTTGAAGGACTTCCCAATAGAATAGAAGAATTACCATTATCTCCGGGAAATTACCGCTATCTTTCTGTGAATGATAATTCATTATTTTTCATGGATAAGGAAGAAGGTGATTTTAACAGGTTTGAATTCAGGGAAGTAAGAACCATGAACCTTTATGCTTTTGATCTAAAATCAAGGGAGAAAAGAGAGGTTATCAGTAGTGTGGAATCATACAAGCTTTCCGGCGACGGGAATAGTATTGCCTATAAGCGTGGAGAGAAAGTAGGAATCATTAGTGTAAAAGAAACCAATAGCAAAGGACATCCACTTGATCTGTCAGAGCTGGAAATGTTGCTTCAACCCAGGAAAGAGTGGAATCAGATATTTAATGAAGCCTGGAGAATGGAAAGAGATTTTTATTATGAAGAAGGAATGCACGGTGTTGATTGGAATCAAATGCATAAGAAATATGGTGCATTATTGGATCGAGCTACCTGCAGACAGGATGTAAGATATCTTATTGGTGAATTGATAGGAGAACTGAATACTTCTCATACTTATATTTTTGGAGGTGACAAAAAGCGTGAGGCAGAATCCGTTAATGTCGGTATGCTGGGAGCAGATTATGAAATTGATGAAAAAGCGAATCGTTATCAATTTAAAAAAATACTCCGCGATGCTTCCTGGAATCGTTCTGCCAAATCACCATTAGACAAACCCGGAGTTAATGTTGAAGCAGGTGATTATTTACTGGCCGTTAATGGAGAAGAAGTAACCGGAGATAAAAACATCTACAGTTATTTTCAGGGTCAGGCAAATGAACAAATAAGGTTACTTGTAAATGAAAATACTGACATACAGACTGCAAGAGAGATAATGGTAAAACCATTAAGAAGCGAACGCAGTCTTCGTTACATTAATTGGGTTGAGAGAAACAGGATAAAAGTAAATGAGTTGACAGACGGAAAAGTAGGTTATATTCATTTTCCTGATACTTATATGGGTTCAGCTACCTTCTTTCCAAGATATTTTTACTCACAATTGAGAAAAGACGGACTTATTATTGACGGAAGGTTTAACAGCGGTGGATTGGATCCTTATATCTTCCTGAACAGATTAAATACTAAACCACTGGCTTACTGGACAAGACGGTATTCTCATGATCACACTATTCCGCCAACTACAACCACAGCACATATGGTTTGTCTGACAAATAAATATGCCGGTTCTGGTGGCGATATGCTGCCGTATGAGTTCCGAAAGCTCGATATGGGAAAGATTATTGGTACACGAACCTGGGGTGGACTCGTTGGTGTTTCTCAGTTTATTCCGCTTATTGATGGCGGAATGCTAACAGCTCCTGATTACAGAATTTATGACCCGGAAGGAAACTGGATAATTGAGAATGAAGGTGTAACACCAAATATCAGAATTGAGCTTGATACGGAAAAAATGTCCGAAGGGAAGGATGTACAACTTAGAAAAGCCATAGAAGAAGTAATGGATGAAATAGATGAAAATCCTGTGAAATGGCCTGAACATAAGCCATTTTTAGAGGATGAACAGGCAAATTAAGAAAATTTTTATGTTATTTAAAGGATGTCTTTTCCGGAGGCATCCTTTTTTTATCTGTGAAAAGCTTGAAATTCCCCGAAAACAACGTGACTTTCAATGTACAAAGTTTGCCTGGTACTGTCACCGGAATTTTCATAATTTATATTTCCAAAAGAAGTATTCCTGCCATCAGGCATTTCTGCTTTTGCAAATGCTGCATCTGATTTTATTTTTACGGGAATATCTTTATCGAGATACAGATCAGCTCCGCCAAATAGTACATGAATGGTTAATTTTTCAGGAATATCTGTAGAATCAACATCCCGCAAGTCAATTTTTCCATGACCGAATAGTATTTTGTATTCATTTTCTTTGGGAATGCTTCTGAAAGTTGATTCTCCAAAAATTACTGCATTTTCTCCTGATTTAATATTGGTGAAAGCAAAAGGGCCTGTAAGCATTCTTACTCCAATATAAATTAAAATGACCGCAAAGAATATTTTCACAATTGGTATATCAATATTAAGCACTGTGCGCAATATTATGGATATTCCAATAAGAACAAACAAGATACCTACGAGTATTGCAAAATTCATTTTCATTTGGTTTAGTTGTAAAAATTAGATTTTGTTAAAAATAAGTAAATTGATTGATAAATAAAAAAGCAGAGCACTTTGCCCTGCTTCATTATTTTGTTATTTATTCAACAGGAACAGGATTTTTAACTTTTTGCTTCAGTAAAGCTATATTTAACACTTCACTTAAATTGTTAACAAAATGGAATTTCAATCCTTTAATGTAGATATCTTTTATCTCTTCCAGGTCTTTCCTGTTTTTTTCTGAAAGAATAATTTCTGTAATTCCGGCTCTTTTAGCAGCAAGTATCTTTTCTTTTATACCTCCAACCGGCAGCACTTTACCTCTGAGTGTGGTTTCCCCAGTCATAGCAACATTTTTTTTGATTTTCCGCTGTGTAAAAGTAGAGGCCAGGGAAGTAACCATTGAGATGCCAGCAGAAGGACCGTCTTTTGGTATTGCCCCCTCAGGTACGTGAATATGGACATTCCATTTATCAAACACATCTTTGTTGATCCCGATTGATTCAGCATGTGATTTTATGTATTCAAGTGCAATTGTGGCAGATTCTTTCATTACGTCACCCAGGTTTCCTGTCAGGGTCAGTTTCCCTTTTCCTTTGCTAAGGCTGCTCTCGATAAACATGATGTCTCCTCCGGCGGGAGTCCATGCAAGGCCTGTAACAACTCCGGCATATTCATTTCCCTGGTATTTTTCTTTGAAATATTCAGGAGGACCCAAGATCTCCCTTATGTCCTGCTGAGATAATTTTTTCTTGTAGTGTTTGTCAATAGCTACTTCTTTAGCTATTCTTCTGATAATCTTGGCAATTTTTTTATCCAGCGTACGAACTCCTGATTCCCTGGTATGATTTTCAATCAGGTATTCAAGGGTCTTCTTTGGAAAAGTTATCTGAGTTTTCTTAAGACCATGTGCTTCAAGTTGCTTGGGCACCAGATGCCTTTTGGCAATTTCTATCTTTTCCTCAACAATATATCCGCTTACATCAATCATCTCCATTCTGTCACGAAGCATTGGGCTGATCGATTCAACCGTGTTAGCTGTTGCAATGAACATTACGTTGGAAAGGTCAAATTCCAGCTCAAGATAATTGTCGTAAAACGTATTGTTTTGCTCAGGGTCAAGTACTTCTAAGAGGGCAGAGGAGGGGTCACCATGAAAATCATTACCCACTTTATCTACCTCATCCAGAATATAAACAGGATTAGAGGATTTTGCTTTTTTAATGTTTTGTATAATTCGTCCGGGCATGGCACCTATGTATGTCTTTCGGTGCCCCCTGATTTCTGCTTCATCTCTCAGTCCCCCAAGAGACATTCTGATGTACTTTCTTCCAAGCGCCCTGGCAATACTTTTACCCAGTGAGGTTTTTCCTACCCCGGGAGGTCCGTAGAGGCAGAGAATAGGGGACTTAAGGTCACCCTTTAGTTTTAATACGGCCAGGTATTCCAGGATTCGTTCTTTGACTTTTTCCAATCCGAAGTGATCTTCATCCAGTATCTTTTCTGCTCGCTCCAGGTCGTAATTATCTTCAGTGAATTCATTCCATGGAAGTTCCAGGAGGGTATTCAGGTAATTCATCTGGACAGAATATTCTCCCGCAGCAGGGTTAAGTCTTTGCAGTTTGTCAAGTTCTTTATTGAAGGTTTCTTCTACTTCTTTGCTCCATTTTTTGTTTTTTGCCTTTTCACGCAACTCTTCAATTTCTTTTTCAAGCGGACTTCCTCCAAGTTCATCCTGTATGGTCTTCATCTGTTGCTGGAGCATATATTCCTTTTGCTGCTGATCCAGGTCGCTTTTTACTTTCGATTGAATATCGTTCTTCAGTTCCAGCATCTGAACCTCTTTTGACAGCAATTCCAGCAGGCGAACTCCGCGCTCTTTAAGATCGCTGGTTTCAAGCAGATCTTGTTTGTCCTTAAGATCGATATCACTGTTTGAGCAGATGAAATTTATGAGGAATGTTGTGTTTTCTATATTTTTAACTGCAAATGAAGCTTCCTGCGGAATGTTGCTTGATAACTTAATGATTTTTAAAGACATATCTTTCAAGGACCCTACAATGGCTTCAAACTCTTTTCCTTTGGCATCACGTTTCTTATCCTCCAATTCTGTGACTTTTCCACTTAGATAGGGTTTTTCTTCAACTATTTCATTGAGTTTGAATCTTTTTTTGCCTTGAATGATTACAGAGGTGCTCCCATCAGGCATTTCCAGTATTTTGATTATCTGTGCAATGGTGCCTGCTTCATGCAGATCATTCTGCTTGGGGTCCTCATCATTTGGGTCTTTTTGGGCAATAGCTCCCAAAACTTTATCATTGTTATATACTTCTTCTATTAATTGTACCGATTTTTCTCTGCCAACAGTTATCGGCAGAATAACACCCGGAAAAAGAACTGTGTTTCTCAGGGGAAGAATTGGAATGCTCTCCGGGATTTCTACTTTGTTTAATGCATCTTCATCTTCATCAGTAATTAATGGTATGAATTCAGATTGTTGTTCCGATTCTTCGCTGGCTAGTAAATCGTTCAGACTATTTTTTGTTTTTATCTTCCAAGTCATATATTACCTCGTTGTTCGTTTCTGTCAAAATGACACATGATTGTTGCAAAAATAATTGAATATTCTATTGTCAATTGTTGTGCCAAAAGTTAATTTATGTAATTCAGCAGGAATAAAGAAACCTTATGATGGGGAGTTAAAAATTCCGATATTTTTTTGTTCTTTTAAAAACCTCTTCTAAAATCTTTTTTTCAGTTTCATCAAAATCTTTCTTTCTCCTTTTCATAACTAATTCAGCAACCTGAAATGCTTTTTCAGGATTATACTCCTTAAATCCTTTGTTACCTCCCCACGAGAAGGAGGGAATAAAATTTCGTGGGAATCCTTCTCCAAATATGTTGCTGTTTACTCCAATAACGGTTCCCGTATTAAACATAGTGTTTATGCCACACTTTGAATGATCTCCCATGATTAGACCACAGAACTGCAGGGATGTATTCAGGAATCTTTCTTCCGTGTAATTCCATAGTTTTACTTCTGCATAATTATTTTTTAGATTTGAATTATTGGTGTCAGCTCCTATATTGCACCATTCTCCAATGACAGCATTGCCAAGAAATCCGTCATGTGCTTTATTTGAGTATCCGAAAAAGACACTATTGTTTATCTCTCCCCCGGTTTTACAGTAGGGGCCAAGAGTTGTAGGTCCATAAATTTTTGCCCCCATTTTTAAAACAGCATGATGGTTCATGGCAAAAGGCCCCCTAATTACTGAGTTTTCCATAATTTCAGTGTCTTTTCCTATGTAAACAGGTCCTTTTGTTGCGTTAATCGTAGCAAATTCAATTTTTGCACCTTGTTCCAGGAAAATGTTTTCTCTGCCAAGGATATTATTTGATTCAGGGATGGGGGCTGACTCCCTGTTTTTTGTCAGCAGGTTAAAATCTTTTTCAATGGCTTCTCCATTAAATTGAAAAATCTGCCATGGATGATTTATTTTGAATATGTCCTTGTCGTATTCAATAATATCAATTTCCCTCACTTGCTTTTGTTGAAAATCTTCAATTTTGTCATCTGCAAGATTGGCAGCAATGATAATATCTTTTTTAACGAGTGTTTCTCCGTTTTTTAACTCAGTGATTTTTTTTACAAGATTTTTATCAGGGATAATTGAACCATTGATCAGGATGTTTTCTTTTTGTGTTTTTAGTGGATATTTATTCCCCAGATACTGTTGCGTAAGATAGGAACAATCTTGATCTAAGAAAGATTCCCACTTTTCTTTTATTGTTAAAATCCCTATTCTGATTTCTGAAGAAGGTTTCGTAAATGTGAGTGGCAATAGATTTTCCCAGCTATTGTCATCAAAAAGAATATAATTCATAAACTGCTAAATGATGTGTTTTTACAAATATAAAAAAAGCTCCTGGAAAACCGGAGCTTTTTTATTGTGTATATTTTGGACGTATTTTTATTTCTTTTCTTTGTCCTTGTCTTTGAGATGTTTTTTATACTTGTTCATAAACTTATCTACACGCCCTGTGCTGTCAACAAGTGTTCTTTTTCCTGTATAAAACGGATGTGATGTATGTGAAATTTCAAGTTTTACCAGAGGGTATTCCTTTCCATCTTCCATTTCTATGGTATCTTTTGTCTTTACAGTTGATCTTGACATGAATGTTGTTCCGTTAGACATGTCTTTGAAAACAACTAATCTATAATCCTTTGGATGTATTCCCTTTTTCATATTCTTATAAATTTTCTTTTTCCAATAATCAGGTGTGCAAAATTATGGAGTATTATTTAAATATCAAAAAAAATCCTGATATTTTTTTATTTTTCTAAAAATTAAACCATTTTTTTACGTTGAATGTTTCAAAATTATTAGGAATGAACTCATTCGAATGGTTATCATAATTATAATCTTTTTTCCATTCCTCAATATTTTCAACAATTTGTTTCAACGCATTCACAAAGAAGTCAATGTCTTTATTTTTCATAGTTGGATGGAGCGACCACCTTACCCATCCGGGTTTTTGAGAAAGATCACCATGATTAATAAGATCTGTAATTTTTTTAGAGTCCTGGTAGCTTACATTCAGCAAATAATGCCCGTAAGTTCCGGCACAGGCACAACCACCTCTTACCTGGATGCCAAACCTGTCGTTCAATAGCTTGACAATCAGATTGTAGTGTATTTTTTCATGATAAAAACTTATCACACCAAGTCTTTCTTCCACATTATCAGCCAGTATTTTTATTTCCGGCACATTTTTCAATTCTTTGAATGCTTTTTCTACCAGTTCTTTTTCTCTGGCCTGGATTTTATCAGTGCCCATCTTTTCTTTGAGTTCAATAGCAAGTGCTGCTCTTATAACCTGCAGGAATCCTGGTGTTCCTCCATCTTCTCGGGCTTCAATGTCATCGACAAATTTATATTGTCCCCAACGATTGGTCCAGTCAACAGTTCCCCCACCCGGATTATCCGGAACAGGATTGTGATAAAGTCTTTTGTCAAATACCATAATACCTGAGGAGCCTGGTCCTCCTAAAAATTTGTGAGGAGAAAAAAATATGGCATCCAGTTTCTCATCAGGATCTTCGGGGTGCATGTCAATATCTACATAAGGTGCAGAAGCGGCAAAATCTACAAAAGCAAGGCCTCCGTATTCATGCATGATCTTTGCAAGTTTATAATACGGAGGTATAATTCCTGTCACATTTGAACAAGCTGAAAAACTTCCAATTTTAAACTTCCGGTCTTTATATTGCTCCAGTTTTTTGCGCAATAGTTCCGGTTCAACCAGCAAGTCTTCATTGGGTTCGAGTAAAACTACATCTGCCAGGGTTTCAAGCCATGAGGTGTGGTTTGAATGGTGTTCCATGTGGGTTACAAAAACAACTGGTTTGTCTCCTTCTTTGAGGCACTCTTTATTTTTTAACATACCACAACCTTTTAGCCCCATAATTCGCTGCAATTTATTAACGACAGTTGTCATTCCTGAACCGGCATTAATAATCACGTCATTTTCTCCTGCATTTACATGTTCCTTAATAATGTGCTGGGCATGATGATAGCTTTGGGTCATGCGTGTTCCTGTTTCGCTGGTTTCAGTATGTGTATTGGCTACAAACGGCCCGAAATCTTCCTGTATTTTTCTTTCTATAGGGGCATAAAGTCTTCCACTTGCCAGCCAGTCAGCATAAATTAGTTTTTTTTCGCCATAAGGAGTTTTAAAGGTAGTTTCTGCTCCAATTGTGTTTTCTCTGAATGGTTTGAAATATTGCTCCAGGTTGCTCATATAGATGAAGTTTTTCTTTTTATTTAAAAAAATATTGCGGGGCAAAATTACAATAAAAAATCCTCAATAAGAAAATCTCATTGAGGACCCTAATATGTTGAAAAATATTCGTTAGTCTCTTGAAGCAAGCAAGGCAAGCAGCCTTAAGATTTCAATGTATAACCAGATAAGGGTTACCATAAGACCAAATGCTGCATACCATTCCATTTGCTTGGGTGCTTTTTGCTTGGCTCCCTGGTATATTAAGTCAAAGTCAAGAACCAGGTTCAGAGCCGCAATTACTACAATAACCAGACTAATAATGATTCCAAGGGCTGTAGGTTGAAAAATAGGAACCTGTACGTTAAACATACCCAGAATGAATGAAAGAAGATATGTAACAGCTACAGCTCCGGTGGCAATTATTACGCCAGTTCTGAATTTCTTGGTTACTTTTATAAATCCGGATTTGTATGCAGCCAGGAGAATAAACATTGTTCCAAATGTTAGCGCTACAGCCTGCATAACAATTCCCGGGAATTGAGCTTCAAAAAAGGCAGAAATAGCTCCCAGGAAAAGACCTTCAAAAACTGCATAAACAGGGGCAGACACATGAGCCCAGTCTTTTTTGAAAATAGTTACCAAAGCAGTAATAAAACCTCCGATTCCTCCAATTAACATCCACTTTGTTACCGCTGCAGCTCCTGTTTCTATGGGCATGGCAATTCTCCAGGTATAAAAAGCCCCGATCATTAAAAGCACAAACATTAATATTGTTTTGTTTACAGTGCCATTAATTGTCATTACTTCTGCAGCCGTTTGCTCTCTTTTGATTGATTCTTTATAAAATAACTCCTTTGAAAGAGCCGGATTTTTTGATGTTGTTAGTCTGCTCATAATGTTTTTTTTGTTGTTTCTTATCAAAAATTATACCCATTTTTATCTTTCAATATTTATCTGTTCACTAATCTGATAATTGTTTCTGTTTTCTGCACTTCTTGATACAAGTTCACCGAGAAATCCTGCAAGAAAGAGTTGAGTTCCAAGAATCATGCATGTTAGTGCAATATAAAAGAACGGGCTGTCGGTTACAAGCCTGGCAGGAATTCCATGACTCAGAAAATATAACTTTTGTGCCCCCAGCCATATTGCAGCCAAAAAACCAAAAATGAATATTAATGTTCCTAGTGTACCAAAAAGGTGCATGGGCCTTTTTCCAAACCTTGTAATAAAGTTGATTGACATCAGATCCAGAAAGCCTTTAATGAACCGGTCCATACCGAATTTGGTGACTCCGTATTTTCGTTTCTGATGCTGAACCACCTTTTCCCCAATTTTTGTGAAACCTTCCCTTTTTGCCAGGACCGGGATATACCGATGCATTTCTCCATAGATTTCAATGCTTTTTACAACTTCTTTTTTATAAGCTTTAAGTCCGCAATTGAAGTCGTGAAGCTTGATTCCGGTAAATCTCCTGGCAGTACGGTTAAAAAATTTACTGGGAAGCCTTTTGGAAAGCGGATCATATCGTTTCTTTTTCCATCCGGAAACCAGGTCGTAATCATCTTTTATGATCATGTTGAACAATTCAGGAATTTCATCTGGGCTGTCCTGTAGGTCAGCATCCATTGTTATTACTACATCACCTTTGACATTTTTAAATCCTGTGTGCAATGCAGCAGATTTGCCATAATTGTTTCTGAACCTGATCCCTTTAAGGTTTTTATTTTTATCGATTAATTTGTTTATAACTTCCCATGATTTATCATCGCTTCCGTCATCCACGAGTATGACCTCATACTCAAACTTATTACCCTGCATGACTCTGTCAATCCATGATGTTAACTCCGGGAGTGATTCTTCTTCGTTAAATAAGGGTACTACAACAGATATATCCATTTAAACTGGGATTTTTATTGAAAAATTGGTTTGTCTTTTTTAGTGAAAGCAGAAGAAATTAAAGTTAATATCGTACCCCAGAATGCAAATCCTATAATTGTGAAAACGAATGTCAATATTGGAGTACGGAATTTTTCCTGTGCCTGTGCCATTACTCTTACTTGTTCTGCGTCCATTCCCTGATTTAATAGTTTTTCTTCAAGTGCTTTTATAGATTTTGAAGTAAGATCCGGGTCAATGAATTCATATAGAATAAACATAAACAGTCCAACAACAATACCACTGAACACACTGATTATCACACCATATCCTAACGATTTTCCGTAAGAGATGTATCCACCCAGTTTTTGATTTCTGTAATTAATTGTAGCCCAAACAATACCTAGTATCAGTATTGCAAATTGTAAAAACCCGATAAAACCTATGGGTTTATAGATAAGGTCAGTCATATAAAGAATCAGATTGTAGATAATAAGTACTATACCTACAATGACTCCGGCATAAAGCGCATTCATCCAAAAGGAATCACCTTTGTTTACTTCGGTAGTTTGAGGATTGTTTTCCATTTTTCTCTGTTTTTAGTTAATAATAATAGACAAAGATAGAATTTTTATATTTCTTAATTAAAAATTTGAGTTTAAAGATAAATTTTCTAATTTTGCATCCCTGGGCAAGTCTCATACGACCAGCTCCTGCTGAACTCCCCCAGGTCCGGAAGGAAGCAAGGGTAGGCGGTCGAGCGGTGCGATATGAGTAGCTTGCCCTCTTTTTTTGTATAGTTCCCTCTCTAAATAAGATATTACCTGCAATTTCGGATTTAAAGTTTCTGTTGATTATAGTAAAAATTTGACATTTACTTAGTTAATGCCTATCTTTAGGTTTTGCATTTTAATTACTATATGGCTTATTCAGTAAAACTCACACAGAAACAGGAAGAAAGATTACGAAGACTTATTCAGGACAATAAAAGCAATAAAAATATTTTAAAAAGAGCTTATTGTATTTTGCTTAGAAATGAAGGGCAAAGCAATGAGAATATTACTCAATTGCTTGGAATACACGAAGATACAATTGCTGACTGGATTAGGCTTTATAAGCGCGGAGGAGTAGACAGGCTGTTAACCTTTCATTATCATAAGAGAAGAAGGTCTAAATTGAACAATTACCGGAGTCAGATTCGGAAAATTGCTCGTTTAAAAAGAATAAATACCATAAAAAAATTACAGGATGAATTGTACAACCGGTTTCATGTTGAAATAGAATATAGCTGGCTTTATCGATATTGTCGAAAAAATTACATTTATTCTGTTCTAAAAAAGAAAGATGAATCTTAATAATATTTTAATTATATCCGGGGGGCAAACCGGAGTTGACAGAGCTGCCTTAGATTTTGCCCTCGAAAATAAAATAAAGTGTGGTGGGTTTTGTCCCAAAGACCGTAAAGCAGAGGATGGAGTAATTTCATCAAAGTATCCGCTGGTGGAGCTGGAAACCAATGAATATGAAGAAAGAACGCTCAGAAATGTTGAGTATGCTGATGGTACAATTATTTTTGAATACAATAAACCCTTTTCAAAAGGAACTCTTTTAACTATTTATTATTGCCAGCAATACAACAAGCCTTATTTTATTTTTAGAATTGATTCAGAAGAAGAAAACCAAATTGATTTTTTTCATAAATGGATTGACAATTACAATGTCAAAATATTGAATATAGCAGGAAACCGGGAAAGTGATGATCCCGGTATTTATCATGCTGTTTTGAAGGCTCTTGAAGAGTTGTTTACACGATGATTTATTTTGTATTTTTCAGCAAAGCCTATTTTAAGTAAGTTTTATCCAGCAGATCAATATAGGTTTTCATGTATATTGGTAAATCTACAGGTCTTCTGCTGGAAACCAGGTTCTGATCTATTACCACCGGTTCATCAGACCATTGAGCACCTGCGTTTTTCATATCATCTTTAATAGCCGGAGTACTTGTAACTCTTCTTCCTTCCAGAATTCCTGCCGATATCAATACCCAGCCTGCATGACATATTTCCCCAATGGGCTTGTTTTGTTTGTTCATTTCCTGAACAAACCTGAGTACTTCTTTTTCCCTTCTTAGTTTGTCCGGTGCCCAACCTCCGGGAATCATTAATCCATTATATTCAGAAGGGTCAAGGTCGGTAAATGCAATGTCTGCTTTTGCCGGAACCCCATGCTTCCCCGAATAGTTTTTTTGTTTCTCTTCTCCTGCCAGATGAACAGTTATTCCAAGTTCTCTTAACCTTATTACCGGATACCACAATTCGAGATCTTCAAAATCGTGATGGACTAAATTAACAACCTTAAGATTTTTGTAGGGCATATTTCCTCCTTTTTAAATGTGTTTATTTTTATAGCTTATAAGTTATGAATTTTTTTACTTAAATTAAATACTGACATATTTGCATAATGCTGACAAAAATGTAAAACGGCACAATATATGTAGATATATGCATGTGTTAAATTTTAATTTTTTATTAGATGGAACAAATACAGTCTTACAGTGAATTACAAAAAATACTTCAAAAAAGTTCAGGAAAAACTTTTTTACTTTTGTACAAATCTGGAAGTGAGAGCAGCGAATGCGCATTAACGAATTTTGAAAAGAGTCATAATAAATTAAATCGAAATGATATGGCTATATGCGCTGATGTGTCTAGGGTTCGTGACATACATGCCAGGTATTCTATTACCACAGCTCCTGCCTTACTTGAATTTACAGGTCAGGAACTCAAAGGTACAGTGAAAGGATGTCAGACAGCGGACTATTATTCTTCCTTTTTTAATAATTCACTACACATCTCTCAGAATAAAGAGAAAAAAACTGGCAAAAAAGTTGTTGTTTACAGTACCCCAACCTGTCCACATTGCAATAGTTTAAAAAGTTATCTGAAAAAGCAAAAGATAGGTTTTAGAGATATTGATGTCTCTAAGGATCAAAAAATGGCACAGGAATTGGTAAGAAAAAGTGGACAGCAAGGTGTCCCGCAAACAGAAATAAATGGGAAGATTATTGTGGGATTTAATAAATCAAAAATTGATGAATTGTTGGAATTGAATTAAAAAGAAAAATTATAAGTCGAATTAATAATTTAATTAAAAATGAAAGAATTACAGCCTTTAAACGAACATGTTCTATTAGATTTAGCTGAAGAGGATTCAGAACAGAAAACAGCAAGTGGTATTATAATTCCTGATTCAGCAAAAGAAAAAAAGAAAATGGCAAAAGTTTCAGCTATCAGTGAGATTGAGAATTCTGCCATAAAGGTAGGAGATACTGTGCTTTATAAAGAATTTTCAGGCGTGGAGACAGAAATTGAAGGAAAAAAATATTTGTTAATTCCTTATGCTGATATTCTTGCAAAAGTAGTTGAGACAGATGCTATTTAATTAAGAATTTATTCAGGTTGATTCAACGGAGTAATGTTTAATTTACTCCGTTTTTTTGTTATTTATGCCAAACAATTGGCAGAATATTTTATCTTTGCACCAAATTATTAAGGGGTAAATTGTCAGAGATGACAGCACACAAGCTTAGAGAAAAACAGAATTGGCTTTATAAGATTTTAGCGGTCTTATTAGTAGCTGCTACATTTCTCTTATTAATTAATACCTCAACCAACTGGCATTTCCACAAATCAGATAGTGGTTATTTAATTGTGCATGCTCACCCATACCATAAAGCAGAAAATAAAGGCGATCTTGCAAATAATGGGCATCATCATACCGCTTCAGCACTTGTTTTTTTTCAACAAGTTATAGAAATATTATTCCTTGTTTTTATAACTATTTTAGCTTTATTATCAATAATTTTATCATTTCAGAAACGAATTAATATATCTCCTGAAAGGATTTTTAGTGTTTTTTTATTTCCTCATATTTCTTTGAGAGGACCTCCCTCCATTTATTAAGTCTATACACCCTATTGAGATTATAAAGATTATAGTTTCTATCTTTAGTTTTAAAGCAGTTAATGATAATTTTATGAATAGAATTAATAAGTCAGTATTTATTACATGTATAGTGTGTTTTTTGTGTCTTGTAAACTATGTTTTTGCAGGGAATCCTGATACTCCGTCTATTGTTGGAGTAGTAACCGAAGAAGAAAGTCATGAGCGTTTGCCTTACCTGACAGTTCTAATAAAAGGCACAACAATTGGAACATCAACAAATAACGAAGGGGAATTTGTCCTTGATGGTCTAAAACCAGGAAAATATACCATTCGCATTCAGGGGGTTGGTTATAAACCCAGGGAAAAGAAAATTGTTCTAAAAAGAGGTGAGACTATGCGCTTAAACATATCTATGGAGGAGGATATTTTTGAAATAGAAGGCGCTGTGGTATCTGCCAATAAAAATAAAAAAGACCGTACAGAAACACCTGTTATCGTAAATAGTCTTACTCCTGCAATGTTCAAACAAACGGAATCATCATCACTGGTTGAAAGTCTGAATTTTACGCCAGGGTTGAGGACAGAGAACAGTTGCCAGAATTGTGGAGTAACGCAACTTAGAATGAATGGTTTAAAAGGGGAATATACCCAGATATTAATAAACAGTAAACCTATTTTCAGCAGTCTGGCAAGTATCTATGGAATAGAGCAAATCCCTTTAAGTTTGATAGAGAGGGTTGAGGTTGTTCGAGGTGGAGGATCGGCTCTCTTTGGAGGTTCTGCTATTGCCGGGACTGTGAATATTATTACAAAGGATCCGGTAAATGATAATTTCGATGTTTCGATGCGGTCGCTTTTTATGGAGGGGAACCGGGACGACATTTCAGTTGATTTCAGCACCTCAATTGTTAATGAGAAGCATACAACCGGAATATCAATTAATGGTCTTAACAGGAACAGGGAATATTTTGACGCAAATGCTGATGGCTTTTCAGAAATTCCAAGAATGGAAAATACCTCTCTTGGATTAAATGCTTTCGTCAGACCTACCAACCTTAGTAAGATTAAACTTGATCTTCATAAAATACATGAATTTCGGCGTGGAGGAAATAAGTTTGCGGCTTTGCCCCATGATGCCGACATTACAGAGCAGGTACGGCACGACATTAACGGAGGAAGTCTTTCTTATGAAAAGTATGGTAAAGATCAGGACAGCAAGTTTTCTGTGTTTGTATCAGGTCAGTTAATGGATAGAGATAGTTATTACGGGACCAATGAAAATCCCGCGGCTTATGGCGAAACTCACAATGACAAATTAGTGGTCGGAACCCAGTATTCTTTTAACGCTGATAATTTCCTTTTCTCTCCTGCTGAAATAAACATTGGAGCAGAGGATGTTTATGACGTTCTTGATGATCGAAAACTAGGGTTCGATACAATTCCCGGCCGAATAATTGCAAAACAATACAGCAATACTATTGGAGGGTATTTGCAGTCAGAATGGAATATGGATTGGTTTAAATTTCTATTCGGAATCCGGGCGGATCATTATAAGATTAATGACCAGTACAATGAAGGAAATAATGTAACAGGGACGGCTATATCTCCAAGAACTAACCTGTTGTTCGATATAAAAAAGAATTATCAGATTCGATTAAGTTACGCCAAAGGATACAGAGCTCCGAAAATATACAGTGAAGACCTGCATATTGAATCTTCTAAAGCTCGTAAGATCATTCACAGGAATGATCCGGATCTTGCTGAAGAGGTATCTCATAGTTTTAGTGCTTCTTTAGACTATACTGGTAAATTTTTTAATAAACCCATATATTTTCTTTTAGAAGGTTTTTATACCTATCTCCAGGATCCTTTTGCTAATGAAATTATTGAAGAGGATCAATATAATCTTACATATTTAAGAGTAAATGCCAGGGGTGGTGCTGTAGTCAAAGGAATAAACATGGAGGGGAATTTTTTAGTAGGAAATTCATTGAATGTGAAATTAGGTTTCACAATGGAAGATAACAAATACAAAAATCCACAGCAATGGGGAGAATTGCCCTCCAGCAAGACTAAAGAAATGTTGAGAACTCCTTCCAGTTATGGTTATTTAATGGCTAACTGGGATATTAATAAAAAACTAAACATTTCATTTACAGGGAATTACACCAGTTCGATGTTGGTGCCTCATATGGGCATTCACAACCCGGATCCTTCACAGCAGGAAGCCATAGATAAAGGATATGTGATACAAGGAGAAGAACTTTATGAAACAAAGCCATTTTTCGATCTGGGAACAAAACTTTCATACAGCCTCTTTTTATCGAATGGTCTAAAAGTAACGTTCAAAGGTGGAGTGAAAAACCTGTTGCAGAGTTATCAGAGTAATTTTGATTCAGGTGTTTACCGAGATGCAGGTTTTATGTATGGACCAGCCTTACCAAGAACATTTTATTTCTCAGTAAACCTAGGAAATATTCTAAAATAAAATGTTATACTGATCACTTCTCAGGAGTTTTTATGCTTCTGTCTGTGGTCAGTATTTTTGTTTTTTTGTCAAGAATACGGATAATAATAAAAAAGACAAGTCCTGCAATAAGCGATATTAACCAGAAAAGTGAAATATTAAATTCGCTTGTATTAATAAAATGTTTCAGGACATTTAAATAAACAAATGAGATAATAATTGCTAATACTCCCCTGTACTCTCTTTTTAAAACATACCTGGGTGAAAACCTTAAAGGAGGATTTACCCATTTTTTTAACCTGGGAATGAAGGCGGGCGTTTTTTCTGACCATTCCTGGAATTTTTCTCCGAATTTTTCCTTTAAAAATGCTTCTTCAGCAAACATAATCCGCTCATAGTAAATAAAAAAGAGTAGGATTCCTACCGCTGTAAACCAGAAAGATTGGGTATAAAGCATAATTCCCAGCCACATGAGAAAGTTTCCAAGATAGAGTGGATGTCTCAGATAACCGTATATTCCCGTGCTGTTCAATACCTCGGCTTTTTGTTTTTTTGTATTTCTTCCTGATGTTCCTGTTGGAGCAAAACCAATGGCCAAAATCCTTACAAAAAGACCAGCAAATGAGATAAATAAACATGCAACAGACCACCACAAATCATTTATAAGTAAAAGATTGTCCTGGAAGATAACTACAATAGTTGCCAAAGGATAAAAAATCAAAGGCAGGTAACTTCTGTGTCGGAATAGATAATTCCCGCTTTTGCGGAATTCATTTGATAAGGCCATATTTATTTTTTTTGCGCAAAATTAATATAAAATTGGAACAAGTAGCATTCAGAAAAAAAGACTGTCCTTTTCAGAACAGTCTTTGTATTTTTTTAGTGGTTTCAATTTATTCCGGGTGAATTGCTTCAACTGGGCATACATCCGCGCATGCACCACAATCAGTACAAAGATCCGGATCAATTTTATAGATATCGCCCTCTGATATTGCTTCAACAGGGCATTCGTCTATACAGGAACCACAAGCTGTACAATCTTCTGTAATTACGTAAGCCATTTGTATTTAATTTTTAAAGGTTAAAATTTATGTTAGTGCAAAATTATTTTCAATTTTTAAACCAAAAAATAAATTATAACATATTTCACTAATTTGAAGCGATTATAAATAAGGGCTGCAGTTTATTTTCAGGGCAATTTAAGTGCAAGCCATGCCATTCCTGACATCCCCGTTTTCAATGCTTCCTCATCAATGTTGAAATGTGGAGTATGAAGCCCTACTCCGAATTCATTTTTTGAGTTATTAGTCCCAAATCGATAAAAAATGCCTGGAATTTTCTGAGCATAAAAGGCAAAGTCTTCAGCAGTCATTCTTATTTCAAGTTCTTTGACATTTTCATTTCCCAGTAGTTCTGTGGCGGCTGATTTTGCTTTCTGTGTAAGCACCGGATGGTTATAAAGTACAGGATATCCTTTTTTAATATAAACATCTGCCTTGCAGGTTGTTCCTAACAGGGCTCCTTCTGTTATAAGTTTAATTTGTTCATGAGCCTTATTTCGCCATTGTTCATTCATTGTTCTGAAAGTTCCTTCTATTTTTACTTCATTCGGAATTACGTTTGTAGCTCCTTCTGCTATTAGTTTTCCAAAACTTAATACAGTGGGAATGCCTGAAGGAGATTTCCTGCTCACAATTTGCTGAAGATCAGTTATAATTCTTGAGGCCAGATAAACAGTATCGTCAACTTTTTCCGGCATCCCTCCGTGTCCGCCTTTTCCTTTCAGAGTAATGAAAATTTCATCGCTGGAGGCCATGTAATTTCCGGGTTTAAATCCCAATTGCCCTGACTGTAATTCAGGATACACGTGTTGTCCTATAATAAGCTCAGGAACCGGATTTTCCAGAACTTTGTTTTTTATTAATTCCAGGGCTCCTCCTGGTAATTTTTCTTCTGCCGGTTGAAAAATAAATTTTATCGTACCTTCAAAATGCTCTTTTATCTCGTTTAGAATTTTTAAAACTCCCAATAAGACAGCAGTGTGAACATCATGTCCACAAGCATGCATTTTTCCTTTTTTCTTTGATCTGTAAGATATTTCATTATTTTCTTCAATCGGCAGCGCATCTATGTCTGCCCGCAATGCAATTATTTTTCTATTCGGATTTTTTCCTTTTAACAAACCAACGATTCCTGTATTAGCAATTTTTTCGGCCTTTAGCCCGATTTTTTCAAGTTCCTGCAATATATAATCAGCTGTATTATGCTCTTCAAAAGCTAACTCCGGGTATTGGTGAATATGCCGGCGTATTTTCACGATTTCTTCGTAGTATTTTTGGCTTAGTTCTGTAATGGTCTTTTGTAGATCCATAATTTTGAATTTATTTTCCTATGATCATTTTAATGGAGACAAAAAGCATAAAAAGTCCAAAAATTTGTTTCAGTGTTTTTTCGGGCATGCTGATGGCAAATTTACTCCCCAGATAACTTCCGGCTATAAAAGCAAGAATTAAAATAGCAGCTATTTTGAAATTGACATAACCAGCTTTAGCGTAATTAATAACTCCCAAAATTCCTATTGGAAATAATAAAACTGCCAGGCTTGTTCCTTGTGCGTGGTGTTGACTAAATCCAAGAATAAAGATCAGAGCGGGAACAATGACAATTCCTCCGCCAATTCCTAAGGTTCCTCCTGCGAACCCTGCAATGAGACCAACAACTATTAGTATTAGGACTTCAGCTAATTGCATATTTTAAATATCTTTTAAGCAAACATAATTAAAATTTTTATGCATAATATCTTTATTGAACCTTAAAATTTAGAATCATTTGACTTGAAAGATTATCGCGGCTTGATTTTTGATTATTTTCAGAACAACATTCTTTTATAAAAAATGTTAATTTTGTGATGAAATTCTAAAATATAATTGTTATGAATTCTAAAGTTACTTTAATAGCCTCACTGCTTATAGCTGTGTTTTCTCTGCAATCATTTTCTCAACAAAAAGGCGCTACCATTGCCTTTGAGAAAACCAAACATAATTTCGGGAATATTAAAGAAGATGGCGGTAAGGTTTCTCATAAATTTGGATTTGTAAATACAGGAAACAAACCTCTTATAATAAATGATGTAAATGCATCGTGTGGCTGTACTTCTCCTTCATGGACAAGGCAACCGGTAATGCCAGGGGATAAGGGTTATGTGAGTGCTACGTTCGATCCCAGGAGGAGGCCCGGTAATTTTAATAAAAGTATTGTAGTAAGATCTAATGCAGATCAAAGTACTATTGTTCTTAGAATAGTAGGGAATGTCATGCCTCGTAAAAGGACTATTGCCGACAGGTACCCAAGGAAGATCGGCGAACTAAGAATGAAATCAAATCATCTGCCCTTTGTGAAAGTAAAACATAATCAGCCTAAAATTGATTCTTTACCAGTAGTAAATACATCAGATGAGATCATGAAAGTAACCTTTACAAATGTGCCTGCCCATATTACACTCAAATTAAAACCTGAAAGCTTAAAGCCAGGAGAAGAAGGTTTTATCTGGGGAAAATTTGATCCGACAAAAATTGATGACTGGGGTTTTGTAATTCACAGACCAAGAATAAAAATAAACGGTAAAACCCCAAATAATAGCAGGCTGGCAATTACCGCCAAAATAGAAGAGGATTTTTCTTATCTTTCAGAAAAAGAGTTAGCCAACGCTCCAAAAGTAAAATTTGACGAGACTGTTTATAATTTTGGGACTGCAAAACAAAACAGCAAAGTTACTCATGTGTTTACTTTTAAAAATGTTGGTAAATCTGATTTGAAGATCAGAAAAATACGGGCCACCTGTGGATGCACAACAGTTGAGCCAGACAAAACTGTGATTAAACCGGGAGAAAAGAGTTCCTTTAAAGCTATTTTTCGCATCGGAAACAGAAAAGGCTACCAGAGAAAACTAATTTATTTTATTTCAAATGATCCCCATAACTCTAATATGCGATTGACAATTAAGGGGAAAGTTGAGCAGTGATAAGAAAGAGATATCTGTTTAATATATGGGAAACGAGAAGGATCAGAAAAAAGACCAGGATAAAAGTGCTTTACATGTAAATAAAGGAGTTGAACAGCCTTCATCTATTAATCCTTCGGCTGCGAAAAAATTCCGGAGGAAAAAGACGCGGATGGATCCTGATGAATACGTGAAGGGAATTCTTAATGATAACAGACGTATTTTAGGACAGGCTATAACCCTTATTGAGAGCTCGAAGCCTGAGGATGCAGAACTCTCCAGGAAAATAATAGAAAAATGCCTCCCGTATTCAGGAAATTCTTTAAGAATTGGAATAACAGGAGTTCCGGGAGTTGGGAAAAGTACTTTTATTGAAGCCCTGGGAAATAAGATATTGCTGTCGAAAAGAAAACTTGCTGTTCTAGCTGTTGATCCTACCAGCGAACGAAGCGGGGGTTCTATACTTGGAGATAAAACCCGAATGGAAAAATTATCAGCAAACGAGAAAGCGTTTATTCGTCCCTCGCCTTCAGGTGATTCACTGGGCGGCGTGGCAAGAAAAACACGGGAAACCGTTATCCTATGTGAGGCTGCAGGATTTGATACAATTTTTATTGAAACCGTAGGCGTGGGGCAATCTGAAACCTCCGTGCACTCTATGGTTGATTTCTTTTTACTGTTAATGTTAGCCGGTGCTGGAGATGAACTGCAGGGAATTAAAAGAGGAATTATGGAAATGGCTGATGCAATTGCTATAACGAAAGCAGATGGCGAAAACAGAGAAAATGCAGAAATGGCATCCAAAGAATACCAGAAGGCCTTGCATCTTTTCCCTCCTCCTGAATCAGGTTGGCTACCAAAAGTACTTACCTGTTCTGCTTTAAATGATGTGGGCATTGAAAAAGTATGGGAAATAATCAGAGAGTACACTGCTTATGTGAAGAGTAATGGCTTCTTTAAAAAGAACAGGCGCGAACAGGCGAAATTCTGGATGTATGAAACTATAAATCAAATTTTGAAAGATAATTTTTATCAATATGAAGAAGTGAAAAAACTACTTCCAGACTTAGAGCAAGATGTCCTGAAGGGCCGCTCAACTTCATTTATGGCTGCTCAGAAATTATTGGATCTTTATTTCAAAAAATAATACTTTACTGTCTTTTTATATTCATTTATTCTTGTTAGGTTTGAGGTCAAAAATTTAAACTATGAGAAAACTATTTGTATTATTGGCTTTACCCTTATTTGTAATATCCTGTACGCAAAAGGAAGGTTATAAGATAGAGGGGAATATCAGCGGGATAGAAGATTCCCAGGTGTTTTTACAAAAAATGGAAGAAGAAAAGAGGCAGTGGACCTCCATCGATTCTACTAATGCTAAAGAAGGAAGTTTTATTTTTACTGGTAAGCTTTCAAGCCCGGAATTATTTAAAGTTTCTTTGGGAAAAGATAAATCAGGATTTCTCTTATTTGCAGAAAACTCTGAAATTGAAGTAGAGGGGACTAAAGATAGCCTTAGCAATATTGACGTTACTGGTTCTTCTGCTCATAATGACTATAATCAATTTCGTGATTCTGTTAAATTTTATGAACAGAAAATGGGAACTGTTTATAGAAATTATCAGATGGCAAGAAGAGAAGATAATGAGGAGAAAATCGCCAGAATACAGGATAACTTGCAAAGTATCTATGAAGAAAGACAGGATTTTATTTCAAGATATGGAAAATCCAAAACAAATTCAGTGATCGGTCCGTTCATTATTACCAATTATTTAATGCCTTATTTGGATTTTAATGAGTTAGACAGCATTTATAGTACTATTCCTCCTGAGGTACAAACAACCAAGTATGCTAAGAATATGAAGGAAAGACGGGATCTTCTCGAGAAAGTTCAGGTTGGTAAACCTTTTATTGATTTTACTTTACCAGATACTTCCGGGAATATGGTTACTTTTTCTGATCATGTAGGAGATGGATATGTCTTGCTTGATTTCTGGGCAGGGTGGTGCTCCCCATGTCGAAAAGAAAATCCAAACCTGGTAGAAAATTATAAAAAATACAAAGATCAAGGATTTGAAATCTTTGGTGTTTCATTCGACAGAAAAAAAGAATCATGGGTTAAAGCCATTCACAATGATAATATTACATGGCCCCAGGTTTCTGATGTGAAAGGTTGGGATAATAAAGCCGGTAAAAAATATGGCATCCGGTCGATTCCTGCTAATTTCCTTATTGGCCCCAAAGGAAAGATAGTCGCTAAAGACCTTAGAGGAGAAGACCTGGAAAAGAAACTGAAGGAAATTTATGAATAATTTTAGGATATTCTACTAATTATAAAAAGCCCCGTTTCCCGGGGCTTTTTTTATGGAAAGGCCTTCTTGAAATTTTGAAAAGTGTTTTTGTTTTATTTCTGAAATATTGATATTATCGATTAATTGTTTTATTAATTTAGCGGTAGAATTATTTTTTTTCATAAGGAATTCTTGTATTTTTGTTATTTAAATTAATTCTAAATAAAATGAGCAGGTATTTTTTAATATTATCGTTTCTGTTAATATTCGGGATATTTTATTCCTGTGAGGATTCCAAAGATAAACAAGATGAAAAACCTTTGGTTAGCGTTAGCGTGTTGCCACAAAAATATTTTGTAAATCAAATTGCAGGTGATTTATTTGAGGTTAATGTGATGGTTCCACCGGGAGCAAATCCTGTAACATATGAACCTACCCCCGAACAGATGAGGAAAATATCAGAGTCAATAGCTTACTTTCGTATCGGACCACTTATTTTTGAGAAGGCTTGGATGCCGAAGTTTAAATCCTTAAATGCGGATCTAAAGGTTTACTCTCAATCAAGCCAGGTTGAGCTGATGGAAAATGAAAAACATTCTCACTCAAATAAAAAAAATGAAAAAAGCATCTCACTTGATCCGCACATTTGGACTTCACCTGCCCGTGTTAAATCTCAGATTAAGGTTATAAGAAATGCACTTGTTGATATGGACAGCATCCATAAAAATACTTATGATTTAAATTACAATATTTTCAGAAAACAGGTAAAAGATCTCGACAGTCTTATCAGAAAAGAATTATCGGGGCTGAACAACAGAAAATTTATGATCTTTCACCCGGCTTTGACCTACTATGCTGAAGATTATGATCTTGAGCAGGTTTCTATTGAATTCGAAGGAAAAGAACCTGCCCCTGGGAGAGTAGCTGAATTGGTAGACCTGGGAAGAAGTGAAAATATTAAAGTAATTTTTATTCAAAAGCAATTTAATAAAGAGACAGCACAAACTATTGCTGAGGAAATTAATGCTGAAATAATAGAAATAAACCCGCTTGCTTATGATTGGATTGAACAAATGAGGTCTGTTACACAAAAATTAGCAGCATCGCTCAAAAATGAACAGAAGGAGGGATAAATATGGAGAAAAAAAGCTTGGTGAAATTAGAATCAGTAAATGCAGGATACGGTGAAGAGCCTGCTTTAATCGATGTTGATTTTGAAATCTATAAGCAGGATTTTATAGGAATCATAGGGCCGAACGGTGGGGGGAAAACAACACTGCTGAAAGTAATTCTCGGTATTCTTAAGCCTTATAGTGGTAAGGTGAAATATAATTTATCCCGTAAAATAAAATCTATCGGCTATTTGCCTCAGTTTAACCAGGTTGATGAGCAATTCCCAATAACTGTACTGGATGTTGTTCTCTCTGGCTTGATGCTAAAAAACAGGATTATTACAAGATATACAAAGAGTGACAAAAAAAAGGCTGAAAGCATGCTGGAAAGAATGGGGATTTTAGACCTGAAGAATAAAACTATTGGAGAGTTATCCGGAGGACAAATGCAGAGGGTTTTTTTGAGCAGGGCAATTGTCTCTAAACCTGAAATGTTGATATTAGATGAGCCAAACACATATGTTGATAATAAATTTGAAGGTGAACTTTATGAAATTTTGAGAGAGTTGAATGATGAAATGGCTATCTTATTGGTAACACATGATTTAGGAACAATAACATCTTACGTAAAAACAATAGCCTGTGTAAATCGTGAACTACATTATCACAGGTCAAATGTAATTACAGAAAAACAATTGTCGGCTTACAATTGTCCTATTCAGCTTATTACACATGGAGAAGTGCCTCATACTGTATTGAAAAAACACAATAAGGAATGATTGATTTTTTACAAAATATATTTGAATACAAATTTTTAATTAATGCGCTTTGGGCTGCTTTGTTTGCAAGTATTACATGTGGGCTGATAGGAACCTACATTGTGGCAAACCGGATTGTATTCCTTAGTGGCGGGATTACTCATTCTTCTTTTGGTGGTATCGGAATAGCTTATTTTTTAGGATGGAATCCAATCCTCGGAGCTGCGCTGTTTAGTATATTAGCTGCATTAGGCATTGAATATTTTACGGAAAAGGGAAAAGTGAGAAATGATTCGGTTATAGGAATATGGTGGTCGTTAGGAATGGCTATTGGTATAATATTTATTTATTTAACTCCGGGATATGCTCCAAATTTAATGACATACCTCTTTGGCAGCATATTGACAGTTTCAGATACGAATTTATTCTATATGGCCATTTTTAGCCTGGTGGTTGTGTTGTTTTTTATAATCTTTTTTAAAAATATCTTATTTATTTCATTTGATGAGAAATATGCTAAAGCTCAGGGGTTACCAGTTACTTTGATTAAAAACCTTGTTTTGGTTCTTGTTGCCTTAACAATTGTTTTAAACATAAAAGTGGTAGGTATAATTTTATTGATTTCGCTTTTAACAGTTCCTCAGTCGATTGCTAATTTTTTCACCCAAACTTTTAAGAATATTATTTTGCTCTCCATGCTTATTGGTTTTATAGGTATAATAGCGGGTTTGATAATTTCTTATACCTTAAATATTCCTTCGGGGGCTTCAATAATATTTTCTTTAATCGTACTTTTTGGGATATCAAAATTATTTTTAATTATTGCAAACAGATATAAAATTTCAAAAATTCAACAAAATAACCGAAAATAGGTTTTAATGTTAAAATCTAAAAAAAAGAAATTATGAATTATGATTTAATAGTTATAGGAAGCGGACCTGGAGGTTATGTTGCGGCCATCCGGGCATCTCAGTTAGGAATGAAAGTTGGTGTAGTTGAAAAATCAGAACTTGGTGGAGTATGCCTTAATTGGGGATGTATACCAACCAAAGCTTTATTAAAAAGCGGGGAAGTATACAGTTATATGACCCATGCTAAAGATTATGGTGTTAATGTTTCCGGTGAAGTAACTCCCGACTTTGAGGGAATGATAAAAAGGAGCAGGGAAGTTGCCAATGGAATGAGTAAAGGAATTCAATACCTGTTCAAAAAAAATAAAATTGATCATCTTCAGGGTTGGGGTAAAATCATTGAGAAAAATACAGTTGAAGTTGCCAAAGAAGGTGAAGAACCTGCTAAATATACAGCTAAACATATTATTCTTGCCACCGGAGCGAGATCTAAAGAATTACCAAATCTGAAGCAGGATGGTAAAAAGATTATCGGTTACCGGGAAGCAATGACACTTCCCAAACAGCCTAAGTCAATGATAGTTGTTGGCTCAGGTGCAATAGGAAGCGAATTTGCAAATTTTTATAATTCTATCGGAACAGAAGTAATATTAGTAGAATTTTTACCCAATGTGGTACCAATTGAAGATTCTGATGTTTCAAAACAACTGGCTCGTTCTTTTAAAAAAGCAGGAATAAAGGTAATGACAAACTCATCTGTTGAGTCTGTTGATACCAGTGGTGATCTTTGTAAAGCAACCATTAAAACAAAGAAAGGCGAAGAAACCAAAGAGGCAGAAATAGTCCTTTCTGCGGTTGGTGTTGCTCCAAACCTTGAGAACATTGGTATTGAAGAGATGAATATTGAATTGGAAAATGGTAAAGTGAAAGTTGATGAATATTACAGGACTAATGTAGAAGGAGTCTATGCAATAGGGGATATTGTTCATGGACCGGCTCTTGCTCATGCTGCCTCGGCAGAAGGAATTGCATGTGTTGAAAAGATTGCTGGCGAAAGTCCTGATCCCATTGACTATAAAAATATTCCAAGCTGTACTTATACAACTCCTGAAGTTGCTTCTGTTGGAATGACAGAAAAAGATGCAAAAGATGCTGGATATGAAGTAAAAGTGGGTAAGTTTCCTTTTACAGCTTCCGGCAAAGCAAGTGCAGCAGGTCAGAAAGATGGTTTTGTGAAACTGATTTTTGATGCCAAATATGGTGAGTTACTCGGAGGGCACATGATTGGAGCCAATGTAACAGAAATGATTGCCGAACTGGTAGTAGGAAAGAAAATTGAAGCTACCGGACATGAACTTATTAAATCAGTTCATCCACACCCTACTATGTCGGAAGCCATAATGGAGGCGGCAGCAGCAGCCTATGATGAGGTGATTCATATATAGTTTTGAATTCAATATGAAAGATTTGAAATAAAATAGAATAAGGGCGCCAGAATTCCGGCGCCCTTTTTCATGGGTTCAATCTGTATTTAAAGTAAATTTAGGGGTAGACAGGTGTTATGGAGTGTGATTTTCTTTGAGAAAAAAAGTCCTTTCCGTATTTGCTTGTAAATAAAGAAAATATAAACAGAATTAAAATAATTGAAAAAATAATAATAACTCCTTTGTTTAATTTTTTGCTTTTAAAATTGACTTTATCCTGCATTTTTCCTGGATTAAAAAATCAAAGTCTAATTGTTAGATGAATTATTTGATGGAAAAGTTGCGTACTAATTTATTTCAACGCAACTTTTTTTTGAAAAGGTACATCATAAAAATACAAACTTTGGTAGGTTTTTTGTTTGTTAAAAATTAGGTATATTTGTCTTAAATCAGCTAGTTACGTGCCTAATCTAACAAACATAATAAAATCCTGCATCAAAGGAGACAGGAAAGCACAAAAGAAGTTATATCTTCAGTTTGCAGACCGTCTCTATGGTGTAGCTCTTAGGTATGCACAGAATACTGATGATGCAAAAGATATTTTGCAGGAAGGTTTTATAAAAATATTTAATAACCTGAGTCAGTTTAAGAATGAAGGTTCTTTTGAAGGTTGGATGCGAAAGGTAATTGTGAATACAGCACTGGAAAGATTAAGGAAACAAAATCGGTTGTGGCTGATGGATGAGTTTACAGTGCTGGAATCTACAGTTTATAATTATGAGCATATCCTGGAGGATCTGAACGAAAAGGAACTGATCAAAATAATACAGGAGCTTTCGCCCAAATACAAAATGGTTTTTAACCTTTATGTGATAGAAGGTTATTCGCATAAAGAAATTGCAGATAAGTTACAGATCTCTGAGGGAACCTCGAAATCAAACTTGTCAAGAGCAAAGGAAATATTAAAAGAAAAAGTTGAAAAAATATATCATATTAAAAAAGGCAAAATAATATAATGAATCCGTACCAGTTAAATATTGATAAAGTCTTTCGTGATCGCCTCAGGGATTATTCTCCTGAAGCGCCCAGGGAGACGTGGGCGGATATTCAGTTATCTCTGGATCAGGGAAAGAAAAGAAAAGTCTACTGGTACAGAGTAGCAGCAACTGTGGCGGTTCTGATTTTAAGCGGACTTCTATATTATTTTACTACTGCTGATCTTCTGAAAAATCCACTGGCCCTGCAAAATTATAATCAAACGGAATACACGACTGAAAAAACACAGAATACTAATAATATATCAAATAAAATTGCGCAGTCCAGGTTTTCAAAAATTAATAAATCAACAGAAGAAGAGAAATTGGAGAATGAAAACAGCACCAGAGATTTGAATGAAGGAAACCGCGACATTCCCAAAAGAAAATTAGTCTCAAAATTTGGAGGAATTTCAACACCAACACATCAAAACAGATTAGCACAAATTGAAGAAAAGGAAAAAACTGAAGAAAAAGAGAAAAAAAACCAAATTTATGACTATGCATTTTTAAATACGGTACCCGGGAACAATGAAGACCTGTATGAAAAAAGCAAAAAAAGGAAACTATCTCTTTCAGCAGGATTGTCACCAACGCTTTCTTACAGAACTGTAGTTGAAAATCCAAAAATGACATCCAACCCCGAAATTCAACAAAATTTACCAGATGAATCCAGTTTACTGGCTTATTCAAGCGGTCTGGGTGTTGGGTATGAAGTTTTTAAAAATTTCAAAATTCGTTCCGGTCTTTATTATAGCCAAATTGGACAAAGACTTAATAATGTTACTGTTTCACAAAATTCTTATACCTTAAAAGGAACGCAGGGGTATCATCAGGTTCCCAATTCATGGGGAAACGTTGAATTGATGTCTGATAAAATACAACCTGAAACCCCTGAAGATTTAAATGAATATGGCCCGGTTCCTATGGATGTCACAGACGAATTCAGTCTTGATAATACCCTTACCCAGAGACTGGAATTTTTGAAAGTTCCATTAATGATGGAACTTCGGGTTTTAGATACAAAAATTGGATTAGATATAATAGGTGGTTTTAATGCCAATTTCCTTATTAATAATGGCGTATATATGGCCACCCAGGAAAGCAACCAATATGTTGGAGAAACAACAGGACTTGAAAAGGTGAACTATTCAAGTGTTTTGGGTTTTGGTTTTAATTACGATATTTCCGACAATACGAAATTCTTTATCCAGCCTATGTTTGATTACTATCTTCATACTGTTATAGAGGAGAATACAAGGGTATATCCTTACTCTTTTAATTTATTTACAGGTTTTAGTGTTTATTTCAAATAATAATCCCCTTTTTTGTATCAAAAATTTTAATTTTGCCAAATTGAATTACAGATGGCTATGGTAAAAAAAATCTTTAATAAAACGAGTTTTTATATAATGATAACCTTCCTTTTTCTGGGGATTGTTTTCCTGGTTTCTGGTTTTATAAATGAAAAAGAAGAAGAGAGAGGTTTTTTTGACAGTTTTAAAGATAAGTATTCTATACATGCCCTTCCATTACCTGACACCCTTGAGTTTGCCGGTGAAACCGTGCCCGTTAACTATTTTGATGTCAGGGAATCCCTTGATCGCGAACTTCTCGTGAATACTTACTGGCAATCACATACGCTTTTACTTTTGAAAAGAGGAAACAGGCATTTAGCAGAAATAGAATCAATTTTGAAAAAACATGAGGTCCCTGTCGACATGAAATATATCCCTGTTATTGAGAGTGAACTTACCAATGCAGTCTCACCTGCAGGAGCAGTAGGTGTATGGCAATTTCTTGAAGGTACAGCAAAAGACTATGGATTGGAAGTTAACAATGAGGTTGACGAAAGATATCATATTAAGAAATCAACTGAGGCTGCCTGCAATTTCCTTAAAGATGCTTATGAGAAATTCGGGAGCTGGACACTTGCAGCTGCTTCTTATAATTTTGGCAGAAAAGCTGTATCAAGACAGTTGAAAAGACAAGGTGCAGATTCTTATTATAATCTTGTTCTTAACGAAGAAACAGCAAGATACGTTTACCGGATACTTGCCATAAAACTTATATTTGAAAATCCTGACAGATATGGTTTTAACTTTAAATTTGATGATTTATATCATTCGATACCAACAAAGCAAGTTGAACTTGATTCATCTGTGAAAGATTTTCCAGCGTTTGCAGCAGAGCAGGGAATTAACTATAAATTATTGAAAATTTTTAATCCCTGGCTGCGCCAGAATTATCTGACCAACAAAAGAGGAAAAACTTACCTTATTGAAATTCCGGAAGAGAATTACAGGGATTACCAGAATATTTTAAATACAGCCAAACAAAGCAAATAGAAAATTGTCGTTAAGTATTAAAATTATTTTGCATTGACAAGAAAGAAGAGCTACAAAGATATTGTTCATTCAGAATCAGCAGCTATTAATATTCTCGGAGCAAGAGTTCATAACCTTGACAATATTGATTTAACTATTCCTAGAAATAAACTGGTAGTTGTTACAGGACTTAGTGGCAGCGGAAAGTCTTCACTGGCTTTTGATACAATATATGCTGAAGGTCAGAGGCGCTATATCGAAACTATGTCAGCCTATGCAAGGCAATTTATTGGAGAACTGGAAAGGCCTGATGTAGACAAAATAACCGGTTTGAGTCCGGTTATTTCCATTGAGCAGAAGACAACCAATAAAAATCCGCGATCAACTGTTGGCACTATTACAGAAATTTACGACTTTTTACGTCTTCTTTATGCAAGGGCAAGTGAAGCATATTCATATGTTACTAATGAGAAAATGGTTAAATACACTGATGAGCAAATAATCGATCTTATTGCTCAGCAGTATTCCCGGCGCAAGATAATTTTACTGGCTCCTCTTATAAAGGGAAGAAAGGGGCATTACAAAGAATTATTTGAGAGACTCCGAAAAAAAGGCTTTCTGAATGTTCGGGTAGACGGGGAATTGAGAGAGATAAAGCCCGGGCTGAAGTTACACCGGTATAAAATGCACCATATCGAACTGGTTATTGATAAGTTAAAAATTGACGGTGAAGATTTAAGTCGACTCAAAAAATCAGTAAAAATGGCATTGGATGAAGGAAATGGGACACTTTTACTGCTTGATTATGATTCGGGAAAAACTCGATTTTACAGCAGGAATTTAATGTGCCCGACTTCCGGTATTTCATACAATCCTCCGGCACCTCATACATTTTCTTTCAATTCTCCACAGGGTGCATGTTCTAAATGCAACGGGCTTGGAGCAATTAATGATGTGGATATTAACAGGGTAATACCAGACAGAAAACTGAGCATTGAAGAAGGAGGAATTGAACCATTCGGAAAGTATAAAAATATACTTACTTTCTGGCAGCTAGAAGCGATTGGAGAGAAATACGGATTTAAACTGGATACTCCAATAAATAAACTATCTAAAGAAGCCCTTGATATTATTCTTTATGGTTCGGAAGAAAAATTCAGACTGCATTCAACACCGCTGGGCAGATCTTCGAATTATTACCTGCGATTTGATGGTGTAGTTAATTATATTCTGCAGAATCATAAAAACAGCAATAAAAATGGAAGGAAATGGACCGATAAATACATCAAAAAAGTAACATGTCCGGTATGCGAAGGAACCAGGCTTAAAAAGGAAGCCCTGTACTTTAAACTTGGTGATAAAAATATTGCTGAATTGTCTGATATGGATATTTCAGAACTATCCCGCTGGTTTGAAACGATTGAAGAAAAATTAACAAAAAAGCAATATTTAATAGCTAAAGAGCCTGTAAAAGAAATACGTAACAGGTTAAATTTTTTGTTAGAGGTAGGACTGGATTACCTTACATTGTTCAGACCTTCAAAAAGTTTGTCAGGAGGTGAAAGCCAGAGGATAAGGCTTGCCACACAAATAGGGTCAAAATTGGTGAATGTGCTTTATATTCTCGATGAGCCTAGTATTGGTTTGCATCAGAGAGATAATGACCGCCTGATTAATTCTCTGCAAAAATTGCGGGATAACGGTAATTCAATTATGGTGGTCGAACATGATAAGGGTATTATTTTGTCTGCTGATCACATTATTGATATTGGTCCGAAAGCAGGCAGACTTGGAGGGAAGGTAGTTGCCCAGGGTAATCCGGAAGAAATCATGAAGAAAAGTACCCTTACGGCTGATTATCTGAACTACAGGAAGAAGATTAAAATTCCCGCGAAAAGAAGGAAGCATTTGAACGGGCATTTGATTATTAATGAAGCTGCGGGGCATAATTTAAAAAACGTAACTGTGGACTTTCCTCTTGGAAAATTTATCTGTATCACAGGTGTTTCCGGAAGCGGTAAATCTACTCTCATTAATGAAACATTGTATCCAATCCTGAGTAAATATTTTTATCGCTCTGTGAAAGAACCCTTAGAATACAAAAATATAGAGGGGCTGGAGAATCTTAACAAAGTTATTGAAGTAAATCAGGCTCCTTTGGGCAGAACACCCAGATCAAATCCGGCAACTTATACAGGTGTTTTTTCAGATATACGTAATTTGTTTGCCCAAACACCGGAATCAAAAATAAGAGGATATAAGCCGGGAAGATTTTCTTTCAATGTGAAAGGAGGAAGATGTGAAACCTGTAAAGGTGCTGGTGTAGAGGTTATTGAAATGAATTTTCTCCCAGATGTTTATGTTCATTGTAAAGATTGTAATGGGAAACGATACAACAGGGAAACACTGGAAGTTAAGTATAAAGGAAAAAACATCAGTGATGTACTGGATATGACTATCAACCAGGCAGTAGAATTTTTTGACCAGATTCCTTCAATTAAAGATAAATTAAAAGTATTACAGGATGTAGGGTTAGGTTATATCACATTAGGCCAGCCTTCAACTACACTTTCCGGAGGAGAATCGCAAAGAGTAAAACTGGCAGCAGAATTATCGAAAAAGAGTACCGGTAAAACTCTTTTTATACTGGATGAACCAACAACAGGTTTGCACTTTGAAGATGTCAGGGTTTTGTTGAATGTACTTAACTCATTAGTTGATAAGGGAAATACGGTAATTGTTATTGAACATAACCTCGAAGTAATTAAAGTAGCTGATCATATTATTGATCTGGGATGGGAGGGAGGAAATAAAGGAGGCGAAATAATTGCCACCGGATCACCAGAAGAAATTATTAAATCAGGAAAAGGCTACACAGCAAAATATTTGCAGGATGAATTATGATTGTTATCTTTATAAAAAATTAACACCCTAAGAAAAATATGAGTAACCAGGAAGATAAGATAAAAGAAGCCTTTGAGTCTAAGAATTGGAACGAAGTACAAACATCGGATTCATGGTCTATATTTAAGATATTATCAGAATTTGTACAAGGCTATGATAAACTTTCAAAAATAGGACCCTGTGTATCAATTTTTGGTTCTGCCAGAACTAAACCAGAAAACAAATACTTCAAATTAGCCGAGGAGATTGCTTATAAATTGACCCAAAACGGGTATGGCGTCATCACCGGAGGAGGACCTGGAATTATGGAGGCAGGAAACATGGGAGCCAGGAAAGGAAAAGGAAAATCTGTAGGTCTGAATATCGATCTTCCTTTTGAACAGTCAGCCAATCTTTTTATCGATACTGATAAACTTATAAATTTTGAACATTTTTTCGTTAGAAAAGTGATGTTTGTGAAATATGCACAAGGTTTTGTCGTTTTACCAGGAGGATTTGGAACACTCGATGAATTATTTGAGGCAATAACACTCATTCAAACTGAAAAGATAGGGAAATTTCCTATCGTACTGGTAGGAAAAAAATTCTGGTCCGGATTGGTCGGATGGATTAAGGAAGTTGTTCTTGAAGAAGGGAATATAAACGAAAAAGATCTGGATCTGTTCTATTTGGTGGATACCGCTGATGAGGCAGTTGATATGATTAATGAGTTCTATTCAAAATATTTGTTGAGTCCAAACTTCTAAAAGTATATATATATGAAGTTTTTAACAACTTTGGACATTTATTAACAATTGTTAATTTCTCATGTTGATATTTTGTTATTATTTCTTAAAATCCTTATATTTAGGCAGTGATAAAATAAATAATCGTTATGTATTATAAACTTTTGCTTCTCATAAATTTTTTAGGTGTACTTCTGGCGAATTTTTTATTCCCGGGAGATGTGAAGATTAATGTTAGTGCACCGGGAAGTGTAGAAGCCGGGCAGGAGGTTGTAGTGGATATTACATTGAATAAATCGGATCTTAATAGTTTTGCCCGTTTGCAACATGATTTACCTGGAGGTGTAACTGCCGAGGTAATAAAAAGCGGTAATGCTGAATTTACCTTTGAAAATCAAAAAGCTAAATTTATCTGGTTGAAATTGCCTGCCAAAGAGGTAATCAATATTTCTTACAAACTGAAAATTAATGAACGATTAAAGGGAGATTTTGATTTAATTGGCTCTTTTGCTTATATTGCTGATAATGAGAGAAAATCTTTGGCTCTTGAACAGAAGCCAATTAGCATAACCCCTTCTCCTTCAATTGATCCCTCTCTGATTGTAGATGTTGATCAGTTTAAACCGATGGCAAAGCCACCCGCGGCAAAAGACCAAATGAAACAAGTGCTTTGTATCAGGCAAAAACCTTATAAAACAGAAACAGGAGATGAATACATTGTGAATCTTCTTGTAAATAAAGGAAACAAAGAAAAATTTGCCAAAATACAGGAGGCTGTCCCAGAGGGCTTTAAGGCTGTTGGTATGGATGAAAAGGAAGCAATTTTTACTTTCAAGAATCAAACAGCTAAGTTTTTGTGGATGACCTTACCTTCTGAATCGTATTTTGTAGTTTCATATAAGCTTATCCCAAAAGAACCAGGAGGTACACCAGGAGAAATTCAGGGTAAATTTTCATATATAGAAGCGGAAAAGACGAGAAATATAGATATTATACAACAGGATGTGAATTTGAACAACACAGAAAAAAGTCATCTTGCAAGCATTATTAAGAATGCATCTACCCCTGAAATTAGTAACAAAGAAGGAATTTTTACCGAATCAAAAGAGATTGAGGATGCAAAATCATATTCTGACCTGAAAAAACATAAAGGAAAAGTGAGAATTGAAATTGCTGAGGAGGCTCAAAAGATTCTTGAACAGAACAGCCAGTTAACAAATAAGCTTGAACCTCAGTCCGGTGTTTATTACAGAGTTCAGGTAGCTGCCGGGCACAGGCCCATAAATGTTGAAAGTTATTTTAACAGATATAATATTGATAAAGAGGTAAGAACCGAAATTCACGAGGGATGGCGTAAATATTCAGTGGGATCATTCCCAATATATAAAGAAGCCAGAGATTACAGGGTACATATCTGGAACACAACCTCTATTGATGATGCATTTGTTGCTGCATATAATAGCGGGGAAAGGATTACTGTACAGGAAGCTTTGATGATTACTAACCATAAATGGTATCGATAGATTATGAAAAAATATTTTTTTCAAATATTCATTTTTGTTGCTTTTATAACTATTCCGTTATTGAGCTTTGGGCAGGAAGAGGAAGAACCAGGAGGTTATGGTGATTTACTTTTCCAGGAAGTGGAAGTTGAAAATCCGGTTTATTATCCCGTTGTTAGTGTAGGAACAGGAATGTTTGATTATTTTGGTGAATTTAACAATGACATAGAAGGTGTTTCTAAATTACCGATTAAAATCAATGCATACTCTTTCCTGGATTCAAAGCATAACTTCAGAATTAATCTTTATGGAATGAAAGGATATCTGAATGGTAGTTTGCACGAATTGAAAAATGTTGAGGAATATAATGGGATTGCAAATTTTGAAACAGAAATCTTTACTATAGGATTGAATTTGGAATATGGCTTTGGACATTTCTATAAAAATGTACCTAAACTTAGGCCTTTTATTGCACCCGGAGTTGGAATGTTAATATTTAACCCCCGCTCAGATATTGCAGGTGAAAGTGGTGAATATAACTGGCAAGATCAAATTGTTTCACGCGATTATGATTACAACCTAAACATGCAGTCAGCCAATGTTTTCGATCTTATAAGTCATGGGCAGAACGCTATTGCAGCTACTGTTGATATTGGATTTGACCTTGCATTAAGCAGCCGTGTTTTTGTGCGTGTGGCTAATGGGTTTCATTATGCTTTTACCGATGTTTTGGATGGAATTCCATATAAAAATGGTGACGGGGAAGTTGTGGGAAACAGTCAAAATGATATCCTGAGCTTTTCCTATTTTACAATTGGCTGGGACCCCTTTTCTGAATCGGCTACAAAAATGCAGGAGTTGCTATTTGCTGATGTAAGTGGAGACTTTGACTATGCAGCTATTGCCGATGAAGACAGGGATGATGTGCTTGATTTGGTAGATGAATGCCCGGATAACCCTCCAAAGGTTGCTGTCGATTCAGTAGGCTGTCCGCTGGATGATGACAATGATGGGGTGCCTAATTATAAAGATAAGGAGGTAAACAGCAGTCCGGGAGCTATTGTTAATGACGATGGCGTTGAGATGACTGAAGATGAAGTGATTGCCAGTCTGAACTATAATTATAACGCTGTAACAAGGGATGATGCTTATATGATACCTGTTTCAAGAGGATGGAAGGCCAGCAAATATGCCAATATGGAAGGAGATGTTGAAATTCCAGAGAAGTTTAAACCAATTGACAAGGATGGAGATGGTGAAATTGCATACAGAGAGCTATTGCAGGCTATTGATGCATTTTTTAATGGGGAGTCAGATTTTACAGCCAATGATATTTACGAGTTGAACGATTTCTTCTTTGCCCAGTAGTATTAGATTATTGGATGGTCGATATAAGATATTTGTAGTGCAGGGCTTAAAATTTACTGGTATTATTCTACTATATGCATTTCTCGCTCACAAGTTATTCATTGTTAAAATCTGAGAGAGGGACAATATTTTTACAGAAACTCCCATTAGAGATCCGGGGAAGCGATATAAATAAATTACACCCCGATAAATCAGGTTGCTGCTCTCATAGATGAATTCCATTTTTATAATGATTCATCCCTAAGATTTGGACAACCAGTAATAAAACAATTTATCAATAGAAAAATAAAAATACAGGTTTGTGTATCTCATGTACAGTTATCAGTTTATCGATATTTTTGCAGCCTTTCCATATCACGCTTCATATCTTTTTGCTTGATCTCTTCGCGTTTATCATATTTCTTTTTGCCTTTTGCTAGTGCAATTTCAACTTTTGCCAGGTTGTTTTCGCTAAAAAATACACGCAAAGCAATAATCGTATAGCCTTTTTCTTTTGTTTTGCGACGGAGTTTTTTTAGTTCTCTTTTGGTTAGTAGTAATTTTCGCAGTCTTTTAGGTTCATGGTTAAAGTGTGTACCATGTCCATATTCTGAAATATGCATTCCCTGTATCCATAATTCATTATTTTGAAAATAACAATATGAATCCACCAGGCTTGCTTTTCCCTGTCGTATGCTTTTGATTTCAGTCCCCCTTAACTTAATTCCTGCTGTAAACTTTTCTTCAATTTCAAAAAGATGATGCGCCTTCTTGTTTTTAATCTCTACATTGCTCATTCAATTCCTTTGCTTTTCAATTTAAATACTTGGTGTTGCTATTAATATGGACTGCAGAATGAAGTTTATTATAAAAATGACAGCAATAATAATCAGGGCTGCAATTAATACAAAACCAACCTTCTTGTCTTCCGGGGTATTTAAAAGTTTTGGAAGCCCAATCCAGAACAGGTAGAGAGAATAAAAACCAAAGAGACCAATAAAAGATAACCCAGGGTGTAAACTGGCAAAAACAGCAGCTGCCAAAGCAGGGGTTGATGAATATACAATGAGTTTGAGTGAATTATTAAAATCTTTGGTTGTATCAAAACTTGGTGCCAGCTCTGCCACAACAATGGCTGCAATGTATAAACCAGCCAATGTGCTTATGAAATAGCTGATAGCCAGCATAAAACCTTCGTATCCACTTATCTCTGACATTGCTGCTTTACCGATAAAGGTGGTGATGGCACCCAGTGCAATAAGCGGTATAGCGTATTGAATAATTATTTCATTGTTGTCGGCCGGTTCTCCCAATATCTTTTCCCATTCTTCTGAGGGTTTAGTAATTATTGTTTTAACTCTTTCCCAAATTCGCTTAAAATCCATATTATTGTATTTTTATTTTATACAAATTTAGAACAAATAACAGTAAATAAAAAAATTGGTTATTGAAAATGAGAGATGGTTTTGATATGATTGTGGTTTTAGGACCAACTGCCGGAGGGAAGACTTCCTTTGCCGCTAATCTGGCCTATGAGTTCGATGGAGAAGTGATTAGTGCTGATTCCAGACAGGTATACAGACAAATGGATATTGGCACAGGTAAAGATTACGGCGACTACGAGGTTGAAGGATACAAAATTCCATATCACCTTATTGATATAGTAGAGCCTGGTTATAAATACAATGTATATGAATACCAGAAGGATTTTCTTGAAGTTTATAAGAATGTTAAAAGAAGAGATAAGATACCCATTCTTTGCGGAGGTTCTGGTATGTACATAGAAGCTGTTCTTAAAGGCTATAAACTTATCCATGTTCCACCTGATCTTGGTCTCAGAGAAAAGTTGAATAAGGAATCTTTGCCAGAATTGACAAAAAAACTTAAAAGCTATAAGACAGATTTACACAATACAACCGATCTTATTTCAAAAAAACGGGTAATACGAGCAATTGAAATTGCTAAGTATTATTCTGAACATCGTGATACAGATATCAGTTATCCAAAGATTAAACCGTTAATTTTTGGTGTGATTTTCGACAGATCTGTCCAGCGTAAACGAATAACTTTGAGGCTAAAAGAACGGTTTGAAGAAGGTATGATTGATGAGGTGAGAAGCTTGCTGGACCAGGGAGTTATGTCGGAAGACCTGGTCTACTATGGATTGGAATATAAATTTATCACCCAATATCTGATAGGAGAACTGTCTTATGATGAAATGTTTTCTCAATTAAACACGGCCATTCATCAATTTGCCAAACGACAGATGACCTGGTTCAGGCGGATGGAAAGAAATGGTTTTCAAATACACTGGATTGATGGTCATCTCCTAATGGAAGAGAAGCTAAGAAAAGCCAGGAAGATAATAAGTGATTTATCCTAGAAACCAGTTGTTAACAGCTAGTTTTAGTATAATGAAATAAGTTCCCACAAGATTAATGACCGAAAACAGGTAATTATAGAATACTCTTATGCCCTTAATTTTACGTCTGATTAGTATTCCTATATTTGGAAGAAACAAAAGCAATAAAATACCGAAGAATTCAATATCCGATATATGATAGGTTATTCTGTTGGCTCCGAAAAGCAGGAAAAGATAGACAAATATGAGCAGGAATGCCAGAAACAGCATATATGTTAATTTTAGCAGAAGCGTAGAATATTTTCTTTTCCTGTTGATAAGAAAAGGCTTTACAAAGCTGTATGCCAGGATATAAGTCAGCAGGAAGATGATAAGTAAAATTAAATGAAATAATTCTTTAAAAAGCATATTTCAGTGTTTTGTGTAAATTTGTTACTTATAAAATATTCTTTTACACGCCTTTAAATATAAATATAATTTTTTAAAAAGAAAAGACCGGCCTTTGCGAGCCGGTCTTACTTATAAATGCATCGTAAAATTATTGTTCTTTTTCTTTAAGCCATTTATCAAGCCATTTAAAGAATTCTCTTTGCCAGAGTATTCCATTTTGTGCCTTTAATACCCAGTGGTTCTCATTTGGGAAATAAAGGAATTTGCTTGGGATATCTCTCAGCTGTGCTGCATTGAAAGCACTCATTCCTTGTGTGTAAGCAATTCTGTAGTCTTTCTGACCGTGAACTACCATAATAGGTGTGTCCCATTTGTCAACAAATCGATGAGGTGACTGCTCGTAGGTTTCTCTGTTTTCTTCTTTCCAGTAAGGACCACCAAGATCCCAGTTTACAAACCACATCTCTTCTGTTTCCAGATACTGAGACTCTAGGTTGAATATACCATCATGTGAAATGAATGCATCAAACCTGTCATCGTGATGACCTGCAAGGTAGAAGACAGAATAACCACCATAGCTGGCACCTACAGCACCCAGGTTATTTTCGTCTACATAAGGTTCTTTGGCCATTGCGTCAATTGCACTTAAATAATCTTTGATATTTTGTCCTGAGTAGTCTCCACTTATCTGTTCAAGCCAGTCCATACCAAATGAAGGTAAACCGCGCCGGTTAGGAGCAACAATAATGTAATCGTTGGCTGCCATCATCTGGAAATTCCATCTGTAGGAGAAGAATTGACTAACAGATGATTGCGGACCACCCTGACAATAAAGCAAGGTTGGATATTTTTTATTTTTGTCAAAATTTGGCGGATAAATTATCCATGTGAGCATATCTTTGTTATCCGTGGTTTTGATCCATCGTTTTTCTACTTTGCCAAATTTTAACTGATCCATCAGGTTGTCGTTAATACCGCTGATTTTTGTTTCCTCACCATTATTGGGATTTATACTGAAAATTTCAGTAGGCATTGACATGGATTGCTTTGTACCAATAAGAACATCTCCTGCAGGTTCAACAGAACGATAATTATGGGTGCCTTCTGTAACTGCCTTTATTTTTCCAGATTCAATATCCAGCTCGTAAATTTGAAAACAGGCATGATAATCACTTGTGAAGTAGATTTTTTTGCTGTCATCACTCCATGTGAGACCGTGGACATTCTGGTCAAAATCGGTTGAGTAATTAGTTTCTTCGCCAGTTTCGAAATTGTAAACAAACAATCTGTTTTTATCTGATTCATAACCGTCTCTTCTCATGCTGCCCCAGGCAATCATTTTTCCATTAGGCGAATATACAGCGGCTTTGTCATAGCCTTCATGCTTTTCTTTTGTAAGGTTCTGTGTTTTTTTGCTTTCTAAATTGTAAATATATATTTCTGAATTGGTTGAGATCGTATATTCTTTCCCTGTCAGTTTTTTGCATGTATAGGTTATATTTTTGCTGTCGGGGCTCCAGTTTATTTGTTCCATGCCACCAAAAGGCTCCATAGGAGTGTTGAATCTTTCACCGGGCATGATATCCTCTGCATTTGATACGGTCTTTCCGTCATAGTCTGCTACAAAGATGTGGCTGTATTTATAGTTATGCCATTCATCCCAATGTCTGTACATTAGTTCAGTTTCTATACGTGCATTGGCTTTAGGCAGGTCCGGGTGAATGTCTTGTGGGCTTTTGTCGAGCTTCACTTCTTTAACATACAGGATTCTTTTCTGATCAGGGGCATATTCAAAACCTTTGATGCCTCCTTTAACAGATGAGATTTTTGTTTTTCCTGAACCATCAGGCTTCATTTCCCAGAGTTGAACGCTGCCACTTTGTGCAGATAAATAACCTATCTTTTTACCGTCGGGGCGCCAGCGTGCGTTAAATTCACTCCCTTTTGTGTTGGTAATGTTTTTTACGTTTTTACCATCAATATCCATAATGAAGATATCATGGTTTCCTTTGTTTGCTTTAATATCGTAGAAAGAACTTCCGAAAAGGATGTGCTTATTGTCTGGAGATACACTAACACCACTTACCCGGCCAAAGGACCAGAGTACTTCAGGTGTCATGATCTCAGATTCCAGATTTATCTTTTCTACCGGATTTCCAATCTTAGCAGATTTCTGCTTCTCTTGTGAACAGGAAGATAGCAGAATGACTGCTATCACCATTAGATTAAAAATATTTTTTTGCATGATTCTGTAGTTTATTAAAAAAATTAGTTGTTTTCATTCATCTTTTCTTTGATCTTATTTTCTAATTCCTCAGACAATTCAGGATTGTCTTTCAGAAGCTGTTTCACTGTTTCTCTTCCCTGTCCCAGCTTGGTCTCACCATAGCTAAACCAGGAACCGCTTTTTTTCACTACTTTGTGCTCTACTCCCAGGTCAATAATTTCACCTACCTTAGAGATTCCTTCTCCATACATAATATCAAATTCCGCCTTTTTAAATGGAGGTGCCAGCTTGTTTTTAACCACTTTCACACGGGTTCTGTTTCCTTTCACCTCTTCGCCCTCTTTGATTTGTCCGATCCTACGGATGTCGCATCGTACAGAAGAATAAAATTTGAGGGCATTACCGCCGGTTGTTGTTTCCGGGTTGCCGAACATTACACCTATTTTTTCTCTCAACTGGTTGATAAAAATACAACTCGTGTTAGTTTTGTTTATGTTTGCAGCAAGCTTCCTAAGAGCCTGTGACATTAGCCGGGCCTGCAGTCCCATTTTTGAGTCTCCCATATCTCCTTCCAGTTCAGATTTTGGAGTAAGTGCAGCTACCGAGTCAATTACCACTATATCCACAGCGCCGCTACGAATAAGATGATCGGCAATTTCAAGTGCCTGTTCACCATTATCGGGTTGTGAAATTAGCAGATTTTCTATGTCTACACCTAGTTTTTCAGCATAAAATCTGTCAAAAGCATGCTCTGCATCAAGAAAAGCAGCGATACCTCCTTTTCTTTGTGCTTCTGCAATTGCATGTATTGCAAGGGTTGTTTTACCCGAGGATTCAGGTCCGTAAATTTCTATAATTCTTCCCCTGGGAAACCCGCCAATACCGAGTGACATATCCAGTGAAAGCGAACCCGTTGAAATAGCAGGAACATCCACTATTGCCTGGTCTCCCATCTTCATGATGGTTCCTTTTCCGTACCCCTTTTCTATTTTGTCAAGCGTTAGCTGCAGCGCTTTCATTTTTTCATCATTTGCCTTTTTCGGCTCTTTTTTTTCTTTGTTCTCTTTAGCCATATACCGTTGGTTTTAAAATTATTGTTTGTCGATTGATTCTAGTATTTGATTTGTGTGATCTTTGGTTTTTACTTTTTTAAATATTTTTTCAATAGTCTGATCCTCTCCAATGATAAAAGTCGTTCTTTGCACTCCCTCATAAGTTTTTCCAAACATCTTTTTTTCGCCCCAGACATCATATTTTTTTATTATTTCTTTTTCTGTATCTGCAATCAGGTGGAATGGCAGTTTGTTTTTTTCAATGAATTTCTGATGCGATTTCATGCTGTCCGGACTTACGCCGATAATTTCAAACCCTTTTTTAAGCAATATTTCATGATTATCTCTAAGATTGCAAGCTTCTGCTGTGCAACCCGGGGTGCTGTCTTTAGGATAAAAATATAGAATTACTTTTTTCCCTTTGAATTGCTTCAGACTTAATTCTTCGCCTTGCTGGTTTCTACCTGTAAAATTGGGAGCTTTTGCTCCTTCCTGTATATTTGTCATTTTATTTTGTTTATGTAAAATTAAAAATTTGGTTGGATTGTTTTACAAAAGATTCTGTTTATTATTATAAAATTATCAACAGTTGAAAAAATGATTTTTTTGAATGGGTTGAGAATCTTTAAAAGAGAAAAATTTGGGTTAAACTTAGAATAGATTTTATGATCTAATAGAAAAATAAAAGAAAAGTTAGAAAATCATTTGAAAATTAGAAATTATACAATTATCTTTAACCCACTGAAAATAAAAATGAATCAGGAAAGATGAAAGATAACAGACATTTACGGCCTGAGGAAGAATTTGACAGTACCTCTCAATCTAAAGGTACACAGGCATTGGTTCTGTTCAATGATGATGAACATGATTTCAATTTTGTGATTGAGTCATTGATTGAAATTTGTGATCATTCAAGTGTCCAGGCTGAACAGTGCACCTACCTTGCACATTATAAGGGGAAATGTGTGGTAAAAGAAGGAGTCTATGAAGATTTGAAATTAATGAAGGATGCATTGATTGAACGAGGCTTGCATATTGAAATTAAGTAAATTTAATTAAATTTAACTAATGTCTCTACTCACTATTATTCTTTTAATAGTACTTGGGATATTTTTATTCCTTGTTGAATTTCTGCTGGTACCGGGAGTAACAATAGCCGGAATAGCTGGTTTTATATTGTTTATAGGAGGAATATATTTTGGTTATGATACGTTTGGAACACCAGTAGGTCATTATATTCTTGCCGGATCAATAGTTTTATCATTTATTACAATTTACTTTTCTTTTCGTGGACGAACGTGGAAACGTCTTACACTGGATTCGAAGATAGATGGTAAAGTGAGTTTATACCAGGAAGATAAGGTTCACCCTGGAGATGAGGGAAAAACCATTACACGTTTAAATCCCATGGGCAAGGTTATAGTAAATGAAGAAATTTTTGAAGCAGCCTCAAACGGTAAGTATATTGAGCAGAATACAAAAATCAGAATAATTAAAATAAAAGATTTTCGAGTTATTGTAGAACCAATAGAATAAAAATAATTATTATGGGAGACATCGGAACTTATATTATTATCATTTTAGCTGCCATCGTTGGATTGTGGCTTATTTTATATTTTGTACCAATAGGATTGTGGTTTTCAGCACAAATTTCCGGGGTACGAATTTCATTGCTTCAGTTAATTCTTATGCGCTGGAGAAAAGTACCCCCGGCCGTGATTGTAAACGCCATGATTGAAGGTAACAAAGCAGGCCTAACATTGTATCGTAATGACCTTGAAGCACACTACCTGGCAGGAGGACGTGTCCCGGATGTTACACATGCACTGGTTTCAGCAGAAAAGGCCAATATTCAGCTTGATTTTAAAATGGCTACCGCAATTGACCTTGCAGGACGTGATGTGTTTGAAGCCGTTCAGATGTCGGTAAATCCAAAAGTGATTAATACCCCGCCGGTTACTGCAGTAGCAAAGGATGGAATTCAGTTAATAGCCAAAGCCAGGGTGACTGTAAGGGCCAACATCAAACAACTGGTTGGTGGAGCAGGAGAGGATACTGTGCTGGCAAGAGTGGGAGAAGGAATCGTTTCTTCTATCGGTTCCTCTGATTCACACAAAGCTGTGCTGGAAAATCCGGACAGCATCTCGAGAGTTGTGCTGGAAAAAGGTCTTGATTCAGGAACAGCATTTGAAATTCTTTCCATCGATATTGCCGATATGGACATTGGTAAAAACGTGGGCGCAGGGTTGCAAATTGACCAGGCGAACGCGGATAAAAACATTGCACAGGCTAAAGCCGAGGAGAGAAGAGCTATGGCTGTTGCCGAAGAGCAAGAAAATAAAGCAAAAGCCCAGAAAGCACGTGCTGAAGTTATTCAAGCCGAAGCAGAAGTTCCTAAAGCAATATCTGAAGCCTTTAGAAGTGGGAACCTGGGCGTTATGGATTACTACAGGATGAAAAATATCCAGTCTGATACAGACATGAGAGATTCTATCTCCAAACCACGGGAGGATAAAGGCAACTCTCAGAATAACAAAGATAAATAGGAAAGTGAATGAAGAAGGGGACATGAAACCCCTTCTTTTTTTGCAAAAGTTTAGGATTTTTTTTGTGGTTGCGGCGCATTTTTATATTTTTGCGAAGCACTTTTCAGGAGAGATGGGAGAGTGGCTTAATCCACCGGTTTGCTAAACCGGCGTGCCCTTAACAGGGTACCGAGGGTTCAAATCCCTCTCTCTCCGCAAAATTTGAGCTCTTCTTAAAAGAAGGGCTTTTTTTATTTCAGGAAATTTAGATAATGGGAAATATAATAGAACACAGATTGTACAGATAATTCGAATTCTCACTAATTTTAATCCTTCCAAT